>Ga0209208_10003449_pt1 | contig 22637 bp, 16 predicted proteins | sample S1TSphfallax_3_FD_187694 | JGI IMG/M metagenome (GOLD analysis project Ga0209208, IMG submission 187694) | Host-associated microbial communities from peat moss isolated from Minnesota, USA - S1T2_Fd - Sphagnum fallax MG (SPAdes) (version 2) | ecosystem: Host-associated > Plants > Peat moss >...
GAAGAGACCCACCAAAAAAAACACACACACACACAGACACACCCACTTCCAAAGTCCTGATGACCAAAACACAGCACACATAGCAGTGGCCACAACCAAAGAAATCTACTTAGAAGAAGACATCTTTTACCCACAAAAAGAATCACACGACCCTAAAAAAACCCGCAACAAAAAGCACACCTGAGGCCTTCTGTACTCCACAAAATCACACAACCCCAAAACTAAAACAACAACACATCTGCTTTTCTACCCACAAAACACAGAACCCAAAACTAAAACAACAACACATCTGCCTCACTACCCACAAAAAAAAAGAACCCTAAAACCCCAACAACAACAACAACAACAAAGCTGCCACTCTACCCACAAAACAAAGAACCCCAAAACTCAACAACAACACAGCTGATGAGGGAGGCTCTCAGAAGTGGAAGGCAGAAAAGCATCAAACCTGTGCCTCCAATGACAAAGGCCGACATGGGTGATGATCCTTCTTCAGTGGTCATGTGTGTTTGTGTACACCAAGATCTCTCTTTGCAAATATTATTGTTGTTGTTATCAGCAGTGATACAAATCACCCAAACTTCCAGGAAGAAAATCAGAAGACACCAAAGGATGGAAACAGAAGAAGAAATGTGCCTCAACATTTCACCATCTTCTTCCCTTTTTTCCTTCCCCTCCACTAGCACTTCGCTCCTTGTGCTTGGGTTTTCCTTGGGCATCAGTGAGTGAGTGAGTTTTTTTAAGGAAATTTTTGTTTTGTAGCCAAAGTGGCAATCACCCATTGGAAGATGTAGAAAAACTCTGGGATCATGCCTTGGAAGATTTAGCCATATCTGGCTATAAGCCAAATATGTAGTACACATCTTTAATCATCCTTTTATATATTGTCTACACACCTGGTGTTTTTTGGTTTTTTTTTTTTTTTTCTTCAAAAAAAATTTTATTTAATTTTTATTGTGGGGGGTCAATTTTTAGATATAGCCAAAACTGGTGATGATCCACAGGAAGATTTAGCCAGATTTGGCTACAAGCTAAATATGAAAGTAAAATTTCTAAACGCTACTTCTATATTTTTGGCTCATCCACTTGAACCATGTGTAAAAATCAGGCGAGTTTTTATTAAATTTTGATCAAATTATGGGTATTGAAAAACTGAAAAAAGCACTTGATTTTAGCAAGATTAATTTTTAATATATCTTTTTGGCTATATCTATATAGCCAACAAAAAAGGCTGCTACGCACTGAAAACCAAGTATAGAAAAAAAAAAATTGGTTGGGGGGGGGGAGGATTTTCGCCACGTGATGACCCAGAAAAGGGACTACTGTGTGTGACCTGTCCAAAGGATATTTTTTTGGAAAAAAGGCCCAAAGTCACCATATTTTGAGGGGAAAAAAAAAAGTGAAACTAGCCATATTTAGAGCATAGGTTGTTGTGTATAGAGGGGTTTGATTTTATTTTTTAATCTTTTCTCTCTCACCTATAGCCAAATTTGGCTAAAGTCCTCTTTTGGATGATTTTTAGCCAAAAGGCCCAAAGTCACCATATTTTGAGTGGGAAAACAAAACTTTTGTAGGCACCCCCAACTAATCAATAGCCTGGTTAGTGTTTTTTTAAAGAATTTTTGTTATGTAGCTTCCGTGATAATCATCCATATATTAAACCCGTATTTTTTATTTTTTTTAAAAGGAAGATTTAGCCAGATCTGGAAATTTTTACTATTTTTTTTTCTCAATTCAGGTGATTTAAAACCCCCCAAAAGCACTTCATTTTCAATTTTTTTGAATTTTCTCTTTTTGGCAAAATTTTGCCAGTAGTAGAAAGGACTTAGATGAGGGTCCAAGGTCCCCAGGGACCAATGAATTCAAGCAATCTTATTGGTCAAAAGCTTTAAATTGGTCCCCAAGGCATTTAGAATGAGGGTCCAAGACCAAAAAGAGGCAAATTGAGGCTTAAAACCTACATGGCACCTGTTTTGGAGGAAAAATCAATTGGTTTGGACCCAAAAAAAACCAGTGCTGAAAGGAAAGCTCCTACGGGCTAGGGACCAAGGTACGACGGTCCAAACTCAAGGATTCAATTTGCTTCAAATCAGTCCAAATTGGTGCCTAGGAAAATTGGACCCTTGTCTAAAGTGGGGCCTTAAGTCTCCTTCAACATTGCTATGAAAATTGGTATCTTCCTTAATAGCTCAAAGTCCCGGACTGGAACTTAAGGAACATTTAACTTAAGGCTAGGGACTTAAGCCTAGTACCAGACCCGGACCGGAACCTGAACCAGGTTTCAATCGTTTATGTGGAACTGGAACTGGTCTGGTTTTTGTGTTCCAAGAGCATCTCCAGCGGTGCTCAGTATGTGACCCTCCCAAAATACTTTTCACATCCAAGTTTTAGTTTATGTACTCTCTTTTGCAAACCCCACCGATCGAACTGAAACTGGGACAGCAAAGAGGCGCGGGGACTACTACTAATAGCAAACCACCTGGAACAATCAATCATTATGATGGACCAATTAGAAATACTGAGCAGCAGTCAGATCCTATTTATTACACTCTTTTCTGCAAGTGCACAGTCAGGGCAACCAACGTGCACAATTGTGTGGAGCCAAATAAAACCATTTTCCTGAGCCAAACCGGCATATGTTGGATTTTTTCTTCATCCAATTTAACTCTGCACGATCACATACATACATAAGCACCGTGGGAGATGCTCTAAGAAGTGTTGTGAAAACTGGAGGTTCTTCATAAAAAAGTCAAGAACAGCCCAACACTTGGCTAGCTACCTACCTTTTTGTGATTCTTTTTCAGTAATTAGTGGCTTTGGGGCTTTGTCCAATAGTGTCACAAATGTGGGCTTTTCTTCTCATCATCATCATCATCATCTTCCAGGAATCTCTTCTTTGCATCTTCATGTGTCTGTTAATAGCTCTGTATGCATGTATGTGTGTACCCATCACCTTTCATGGATTGGGGGAGGCTGGAAAAGAACTAAAATAAAATTTCAGGAACCCATTGAATCCAACCCAAAATTTCTCTCCCAAAGTGTTACAGAAGTGTGTGTGTGTGTGTGTGTGTGTGTGTGTGTGATGATCCATCTTCATCCAGTACTGGCAAAGCAGAGGTTTCAATTGAGCCAGGTGTGTGAAATCCCCAGCACTAGGATCAATATCCCTTCAACAAAAACAACAGGCAAACAACAAATCTTAGTTATAGCCTTGAAGTCTCATTAGGGTGTCAGTCCCTTTGCTTTGCTTTGCTTTCCTTCCTTTGATGTTTTTCTCTTTCTTTCTGTTTCTGGAGTTCTGGAGATCGAAGTTCTGACATTTTAGAAAGTCAAAAAGCTTTTTGCACATGCTAAAATCATTTCTCTAGTTTTTTTTTTCTAGTAGTACTCTTGCAGGGTGAGAATTGGTCCTATACCATCATCATCTATCTGTGTTTGATCATCACCCACTCTTCTTCTTCTTCTTCTTCCTCCACAAAATTGGTCACAAAATTGGTCAATTTTGTGTGTACTACTTCTTGGGGCTGTTCAATTTTGCTCTTACAAGGAGTGTGCTCTGAAAAGAATGAATGGTCAAGAGAAGGATTGTTGGGTGGTGAAGGAAGAGGGAGAAGGAAGAGAGGGACAGGAAGAAGGTCTCTACTTCATTGCTTCATTTGTTTAGCTAAGGAACACTTGACATGCTATGAAGCATGTACTTCTTCCATGCCAATTGAAGATCCAAATCTCACCACGTTCAAGACCTAAGTTTACACAATGGGACTGTAGGCCATGGCAGTTTCATCCTCAACAATCAACCCACACAAGCTCCGTGACCCGAAAGGTAAACTTTTTTCTATGAAATTCCCTTTCAAACTTTATGGGTGTTGCAGAACTTTGGGTGGGTTTCATTTTTACATCTTTCAAACTTTTCCCCTAATTTCTGCACAGTTGGGTGTTATGCACAAGTTGCTGAGATTCTCTAGAAAGAAGCCAGAATTGGGCAGTCAGAATTTTTGGGAATTTCGTATTTGAGTTGTGTAGTGTTGGTGGTTAGAAATTTTGTGGGTTTAGAGCAGCTGACCATGAATGCAAACCCTAATTGTTGCAGCTTGTTCAATCATCTTTTGATGATGAGTTTCGGTCGTCGCAACAAATCGCATTGGGTTTGCACCGGCGCTATAAGAGTGTCTTGGAGGGTGGCTTCACAAACAATTTGCGGGTGATTTCTTGGTTATTGGGTCTCTTGATGATGGGTTTCTGCCTCATTCAGTGTCTCCAGTTTGTCATCTTGCTATGTGGATCTCTTCATCAAGTCCTTGCTAGCTATGCTCACCACCACATTGTTGGACCATGATCCAGGAATTTATAAATGCAGGAGTCACAGCATATGCAGTGGGCTGCACTGATGAAGGTTTGCGTAAGGAGCTTTTGAATGTTGGTCAAGCAGGAGCGGAACTGGATGGAAGCACGGGTGCGGGTGCTGGTGCCAATGTTGTGCTGAAGTCGAAGATCAGAGCTGAAGAGGTGGTGGTTATGTAATAGTAATGGCCTAAATTATCCTGTTTCTGGACTACCTGAAGCAGTGGCTTTCTCTCTACAGAGAATATAGTGTTGCTGATAAGAAATACATGTGTGTCTGCAAGCAGGTTGAGGAATGCATCTTGTGGGTTTCAATTGTTTTCATCACCATCTTATGTACCCCACAACCCACAATTGTGCGATGGTCAAGTACACCTGCAGTCTCAGCTGAGGCCCAGGTCCAATGGCGAGGATTTTGTGCTCTGATTGCTAATGCATACTATGTACGAGGCATGGCTTGGTACATAACCTTCACCTCTGAAGAAAAGCTCAGCACATCAGAATCTGCTTCAACTGAGAAACATGATTGCCAGATAGGGGAGATTATTTGAAGGCCAAACCCAAGAATGATCTGATTGCTCACTTGTTTTGTTGATGGTACCAAGCTTGATCAGAATGAATGTAGGGATGGATTTCACACAACAGAAACATATAAATTGTTGCACGGGATCTGCAGGTTGCCAGTGAAGACACTCCAGATGGAGCAGTTAGCAGTGGTAGGATATGCGGAGGAGCCATCTTTGGTTGCTGACCGCATGCGTCTAGTGTTTGCAACTCTTGAGGTTCTTTCTTTCCCTTCTCTTCACTTCTTCATGCAGACACATTGAAGCAAAATTTTGGAAGGGAAAATTTTATGTTTTACAGCAGAATAGTGTGCTATCTGCACACCTCATCTGGTAGGGGCTTGCAATAATCCAGTGGGTTTCTCAGAGACAATTTTCATGTTGTATCTGATATCTGAATATTTTGTGGTTGTAGGTGGTGAGCCCACAGTGGCCTAAACGCTAGGAGCAATTGCTCGTTGCAGCAGAGACTGTCGAGCATCCTGTAGGTTAATATTGTATAGTCTCTTTTCGTACCCAATCTGTCAAGACCCAACTGGCTGGTGTGATTTTATTTGAAGCAACTGTGGGTGTATCACTGCATTCTGGTCCAATGGAAGAAACGAAAGCTGAAAAATGCATCTCAAAGGTTTCTCAGCCTTTTGTTTTCCCATCTACTGTATGTACTCAGAGAACAAAGGAAAAGTTGTATTGGACTGTCTTGCCACTTTGGATTACAGAAAGTTGAATTCTTGTGCTGATATAATTTGTGAAGAAGAAAAAAAGAGAATTACTGTTTGGCTTGAATTGCAGGTTGGGTCATCCAGAGTCTGAAATATGTCTTCTGAGAAATCATATATCAGATGCAAAATGATGTGTTCACAAGAGTTTTTCTCTGCTTTCAGCTTGCTGCTATGTGTGAAGGTTCCTAAAACTTGATATTTCCAAGTGCAAGATCAGACAGTGGCTCTGTCAGGCTTGGAATCAGTTTGATCTCATTTGGAAGCTCAGGTTTGGAGTTTTGATTCCTGCACAGATTGTTGATTCTTATTCATCAGAAGTGGATTGATGTAAGTAATGCACTTGGTTCTCAGTGTTGGGTGAAGGCTCATCAAAGGTTTTTATCCCCCTCCTTAGAAATAGTATTGGATGAGCTTGAAGTTTGAACTGATATAAAATTGTGACAATGGAATCTCGATCAATTGCATGTGCTCTTCTGCATCTTGGTCTCACAGCTTGCCAGATCCACTCATAAAACACATGCATAAACTTGTTGCTTGAAGACAATGATGTGCACTTCCCTATGCATACCTCATCATTATGTGCTTGAGTGAAGTTGCTAATTTCTGGATTATTGCATCAAGTTCTGTTTATCCTTGAAGATGAAGCTTCTAAGCAGGGTTTTGTTTTTGAGCTTGGAATCCAAGGCTTTCAGTTTGATGTTTGAATCTCTTTTTCCAGTCATGCTCATCTGGTTCAACATCACAGCCAACTGCCAGTTGTGCCCTTTCTGAATGACAGCTCCATGCAAATGCCTCAATTTGTATAAATATCACTTCACAATTTACAACATTCTCAGCTCTTTATCTGGTTCAAAAGTGAAAAAAAAAGGGAACCCCACCCAAAACCTAATAGAATGCACCCCCACCCAAAAAAATCAGACATTTCCAAGTTCCAATCCTGACAGTTTGGCAGATTCCTGTACAGAAAAATCTTTGTTTTATGAGCCCTCTCTAGCAGTAGCTCAGGTAGGTATAACAGGATACAGCAATGCAGCTTGCCAGCCCCAAACAACACCTTCAGCTATGAAAAGCAATGTGATACACCTTGTGCATTCCAAAGAATTGCAGCTCCTGAGAGCCTCTTTCACTCTCCTAAGGAATAGTCCAAAATTATCATTACACCCAAAAAAGTTCAACAATGTTCCAGTGTCTGTTTCTTCACCATCTAAGAGACCCTGGCTATAATTCAATTTACAAAGAAACTGGCTCAATATTGAGCTGCCCATTGGTTTACAAAAGGACGCATTCATGCATCTTGCTATTTACCCAAGAAGGGTTGAGTCATTTATGCTAAGAAGTGGTACATTGGAAGTCTTCCCATTTGGAGTAAGAGCTCTGAGCATGATCTTATTTCACAAAGTTTCCTTCTTCTGCAAGCTGAAATTTCTTCAACCTGGAAATAGAACTCCTTCATATGTTGAAGGTGATACATCAAACAGTTTTTTTGCTTCGGAACACAAAGTTGGTGACCTTGATCTCCTCAAACTGTAATACCCAAAGGCAAGAGCAATTGACTCGGCTTCAACTGCAAATTGGGATTCAATCTCACCAAATGGAGCTCACAAGATGGCGAGATGCTCATACCCCACACATTGATGGAGGAAAGTTTTTGACAGCCCTTACCCAATGCAACCAGTCCTGCTTCTGTCACATGACGGCAACCCCATAGGTTGAGAACCTGCAGTACAATAAACATTACCCATCATCAAAAAGTCATTGAAGGTTTTTTTGCCAAAGCAGCTTGTGTGTCCTTCAAGATCCCGATTCCATCTCACAACCCTTAGTATGTGATTCAAGTATCAGCTTGTTAAACCTGCATCTGACACTACCGCAAAGATCTGCACTCCAGAATATAGCCACCAGTTCCTGAATACAGAAGCATCAGTGGCACTTAACAGGACACTATACTAAGTAAGGTTCTTGGCATCAGTTTATTGGAGCTGATGTTTCTGCATGTGCAGAGAAAATAAGTTACATACCTTCAAATGGGAACAATGGGCAGCAATGGCCAAAATAGAAACATCAGTTATGAAGGTTCCACCGACATTCAAATGCTCCACTGATTGTGCCCTAGAGACCTGCAAAGCAAGCTCTGCCACTGTCATTCAGTCTTCTCCCTTGATAGATTATAGTTTGGTGAATCAAACAGTTTTCCTTATTCAGATTTTTGCACATATGTGGGCAGCTTTTGTGGCAAAGAATTTGACAATTGGATGAACACCAATCCAAGCTCTTGTCCTCAAGAATATAAAGCACACAAAAATGAAATATCCACTCATGTTCACACAAGTCATTATCGAACAGCATGTATATAACTGCCCATATCAGAAGACATAAATATTGTGTGCCCTGTTGTAGCTTACTGCACAGTAGCTGACACTGTAGCTAGCTTGGAAAAGGGCAATGAAGATGAGCATACCAAGTGCACAACCCCATCATCAGTGATACTTGTCACACCCCACATTGAGATTGATTTCAGATTTGGGCAGCACCTTGCCAAAGAGATTCGGATCAACCCAGCATCAGTGATTCGGGAACCCCACCTCCCCAAAGAGCTGGTATACCAAACACAATCCCAATTCCCTTCAACAGAAAGATCATCGAAAACGCTTTTTCAAGTATTGAACTGGTCTCTCATCAATTTGTACAGAGAGCATTTGCTCTTCTGTCTCAGCACAATTGAACTACTACTTACTTCTAACCAAAGGTACCACCCAGAAAATGCTGGAAGAATGCAGTGCTGGATGGTAAAGATTCCAATTGCACAATTAGTGGAGTGTGGGAGATTGGGGATCACTTACATATTGAGCTCACGGAGGCTCCAAGCTCCTTCCACCATGTACCCAACAGCAGAATCGTCAGCCCGAGATCCTGCAAAGCTTAGCTTGACTCGACATGCTAGCGCTTGCCTCATTCCCTCTCGCCATTTTCGGCTCACTATGCTTGCCCTGCCAATGAATGATTCCACAGAGCTTTTCAGCATGTGTGCCTCCTCCTCCTCCTCCTCACACCACAGAGAGGCCAGCCTTAAGGAAATCTTTTCTTGTCCGCCATGTGAACTCCTCCTCAAATCAGGATGGGTTGTAGGGTTTAAATTCAGGATTAATTTTCAAAGAAATTCATCAGCCAGGCATGGAGTTGGTCCGAGCAATTGGACATGAATTGAATGGAGAATGTGGCAGAGGGGACTTACGACGCCATGTCTGAGAAGGAAGAGAGATGGAAGAAGCAGTGAGCAAGCACATCCAGTGGCACCTCACTCTCACATGGCAGCTTCAGCAGTTGCTGCCCTCCTCCTCTTCCTCCTCCTCCTTCCTCTTGTCCCATTTTAGTCTCTTCCCAATCCTCCTCCACTCCCATTCTCTTCCTCCCTTTCATGCTCTGCACCATGGAAATCTGCAAGCTCAAAAGAGCTGCAGCAGCTGAATTCGGGACCACCACTGTCCCCATTCTTCTTCTTCTTCTTCTTCTTCCCCTCCCCCCTCCCAACTTTTCTATTCCAGAACCGGTGGTCTCGCGGTGAATTCCCCAAGCAACAAACCCAGAAACCGATTTGCAGATCCGCAAAACCCCGAAGCAGATCTGAAATCGAATTGGGTTTGTGCGGGAAGGGGGAAAACAAGCCCAAAAAGAAGAGATCACGAGAAGGAGAACACAAACAAACGAGGAGAAGATGGAGGGCAAGACAAACAAACCAACTGCAGAAACAAAAGTAGTCTACCGCAACAATACCCAATTCTTCAAATCTCCAGAAAGTAACAACGACGACATCTCTGGACTGAAATTCTCAAGGAAGAAGAGATCTGCAGAATCCAAATCCAGAGAAAGAAAGAAAAAAAAAAAAAAAAAAAAAAACAAAAAAATCAAAAAAAAAAAAAAAAAAAAAAAAAAGGCAAGACCCCAAAATTCTCATCAAATTCACGAGAAAATAATAATAATCTGAAACATAAAATTGGTTTCCACAAAAAATTGGTTTCCAGCAGCAGCAGCAACAACAAAACAAAACAAAACAAAACTTGGAAACGGTCAAACACTGAGCTTGAGGATCCCAAAGAAAGAAAGAAAGAATGAGCTGCAAATTCTGTGAAGAACCCCAACAGACGAACTTCTTCTGGACCTCTTGCCCAACAGACACGCATCATAACCATCATCATCATCATCAGACATGCATGATCATCATGATGATCATGCTCATCATCACCAACCCTTTTTCTTTTTTTTTTCTTTTTTTTCTTGTTTTGTGAGGCAAATAAGAAAATCTTAATTACCAACAGCTTTTGATTCTTCTTCTCATTATCATCATCATCATCATCAGCCTCTGATACCCAAAATTTCCAAAACCCACAAGAGAATCCAAAACCACCAGAGATTCAAAAACACACCAAATCCACTGTAATAATCTCTTCTTATGTACCTCCACAACTACCTTGCAAACTAAACCAAAACAAAAAGTAGGTATGTCTCTAGTGTTCTCTCCATGTAGCTCACTTCACCCAAGTCAGTGAAAACAAAATTAATCAGGTTATCAATATATATATATAAATTGGTTGCTGGGTAAGTTATCCAAATTTTTTTTGAATAATAAGTAATAACCGAAGACCTTCAGTTATGCATAAGGGTAGGTTATCAAAAAAACTGATTGATAACCACATGTTATTTTGTAGGTTATTAGTTGATTATAAGGTTTTTTTTATTAAATTTTTAAAATATCTGTTCATTTTTTTTTTTTGGGTAGATTGATAACCTACTTGAATGATAATTGGGTCATCTAGGTTGGTTTGTAGATTTTTGAAGATTCAATACCTAGTGATTATCAGTTTAATTGGTTATTAAAAAAAAAGGTGGCTGAATAGGTTAGTTAATTAATAATTGACTTAATAACCGAGTCAAAACTCAATGATAATCAACCAACACAAGTTCAAACTTCAAATTAAACATAAAACTTCCTTGTATTGGAACTAGTAGAACTTTGCATCTAGATGCTTGCATTTGTATGGAACATGCCCAATCCATCATATGCATACATAATATTCCAGATGTCAATCACACAATGGGTGAAGTTGGAGCCCAAAATCTTATGCCCAAATCTGACACCAATGCCTAGTCCCTTCCCTTCTCAATAGGGAGAGCCAACAAACAGCAAACATAAATTATCATCAAAAACACAAAAATATCAAAATATAAATCAAAACACAAAACACAAAACAATCATGAAACCAAATCAAAACTTCACTTGGGTGGAGATGGAATTCCCCTGCCCCCCACACACTCCCCACCCCGCCCTTTGGCACCACCACCACCACCAACTGCATGAAGAAAGATCACGCAACAACATGTGCAGACTTTTTTTGTTTGGCACACTTTGTAGTAGGGCCCTTGGAGCTTGAGATTGTACAACAACAATAATTATAACAACACTAATAATAAGAGTCTTGGTCATCGACCACCAGCCTCATCTTTCATCATCTGCATCATCACTTGGTGTTCAAGCAGCAACAACAACATTCAACTTTAGTACCATCATCTTCATCATCTTCAACCATGACATGGTGAAACCCAGCAGCAACCATTCAAGCTGGGGAGAACTTCAACTTAGGGATTGATTCTCTAGGGTCCTTGATGGGTGAAGAAGAGAATGTGCAGTGTGGTTGATTATGAAACAAAATAAATTTTTGTGTCAAGCTCTTTCATAACCTGAGAGCAAAACACTTTTTAGTGCCAAGCTCTCTCCTAACCCAAAACAAAACCCAAATCAAAAGGATGGACAATTTGACATTGAATCATGCACAAACAAAACCCAAAACATAAGGATGATCTCAGATTCAATCATGCACCCAAAAAAAACCCAAAACACAAGGATCATCTAGTGATTCAATCATGCATTGTTTGTTTGTTTATTATAGGGTCTTGGTTGATCATGATGGGAATCTATTTTTGTGATGTGCTATACTATGAATGTATCCACCTTGCTCTTTTCCATGAAAAAGTTCTTCCAATTCTTCCAATTTGTAATTTTTCTAATGTGCTATAGTGTGAGTGAGCCCACCTCTTTCAACAAATTTTTTTTTCCAATTTGTTTTCTTAATATCACAATGCACAAATATATTTTCAAATTATGATGAGTAGTGCTTTGAACAACATTTCACAAGTTTGAGAAAAGAAATAATGGTGGTTTTGATTAGAAGCATTCACAAAATTTCTTGTCACAAAATGCCTTCATAATACAACAAACCATTGTCATTATACAATTATAAGATAGAAAGAGGCAAAAACATTGAAATAAATCCAACAACAATTTCTTTCACAAATTTTAAATGTTTTAAACAAGAAAATTTATTTGTGGATTAAGACAACCAATAATTGCATTTTCCCAATGAGAAAAATGACACCAACAAAATGAATTTTTTATGTGAGTTTTGAATATCTTTGGATCCTATCTAGTAGGACACAATAATCATCCAATGCACCTTGGTTGCAAAACATTATATTACACTTGTGCATTAGTTTCAAACTTTTCAACTAGACTTACAATTTCAATTTGAAAAAATCAAAGAAAAAACAAAAGATGATAAGGGCAAACTTCAAGATATACTACACTTCCAACACTTCCAACACTTCAATCTTTATGCAATCTTATACTAGAAAACGTCCATGACATAATGGAGATATACATGTGTTATATGCTAATTCCAAAGGGTGACAAAAGTTTCCAAAGTTCCATAACTTTGTAAATAACCTTCTTCACATTGTCTTTCTTCGTTGCCTTTGCACACTTTGGATGTTTTAATGCAAATTTAATGTTTAAAGACAATGACTCTTTTTTTTATTAACATAAATTAATTGGTTTTGGGCACATCTATAACATTGTGGCACTAAGATTTCACAAATGATTTTATGGTTAGATAGTGTCAAAAACAAGAATTCTTAGGGAAATTAGGCCAATGGTTTTGATTTCCCTAATAACTAAACTTGTTAATTGATGTTCATTATCATTTCAATTGCAAATTCATAATTATGCTACATGTGGAAAATGTGTATCCCCATGCTTGTGTGTTCCTTGGTTGGTTGTAAATGACAAGGTCATTGACAATATTTGTTACATTCACAAATTATTGTTGGCCACACACATATTTGGTGTTTTTGACGAAGTGGTCCATGATTGTGGAAGTTGCAATTCTTTTGGTGGAAAGGAATGACAAGACCATTCCTTTTTGGAAGACGTGCAAATGATGATATGATGTCAAAGTCCATACATTTTTTCCATAATGAATTTCAATACAAAAGAACAAGGGAAATTGAATACTATTTTGTAGTTTAAGCAATTGTGTGTTCTTAATTTCTTGTTGCAAATTTGTTGGTATTGTTGGTCATTCACCTTTTTTTGCTATGTTAGTCTTCATTTTTGCATATTTATCCCTTGAAATTGTGTTTTCATCAATCACTTCTCTTTTTAAAACACAATATTTACAAATTTTAATAAGTTCATATCATATATATCATCTCCAAATATTGTCATAATAGTCCATCCTTGGGAACACAACAAGAAAGAGTTTGCCCATAATAATTAAAAAATTGCAAATTAAGTAATGTAGGAAATGGTGTTCAACAACCCCAATTTGAATATTTTAAACATTGGACAAATTATAATAAATTTTTAAAATCTTTGACTATTAATATATTATTTTTCTAATGGATGGGATTCTGTTATTTTACTAGACAAATTATGGGATCAATCATTGATAATGTATCTAAAACATGGTGACATTTTACTTTTCAACCCTATTCCTTTGGGAGTTACTAAACTTTGAATATTAACAAAAGGTACAGTGTAAGTTTTTTGTAACTACATTTTTTTTAGTCTAAGTTTTTTTTTCCATTTGTTTCCAAATTCATGAATTTTCGTTGGAAAACATCTCCCTTTGTTTTCATCCACATTTATATTGCCAAACTCTCAATCTCTTTCTTTCTATCTTTTAGTTTTAGCCTTTTGAAAATTCCTCAAAAGTTTTTGGTTTTGAAAATTGCACTTGCTCACATTGCAACAAAATCTTCTTTTGTCATCCCAATTTTAGTTTCCAATTCTCTTTGCTCCTTCCTTCCAATTCCATTTTTAGAGCTTCAAATTAGACATCATACTTTAATTCAAAAACCCTTCCCAACTTCATCATGTGTTTCCATCATGTTGATCTTTCACATTCTATCTAAAAAGGTCCCTTTTGAACATGCATCATTAAGCAAAATCTCACATAAGAATAAACAATTTTTCTTTGTACTTATGACAATTGAACTAACGTTAATAAACTTAAGTTTTTGAATCATTTTCTAAAAGAATTTGCAAGCAAGTTATTTCAAAACATGGGTGGGGTTAACAAATTGTATAATTGTAAAAAGTGATAATGGAATGTCCCAAGGTAATGAGATTAGCCATGAAAATCTTCACTACTCGTACCATGCTACAAGACATTTATATTATGTAATTCACATATAATCCATATGTCATATGTGATATGAACAATGTCAATGTTTTTTAAGGAATTATAATGTCATATGCATGAGCTAAAAGATAAATTACTAAATTACTAAACCATCCATTCTTTCTATGAAGTGACATACTAGAAAGTTATCAAGATACCAAAAACACTGGGTAAGATGGCTACTACTATGCAAGTTAAAGTGATGGGCAAGCATAAACAAGAGAAGGAAATTAAACAAAATGAACAAGGTTGTGGTGCAAACTTAACATGAGCAAACATGTAACTGAAAACCATAGAAAGAAAGTTGAAGAAAAAATGACATACAATCATAGTTTCCATCACCATTTTTTATTTGATCTTCATAGTAAATTTGCTACCAACATTCAAATTGTTGTTTTTGGTGACTCTACATCAAGCATTGCATGAATTAAGATTTCACTAATTTAGTGAATTTTTTGTTTTGATGTTGTAATTTAAAATCATAATGGCACAATACACAAAATCGTGTCTTCATTAACAATTGTTGCTTGTTCCAAACAAATGACCAACATATAACAATAAGCTTTTATTTAGATATGACATGATACTAAGGTAATAGAAAAAAGACTTGGGCTACCAACAACTTTTGACCGAAACTTGTTCAAATTTATTTTAAATATGTTAGATCTTTCATTAATTTTGTGTTTATCCTATTTCAAAGGATGAAATTTGCCTATGAAGTACCATATTAAAATTTAGATGAAACTAATAATAGGATCGTGTTAAACCCTTTTTGGACTAATAAATATGATAAAGATATAAGTGACCATCAAAAGTGATATACATGAAATTAATTATTATTGATTGGCCAATGCTAATGATTGGCCCAAATGTCAAGGTTTAAATAATCATCCACTTTATAAATGCCACTTTTTAATGTTTATGGGTGGGGATCAATGATTTTTTTAAGCAAAAAATTGTTGAAGGTGATATTTTTTTTGAAAAAAAAATATTTTGTCACAAATTTTTTAATTTAAAAAAATTCCAAATTCTAATAAAAATTAGATTTTTGGGGGAAAGTGTTGCCACATTCATGTATATTGGTTACACATTTATGAATTATTTGAAAATTGGTCGTTAGTTAAATCAAAATCTACTTAGGAATGTTCACCACTATATATAATTCCATCGGGGAATTGGCAAAAAAACATTGGTGGGGATGCATAATGACTTCAACTATATATAAAATAATCTGCAAATGTTTATGATGTTTTATGGTGCAAATGTTTCAACTTTAATTGGCTTGTCATACCTTATATTGATTTGTAGGTGCAAACACGTGTACAATTTTCATAAGATGTAATAAAGTGAACTTCTACATAAATATTTCAATTTTTTTCATTAGGGTGCCAACGGGATAACATGAGCCATACCCGCTTACTTAGGGGATTGCTTTTGGAGGAATATTTTTAGAATATTTTTACAAAAATCCTCAAAAATTCTTTAATTTTTTTGGATTTTTTTTAATACTATTACATCAAGGGTCATGTAAAATATTTCAAGAAATATGTCACTTAAAAAAGTTTTGAAACCCATTTATAGTCCTTTTTGTGCTTAAAAGCAATCATTACAATTTTTAATGAATCTTTTTGAGAATTTTTTATTCATTAGATTTTTTCAAATTAATTCACATGTTCCAATGATATATTAGAAACCTTACAATATAAAAAAAATCTTGTATTTTTAACACCAAATTAAATCACCATCTCTAAATGTGAAAACCTAAGCATGCCTTACACTTATTATGGTTCCTATTTGTGTGATTGCACCCATTATCATATATTTGTAGGGTATATTTATAAAATCTTGTTAAAGAACACACAGGAAAGGTGTAAAGTAAAAACCTTGAATAAGGTTGTTCCAAGAAACTCTACATAATTTGAATTCCCAAAATACCACATCTAAGGTCCTTATGTGACACCTTGTATCCAATGCATATTATCATGTTTTGGCATTGTGCAACTAGGTCATGAGCCATGAGTTATGAGCAATGAGCTCATGAATTAATATTATTTCATTTATCATCACCATCTACATTCATCCATATTGATCCCTCGTTATTTGACCATGTACACATTTTACACATGATTTAAAAGGATAAGGAAATAACAAAAAATTACATTGAAAGCTTGTTGGAAAATAACTCCACAAGGGGACTTGTCAATTACCACATGGACCTTTGAGCAATTGTCAGGTAATTGATATAATGGAATAAAAAGAAGAGGAAACCACATAAATAGGACTAAATGCAATCCATTGGAGTTGGTGGATTACCAAGATCCACAATCTAGCATTGCTTGGTGCAAAAATTTCAAAACATCTCACACACTAGACAAGTCAATGGTAGGAAAAGGGTATTTCATTATACATATTCATTTTACAATACCATCAACAAAAACCACCTAGTCAAGGCAACTACAACCTTCTATTACTTGGAAAACTACAATTGGTTCTATGGATGAAATTATCAATGCTACATCCTTTTACAACATTTGTACCCATGCCTTGTGGTTGCATAATGGTACCTAATGCCACATTAAATAATTCCACACAAAATTTTCCAATTCCTATATGAATCATCATTAAAATAATCAAAGCAAAGACACATACACACATGACATAGTTCACACACAATCTTCTCCATCATTATGACTGTCCACCAATGTACAAAACCAAAACATGTAATGAGTGGGAAAGAGGAAGATACATTGCTCTTCACCTTAAGTTGTGTTCCCCCTTCCTCATCCTATAATTGTGGCAACAATCCTATGCAAACTTTAACTTTAAACTAGTCAATGTCACTTCCTACATTAGTGGAGGTAATAGGTCTCACCTAATATTGATGGTTATATAATTATTGAGTTGCTTTCTTGTAGCATTCTTGTAATCATAACAAATTTCCATGTGGTAATCACAAAATTGAGGAAAAAATAGTTTTTTCATATGTTAATTAAGAGATTGAGCCCAATGATCAGAACAATTACATTCTTGATTCTCCATTGGAAACTTTGAATCACCACTCCAAACAATGTTATAATTGCATTGAAGGTGGTTTGAGCACAATTTGCAATGAGTCCTTTGAAATTGACATTTTGCACATCATGTTCCTTCATGAACCTAATAAATGCATTCCACATTAACATTTGCAAATCCACATCTTCAAATTACAATGGTCAAGATTCAACAACAAAAAGGATCATAGACATGGCAAACCCATGGTTGTCCAATGTTGCACATGTTTGTAATGGTCAAACATCAACCATGTTCCTTCCAAATCCCCTATTGGATGCACACACCTCATAGTATCAATAACACTAGTAGGATTGTGTGTGGGCATCTCGATTGAAAAACATTTAAGATTGCATTGCCTAAAGAAAATTTGTTATTTTGGATGTAATTGTAAAGACCACGTTTTGAATTCCAAGTTCGATCAATGGAGCATTTGCTTCTACTACCAAGCCTTAAATTGTTCATTTGGTTTTAAATGTTTAGAAAGTTCAAAGGGAATATTTTTCCAACAACAAATCAAATTCCTCCCCTTGCAACTTGGTTGTGATTCATCACCATGCCTAATAATCTTAAAGCAAATACCTTACTAGCTGACATGGCAATGTTGAAGGGGTGGTAGTGGGTGTTTCCTTATACTTTTGCCTTATTAAATTATGTGCCATCTCCTTGCTGTTTTTAGAAATGCCAGTACCAACTAAATGTTCATGGGTCTTAAGGTGGATGTAAGAGCAGGTTGTCTCATGGTCTTGGAATGATGCAAAACCTAATAGATTCTAGCCAAACACCTTGGAATGCAAAATTGGTGGAAATTTACAATGTCTACACACAAAGGTTGTACCAACTTACAACTTTTTTTCTTACAATGCATTTTTAGCAACTCCTTCCCAATTAGTTTCATTGTAGCCATTGTTCCTCATATAGTTATCACATTGTAAATTTCGGCAAAATACATGTTAGTGGCTGATACATGGTGAACTTATGAATGTCAAACCATCACCATTCTTGATGTTTATAATATTTGTTTCACACCAAGGGTAGCCATCATGTCTCTTGTCCATGCCTTGCATTAGATTTGCCAAACCCCCTATTTGTTTTGTCTATGGCAGTTCAAACATGACATTTGGATCAAACATGGAATGCAAATATTACATTGTCTTCTTGGAAATGGTATCATAGTTGATATGTTGCAATTTTTTTATTATAAAATTTACAAATGCTAATATTTTCAAACACCCAATGATGTTTAAGATCTTTTGAATATCAATATCCAATTATGGAAGACTTTGATGTGATAATTGCAAGGACATCAAAACAAGATTAAAAACCTTTTGTAGATCATCTCTAGAATCACTCAATTCAAGTATTAATGTTTCAATTTTGACATTGGAAAATTTTAATGTCTCCAACTCACATTGAAATTTATTCCTCCCCTCTTGAAGAACTTGGTGCTTTCCTAGTGAAAGTTGCCACATCTCTCATGTAGAATTTTGAAAGGGCTTCTTCAAGGTGGCTTGCTTTCCCCATAAAATCCATAACTATTTTTTCAAGGAAAATGGAATTAATGTGAAATTCAAACTTGGTTGAAAAGGGGTCTAGACAACAACCTTCACACATAAGATCAGCCCATTTTGAAAAGAGATTTCAACATTCATTGAATTTGCCACTTTGTTTAATGAAAAACATGGAACATAAAAAATTATAAAACTAATGCAAGAAGTATTGACTCAAACAGACAAGTGTGCACAAAGTTAATTCACATTAAAAAAGGATGTTCACCCCATTAATCCATGCACACATTAAAAAAAAGTCCATACACATCAATTCATGTTTAGTGGATGTGTATAACACACGACCAAAATTAGTTGATAAAAAGAATAATCATATTGGTACCCTTTGTTCAAGCATTGCTAAATAATGCATAACATACATTATCATAAAAAATAAGCAATTGATTAAAAGGGTTTTCTTTTGGCAACAACTATATTGGAATTTATGAAGTTCAAATTTTAAAATGGTATTCAAGTGACAATGTTGATGTTAAAAATGGAAATTATCCATGAATCTTGGAACTTGGCTTCAAAATAAATTCTTAAAAAAACATTCAAAATGTTGTCAAAAACGTGGCCATAATTATATGTTTATAAACTAATCCTTGAAATTTAGGAGTGAAAATTTCAAAGGTGAATTGATTTCCACAAATGGACAAATTGTATTTTTGATTTACACATTAATGCAAAAGGGATTTTGAATTACATGTTAAATGATGTCATTTTTTTAATTTATCAAATTCATGAACTAAAACCCTACCCTAGTGGTGCATGTATGAATATTAGCCAAATATATTTCATGTGTCACTAGAAAAATGTTATAGCCATCCTTTTGACAAATTGTTATTGTTTAATGCACAAATCCATTTTTCCTTTTGTATTAATGAACTATAAATATATTGAAACAAACCAATAAAAATATAGCACTTTTAAATGGATCATTCACATTTTTCATATAATATGTATGCAACAATGGAAGGTCAAAATTTTCAAAATAAGGTTGGAAAATCAAAGTTCAAATTTGGCCATGGATGGTTAGATTTGTGAAAGCGACCAAAAAACATAAAGGGGAAAATAATTAAAATATATATCACAATAGACTACACTAATTGCCAAAATAAATTGCCAACCCAACAAAAAAATCAAATCGTAGTATTTATAATGGAGGGTTCAAATTTTTAAAATATTTTTTTAAATAAAGGAAAAGATCATATTAGAAGTGTAATGATTGATCGTTGGAATTTTTGAAATTAAGTTTCAATTTTTTTAGAAAGAAATTACTTATATGGCCATGGACCATCCAAATTCTAAAATTAAGTTGGTGCAAAAAAGGGAAAAAAAATCAAATTGCATATTTGAATAAGTTGCCAAAAAGTTGAAAATTTACAAATTTCAAATTTGGATAAGTTGGTAAAGGAGTGGGCATAATCAAATTTCAAATGTTGATAAGTTGGTGAAAGAGGGAACTCTTATCATCCAACCTTTTTCATCAACTTTTCAAATCTTAAACATTTATTTTTTAACCACAACACCATTGTGAAACTTTGGATACCCCAAAAAAATAATGAAAATATTGAGAAATGTTGTATTTCATAATTTTAAAACAAAGGTGAAGAATGAAGATGTTTCTAAATAGTGTTTCTGCCTTTTGAAGAACAAAGTTCAAGGTGGGTGGAGTCATACTAACATGTACCATTAGTAGTCATAACCACTGTTTAAATTTTTGAACTTTGAGCTATTAAAATAACAATAATAATAATAATAATAATATATTTTTTATAAAATGTCATTGTGAATACATTATGTACATATCATAAAAATTTGGAATCAATCTAATGAGTGAAAAATACATATAAGGACTTTTAACCTCTTGTGACCACTACTTAAAAGTTGCATAAAAGCAATTCAAAAGTAGTTTTGACACTAAAAGCACAATTTGAAAATATTTTATAATGACATATTTTTGGATATTTTTAAATATATACCTTTACATAATAGTATTAAGAAAAAATTAAATATTTTTAATGTTTTTTTGAAAGATGTATAAAAAAGATTCAAATAATAAAGCAATGGTTTAAGGGGGCACGTGTGGCTCCTAATAGTGCGGTTCGACCCATTTACCAAAACTTACTTTTCCTTTTCTTTTTTTTCATGCACCATACAACTATGGTTTTGTTTACAAAACTACAAAACTATTATTTCTATTTTATGGTTTTAGATTTTGAAAGTTGAATTTCTTGTATCTTGTTTTTTGTAAGAAAAATTGGATTTAATTTGTTTTTTGAAAGGTTCCATTCAAAGTAAAAATGTGTATTACATACAGTTTCACTTGCAATACTTACTTTGGTTTCTTATCTTGAAGTTTCATTTGTGAAACCATGTGTTTTACATCTAGTTTCACAAGTGAAATTTAGGTCAATGTTTTTTTCTAGACTTCCACACGCAAGATATAATATTTTCTACATCAAGTTTTGCTTGTAATTTTATATTTGGGTTAATGTTTTATAGTCAAATGTGTAATTGACATGGGGTTTCTCCCATAAAACCATAAGCATTTTGTTGTTTATCTTTGTTGAAGGTAAATTTTACTTAAACTAGATTTTTACTAGATGTTTACCAAAATTGAAGTTTTTTTATCAAAATCAAATGTCCTCTACCAAAAACCTTTTCACCCAAATTGATTTTACTACTAGTTTAAATTGTGTATATTTAGGACTGATTTTTTTGGGGATTAGGCTAACTGCTTGTTCCACATTTTTTATTTCTTTTTTTGAGGTATTTAAGGCTCTATCCCTTTTTGGACTATATAGGAGAATATGTTTTGAAGTAAAATTACTTTTTCCTACCATACTTTTGTATGTAAAGTTCTATGTGTAATTTTTTCGTTCATATGTTTGGAGTATTCTAACTTTTTGTATGTGATTTTTTTTTAATATGTTTGTTTCAAGTTTGTTTTTGTAGAAAGGTTATGAAGCTACCCTATTGAGATTGGACAATCCCCTTTTTGTTGAAGCTTTTTGCTTACTTAAGGAAATCAATAAGATTTTTTTATGCTCCTTTTTTTTTCCCAAAACCCTATACATTATGAGAAAATATAAGGTTCCACAACTAGGCTTGCAACTGGGATTTCTACTTGCAATGAATCATTGCAATTCATGGTATTTATATAGCCTTGAGTGCTATCAGACAAGTTACAATGGTTGCAACGGACGCCTTATGTCGTATGTAATATTATATATATGGTGCAACTCATATGCAACTATATGTAACTTCTTTGCAACTAATCTCCACGTTAGATTCGCACACACATTCCAATGTGGCAAATGAAATGCCAACGTGGCATTTCATCCATTTGTCAACAAATGATGTATGTTAATACCTTTTGCAACTCATTTACAACTATTTTACAACTAGTTTGACGAATATCATATTTAATTATTTCATTCATCCATTTAATGTGAATGGATTCTATCCCAATCCTTTGCAACTTATTTACAATTATTTTATAATTAGTTTAACGAATATATTTTATAATTATTTCATTCATCCATTTGAGCAATGGATTTTGTTCCTATTCTTTGCAACTTATTTACAACTAAAAATGAAATGAAAATAAAAAGATTTAATGACTAATTTGTAATTAGGTGTTTAAATTTGGGTTTCAAAGCAATTGTATGGTAGTTGACTTTAGTAATATTAAATAACTAAATTGTAACTTACAATGCAATTATCTAGACTTCACAGTGACGCGCTCCCAAGTTCCTTATTAAACCCACTTGAGGGTCTAAGTATGTGGAATTGCGGAAAGTTGGAACTTGAGGGCCGCTCCCGACTTCCAGCACTAAAGGGGGTAAGAGGGGCGTGCTAGAAGTCCCGAGATTAGACTAGGAAGAGGGACAATTA
>Ga0209208_10003450_pt1 | contig 22635 bp, 13 predicted proteins | sample S1TSphfallax_3_FD_187694 | JGI IMG/M metagenome (GOLD analysis project Ga0209208, IMG submission 187694) | Host-associated microbial communities from peat moss isolated from Minnesota, USA - S1T2_Fd - Sphagnum fallax MG (SPAdes) (version 2) | ecosystem: Host-associated > Plants > Peat moss >...
TTCTAGGTACATTACTGTGTCTTTCAATAATTGAAGGTGAAACTCTATGCAAGGTATGAGCTGTAGTGATATTGCCTCTATAGTTGTGAGGTTGATTTCCATCCCCTTATTCCATTCCTTATTTTTACCCAAACCTGAGCGCGTGTATGAAAACCATTATGAGTTATTTCTACTGCAACATCTTCAACTTGAGCTTCATTAGGGTTTTTACCTACAAGTATCACTATGCCAAATCCCAACAAATGTAGAATTAATGTTTGAATTTGAGGTCCATTATGCCTTCTTGCATAGTCAAACTTGACAACCAATTGACAACCAATTATTGTTCACGAATTTCTTGTGTAACATCATCTATCATAATCTCATATGCACTAGATGATGACATACTATCTTAATTGTCCAACCATATGTGAGGTGAAATAAGCCACAAGCCTAATTGGTTCTGATACCAAAAGAAAAAGGTTTAAAAAAATATATCATGGTCACAAAACATTCATGATAGATATACAAATTATGTGAAACATTTCCTACATCTTACGTCCTTGGGGTTGCCAATCTAGCACTCTTATAACCCCTTGGTGCTATTGTCCTATCAAAACAAAATGCTCCATTCCTATGTGAATTTCCAATGGCACATACTTGGGAATCTTTTCTAGTTTATTATAGTGGTAGCATTTAGTTTCCTGCTAGGAACAAATCCGCACATTGTGAGTGCAAAAACTAATGGGGTATGGCTTGAGGTCAAAGTTCTCAATGTTCAGTTGGTCCATATGAGCTATTAACCTTCCTTCTATGATATGTGACAATGTTGAAGAACACTTGGCTTAATCTTAAAAACATATTGACTTCTAAGTATGAACTAAGGATGAGTATTGTATACCAAGTTGACTTGCAACCACCCGAGAAAAACAGAATTATGTGAAAAAAAAGGTCTATGGATAAATTTTTATTAATTTTCTCACTTTTGTTCCTCTTTTACCCACGTTCTGCCAACCCAAGGACACCCCATTAAGGCTTCTGGCATTCATTTAGACATATGCGCTACTTATTGGATCGAAGAAAGGTTCAACCAAGGTACCATGTAGATGTATCCCTCTACATGGTCCTATTTCTACAATTCAGACTTCCTTTTATTCGTCATCCACCCTCAACATCAACCCTTATAGAATCTAATACTAACAAAAACATAAATCTTGCCATGGTGTAGTCATTGGTGCAACAGAAATCAAAACAACAATTACAAATCTCAACAAGCTCCCACCTCTACTCTTTTGCAATAGAATCAATCAAACCAACAAACTTGCCTCCATCTACCCTTGAACTCTTCTTCTTATGTTGTCATGCATTGTCCTATTCTCCACCTCCATTGGATGTTTGCAATGTCCTTGACCACCCATTGCTTGTTGTCAACATGTTTCACATAATACATAAACAAATTAAGTTTCTTACCTAAGTTCACAAGTCTCCTTCAAGCAATCATTGCAATCACTAACAAATAGTGATAGAATAAAATCCGCTGTCTACACGAAGAAAGTTGACGATGGCCACTCAAAACAAAAACCAAAACCCTAGAAGTGAATTCATGTTTACATGAGAGAAATATCCAACGGACTTCTTGTCCAGTCACAATATAACATACATTGCCAACCTAAGCAAGAAGCCAGTGAACTGTGGAGATGAAGGCAACAAGAGGTCAGTCAACAAGAAATGGATGAAGTGGAAAGTTATACAATGAAAAACACTTGAACATTGGATCATTTTCTACCTTGTAGCAAGATTAAGTGGTCAATTTACAAGTAGTATCGGGCTTGCTCACCAAACATTATCTCCTCTCTTCCTCCTATCTCCATTCTAATGAATTAAGTTTTGATAATCTTTCCGTCTCTCATTGTGCTCTTGGGTTGTGTTGTTTTTCAACAACAATTGTAATGTGGCTCAAATAACTTTTTTTATAAATGTTTTGGGTATTTGACCACCCTAACGATCTTAGCCAAAAAGTGACACAATGATATGATGTAATTTAATACAACTTGATACAAAAGCATTGCACATTTAAAATATTTGTGTGTGACATTATATATAATTTTGGCTGCTTTTGGCTTGTTCCCAGCTGCTGCCTTGAATGTAAGGCACAATTAAAATCTTTCTTGACAAAGTTGGACTACATAGGATAGTGGCGAGATGATGGGCCATGTCTTCGAATGTGCATTGGAACTCCCCTTGGTGTTGGGGTGTCTTAAAATACGTCCCCTAAAATATCCTTCATCTTTCTCAAGTTGACTCTTCTCTTTCTCAAGAGAGAAAAGACGGTTTTTTTTTTTTTTGGTTTTTTGGTCCCCTCATTGCACATCCACTTTGGCACTTAATGGACTTAAAAGAATGGCTAAGCTGACCTTGAAACCGGGTGGTTGTTTGGTGTCCCATTTTCCAAGAAAGAAAGAAAGAAAGAAAGAAAAAGGCGGTCGAGTGTTATCAAACTTCAAACTAAGGGACCCACTATGTTCTGTTTAGTTGTGGCTCATTTGAGCTCTCATTTCAAGAAGGAGAAATGGTCTCATGGGGCGGGGTATAAAGGACATTTGGATGGGTGGGAGGGACTAATAAGAAGGCATTAGCTTCGAATGTTGTCTGGTCGCTTGTAGGCCCTAGTTGTCAGAATGGTTGCGCATGCACAACCAAACAGTGAGGGAGGGATCTTTCATGTTCTTTTGGGGTGGGGCTTTGCGGAGTTTAGGAAAACGGTTTCAATGTTGGTCACACACTTTTGCTCGAGATCTCTCTTGTGATGATAGCTATGATCAACATTGAATATAGTTTTAGCAGAATTATTATTTTTTCATCCCCTTTTCTGGGCCGGGCATTGAAATGATCTTCAATTTCATACAGATCCAATGTTAACTCATTTTTCTTTGGTGTACCTTTGCACACTTGCTCCTCAACTGTGTTGAAATTCTGGAAAATTTAAATTGAAATTGCTATTACCAATTAATAGAATTAGTGCCTAACTTTACCTTTTTTTTTAATAAATAAATAAATAAATTGGCAAAGAAATGTCGAACATAGTTGTAGGTAGGTATTATACGTGGATTGATTGGCCATGCATGCTATTATCACACTCACATTTGGTGGGAGCTTGCATGCCTTGCACAACAGCAAAAACTAGCAAGAGCAGGTCCACCAATAGCAACATAATTAGTTGCCTATACCAATTTGGATGAAGTTCACATTTTACAAAATGAAAATCTGAGTTTGGACTTGTAAACATGTACATGGTACTGACAGAATATGCAAGGGGTTATTTTCTCAAATTTGTGATGTAGGTGGATGACATTCATCCACAAGAGAAACAAGGCAAATTTGGCCTTTGTATGCGTTGCAATGAATTGTTTTTTCCCTTCGCCTCAGTGTGAAATTTTAGTTTGTAATAAAAAACACGGGGTACAAGGCCTTTCTTAAAGGGCCAGTAAAGAATCTCGATTGGGTTTTATTTGGCACATGAAGTGGCATTTAAACCTCACTCTATATATCATAAAGTTCTACATGGTAACACTCTATATAATAGAAGAAGATTTCATCTTCATTTGAGTGAGAAAATAAAGTCCACACTATTTCACCAAAAGTGGTAGGAAAAGAAGAACATCATGCATTAAACTTAGCATCAAATTGTGGACCCAAGAAAGGAGAGGATATGAAAGATTTCTGACAATTTTTCGCTTTTGTCGAATGCTTTGGGGATGGTTTGTTGGCCTTATTGGCCTACCAAGGCAAGGATATTGTGTTTAGATTCATTATAGAGTATAGTAGCTGAAGGGATTTTGGCCCCTAGGTAATAATAATAGGTCTATTGTTACACGAGGATTTTTGAAAGATGATATTTTGGCTTGTGTTGGAACTTGAGATTAGTTATAGAGTTATAATATCTTGAAGGATTTTGGTTTCTTTTAGAGGATTTTTTGAAGATTATGTTTTTGCATGGTGAAATGTTTTGAGTTTGCACAATTCTTCTTTTGCATTAAGATACTTTTTAATAATGTAAATGGCAAGGCCAAGGCCAGAGTGTGACACACCCCTTGTTTTATAAGGCAAAAGTTCAACATCCAGCAGCCCCCACATCACTCACTCATTCTTGTGCTGGTCGTCTGTTGATCCTCCCACTAGATATACATATGCACCGACCCCCCAGTTTTTCACCCACCCATTTCTGCCCCCTCCCTTGTGCACCACCAACTTATATAACATACTTTCATTTGGTGGAACTTGAGACTACCCCCTCATATGTACCAATGAGGACCTCATGCTCTATACTTCTTTGTTCGAGTACTTAGTTATTTTAGAAAATGAGGTGTCAAATTTAATTTTCCATAATTTCAACATATAAGAAACACCTATGCAAATTATATATATATATAAATAATTTCTATTTTATAGTAATAACCCAATGGTTGGGACAATACATAGCTTTTCACAACAATTTCTGCAAAATTATTCATAAAATTATTTTTTGCCCTTTTAAAACTACCTATACCTTTTGCAAATTATTTTATGCTGAACATCAGGTTGAAGGTACAGTATTGATTGCTGATACCCCAAAAAACCCAAAACCCAAAATCCAACAACAAAATCTAATAACTCTCTAGATTACCTGACTCCCTCCCCCTTTATTATGTTTTGCATGGAATCCCTTTCTTTTCCATTGGCTTGTGTGTGTCCAGTAGTAATTGGGAGAGAGACCCACAAAAGATTTGGAGTGACAGATAAATCAAAGCTTTTCCAAGAGGGGACAGCCCATGACCAGCTAGCTCATCACTTTCTCATCAATTCCCAAAAAGCTCACAAACATCCAAATTCTTCACTACTCTGACATTCTCCACTGTTGTTTTTGATGCAACCCTGTAAAACTTTATTGATAGACACATGGTAGATTAGGAAAATGTACAAAGGGATAAGGAAAAGAAAAAGGGGAGAATATACAAAATGTCAAGTTAGCTATAAAAAAAAGGGAGAATATACATAATGTCAAGTTAGCTCAAACTAGATGTCAAAACTTATCCATGTTCAAAATTGATCACTTGTAGTAGGTTGGTCATAATTTTTCATATAAAAAATCAATCACTTGCAATAAGTGGGTTGTGAACATGAGAGATGTGTCCTAAAGGGGTGGAGGTCGGGAAGTAGCTAGGCCTATGGATACCACCTCACTCAAGATGGAGGATGCTTGCAACCTTTGCAATGTGATTGAATTGTTTTTCGAAGAAAAATAACAAAGACAAAAACATAAGTACTTTCTAGTCTTTTCAAACTCCAAATGACATTGACACAATTGTGTAGAAACCCTAAACCTTACTTAGGTAGACATCCAAATACCTCCACTACTAAGGGGAGGAATTGATCGGCGAGGTGTTAGTTGGGATAGCTCCATTCTTTGACTTGAGCCACAAAAGCAACAAATCCTTGGGTGGCACAAGATTAGGGAAGTAAACCTACTTGTGTTGGGTTGGTAATGACGATGTTGACTAAGGTGCAAATGCCATCTTCAGTGAGCACAATGTCGATTCGTCAATAAGAGGAATTAAACATGTTCGAAAACAATTCATGTAGTTGTTCACACCCCATGTGGAAGCCAACATTCCACACAATGGTAGCAAAGATGTTGCAAATTACATCATGGGTTCCTATGTGTTCATTGCCATGAGCACAATGTAAGAAGTGGATATTTGTAAAGTCGATGGGATGTGTGCACACACATCAAAGAATACTTGCAATTAAAGAATGGGGTAGTCCAAGTCATATTTGAAATGTTGTGTAAAAGATTGGGGAAAGTAATTGAAAGCTTAGGAAAATTGGTTGAATTATAAACCAAACACCCGCCCTAGGTTAGAACATGATAGAATTGAAACACAATGGGCTTCAGATGTCTTGTCAATAAATATGATGGTGTAGATGCTCCAAGATGGAATCTTGAAGTCGAACTATTTATTGCCTGATGAGTTGTTCAAATGGAGGACATGTGCGAGCTAGGGGTGATAGGAAATCACTTGCCGCCTTTAGGTGTTGCTGGAAAGGGAAGATATTATTGTCAATTTGTGTTAACGTTTCAAAAAGGAAAGGACATTGATCAACCATAAACCTAGTAGCTATGATTGAAGCTATAAAGGCCCAACTCCCTAAATAAGTTGTTGGAGCAAAAGTGACCATTGGTATGGACCTGATGCCATCAAAAGTTATTGAAAAATAAGCTTGTTTACAAGCTAGAAGTCTTTATAGGTTGTCAAAAGATCTTAGACCCAAAAGGCGCCTAAACATTTAAAGGAATGAGGGATTCTATGTAAATGGAATAGGGAAGTGTACATTGCAAAAGATATGAAGGCCATTGAACAAAACAGTGAGTTTGAAATCCAAAGGTTACCTAAACATCACCCATTTTAAGGAGAACATTAACATGTCGAACATATTTTAACATGGCATTTTTTATGAAGGATGATGTGCCCAATGGAATTTCCAAAATTCTAATTCCTTTTGATGGGGTGATAAATTGGAATGTGGTGTTGAAATCAAACAGTAGGGTAAAAGGTGACCATGCTACACATTTATGAGGTTGGATAGAAAGACCTATTGCATAGAGTTCAGTTCATGTGCAAATGATACAATAAAAGAGGGACCTATGATGTGAATGTCGTCTGCAATGAATGATCCCTTTGTTCTCTACCTAGAAGTTTAGGGTTTGGGACCTAGGTCATCCATCTACCTAAAGTTTAAAGTCTAAACCAATGTGGTGGTCATTGTGCTTCTCTCTCTTTTCCAAAAATAGTATCAAATTTGAAGGCCTTAAAGTTGAAGCTTTCAATGCCTTTTGTTCCTCCTAGCGAATTTTCCAACATTTAAGATTGTTGGACTCTTCACATGTGAAAAGGCAACTATTTTTCCAATCCTTCAACATTGAATGACACTTTTTCTTTTTTTTAAATTAATAAATATTTTTAATTCACATAATTTTTATAAATATATATCCATAGATGTCCTTTGAGACCAAATACACTTGATGTTTAATGTGCATTATTATCATTGGTGGGGGGAGTGCACCAACATTGTTGAATTCACTTAGGGTAAATTTATTGTGAAAGATAGTAAGGTTTTGAAAATATAACATTGTTAATGATTTTTTTTTGTGCTTGAAAAAATAAATAAATAAATAAATAAATAAAATAATATATATATATATTTGGAAAGTACGTGATTTTTGCATATTTATTCATCTTTTTAAAGGAGAAAGGGATTAAAAGATATGTAACTTTTGATGAGCCTTTTAACCTTTAATACCCAAACCCCTTTTCACAACCATTTCACATATGTTAAAAGCCTTACTTTAAAAAAATTGATCAAATTTGTTAATTCACAAATGGGATTAACAATTCAATCGTTTGGTTCAAAACATTTAGAGAACTTTGCTAGGAATTTTAGCCAAAATGAACCAAAAGTTGATGATATAATAAAGTTAGATTGAGCTCATTCAAGATTAGGCAACTGCTACCCAAGGTTGAATAAAAAAGCTTTGCTAATCCTCCAAAAAAACAAAAAAAATTACAAGAAAGTAATGTACGACATGCATTCTAATATGACATTCACAATGACCAAGTAAGATATTGATTACTTTTATAAAAAGTTCAAGCCAAAATGAGGTTCTTAAACCAAGAATGAAACATTCCAAAAACTTAATCAAAACTTCACCAAAATCTATGTAAAAATGTTGAGTCAATAAACCATTTGAAAGTTCTCATAAGATGTTATTGTACCCCCCATAAAGGTCTCTCTAAGTATTAACAATGTACACCCAATAGAAAGAGATCACCTGTACCAACCACATGCCTAAACCCAAAAAGAAAAAAGAAAAAAAAACCCTTGCACTTTTGAAATATCTTCCATACACTCACAACTACATGCCTCACCCCCAAAGACTAAACCCCACTCCAAACTTTTACTATTAAAGAAAAACTTGTATGTTTGGCAAGCTCCTCAGTTTGAAATGTTAAACCCAAAGTTCAAGTTTAGGTTATTGTGATGTGAGCTTGAACAGACACACCTTTTTGTTGAAACTGGCACAAGAACTAGATCATGGAGCTAACCTTCTTTTGCTAAAACTGAAAACAAAATTGAAAAAAATTATTCTTGAACATAGGTTTAGGTTCTTTGAGGAAGCAAGCTGAATTTTTAAAAAAAAAAGTTGACTAGTACTTAGGCTGAACTTTATATGTACTAGATCAATTTTAATTAGGTGTAAAATGCTATATGTATATAATTCCCCCATTTTTAATTTGTTTGTGAGAGGTTCTCTTGAAAAGGAAGAACTGGCCAACACCAACACTAATTATAACAACAATTTTTAAAAAAAAAACTGGTCAAATAACCTACCCTAAACCCAAAACAAGGGGTTCTTTGAGTTTGAAAATGTTAAAAAACCTGGAACCAGAGGGTATAGGTAACAAAGATAAATAACCATCACAAAACACTAGTTGTGGTCTCTAAACTCTAAGTGATGAACTTTGTTGGCCTTGCCTAGCAAGGCAAGGATATTGTGTTGAGATTCATTATAGTGTATATAGTAGCTTAATGGATTTTGGCCCATAGGGATCAAAATCTAGGTCTATTTTTATATGAGGACTCTTGAAAGATGATATTTTGGCTTGTGTTGAAACTTGAGATCAGTTCCAAAGTTATAATAATATCTTGAAGGATTTTGGGTTTTTTTTTGGTTTTAAGAGGATTTTTTGAAGAGTAGCAAATTTTGTGTAGGTACATGCTGTGTCACCTTGGTCCACATTTTGCACTTTACTTGGCAGATATTTATTTAAAAAGGGCTTCTCTTCTGCCAAACTCACTAGTAACTTATGGAAAAGCAAATGTGATGATGATGATCATCATCATCATCAGCAGCTCCATCTCCATCTCCATGATATCACTCACACAAGCTTTTTAAAAATCATCACTTGAAAACCAAAGCTCAAAGTTCAAACATGATACCTATATAATAAGCTTAAGACCCCAATGCTCAGATCCCAAATACAGTAGTAATTTACCTATATAAAAAAATCATGGCTCCCAGGACTCCAGAGCTTATCATCTAGACTAACAACCCTTTCTTTCTTGGGTACTTCATTACTTCACTTCCTTTTTTTCTCTCTCTCTTGGGACTCTCTCTCACTCACTGACTCACTGACTGACACTATGAGTTAATTATCCATTACATTAATGCCTTTACATCTAACTCATGTACCACAATCTTATTAATAACTGTAAAAAACCCTTTCTTTTTTTGGCTTTTGAATTTTTGTACTTGTAGGGTGAATTGCCAAAATAAGGGGCCTATGAGGAGGTGATATAGCCCCTCATTTTGAGGCTTTCCAGCCTCCCCCAACCAATGGGCTTTACTCATCATAAAGTACAAGGAGGATATTATCATGAACTTGAGAGAGAGAGAGAGAGAGAGTTGTTATGTCTACTCCTTTAAGATTGGGAGGTATTGTAGGAGGTTTATAAATAGGTATAATTTTTTTCCCTTCCACTCTTAAGGAGTAGAAATAAAATCTTACCTCCTAGCAAATAGGAGGGATATTCATGGATATGAGGTCTTTTAAGGTGTGCTCCAAATACACTTGGAAAACTCGTCCCCCATCAAATCAAGGGTGGAACTCTGGGTGGACTTGAGTTTAAACTTTAAACCCTAGGGGATACCTAATACACCTAACAATCTTTTCTAATAATGCTTGTGGTTATAGCATTTGGAACATAGTAGGCATTGCTTCAATGAGAACTAGCAAATTATATTAGACTATGAAACTCTAGCTTTCCCTTTGGTGTGAAGCAAGTTTGCCCTTTGTCCCATAACACTATTTGGGTTATATTTGGATAAGCTAAAGGATTTTTTGGGCTATAATTATTTAAGAGCCATTTCCTATAGGTGTTAGGTACAATCGTGGAAGTGCTAGCATATGTCAATGACCTGATTTTCTTTTCACAATGTCAAGGTTATTTGACCTTCTTGTAATGTGTCTCACATCAAAATCTTTCCAAATGAAACCAAACATCATCATGGTTGAAAAGATTTTGAAATTAGTCACGTGGTCTTATTATATCCAATATAGGATGATTGTTGGACATGATTGGATTTAAGCAACAATTTAGTCAAGATTTGTCCATTTTACAAGGGTATGGATTCCCAATTGTTTATTTTCAGTTTTGCTTCCATTGTGTAGCTTTTCAACCAAAAATCCTTGTTAAGAAAATGCCAACTACATGCACATGCACATGCACATATCTTAGTGATAGGCATGGGATATGACTATTTTTATTTTCATATTGCTCAAATAAGGTGGATGGCTACCACTAAATGCAACACAATGTAAAACATGTGGCAAGAAATGTTTTAATGTCAAAGCTTCTAATGCTCCTTTGATTCTAGTTCAATACAGAAAAGGTGATGACATATGTTGTCCAAAGCAATGGCAAAGTTGAGCAACCAAATTATGCAAACTTAATAGATGCATCATAATAGTTCAATTCCTTTTTGGGTCACTACAAATGTACAAGTACAATGTTTCAGCTATATATGGACTTGCAATTGCAAATCAATGCCAAGGTGACCATTGACTTTGCAACACTTGTAAATCCAAATAACAAATTAGGACCATCCACTAAGGCTTACCTTGCATGAACCTTTTGGGGGTGTTGATTTGCTTGAGTGGAACAAAAATGATTATGTTTTCTATTACTTATGGTATTGTAAATTATCATGTTGAAATTGGTTTTATGTAATGTTCATGCTCTGGATTAAAATCTAGTGTACACTTGTTATGGATAAATACAAGGATCTTGGGGTTTTGGGCATAGTCAAGTGTCCATACTAAGTTTTAGTACATAATACTATGCTTCCCATTTTCACAAATACTTGGCATTGGTATTCACAAATACTTCACCCACAAACATAACCTACACCCCAACTAAAAAGTCACACCATTATTATGTTTCTATCCACCAATATATTTAATTGGGCATTTAATATAGGTCATTGTTAACATGTTTAAATTTGATTTTTGGATTTTTAAAATCATCTTTTTAAAATCTAAATATTCTCCCATGTGGACAAATCTAACATGATGTAAATATGTGCATTTTGGATGGTCATTGTTAATGGATGGGCCAAGAAATTGGTCCCAAAATGCATCTAAATCATATTGATCAAAATACACCAATCATGCATCATATAAATAGTTGTGACATTGTCATACATGTAAGAAATATTTGTTCTATGAGTCAATATTTTGATGTGTTTAGAATACTACCGTAATATAATTTATATTTATATGTGTGAATATATCTCAATATCTATGTGTTGTGTTTGTTGCATACTACAAGATTGCGATTTCAAAAATTCATTAGGAAACATCTAACATTGCATCATGTGATATTTTATTCAAAAATTACACAAAACATCATTTGGGACAATATTTTCTAAATGTTCAAGCAAACCATGACCCTTAACAAAAGTTAACAATTGTCACACCACAAGATCACAAGCAAAAAATAAGAACACAACAAAAGATGATTGAACCAACTTTAGTCTATTGTTTCCTTCTTACCAATAAGCACAAATGTCACTTATTCAAGTAAAGTGGCCTCCACTGAAATTTTCTTTTCACAAAGTCTACCTTATTTGTGGAATAACAAGGGGATCCCTTCATTGGCAAATATTTGACATGAGAAGTCAATATGTTGCATACACCAAAAGAAATATGCTTGCATACTACTTTGGCAATGTCAAACCTTTCAATGTAGTTTCATAACAAAACACTCAACATTGCACCATGTAAGAAAGCGTTGTAAAAGTGTTGGTTGTGTACCTTGTTGGAGTCAACCAAGCTAATTGTTATTTATTGAATAACACTCTTGCTCAAATCTTCTACCTTCACTTCCCAAGCCAATCTAGATTTCCATATCCCTTTTGGGAGAGGTGACCTTTTATCCTTTTAGCTACCACTCTTAAACAAGAAAAAGATGAATAAATAATACTAATGTTATACCTCAACTTCATCAAACCACACATTGGCACCAATAGTTCCTCATATCAATATTAATTCTATAACACCAACCATTTATTGATATTAAAAAAACATGAAATGGACCAATTGGATATGGAGGCTAGGTTAAGCAAGTTAGGTTAGGTACGTAGTTAGGCTAAATATGTAAGTTGTGCATGTTAAATAGGTAGTTCAAGTCTTCATACTTACAACCCATTTACATTGTTAGCCTAGGTTAAACTTCCTAGGTTGACTAGGTTAAACTTTCAATTTATGCTAAGCTATGCTAGGTTAGCCTATGATGCTTAGGTAAGTTTTTAGGCTAGCCTAAGCTACTTCGAAGGGGGAACATTAAGATTTAAAAATTTAGTCTTCCTATGTCATACAAGGTATTGTTTGGGGGTATTACATGAAAAAACCTTTTTTTTCCCACCTTGTAATTACATAACTTTTTAATGTCTCATATTTAAACCGCCCCAAATTTATTTTTATCTATTTTTGCAAAAAAAATTGATACCCTATATACATTTAAGTTTTTATGTTATAGGTACTTGAAGTTGTGAGGAGTAATGAAGATGCAACCAAACATGATAAGATCATGTGATAAAAACCTCTTTTTTTGGACATACCATATGTATCATATATCATATCAAATATCAAATATCAAATTTTCCAACTAGGTAATTGGGAGATGACAAAACAAAACACCCATCTAAAATGTAAGTTTCTTCAAAATGATTCAACTTCTAATGGTGTGCAAGGATCATTCACTTCACTTTCCTTCAAGTGCAATTACTAGTTCATTTACTAATTTATTATTTGTTCGCCCACTAATAATTAATTTTTAATTTGTAAAAGTACATTGGTTTTTTTTATTAATATAAGGGATTAATGTATACCTTATATTAATTATATCTTGACTTTCACTATATAAATATATTCGAACAACCAATATATGAAACCTTATATTTTTACCCGCATAATTTGTAAACTCAAAGAATAATGTTCCTCTCCTCGCCCTGCCTCCTTTGCAGAGGCTACTTAATGTAGCATAAGTTGTTATACTAGGCCACCTAAGTGAAGCTAGCTCTACCTTTACCTACATAATAGGTAGGATGTAGCTAGCTACCAACCATCAGGCCTTTAAATATTTATTCTACCTTGATCTTATTGCCAGGATTACCAATAGGTTTCATTGTTAAAGGAATATGAGTTCACCACCAAGGATTGACATAAGAAAAAGCATGGAAATGTTGATGCATTGCTAATGGGTTTATGAAAAGGTGGGATATCATTTAGATGATGATGATTTAATATAGATTTGCTTGTATTTGATGAAGAAAAGGTGTTAACAAAATACAAAAAGGTGGTGGATTATGGTTTGCATCACAAATTTCTCAAATGATGTTAAACATTCAACCTAAGGGGAAGAATGCCTAAATTTCACCCGTACACCATTTTAGGGGACTACTTTCATAATCATAGGAAAGATGGGTTTTCATGTCAAGCTATATAGGAGGAAAATGTTCCAATCATCATTTTCAAATTACATGAAGGCACTATGGGAGATTGTTATGTTTGGGTGGAAAAAAAAGATTGTCACACAAGTACATTTATAATTGGGGTACAACTATATGAACCATGAATAAGAAGACATGATTCATCAATCTTATTCTTTTTCTTTACCCCACGGTAGCCCAAGAAGACACAAACTTTTGGGCAATGGAAATGTTTGATTAATCTTATGGCCAATATGTGTTACAATGTGCATTTAAGATTATTTGAAAAGTTTTGACATGTTTAAACCCCTTTGTAAATATGTCATGATTCAAAGATTTGAGGACACAAACATAATCTAGTATTTTAACCTTTTAAATGCCCAAAGACTATCCCAAAAAAATTCCAATAATCAATATCCTTTTATATACTAAAATTATGATTCATTTAAACTCTAATTTATTTTCATATAAATTTTCACATAATGAACAAATTAAGATCATATCACATTCATTATGGTCTTCACACTGGTTAACCAAAGTTGAGGTTCATTGTGCTTTTGGAGCAAGTTAGTCTCATTTTAATGATTTTATTGTAAATATGTCCATACCTTACATAATTGGGAACTATCCTTATACATGCATCATAAATATTTCATTTCATTTTTCTTGTTTGCATTAGCAATTGCTTTCAAAATGTAACAATATTTGAGCCTATTGCAACAAATATTGAACTGTTTGTTGTTGTTTTGCAAATGCATCCTTTATCTTCTTGAAATATGAATGACATCACTAATAGCTAATTAATAGATTACATGCATGATTAGAAAGAACTAATGTAAATTTATCAAATGTTCTATTATTAATTTTCCCCAATATAACACATATGAAAGAAAGGCATGAAAATAAACACATGGGAAAAACATTTGCATGTAAATACAAATAATTTCTTTGGGAATAATTATGTTCTATACTTTTTGGTCATCAATAAAAAAGACTTTTTCAAGACACATTTTTCTTCCTTTAACTTGTGCAAACAATAAATAAGCAAAAAATCATGTGGTATGAATGAACAACCTACACATGTCTGTACCTAAATAGTGAAGGAAAGAAATTTTATGAAAGGACTTTTTCTTGGTCTTGGCTCCACTACCAAGTCTTGAACTTTTGTGCTTAATGGGTACATTGGATCACAATTTTGGACTTTGTGAAGGTCATTTGTAGATAAAACTATTATGAAAAAAAAATCATTGGCCAACATTTTAAAAATTCTATGGTGAATTATAGGCCTTGTGATGTGTTAAGCATTTGCAAACAAGTTAATGATTCATGATCCAGTGCACTTGCTTTCCCCAGGGGAACATTGGGGAATTGATTTGATAGGGTCTCTTCTCATCACCTTAAGAGGCAATAGATCCTTGTAATGGTAGTAAATTACTTCACTAAGTAGGTCAATGTAAGGCCATTAAAATCTTCAAAAAAAAAAGATGTGGCATGGTTTGTGTACAAGAGGATGGTGATATAGTTTGGGATATTACCATCTCAACAATGGGCACCAATTCACAAGTAACGTTGTGAAAGAACTTGTACAAAAATTGGTCACCAAACATCACATAATGACAACATTTAAACCTAACACCAATGAATTGGTTGTATGCATGAGGAAGGTGTTGTGTAATATTAAGAGTAAGGAAGTGGAGGTAGGTGAGAATTTGCACAATTGTGACAAGGTACATCATGTGATATGGTGTACAATTCCATGTTTTAGTTGTCCACAAGGTTTGCCCCTTCTCAACTTACATATGAAGTGAAGTTGGCATTACCTATTGAATGTGAGATAATGACTTTTCAAGCAATTCAACATTGGTTGGGAATGGAGGAGCTTGTACGTAATATGGAATTGGTGGAGTTGGAAGAAAATCAATTGTAAACTTGATAGGCCATTGAATTAGCCCAAGCAAATCAAAAGAAATATTTTCATAAGAAGGTTAAGCACGAAAGTTTCAAGAAAGAAATTTTGTCATGACATATGATAGATGCAATGATTGGGATTTTTTTTTAAATTAGTTTTAAAATGGTTTGGGCCATACATGATTATGACCATTTTTCTCAACAACACATATGGACTAATATTTATCTCAATGGAAGGGAATTTGGACAATTAATCATGGGTTGATGGAGGGTAAAAAATTGTTCTAGGGACATGACAAAATAATAAGTGTAAGGTTTCATGTTACACCAAAATTAATGATGGCCTAGGGTAGAAAGATGGGTAGATTAAACAAACAAATAAATAATGACCTTATGTTAACTATTTTGAGTTAGGCACACATAAGAGTTAATTAACTCGATGTTGTCTAGTTTTAATAAGTATATTTCAAGAGAAAAAATGCCAAATACTATAAAGATTTGTCCATTGAAAGGATGAATGCTTTAGAAGACTATTAGATGGCATAATCTTATAAGGTCAAAATTAATGAATGATAAATATCTATTAGATGAAAGGAGCAAATGATTAATCCACTCTCTTTTCAAATATTTGAAGAGCTATAGGTGGAACATTGAGTTCATTTTTATTTTTTGTTATCATAATTTGATGATGTTTTCTCATAAGACTTGGAGGGGGACTTTTGTGTGTAATCAACCTATGATGCAATAAATTCATGTATTATTTTGATTAGGTGTTAGCATATTAAAGTGAATAAATTTTTTTTTGGACTAAAGTCCACTTTAAAAGTCTATTATCAATATACTTTTAGCTTAATGAACTTATTCAAATTTTAAATTGGTTTAAATGACGTTAAAATGAACATCTTTCTTTTATCCTAGTTTCAAAGATTTCATGTGTTAGCTTCACATAAATGAATAATTTTAAAATTATATCTAATAATAAAATAAAATTTTATGCAAGAATGATCAAAAAGTTGTTATCATGATAATCCATATGGTCTAACTGAATATCTAACTACCCGATTGTGAAGGTGTTCAAAAAGAGAATAGTTATGCAAACTTAGTGAAGGACACCCCCCCCCCCAAGAAAGGTCTTAGAGTGCATGTGATGTGCTTCCCTTTGGGAGGTAGCCCACATAAAATCAAGCTTAATCTTGTCTTTGATGACATGTAAGTTTCATCCCTTTTGTTGTTGATGGTGTGTGAGATTCTAATTCATTCAATTTACATTTGTGTTAGAAGGACATTGTTTACAAAATAACCCATTTAAGGTTTGAACCCGTTCTAGGATACATTTCCATGCACAACCAACGGTTGTCACTTCAAACCTTGCTAGGTGTTGCACATGGCAAGCCACACCAAAAACATTATTAGCAATTAGAATTACCATCGATATCTATAAATGTGAAAGACTGTTTCTTCTGGTTAATGTGATTCCAAAGTCTATAGAGTAAAGACTTTGGCAAAGGAATATGGAATAAAAATTGGGGCTATTAAGAACAACATGAGGACACAATCCTTTTGGATCAGGAAACAAAGTATATGCAGGCTGGAAGAGTATCACTATGGTTGTGTCAAGGCGCCTTACTTCATCAAACAGCTTAATCACATGGATTCTGAATGGCTGGACTAACTGGAGACACTTCTTAATACTGGGAAAAATTTGATGCCGGCAGATGCCCGGTTCACATTAGAATCTTACTTCAGAACTCACTTTAGATGCTTAGAAACATCCTAAAACAGAATCCTCTTCTATCAGATTGTCTGCAATTGGGAACCAAAGGCAGCAGAGTGATCAAACTCTTGTTTCTACTCTTATGTTGGAAGTGCCCTTAGCAAATAAAGTGCTAGTTTCCATTCGGGTGCCCCAGTTTTGACTAACCTTTTCAAGCAGGGAATAATCTTGGCTGCCAACATGGCAGGGTGATTTTCAGAATCCATTCCCAGGTTGTAGAGCACAGCTATGGCAGCTGCTCTCGCATCCGTAGTTCCTGTCTCCAGCAAGTTTACAAGAGGAAAAATGCCACCTGTGTTGGAAACAGCTGCTGAATATGCTCCAAGTCCATGTGACAACAAGTTGCGTAATTGCAAAACTGCCCTCTCCTGCACTTCTGGAATGGGTGTATCTGTAATTTCTTGCACAAGTCTGGGTATTGTGTCATGTACTGCAATTTCCATGTCGAGTGGGGCATTCAAAATCATTGACTCGGGTGTCAAGCTTTGCAGTCTCAAGAGACATGGGCAAACCCAGTCTTTTACATCTAATGGGGAAATAGGTGACTCCAGTATTTTGACAAGAGCTGATGCAAATTGCATGCACCTCAGCTGTCGGGCCACCTTTTCAACTCTCACAAGCCTTTCTAGAAGTTTTGCTGCACTTGTGATCGTTGCCCATAAGTCTGCATTTTCTTCATCTTCTGATAGAGATTGTCCAATCCAAAGCAATGTCAGTCAGGTTAACACCATTGTGGGCAATTAAAGACACCGTCAAGAGTGTACCCAGACCAAGAATCTTGCACTCTACAACAATGTGAGTAATAAAACCATAACTAAAATGTGATGTTATAAACAGACTGCAGGCACCTAGTATTTATTCCCACGTGCTGTATATCCATATCATCATGATTTTGTCATCCCCCACATTGCATTAGAACAATTGTGCTCAAACAAGCTCAAAATGGCAATATATTGATAGAACAGAAATGGGTGGATGGCTAACCTTCCATCAAGTTGATGTCAAATAGGTTGATGAGTGCAGACTCAACCCCAGCAATCACCATGGCCTCTGCATTTTTCTCCTCCATTGCTAAATTCTCAAGCACATCCACTGCTTTCTTGGCTTGAGAGGGGGTTCCTGAGGCCAAAACCTCAATGAGAGGAGGAATCCCACCAGCTGCCACTATTTTCTCCCTGACAAAAAACATTCCAATTCGCACAAGAATCATCAACACACAAAAACTCTATCCACGTTTGATGCTTGTGCTGCCTTTGTCAAGAGCTAGTGGAAGGTTAATACTTCAAATTTTGACACACGATAAAACCCATGAAAATTTGTTTTCAGAAAGGATTCAGCAAGTAATCGTAAGGGGCACCTGGGGTCAGGTCTAAGGGATGAAATCTCTTCCAAAATCTCTTCAGCCTCCTCCTTAGCATCCACACTTGAGTTCTCAGAGCCTACAATTGCAATTAGTCCTGGAATAGCCCCTGACTTAATCTGCATGCCCACTCAACAAAGAGACCAAAAATGTGTCACCCAATGAGCCAGGAAATTGTCCCATGGATTGGAAATATTTGGGCACAAGAATTTGTATTTGCAAAGATAGAAGGGCAAAGATAAAGAGCTCAGCATCTAACCATGGCTTCAACCTCCTCTTCTTGTGTTGACAATGTAAGCAAAGCACTGATGACCTGGTTAAAAACCGTTTAACCCACAACACAAAGTTAGTCCAAATCACTGAAAAACCAGCAAAACACTCTGTAACCTTAACAATGCTCAAAACCTGTTCATCTTAAAGGTAGAAAGCTTTGTATTCAATCCCATCATATTTCCCACAACACATCCACAACTACAATAGACATTGGATTTAAACTTAAAAGCTCTGGTTGTGAAAGGCAACAGAGTTCACCCTTTCTTTAGTGAGCTGTGGAACATTACGTGCTTGTAGGATTGCTACCAAAGCTGGCACTGCCCCATGTGCATCAATCGAGCGCCTCACTTTCTGGCTAGATTCCAACTCAAATCCACAGGAAAACCAAGTCAATATGGACACTCCATGATCAGATTTTCTACTGCAAGCAGGTTCCACCCATGTTAGTGGAATTCACCCATGCATAATATCTTGACAGGCACTCCATGGACAGCTTTATGATCTATCCTGTCAAAACAGTGGATGTGTTCTGGACAGACAAGAATAACATCCACTGAATCTGTACCAATCAGCTACATACAATGTCTCTTGTTTAGTAAGGAACAAATGGCATAGCTCTGGAAGCTCAAAGCCATCTTTGTAGTAACAGAGTGAGATTTGTGCTGTTACATCTGCAGAACTCACTTTCTTAGCTAGTTGGGGGCTATTCTCAAATTTCTCATAACTTGTCATGGCATGGAGCTTAAGAAGCATTCAAAAACCAAGATGGAGCAATTATATATATATATATATATCACCTCTTCCCCAGCATATCAAGTGCCAGTACTGTGGCATCAGTGGTAGCTTCATCTCCACAGCCAAGCAAACGTACTAGGTGTGGAACCCCTCCTGCTTTATGAATAGCCTGCCTGTGCTCCTCATTAATAGCAATCTCTGCCATGGATTCAGCTGCCCGACAGGCCACTGTCAAATCATTCAGACCCAAGATGAGCACTAGACGTGGAATGCCATCCCACCATGGCATAAAGGTAATCTTGTCCTCCTCGCTCTGTGCACATAGAACAGTTTCTGCCTTTGCATTCTGCATCTTCGCCTCTTTCTCAATGACACCAATGCGGGCAAGAAACTGCTGCTTCACCCGCCCCTCTATAGTCAGCCGAGTTGCATCATCAATTTCAGGAGCGTCAGCCCCTGCCTTGAGGCCAAGCAAAAGCTCCCCAGCTCCAAAGTCAGATTTGGGAGCCTCCCCAAGGCTGATATTGTCAGGTAGAGGTGGTGCCTCTTCTAGGAGAGGTTTAAAAGAGCGGTAAGCACTAGCTCCAATCAGTGGCACTGGTACTAACCCATTCTCTATGATGGCCAATCTATAGTTGGGATTTTCTGCAAGCGCTAACAAGATATTGCGAGCTTCCTTCCGGGTCATTTTTGACACTGTCATTTCCTCCATCAATATCTTGACCTGCATCATAGCTGACGACTGTCTTCAGCATACAATTTGGAATCATGTTCCAAGTCATAATCAATACTCTGCAGTCCCAACATTTCAGGGTTTAAGGGTTTAAGGGTTTAAGAAAGAGCAAACAGGTAAAAGACATACAATTTTAGGAATGATGCCAGCATCAACAAGAATAGAATGATTGGAAGGGCTAAGTGACATATTGGCGAGCACACCCATAGCAGCTTCCTGCTCCAATTCTTCCTTGGAATCCACCATGGCAAGCAGCACTGGTAGCAGCTCCAGCCCTGCAATCTTCTTCCTCTCTCTCTCATTTGCAGAAAGATTCCAAAGAACACCAACTGCTTGCTCCCTCACCTGTCTCCAATACAGGATTTATGGTTTCAATTTCCCAAGTCGCCAGACCTTTCAAGAGACCCTTCTACATACCCTAAACCAAAAAAATTCAATTGCTGGGGAAATGAACTAGTTTGAAGGTTTAAGGTTTAGGGTTCAGGATCCTGGGCTTACCTCAGAAGACACACTGCGGCGTATGAGCAAGCCTGCTATTTCTTCCAATGCACCCGCATCAGCCACAACAGACCTATCAGCAATCACATACCCTCCATTGTGAGATCTTCCATAACCCAAGATGAGAGGATGACCTCATGACCAGAAATAAATATTTTCCATGTGTACCAGAGTCAGAAACAAAATTCCAGACTTGCAGAAATATGCGCACATGGTCTCTGAATTGTGACAAGAGCAATAGAAGGAAAATTTACCTGTAGGGTTCAAATGCTGAAATATTTTGGAGAAGCCCTGCAGCTGCTTTGGATGTCACTTCTCGGACAGACGACAGAAGGGAGACAACAAGATTCAAGCACCCTGGAGTTGCAATAATCTCTTCAATGCTCTTCCTGCCAGACCTAGAATGGTGCCAAAGTGTGAGCACAGCAGCCTCCCTATCCTCTTTTGGATTGTCCAAACCTAACTGTCGTACAAAGAGCCCCACATAACCTTCCTGAATTTGAGGCTGACGAAATTGAAACTGTAAACTTTTGTCATGCCCGGTCTCGATGCCCTCATTGCTGTCATACCCAGTAGGAGATTGTGATTCAATGTCTTGGTTTATGCCCTGCATTTTGACAAATTCCTATTGTTCTTGAATGACTCAGGTGCTGGAATCAATGTTTGAGAATCCATGAATTGCAACAGTGAAAGCAACTGACCAACTCATTGTTGCTTAATTTTGCACTTCTGATTTTGCTAAACACAAAAAACCTTCAGCTAAAAGATGATCCTTGGGGGATGGTAATTTTGGCTACTTCAATGGAGAGAGGCAGGGTTTAGGGTTTACCCGAAACCCGAAACCCTGGAGATGGCAGGCAGACACTAACCAGATACTGCACAACCTGGTCGATTGCTGGGGGCAATGGATGGTGCCATGAAATATCAGTGCTTGAGCCTTCACTATCATCTCCTGCACCAGCTCTGACACAAAGCTTTCGCAGCTTTCCAGAGGAAGAAACTCCCCACCAACTCTGGTATACAACGCCACCCCCTGGCACCTTATGAGATTCGGGGCAATTCTTTAGAACTCCTGCTGCTCCAGCAATCCGTCTGCACACATGTAGACCACCTGGGGAAGCTTCCTTCTGCAGAAAAAATCTTTGAGAAGCCTTTTCACGAACCCCGTGTTGATGGAGTATGAAACTTCCAGGTTTTCCAAAAGCAGTGCAACAAAAAAGAGAGTGGGTAACAAAATCCATCTTATCGTCGTTGCACAACAATAATACATATAAATCTCTTCACAAAAAACCCATTACAGATCTAATGTACACAGAGGTAATCACTAATTACACTACAGGCTCACAAACTACCATGGGTTTCACCAAATTCTCCAAAAACCCTTCACAAAACATGCAAACAACTTGGAACAAAAAGGCTCTAGTCTAACAACTGTTGCTGCTGCTGTTGCTGCCGCCTTTGGTCAGTTCATAATCCAACAACCCAACTGATTGCAGAACCACTAGAGTCTGCAACAAGAGTGGGATTGTCAAGGAAGGAAGGAAGGAAGAAGAAACCCAATTTCTTGCAGCTTATTTAGGGATCCGGAATGCGTCTTGTTACAAGCGTGATGAGCTTTGGATCTATAAATGAGACAAAACCCACTTGTCAGATTTTGCAAATTATTCAACCACAACACTTGTCTAAAGGAGCAACTTTTGCAAAATTTTGGGCCACATTTTTTTATGCTTCGTGCCCCGCAATTTTCAGTTCTGCCCCTATTTGAAGGCATTTCTTGTATTAAAACC
>Ga0209208_10003452_pt1 | contig 22623 bp, 20 predicted proteins | sample S1TSphfallax_3_FD_187694 | JGI IMG/M metagenome (GOLD analysis project Ga0209208, IMG submission 187694) | Host-associated microbial communities from peat moss isolated from Minnesota, USA - S1T2_Fd - Sphagnum fallax MG (SPAdes) (version 2) | ecosystem: Host-associated > Plants > Peat moss >...
TGTGATCATCTTCAAAGCTCTAGGGGATACATCTTTTCCCTTCTATTATGAAATTAGTTATATTTAAGTTTTTATTTGTCAAATGATGGGTTTTATGGAACTTCCCTCTTCAATATATTTATTTGGGGACAAATAGTATCAATATAATTACTACACCCCATTCCCTTAGTTTCATTGACAGCAATTTGAAAAATGACTTTGCTCCTTAATTGCATGAGATTAACTTTGTCAAGCTCGATTCTCACCTTCATCTAAGCAATTCTTGCAAGGGAGGCGAGCAGATCCTCAAAGAGAGACATTTCAAGTTCCACAGCTTGAGGCAGTGCTTGAATCAGAGGCCTTCAAATGAGTTGAAGAAAGACATGGTAAAAGTTGCACATACAAACCAACATCACTTAAAAAATCACAGTAGAGTAAGTGCAAATTGTACAAAGACCATGGTCTGAAAACTTCTACTGCCAAGTGCAATTGCCTCCCTCTCACACCAGAGCAAGGGCCAGAGGTGGTATAATGCTTGTGCACCTAAGGTGCTTTTGGGCCACAAGTCCCCACTTACATGCAGACAGAGAAGCGATGAACCAGACAGAAAAGGAAGTTCCACTGGAAGCTCCTTAATATCTATTCACCATTTAACTTCTAACTTGTTGTAATGGGGTTCTCATGTAAAGCCACTTAGTATTCCTAAAACTAATCATGTTCAACCTATTTTAGTCACAGATTTTCAGAAGTAGCTATGACTCACAAAGAAGCTGCAAGAGTTGTTAGGTTTGAAGGGGTGCAGGTTTAGAAGATGATCTTTTCTGAGACTCTCAGGGAGGCACATTGTCTTTGCTCCCAATCAAAGTTTTTGATGAATGTACAATGTCCCTCCTCCCAGTTAAGTTTTCCATCATTTTTCACTTTTTCACTTTTGAACCTTCAAGATGCAGAAATCTCACCTGCATCTATATATACAAGTTTGATGTTGCAAGGCTCTATCTCCAATCCTTTGTGTCATGGAAACACAGAAAGGATTGGAAATAGACCAATTTACATCTCTGCCAAGTTGCTAACAAGTTAGCAACCATGACTGCAAAAGGTACACAGTTTTCACCCTTTTCTCCAAAAAATATATGGACATGGATAACCAGTGCAAAGGACATAATGATTGTTAGCATCTCTCATGGTAGTTGTTGCATACTCTATTGTGAATGTTGCCATGTGGAAGAAGATAAAAATCACCAACCTTTTGTCCCTTCATCCAATTATCATAATTACCACATCAGAAGCAGACATGCATTGGAGCTTGTCATAAACCCAAAAACAATCATCTCACAAAATCTACTGATTCTATCTTTGGGTGCTAACTACTAATCATTCTGAAAGTGTCTTGATAGTGGGTTCATGTCTGTAGGTTATAGCTGTTTTAACCCACTGGCACCCCTTGCCCCCCAAAAAATCACTCAAATGACTCTATCAACTGAAGACAAACCTACAATGGAAGCCTCGCAACACATCCTCCCGGTGAAGTAATCATACAATCGCTTACATAGAAAGTTGCATATTAAACACTACATGTGTTGTCTATTGTCCTTGTGCAAGAGCAAAAACCATAACTTCCCACTTCTATGGCCAATAAAACCGCATTACATTGGAGGGCAAAAACAGAAAAAGCTGGTCAACTTTTATTGGCTTGCAGCACTTTCTCCAACTTCTTCTCACAACCATCTTACAGGAACTGATTTACATGATGTTGCTGGTGATATATCCTATGAAGAGCAGCTCTTAAGAGAATTCATGAGTCCACAACCTAAATGGCATTGACGAAGAGATTGCAATCCGAGTTTAGTGGGATGTTTACAGCACACTCTTCCACCTGTGAAGAAATGAACCTCTCTTTGACAAAACCAGCTGAAATGTACAACAAGCACAAATGCATACTGTTCAAAACACAAAGGAGGGATGAGTCACCATGCTCTCCTTTGAGGAGCCAGAACACCATGGAAGTCATGTTGCATGATTAAGCTACGAATGTCGTTGATGTACGCTAGACTGTGGTGGAGGATGACTAGAGGAGCTAACAACATCCTGCTGCGAAATTTGGGGTGCTTGACTTGCCTTCTGTTGGATGGTTTGCTGTTGGCGTTGGAAAAAATCGTGGATTTCTTGAGGACTCATGGCAGCATTACCTGGAGTTGGCTGCAAATGCCGCATGTCAGATTGCATCTGCACACACAAAAATAGGCAGCTTCAGAGAGAATGCATGGACCAAGACTACTTGCAGTAGAACCCCCATCATGAACTTACAAAAGAGGGTTATAACAGAAGGGGTTAAGAGCAGAGAATGACAGTATGCTCTACATCCAGGATGACTCAAGCACTAACTCATGTTCACCCATCACTTGCAAATGTAAGGTGCCATCTCAGATAAGAAAACAACTTATGGATCAAGAGATACAAGGAGACAAACAGATGAGGAGTTTTCAGGAAACTTCTGTTAACAAGAAGTCTTAGTGAGACAGATCTAGACACCAAGTTCATACAAGCAAAAGTTACACACTGGGTTTGAATGTAGGTATATTACCCCCTGAAGGAAATTACGTTGTTGGTCCACTGGAAGGCTTCGTAGTTGCTGAAGCATTCCCAGTTGCTGTACCCAACCAATGTGTTCACAACATCAAGAATACTGGCAAGTTATTGGGGACTTGTGACAAAGTGATAATCATTAAGACTAGATCAACCTTTGTTCTAGAGTTTTGTCCAAGCTCTGAGCACAATATACTGTTTTATGCATGCTCACCTGCTGCTGAATCTTCTTGACATGCTCCATCTTTTGCTTAAATGCTTCTGGTCCCAACTCTGCTTCTTCACATGCCATCTCCTCTCTGTGCTAAGCACTCCACACATCAACTCCATTCTTGGAAGCTAACAAATACACAAAGAATGAAAATCTGAAGGTCAACGTAGAGAATCAGAGCAACAACACAGGAACGATCTAAGGTGATATCATGGGGTGTCCATTCAGAGATGAACAAAATTGCAATGTGGAGGGCAGAATGCCAAGGCACACCTTGAAACAAAGTCATAAAACTTAATCATCAATTCCCGGTCATCAGCATATATGCTGTTCACTTTCCCCAAGCAATCAATGCCAAACTTAGGGTCTGCATCACACATTGCATGCAGGCAAGGAACTGTCAAAAGGCATAATTTGATCCCAAGAGTTTAGGCTGGATCTACTGTACACTCTAGGTCCACAGTAGATCCATTGACCTAAGATGAGACTCTGCAGCATGCTCTACTTCCCCCAAGATTGACCTGCCTAAAATTTTCCTTGGCAGATGTGTTCACCACAAACAGTTTTCCTATGTTAATTCAGCATGTTGTACCAAGAATAAAGAACTTAAGAATTGTGCTCATTCATCACCAGTGCACATCTCAGGGACAACCACACTGCAGAAAGGCAACTTGCATAGAATATGTTCATAGCAGAAAGTGTGACATGAGGTTCACCTATACCCATCTTGATAAACAGTTCCTCCTGAACCTCTGTGGTCACTGTCACGGCTTCCTGTGCTACCCTCCATATTGATCAGACTATTTCACTATCTTGAACTGCAAACAAAAGAGAGAAAAGAAGCACATGGCACACAAAGAACTAGAGGAGGAAGGACAACCAAAGGGGCACAAATGGAACAAAAAAATAAAATCCTCTGACTGACTATGCAAATAGAGACCAAGAAGCAAAGAAAAAACTTACTCGTTTCTCTCTGACAGCATCTGCAATGCGATTCTTTGTCTCTGCATATTGAGAAGAAAACAAAGAACAGCAGAATTCTGCTCAATAATATATCCCATCAATTTTCTCAAGCAAAAAAAGCTTTCAGGTAAACAAAAAATCCAAAGTGCACAACAATGATAGATACTTTGGTCTGTCCTGTCTCTGGTCACCTTAGGGCATCTTTCCATTGAAAGGCTGCTCCTTTGGCTTAGGATGTTTGACCTCCAGCTGTTGACTTCCGATGTTCCAGATTTGCCTTTCAGCTTTGCAAGACCAGCATGCTGCACCTGTAGCTGCACCTTCAGTTTTGGAATTCCATACCAATGGAAAGCAACTGGACCTTCCAAAGTTGAAGGTGCAGCTACTCAATGGAAAGATGCCCTTGCTGGTATGAATGAATCCAAACTCCATGTCAAAATAGTCGTGACAACCAACAAATATGAAACGAAATTGCAAATGTAATATACACTGTGTGCAAAGGACGACGTCTTCTAACCCTGATTTTCAAAAGCCGCGGAGCAGTCCTGAAAGAGCTGGAGAAGCTGTTGTTTGGAGAGCATGCCAGAAGACTGCAAGCTAGGAGTTGCTTCTCCTCCAAAGAAACCACCAGTCCAGTCACGCAAAAACGATGCCATCTCCTCGGATAACCCTATTTGAACCCCCGTGAACACATAAATTTGCTGACTGACGCTCCTTCATTCACAAACCCTATTTGGACAACACACTACCGACAGACACTAAAGATGGCTAACGAGAGAAACTGAGTCGGAGCCCCCGGGGAAACAACGAACCTGGTTTATATCTTTGTTACTGAAAACCAAAAATATCTCGCAAAAATGTCTCGCATCACCGGCGTAGGCTTCGTTCCTAGAGAAGAGCAACCTGCCTCAAACCTTCGAGCGCAGCAAACACAACTCCCGTCCACAAAATCCTTCGGGAACAGCAAACTCGGAGAAGGAGGCCTCAGGACATCACATTATGAAGATGAGAGATTAGCTCTGTGGATGAATATCATCCTTGAAGGCGTGATTGGATGTTGATAATCATACCGACAATTAAAGAACTTGTTTATAGCAAATCCTGGTTGCCTCCGAAGGAAGAGAGGAGGGTGACAAAGCGTGACAGAAGAGAGAAGAGGGGACTTGGAGCTTCGGCTTCAAATTCAGTCTTCCGCCCGCTTAAAACACATTGTTTCGAGCAAATTGCAAGCGGAAAGCTGACTGCCAAAGCTGGAGTGCTGTGGATCGCAAAGGAATGTATTGACGTTGTTTGGATTCGGCGACAAAACACTGTTGGGATTTGGATGGCTCGGTTTTGGTGACCTTGCGGGGATTAGGGTTTGGTGGAATTGTGTTGCTTTGTTATTGTTGTTGTTGTTTTGTGAGTGGTGTAGTCTGGGAGGCTCTTGGGAGAGAGAGTGGGCGGGGGAGCCCATGGCAGGAGAAGGAGCGCAGGTGCCAGCCGTGGTATCGGCTGCAGCGGGAGGACAGCAGCAGCAGCAGCAAGCTCCGAGTATGACACATTCGTCTGCTTCTGGATTGCCGGCTACTTTGGGGCCTATGTCTGCAGCGAGTGCGGGGACAAGTGCGGCTGCCGCAGCCGCATCGCAATTGCAGCAACAACAGCAGTTGAGCTATCAGATGCAGCAATTCAATCAAAACCAAGCCAAAACGCAGCAAGCAGCAGCGCGTGTGCAGTACGCACAAAGCACGCAGCTGCAGGTTCCTGGTTCGCAGCAGCTAATGACGCCAACACAAGCTGTCGGAAATCCTTTGTCACGCTCTGGATCGGGACAACGACTCTCGCATATACAGCAGCAGGGTGTAGCCATGGTTGGGGCTTCTCGACCTTCTGCAGCGGGAATAGGGACCACGCATTACAATACGCCCTTCTTGTCTTCAAGTTCTGTCCCTTCCCCGGGAGCTTCTAGCCCAACGATGCTTATGGCTCAACAGAGAGCAGCAGGTCAGGGACAGCAGCAGCAGCAGCAGCAACAACAACAACAACAACGGCCAAGCTCAATAGTTCAAGGAAATCAAAGTCGTCCTGGCATGTATGGCCTGCAGCAGCCTCCGCAACAGCTAGCATCTGGCTCCTATGCTCACCACCTGAATCCTATCCAGTCGGCAGGGGGCGTTGTTGCAAGACCAGCAGTGCAAGGGACACCACAATACGGGGTGCAATCTCAGCTTTCTTTGCCTCAGCAGCATGCAATGCAGGTGTGTTCTTTTCTTCTTGTTGCCCCAGTATTTCCACAGAGAGGTAACCAACCAGGAGTGTTTGTAACCCCCCTGTCTCCTCCCCACACATGCTCTCATCTTCACCCAATGCATGAAAACCCTTATTGTACACAAACAATGTCAATTTGGGCTGAACATTGCACAGGTTATGCAGGCAAGGCAAAAGCAGGTTCAAGGGGCAGCACTGCCTACACATTTCCAGACAACTGCAACACCTGTACAGCAGGCCATGGCCATGGCCAGGACAGGCGGAGGACTGGCCTCACCACAGCAGCAGCAACAACAGAACCAGCAGCGTCTTACACAGCAATTACAGCAGCAAAACCCCTCTAGATCATCACAGCCCCAGCAGATGGCACCATCTAATGTATTGGTTTCATATATCTGCAGCTCTATCATATTGTGTTCATCTGCTTTTGGATTCTCCTGGTGAAGTAACAGCAATGGCAACTTTTTTCTTCTCCATTAGGTCTGCTGATTAAGGTAGGTTTTTTAATCTGCAGCTGTCAAGGGTGCCATCAGTGGGAGCCCAGATGCAAGGGCTGGTGCCTGGAGGCCAGCAGCCACAGCAAACATGGCAGGCAAAGCCCACGGGCTATCAGCAACAACACCAAACACAACCACCACAACAGCGGGCACAAGTTATTGGCAGCAACCAACAAAGGCCTGCTACTCCTACAACCATAGCAACTCAACCTGGCCCTATTGCACAACAACCGACCTCCAACATTCCTGCTTCTAACACCCTCCCCCCTGATTCCACTGGTCACATTCTTGGCAAGCGTAGCATTCAAGAGCTTGTTGCACAAGTAAACCCTATATCATTTTTCATTATTTATGGAACCAGAGACCTTATAAGCAGGTTAATTCTCGAGGTTGTATAGAAAGAGAGGCTTTGGGCAAGGTAGAGGTTAGAATTTAGAAACTTACAAGCATATTTTTGCAGGTGGACCCAAAAGAGCAACTGGATCCTGATCTGGAGGATGTGCTACTTGAAATTGCTGATGACTTCATTGACAGCGTATGTTTTCCATGCCTTATGTTGAGGCTCACACATATGACACATGGTTTCAGTTGTAGGCTCCTGAGGAAGCAGAAAGAAACTCATGACTTGGCATCTGCTTGGATAATGCAGGTGACTTCATTTGCTTGTACTCTAGCAAAACATCGTAAATCTTCCATGCTGGAAGCCAAAGATGTGCTATTGCATTTAGGTCAGTAATCCTCTGTCTTAATCTCCATGTATGGGCCCATTGCTTTGTTGTGGCTTGTTGAAACTTGAAAACTTTGTGGTTTCTCAAGCAATTGTATAAGGTCCTTCTTAATGTCAGAATTTGGGTTCAAGTTCAACATGGTCAGGTGGAGAGCACCATTTAGACATACAGATATATTTTATGTTGACATTTGAAGCTATGGCTGGTGTAGAGCGCAACTGGCACATTACAGTTCCTGGATTTGGGAGTGAAGAATATCGTGCTTATAAGCGGCCGGTGAGGTTTCTTTTCCCAGGAATTTGTATTTAAATCCTTCATATCAGGAGTCGATTTGAGGATACAGGTGTGGTGGGTAGGTGGTAGTTATACCTCATGCACTGCTGTCCCAGGTTTTTTCACCTGATAGTTAAGTAGTATGGGCAGTACATTAAGGCAACCCTTTGATGAAAAAGGTGGCTTATTTATGTTCAAATAATTTTATCTCCACACTTCTGATAGTTCCCCACCCTTTTTATTGCATTTCAGCAATTGCATTGCCATTAAGTAAAAGGATGATATTTTCTACTGACTTGCAAGTGGTGGGGTGAATGGACTGGACAGACAGTTAGTGAGACTCACAAGCAGCGCCTTGCCTTGGTAGACATTTTCAAGCTTCATTTTTTATTTTCTGCAGTGGTGTAATAATCTTTAATCTGACTGGAAATACTCCATGGTGTTTGTGATATCAGGGTTGGAGATATTGTTGTAGTTTTGACGCAGAATGGTTTAGATTCAATGTCACTCATCATGTTAGAGACCTGTCAGATTATGTGGAAGGATAGGTATTAGAATTTTCATGCTGGCACCTGTATGTTATATTTAATGTCTGAGGTGTGCTGTGAATTTCCCATAGTTTTAGACTCTTGTCATGAGCAGTCTGCTTTCTGCAGTGCAAGCAAATAAGTTTGCTTAGGCCATCCAGCTTCTTACAGGAAAATTACATTAACGCAACTCTGATTTCTATTAGCATGGAAATTTTTATCTGTCAGGACAGACAACCAGAGAATGTGTAGAACAAAATATTTTACAATCAGTAGAATTGCTGAAGTGGCAGAGATATCTTGAATGCATTTTTTCTCTGTTTTGGTGAATTAGTAACATAATTGACAAGAAGACTATCTGTGGATTGCAGGTAAGGAAGTCAGTGGCAGCTGGGCAGCCTGGCACAGAAAGCAAAGGGGTGAGTGCAGGAGCTGCAGTCCTAGCAACAAATCCTTCAAGTACAGTGTCTACCCCCAACAAAGTAGCACTCTCTTCTATGGCTGCAGGTTTGTTGGTGTCTCCCATGGCATCACCAGGGTTGCCCAGAGTCCCACGTGTTTAGATTGTGGCTGCCACTGAAAGCACAATGCTGTTCATACATGTACCATAGTCATTATCATTACAGTCTAGTAACACGAAAGTTTTGATAAACATTCATGCTTGATGGATGCTCCTGTCAGAAATTAGGGTTTAAAGGTGATGTCAGAGAAGTTCCCTGTGAGCTTGTCACGCACAGCCATACTATTTTTCAGTAAACTTCTCTTACTAGTGAGGGGGCCAAGTCAGTCATTTTTCAAGAGTTTGCTTGAAGAAAACTGTATGTGATAGAGAATGTGGAATGCAACGGCAAACAGCTGTCTGAGGCTGGAAAAAGTTCTAATTGCCTTAGGTGTTTGATTGGACAAACTCTGTGCTCTGTGAAAGCTTTAAAGAGCAGAGATGGTGAAGAATTCAAGCTGTGCACTATTTGCACTCAGCATGCAATCTGCTGTCTCCCAAGTGCTAGCAATGAACATGACTGTTCATTTTTTCTAAAATAAGACTTTGTTTGGATCATATTTTGAGCCCACCTTGGAACTGGGGTAGAGTTGTGCAGTTCCTAGACAAAACTGGGATAAGCAGCTGCAGGGTTGCTTGTAAATGGTATGCTAACTGAACCTCTACCTATGGGATGGTCGGTTTTGCTGCGCAAGTGCTGAAATCAATTAATTTTATGCTTTGAGGTCATTTTGACACCTGGAGGTTTTGGGGTCTGGCAGATGGGGTTTTCAAATATTTTGAAACTGGTTTTTTCCTATCTCTGTCCATTATTTTTTTATATATTCCCATTATTATTATTTTTTATTATAGTTGTTTCATAAGATATGTTGATATTCAAGAAAGGAGTTATAATCTTAAATTTGGACAAATTTTAATTATGTCTCAAATGCCTTTTAGTTGCAGTGTGATTCCTTTCTCATACAAAATCTGGAATTGGGGAATCAGGGTTTTTTACAAGCTTTTATTTCATCCGCTCATATACCCAATTTGCATTATGACTGGCCTCAACTAAGCAGTAATCTTGTCAAGGCATATGTGAAGAATATGGCCATGATCTTGACAATAAGAAGTGCCTTTTGTCTTTGGGTGGAAAGAAAGTCATGACTGGATGAGCTCCTCAGTTGCATAGCATCATTGTACATCTCAGAAAAAAACTCTGAGCAAGCCTAAACATCCTAAAAATCTTCTGAAGGAATTCCCTTGGCACATTCCTAGCATCAACTACCTCACATTACAATTTACTGCAGGATGCTTCTGTGTACTTCCGGCTATATCAACACTCTCTGTAATATGCAAATAAAATAAGTTTCACATTGGAACCAACCTTGAGGTCTGCTTGCAGATTTACAAACTTGTCCCTTTTCTGGTTGTTAAAAATGCAGAGCTGGGGGGTTTTAGCTTTTGACCAACTGCATCTCAAAATATATATGTGAGCATGGAGGACACACATGTGTCTTAGAGGACCATAGCACATTTTGTGCTCAGAAACCAATATACATTTACCTGGAATGAATTATGATACAGCATTTGACAAAGAGTCTTGCCCTTGCAAACCCTTCCATTCCATACCATGCAACTCTCTCAGTTGTTTGGCAATCTCCTGAAGAAGCTTTAATTCCCCATTCTCTCTAAGAGAATCAACTGTCTCTTTCAGTTCGTGCCTGTCAGCCTCCAGAGCATTCAACCTAAGAGTCAGCTGCTGTACCTCATCTTCAACTGAAGTCCAGTAGTGGTGCCTCCTCGTCTTTGAGTGCATGCTAACATCCCCCTTCCATGCTCTCCAATTCAACTCTTCCCACGGTGTGTCAGTTCCAGAGTTCACTGCTTCAGAGAGAGGCACTGTGAAGTCATCTCTCACATACTCCATGCCATTCCTGTTGTTGTTTCTGAGATCATCGTCAGAGTACAGAAGGTTTGCTTTGCTTAGTCTGTGTGAATCAGGCTGGTGACTCCTCAGCCTGCACAACTCTCCTGCAAGTCTCTGTAGCTCATCAGATGATTCCTGTACCTCATAAACATCATGCTCAAACAATACCTCATCACTACATTGCCCTGCTGTTTCATCACCACTGACCATAGACATGCCAGCCTCTTCCGGCCTGTCTCTGTTTTCATCTTGATCTGCCTCACTATGTTGGTCAGGATTGACACTGCCATATCCCTGCACAAAAGATGACACACCCAAGTTTCTTTCACTGGGTTTCCTTTCATGGCATCTTTGCCACAAGGGATTGTCCTCAGTCATGACAGACATTGATGTCTCTGCCTTTGTGGCCATCTCTGAGGTCACTGCCCTCTCAACAGGACTTTGCGTTTTGGACCTCAGTACTTGCGCACTTTTTGATCCCCCAATCTGGGCAGGTTGTTTTCTTCTTGCTTTCTCATGGAACTCCTCTTCTAATTTCCACACATATTCCAACACAGACAACCTCCTTTCCTCCTCCAATGCTCTATCTGACAGCTTCTCTGAGGCCTCCTGACCTTTGCCCAGACTCTCAGTTGCTGCATCTGAAGGACAAGCAGAGCTCAATCTTGTTCTCAAGCTCATGAACTCTGCCTCATTGCCATTCTCTGGCTTCACAACCAGGGTATTAACAAGTTGCTTCTTGGTAGTGCCCATTGCGCTAAGCGACCTGGTTGTTGCCCTATCTGTTTTGGTTGGTCCTAAGCCCAGCAATGGACTCCGGATCTGGTGCTTCGCCTCTTTTGTTCTTACCTTGGACATTGATTGATCTTCATCAGCACCCCTATCATTGGCAGCTCTCGCACTAGCAGCAGCTGCTTTTTCTTTCGATTTCTCACGGCCTCTTCTCTCTTCAGGCAAGGTTCCGCTGAGCAAGAGAAAACTATTTCCATTTCTTCGAGCACCTATGCTCTTCTCCTCCATCTGCTCAAGGAGTAGCTTCATTCTGTAAAAAAATATTTCTTCTTCCAACTCACTCTTCTCCTCCTCACTATTTGCAAGAACCTTTTGCAGATACTCAATCGCTTCTTGATCGTGCATCGATTTCTCATCAACCAGCCGCCGGAACTGCCGAGCTTCCATCACCACTGCGGCCTTCTCCTCTTGGAGACGAGCAATCATTCCCATGGCTTCGTTTGCAGCCGTTGCTGATGCGTTTCTCTCTTTTTCCAGCTCCAGATAAATCGCGGCGAGAGCCTCCCCCCGCTCGGCTTGGAGCGATTCCTCTAGGTTGACAGCTTCCCTGCTCTTGTCGAAAGTCTGCTTCGCTTGCCATTCGTCACCATCTCCGTCAGCAGCTTCACCTTCAGCCGCATTGGCGAGTTCCCTTGGGTCTTGGTGAGCTCCGGTCTTACCACTCTCTTCCAAAGAACTCACTTTCAGCCGATCTTCTGCGCAGGTCCGAAAGGGAAGCAGTCCGTCCTCTTCCGTTTGGGACCCTCCTCCTTTGAGATGATAAATCAACCAGGAACAGGAATCATGAAATCCTGAGATAGGAATGAATCTAGAAGTAAAAAAATTGATCATCAAACAAAGCAGCACCAGCCACGCGAAGGAAAGCTCGACAGCGGCGATGATGACCGATGAAGCACTGCAGACAATCTCCCCACGGTTACTCGCCTGCCCTTTCCGTGCCATCTCCAAGTGGCTGCTGCTACTCCTGCGGTGGTCCTTGTCCTTCATCGCAATTTTCACTTAGCACAAACAGAAACAAAAATCAGACAAAGAAACAACGGGAAAAAAACATCTCTCTCTCTCTCTCTCTCTCTCGACCATTACCATTACCGTAGTAGTAGTAGGAGAAGCTAGCTTCTTCCTGCTGTATTGTCCTCCTCTCGAACTTAAGTATTGCCTTCAAACCCCACAAAAACACATAACAGCGGCAAACTGTAGGCGAATCGAGAAAGCAGATTTCGATATCAAAAGCAAAAATGCAACGCAAAATTGTTGTCTTCACTTGATAGACATCCCACTTAATAGATGTGCGTGCTCTGCTCATGGAAAGCGAAGGAAAAACTATAACTCAGTACATGAGATGGTCATGTCCCCACAAAAACACACACACACACACACAAAACACGGAAGAAAAAGAATACTATTGTTGTAATTTCTCACAGCACGGATTCTATCCCACCGACCCAATCCAATTGCAGTTGAAGCTTTCTTTCTTGGTCTTCTTCATCCTCTTGCTGCGATATTAGCAACACCAACAACAGAAAGAAAGAAAGCAAGCACGCCAATGGTGTGGGCCAGGTTGAAACCTCTGCCCCCAAGGGCTTTTTAGAGCATCTCCACCCTCGCTACCCTATCAGCCTAGCTTTGTCAAGGGCATTTTGATGTAAAATTTATTGGGGGAGCTTCTCATTGCAACAGTGTGATCACCAATTTATTTATTTATTTTTGTTGAGTTCTCATTGATATGGTTGTGAATTTGAATTGAGGATTTTTGTTTTGTAATTCGAACTTGGTTCCAAAAACATTCATATTAAGCAATGTCATTTCAAACTATATGCCAACACTAATTTTTGGCATGGATCTCCTCAATGTCCTCATATGTTCAAACAACATACTACCACACCACCGCATCCTTAAAAGTGTAGAAAAGCAAATTGTCCATACCCATTTCTTGTTTTAGTGTAATTTTAGAAGCAAATTTTTATTGAACAATCATGTTTTGATCATAGGAACATCTTAGAGTTTTTTCCAAGTTGGTTTCCAACACAACTTGCAATGTTGTTATTGAAAAAGACAATTTACAACTCCTCATAATTACATGGTGAATTCATAAATTGTTTTTTTGAGCTTGTTTGTTTTGGTGCATTCCTTTTCTAGGTGATGGTCACATCCTTTCTTCCATCACATGACTAGACAATGCATTCCTGAGTGAGCTTATGGTAATGATTATGTCTTAACATGCATGAACTTTTGAGGTAGCTATCAATCGTTTGGGATTGTTTTTTTTATCATAGGAAAATGCATGCTTCAAACTTCTTGAAAGACATGTTAAAATGAACATTTGGGTTATTTCTAACCATCATCAATATCCCATCCTTAAACTAAATCAAAGTTTTGGAGTTCAAATTTCCTAAGTTAAATATAGGCTCTAATTAGGAGTCCTCATGTACAAAAGTTATTATATTAGATTAAGTGTTGGTTCAACTTGCTCAAAAGCTCCCAGAAACCTATGCAAGAAATGAGAATCAAAGGCTGAGGTTTAAAGAATAAGAAATTTTGATTTCTTCTAATTCATAACTTATCAATAACTTAGTACAAAAATGTTTTCTTCACCTCATTTAGGCATTGGGTGAATCAATTGGCAACATATAAATTGATAGCATGATAAAAACAAACAAAAATCCTCACTTCTAAACATTATAAATGTTCAATCATTAAACTAAATCAAAGTCCAATTCTAACATTTCCCAAGTTGATGTATGCTTTAATTTTTAAAAGACCTCACTATGAAAGAAAGTTGAGGTACCAATTTACCAATGTAACCGTTTGTTGGGCTTTGCCTACCAAGGCAAGGATATTGTGTTTAGATTCACTATAGAGTATAGTAGCTTAAAGGATTTTGGCCCCTAGGTAGTAGGTCTATTTTGATTTGAGGATTTTTGAAAGATGATATTTTGGCTTGTGTTGAAACTTGAGATTAGTTATAGAGTTATGATATCTTGAAGGATTTTGGTTTCTTTTAGAGGATATTTTTGAAGATTATACTTTTGCATGGTGGAAATATTTGAATTTCCATAATTCTTCTTTTGCCTTAAGATACTTTTTAATTTAAATCGCAAGGGCATAGTGTGGCATACCCCTTGTTCATTTTAACCTCTCATCTAATGACAAGGGTACCATTTCTTTTTTTAAATGTAATGAGCTATTTTCTACCTTGCTTTTCCATGTGACTCAAACACTTTTTTTCACCAAAGGTGATCGGGCTTGTGCACACAAACAGAGAAAAACACACCTACATGCCCAAAAGGTCGGGTGTTCTTTGCAAGGGGCATTAGCCCAGGCCAAAATTAGTGAAGAACTCTTATGGGAAGAGAAATTTCATGCAGCCAATGGGAAGGCCCCATCATGCACTCATGGTGGCTTGCCTTTTCTCCTTTTTAGTTTTGGGGGGAGGGGGGTGGGGGAGGAAAGGTTTTTTTTTCCATTTTACCCTGGTTCCCAATGTGTTCTCATTATGTTCCACTTAAGTTCCCAATGGGTTCCCATCAGATTTTCAATATGTGTTTCAAGTTCCCAATGTGTTCCCCAAAATGTTCTCAATAGCACCTCACTTGAATCCCATATGCTTTGGCAAATGTTGTCCTCCTTTCACCTATGTAGCTAGGCCAAAGGGAAGGGATTCTACTTTCTATGTTGGGTAGCCTACGTAGTTTCTATTTTGTTTTGGAGTGATGGGTGAATCAAATTGGCTCATTGCAAAAAACAAAAAGAAAATTGAACTTGGAATGCACCTCATCTAATTAATAGCAGAGGTGAACAGGTACTGATCTTGAGCAAGAAGCAGTCAATATTCACATGAATTGTACGACATCATTAGTGGCTAGGCTTCGGACCGAATCCTCCGTCCGCCCTGAGCTACGGCAATGGCAACTGCTGCTACGCACTTCAATTGTTCTTGTTGAAAAAACGAGAAAAAACTTCAGTGCTTTCGCACTTAGAGGCTATGATTAGCGAGGAAATCCATTAAAGATCAGATCTAAAGAAAGGGCATGAAGCCGCGTCTTGCAAGGCCATAAGCGAGGATCGCCATTTACTCCACCGTCGTTGGCGCAACAACACGTACACATGTGACCCAGTATGCACCGATCTCTTTCATCGGCGGCAGCTGTCTCAGCTTCTTAATATAAGGTACAACCTTTTTCAGGCCGTTTTGTAGCGGTGTCCAACTGCGTTTCCTGGAGGACCGGGGCGCAATAGAAGAGGCAAGAGACGTCTGGCATTACCTTTCTATCCTTATGCTGCCTGTCTACACAACTAGGTACTTGTTTTAGAACCTAGTTTTTGCTTTGGCTAGTTTAAGCTCTCTGTTTGCTCCTTCTTTTCCCACTTGGCTGGGTGCTTTGTTTAATGGAGTTTGCCAGGGTTTCATCAATCTAAAAAGTTCTAAAACTCAAGATCAAGGGCCCCCCCTCTTATTCCTCGTTTCAAACACCTGAGAGCATCTCCACCCCCACACACCCACAAACACCCCTTTTCATTAAACCTTGCAGCAGAATGGAGCAAATCCTGCTGCTCTCTGGTATTGATGGTCCATTTTGCAGTGGTCATTTCAACCCCTTTAAAAGCTTTTTTTTTTACTATGGATTTGGACAGTGATCATTAAACAGTATTCTATTCTAAAATAAAGGAGTTGTTTGCCGGTGTGGGGGTGGAGAAGCTCTGAATAGATCATTCTGAAAAAATTGCTCCTGCACAAGGTGTCAATTAGTGTCTTTATTATGATTTTCTTCTAAAGCCAAAGTGATGATCGTCCATAGGAAGTTGTAGAAAATGTGATGATCATCTCTAAGAAGATTTAGCCAAATCTGGCTATAAATTATATGTGAAGTTCACAAAACTTTAATCATCTTTTGATATTTTTGGCTCCATACTCGAAAAAAGAAAAAAAGAGGCTGGTGACAATTTCTCACATCCAAGTTTAGTTATTTAAAAAAATTTAAGCCCACCCATAAAACTAAAACGGGGAGTGCAAATAGGTGAGAGACTATTAATAGCAAACCACCTTGAGCAATCATCATGATTGGCCAATCAGAAATAAGAAGGCGCAGTCAAATCATATTTAGTACTCTTTTCCGATGACTTGGTCATATGGGAAATTTTAATTCCTCCTGTAACTCACAATCTTTTTGGGAGAGAGCCAAAGGTATCTACTATATATGTGTATACCAGTGTTTTTTTACAGAATTTTTGCTTTTACACAAAGTGGCAATGATCCATAGGAAGATGTAAAAAAAGTGATGATCATCCCTAAAAACATTTAGCTAAATCATACTAGCCTGATATCTTGGCAGCTTAGACACTAATTATATATATATATATTTAGATGTTTTTATTTTTACCCCCAAAACAAATTTAAAAATTTTCTGAAGAAGAATATTGAGTCTTCAAGAGTATTTAAAACCTCAAGATGAAATATTCAAAATTAATTAATTATTTGACAAACATGTGTTGAAGCTGCCACTGTACTGTGGTATAAATAAAATATGAAGTAGGAAACTGTAACTGGCCTTTTATAAAAAAATTTGCTACACACTGAAAATTAAACATATACATTGGACAATTTTAACTTGATTTTCCCCTCTGGCTTCTGACAATTAAAACTTCCTAGAATCACTTCATTTTCTATTTTATAAATTTTTATGTTTATTTTTGGGCGAAATTTCACCAATAAAAGAAAGGCCACTTTATACATACTGAAGTTTAAACACACCTAGGAACCAAAATTTATAATTCATTTTGAGGTCAAGAGGTGGAAATGAAGCCATGTCTTTCTCTTATGTTTCCACTTTTGACCTGGGGAAAATGGTTGAAAAGTGGTGAGACCCAGCCCTTATTGGCAAGCATGGAATTCTCTTAGGTCATATTAGAGCAATGCAATGTAAATGTTTTTATTATTATCAACTCAAGTTATAAATGGGTTAAGACTTCATTGGCTTTATCATTAGGGGTCTTGAAAATCATTTTTTAATTGGTCATCTTGGATTCTTAGAGATCATTGTGCAGATTTATGAATTTAAACTTAGTTTCACACTATTTGAAGGTTGTAGGGCTCACCCCCCTTCCAACAACCTTGCCAAAAAAAAAATGTTACCATGTAAAGAAATCATATTGTGTAAAAAAATTCAAGCTTTTCTTTTTGTAGGTGTAGGTGATTTTCTTAAAGGATTCATGCATTGTACACAATGCAAAATCAAATACAAATGCTAAGTTTTGTACACACATAAAATTTGTGTTGTTTTTTGTGTATTAATATTTAAAGTTGTTATTATGTTTTCCAAATCATTATTAGTTGTTGCATTGAAAGAATTGGATTGCAAGTGATTTTTAAACATCATCATTAACCTATGATCATCATGGATTAAAACATATGGATGAATTTATAAATTTGTGCACATCAAGTGATGCATGATGTATTCTTGTTTCTATAAAATATAAAATGTGACACATTTGAAAATAATGGTCATAATTTATCTTCATAATGTTGTTAGAGAAAAGTTGTATTTGAGGGTTGTATATTTACACGAGTATGATACAAATTTTCATGTTGGAGAGAAGTGAATAATTTTGTTTTATTTTTTTTCAAATGTAGGATAAAGTTGTATATGTTAGGCAATATTTCTTAACATTAGTAAGATCAAAAATCAAATCATATAATGACAATCCTTGGGAAAGATGTATGGTTTTTGTGAAAAATGTTGGGTGGGCGCCTTATATTCATCTCCTATGGTGGCCACATGAACATTGGTCAAAATAATAATAATTATAATTATTCCAATCTTTTGTATCGATAATACTTTCATTTATTTATTTTTATATTTGGAAATTAATGATCCAATTTAGAGTTCCACTTTAATCATAATGGTTATTTGTGATTATGAAATGATATAATTAACTAAAATAAGTGGCATTGAAAAATTAGTCACAAAAGACACCACATGGCATGAAAGTTACACTAGCAATTGCAAACCTTTGCAACTATAATGCATTTTTATTATCCATTACAATGGATGAACATGAGTATGAAATAGACTCCATGTGGAATTTGACTTCTTATTATATTTGTGATTGCATATGTGACTACCTTATGGATAGTTGGATGATGGCAAATGTCCTAACTACTTAGCCTAGCTTAATTACCTACCTACTTAAGTATAATAAGTGTTTATCATAACCTAACTAGCCTAACCTATATAGGGCAAGTACCTACCTAGCCTATTAAGCCTAATGAAAAAATAGCTTTCCAAGTCACACCACCACCATTGGGTAGCCAACCACTATTAAAATAAATGACAACTACCCCAAAAGGTCAAATCTATTATTTTCTCCTAATTTTTTCTCCCCAAACCACTACTACAACCATTTTTCCCCTTGATTATTCCTGGAGAAAAATAATGGAGATGGCCCTGGGGGACTTAGCAAAATTTTCCAGAATTTAAGAGAAATGACTTTCAATTATTCATAGTGAGACTCAAATCGAGAAAGCTTATGAAAATGTTCCTTACATCAGTACCTTGCATAAAATGGATACAAACACCAAATCCATTGAATCACTTCTGAAATGTAAATTGCACAAAACTATATCCATTGAATCAAATCTGAAATGTAAAATTGCACAAACAGTGAAATAACTAGCATATATCTGTGATCTGTCCTTTGAGATTATTACACCTGCCATTATTGAATCTCTTCAGCTTGTGAATCAGAGGTGGTGGGTTTCACTCCACAGAATTTTTCCAATTTCAATGCCATATGCAACATTTCTATCTGCTAGTATTGTTGATTTAAGAGACTCCATATATTGTGGAAACTCCAGAAGCAAGCAATGACATTAGCAGTGCTCCCTTTCCATGTCTTCCAAGTACAACAATTTACAGCTTCTCTTACAACGAAAACCACTGCACACAAATCTCCTCTGTTGTGCCTCTAGCCAGTTAGGGTTAGAGTTAATTCAATTCTCAGTGTTCTTTCTTGTCCTGCGGCGCAGATGGGGTAGGAAGGGGTTCATTGGGTTTCTTCTCTTTGGGAGGATGCTCAGCCTTGTAGTGATCTCTCTCTTGGAAGTAGCGCTCGAATGCCCGTGGCAAGAACATTGGGATCAAAAATGCAAACAGATTTATGGTGTAGTAGACTGCATTGGTTGCTGACAATACCCGGCCAAACCATATCCATGCCTCCTCCTGGTCAAAACAACAACAAATGCTCCTCAGAGATTCCTTCCAATTCAATTTATAAATTTCTAATTGGGTTCAATTTGTAGGGAAATAAACATGAGAGGCATTTAAGAATTCATACCTGGAAACTGGGATCAGGAGGCAGTTTTGTGAGGAAGAAAGTGGAGGTGACCCATCCAGTAAGAGAGAACAACCTTCTCATGCTGTACAGAATAGGCAGCAGAGCACGCACAGGCAGTGAAAATATACTAAGTCCACTGATCAGATTCTCGCTCAGCACCTGGAAAGAGAGAAGAAACAGATGGGGTGTTGCAGCTCTCACAGCCATCTGGTCACCTCTCGCGAACCCTCCCAGTACATAGGCCAGCGGCAAAAACAAGCCTATTACGGTTCCGAATACAACGTACATCTGAAATAGTCTGTTGCCTTTGAAGACCTGGAGTGACTCTGGCTTGCCATAGCTGCGGAACACCATGCTGTTCAGCAAAAACGCGTAAATCGAAATGAAAACTGGGAAGAGAAGATCTACCACTGGAACCAAGCCACTAGCCGAGAACACGACTATAAAAGCCACCAGTTGGAGCTCCACCACTCTGAGCGAGCCCATCACCCCTCCTAATCCAGCCGTATCCCCGGCTTTTTTGGTGAACTTCTCCCCATGGCTTTCATGCCCAGCCTTGGGAACTCTTGGCCCAGCTGCCAAAGTCGCTCCTGACATTTCTTCGTCACAAATATCGAGGAGTATGGCTGTTGTTGTTGATCCACAGATATAAACCCCGAAGATACTAATGCTAGTAGCTAGGGCAAGAAATACTAACTACGAATTCTTCGACCTACTGAAACTATATACGTCAGTTGAGGTTTCAAAAAAACACGATGTATGTGAAGAAGCTCAGAGATTCTGGACTTCCAGAAGTCCAACACTCGTAAACCCTTTTGGATGCAGTCTCAGCTATTTGTGCTACTGTTGCAGTATGAAGATTATGGAAGAAAAATGGTGCAAATAGTGCAAATTTTCAGCAAGAAATACATACGAAAGCTGCAGTCAAACCTGGTTTAAATTCGAAAAACAAATGAAAGGATTGAAGACGCGTTTTGCTTCTTCAAAGGATCGATAGAAGAGAAACAACAAACATGTTCGGATGCTTGTTGGGATTTTGATAACAGAAGGAAAGAAATTGACGAGATTCTTGAAGGAAGAAATTGACGAGATTCTTGCTTGAGTCGAAGATCACCGTCACACTACCACCGGAAACGACGACAAAAAAAGAAAATAATAATATTATTATTTTAAATGCCACCTGGCACTTGGATGCTTGCCACGTGTTAAAGGTCAAAAATTGCTGTCCCCTCCCGATCTTTCCACGACACATATCTAGAACGCGAATTTGAGTGGGTCTTAGGTAGGATGAAATTCATCCAATATGATTGCCATATTTCTTCTTCTGAACTATTTGTGTGAACTCCACTTGGATGTTTTCCTTTACGCCTGGATTCTTGCAGAAAATTGAAGTGAACGAACAGATGTCGACCGGTGGCGGTTTTTTTTGTTTTGGGGTGAATTTTTGCAATGTGGTGACAATTTTTTTTGGGGGGTCTCTTCGGTGATAGCCTATCTGATAAATATTGGAGCAAAAAAAAATGGAAAAATAAGCAGAACTGGGGTTTTTTTTTTTGGGGTGGGGGTGAGTGTAAATTTGAAAGAATTTGGGAAAATATGCTACACTTTCCATACCAAAAAACATTTTGCTAATTTTCGGACTCAGGTGACAAAAACATTTGGAAAATTTTGGATTTAAAAAACTGAAATTCCAAAAAAGAAGAAGAAGAAATTGCCAAACCGTAGAAACCACAAAATTGAAGGCTCTCCCCACCTAAAAGAAATAAAATAATAAATTTAAAATTTAAAAAATAAAAATAAAAACCTTGGTCAGTGGATGCACTCTTCATTTGTAGATGTAGAACACACTTTGCTACAATACAGGGAAAAGTGCAAGTGGTGTTTCGGTAGGGAAGTCAAAGAATTTGCATGTCTTTTCTTCCTCCATTTCCATCTCCTTTTGTGTAGTAACTAAGCCTAAGGTCAGCTCTCACATTGACAAAACACAAAAACCAATTATTAAAAATTTCACCAAAAAACTCACTTCCTTTTAAATTTTTTGAAGCATTAATTTTTTTAGATATCTAGACAAGTCTACGATGTCTACTGTGTAGGGTAAAGCTTGAGGTGGTGGGCTTAAGCCTTAGTGTGAGCCTGAATCTCTGCCCTCGAGGGCTTTACATGAAGTCAAAATTGTGCACATTACTTTTTAGAATGTCATCACAAAGTCTTATGTTCTCCCTTTCACATGAAGCTGATTTTCAAAAGTAGAGCAAGCAAGAGATGGCCTGGACTTTTCCTCTTTGATTTGATCTTGTGTTTTTTTTTGGTGGATAATCGACATTTAGAGGTGAAAAAAGATTTCAAAACGAAAGAGGGGCCCAAAGAGAGGGCTATATTAAGAATAGTTTCAATATACAACCCAAATTCCCAACTACTGTTTCTTGGGGCAAATTCTCACAACCTAACAAGAAACATTTTGTGAAAATTTTGTAACAATTTGTTCTGTCAACGTAATCTTGACTAAATTTTTCTTTTTGGGAGGTGGGGAGGGGGGCAGGGGGCCAAAATTTCCAATTTTTCTTTAAAATCCCTGATCCCAACACAGAAAATAGAGTTGAAGAAAGGCTGTAAAGCTAAGTAGGGATCTGTCAACTATGCTCAAGCAGCCCATAGTAGCATGACAAGTGACATTTTTTGGGGTATATAATAAGTCTCTTGGGACCCAAACTCAACACCAAAACCCGCTATATTAAACTCATCTATAAAACATCTTTGGACTGGGCATTGGAACCCCATGTTTTGTGGAATCACTAGCCCGAATACCCAAATCAACATGGAAATTTTACACACATTTCGAACAGGGTCACAAATTGGGCTCAAACTTGCGCAAATTGGGCTCAAACAAGTTTGGTCTTCAATTCAACCCATTTGTGCATAATGCATGCATTTCTTGAGCTTTGCAAGAGCTCGGAGTAGTTTCCAGCTCATGCAAAGAGGTTGCAGTATCTCTCTCCAAGGAGGAGGAGCTCTACTTCTCTCTTTTCATGTTTTTTTGACAAGGAGCTTTGCATGAGCTCTTCCCCTTTTTTGGGTTTT
>Ga0209208_10003453_pt1 | contig 22620 bp, 18 predicted proteins | sample S1TSphfallax_3_FD_187694 | JGI IMG/M metagenome (GOLD analysis project Ga0209208, IMG submission 187694) | Host-associated microbial communities from peat moss isolated from Minnesota, USA - S1T2_Fd - Sphagnum fallax MG (SPAdes) (version 2) | ecosystem: Host-associated > Plants > Peat moss >...
GTATTCTCTAGGACCTTCCATTCTACTGTTTCCTCGTTTCTATTTAACCTTTGGTTTTCCCTTTTTTTTTCATGTAGTTATGGGATTCTCATTATTGTGTTTTTAAGGGAGCCAATTTCTACAAAACCATTGTAACTTTTTTTATAAGATTTTTTTAAAAAAAATAAAAATTGCTTTTAACAATCAAGGGCCACATTTAAAGGAGTTCAAGTGGGGGAACATTAAATAGGCTTGTGCAACAATCATTACAATGAATATTATATTATTTTAAAAATCCAACATGAAAGATATTTTTCAACTTTTTGAAATGTATGATTATTATATAAAATATGCATTTTTCAAGGAAAGATATGAAATGCATTAGTTTAGGATTAATTATTTGAAGGGAAAAATTACATTAAAATGTAATGGCATTTCATTTTAAAGATTTATTCATTTTTTTCAACAATCATCTTCTTCAAATGCTACGTTGTATAAAATGCCTTGGAAATTTTGACAATGGATGAAATTTTTGCATATTTGGATAACTTAAAAAATTGAATGGTGGATGAAAGTGACATAGTTGAATCCAAAGTAGTTGAACAATAGATTTTTGTGCACTACCCCATTGCCTTACAAAACTTGAAACAATTCACCTTTGAGATGTCTTCCTAAAAGAAGTGGGGCCAAGTTCACCAAATTTTCATCCATCAAAAGCAACTTCCTTGAAGAAGTTTTCCAAAGTTTTCCAAACCTTTGAATGCATTGTATAATTACCACACATGCTTTCCTTGAGAAATCGTAGCAAACATGCTTTTCATATTTTCATCCATTACACAACAACTTTGGATGCTTTCCCTTGGAAAGCAATGCCAACTTCTATGGATCTTCATCCATTTGGTGAATTTTCCATATGTTTTCTTGAAGGAAGCATGGTGAAGTTTCTTCTTATCTCATCTTAATTGTGCAATTTTCACAAAAATTTTCTTTAAAGAAGTGTGATCAAATTCCCCATATTTTCATTCATTGTGCAATCTTTCAAAAAATTAAGGCATTTTACACAAATTGATTTTTTTTAAAATCAGATAGTGGGTAGAAATTTTGTGTACTAACTATGTACTTACAACATAGAAGATCAACCTAGAGAATCTAGTTAAAAGGGTAAATGTTTTGGTTGTGATTTATTAGAGGTAAATTGGAAGCATAGTTTTTTGAAGTTTTGTTTCCATTATTGTTATTTTCTCATGTGAATATAAATACATTCGGTATAAGGTTCAATCATATTTGAGTTGATATAATGCATCTCAAAAAAATAAAATTCAACCTTTAGATTTGCAATATGTCACAAGCTTGTTCTTGAGTCCTAAAACCTAATGTCTAAATTTTTACTCATTGATATATGAGATCTTACTCTAACCTCTCAAAGTCTTACAACTTGTTTCCTTTGCAAACCTACACAAGTCAAAACAACAATAATTAATGTCCATATAATCGTATTAAATTAAAAGAAGATGAAATTGAAGTGAAATGAATGTAATTTGAAGTATCCTTGACAAAAGTTGAACCTACCAATTCTTGCAAACCAATTAAGTCAAGGATTCAATCTTTCTAATCTTTATGCAAGAGTTTGAATTGACAATAATGATTTTTAGAACGGCAACATATCAACACATAGCCCTTTTCATATATGTTTGTATAGGTAGATATTTTTCCAGGTGGAAAACAAAAAACTTAAACTTAGTGGAGAACTTCCACAAAGATACTACCTCCATCAAAATTAGTTCAAACCTTGTCGTTGATCCTTTGAATACACTACATGAAACATTTTTTAGATTTCTTATCTTCACATTAATTGTAATGATGATTGAATTATATTTTTGGATTGAAAAACCTTTTCACATGTTATAGTGTTTATGCACACTAAACCAGGGAAATTTCAAAGGGAAATTTCAACATGTTCATGCTAGTTGACATATTTGCATTGAAGTGATGAATTCCAAATTATCATAGCCCAAAGATCTTTTAAATTACATCCATGCAACTAGTAGTTGATTACAACTTATTCAATTGAAGATTCATGTTTCATAACTGAAATGTTCACAACTTACAATTAGATCATATGTAAGTTGTTCAATCATTATTTTTTGGAATCTAGTGATGGAATAACATTCAGATGTGAGATAATAATAACTACTAGACTACCCCAATTGAGAGATTCCATAGTTTTTTAGTGGGTCTTTCCCCCCACCCACTAGATCCCAATAGTTCAACTTTTTGCACATTCACTCGCAAGTGGCAACCATGAAACTTGTTATTGCTAGTTGGTTAATATATTACAAGTGAAGCGCTGCTTGCAAGTGCTAAAGGAGAACAAGGTTTATTGTTTATCGATGGTAGAAGAATGGGATTCTTACCTAGTGGTTCATTGCACATACAAACACTACTCCACTAATTTTTCATTATTCTCCATTAGTTTGACTAGCAAACTTCTAGAAAATAGTGATTGACGAACTAACATGTGATTTGACCCTACGTGAAGAGCTCCTAGGAGTTTAGCCCTATTGGGTCCCTTGTTTTTTTGTTGTCAACTTGACCTAATAGCATTAATACCCTTGGCAAACAAAGAAGGGACCCAATGGGAGCCTTCTTTCATAAATTATTTTCCCTTGTCATTTAAAGAGGAGTACCTAGATATTGTCTAAAGCCAAACTTATAGATGTAGGCCATGAATCAAAGTATCTACACCTAGTTGTGTTTCTTTGCAAAAGGTTTTTTTAGTTTCAAACAAAAGTTGATGTTGATGGTTAAACTAGTGTGGGCGGGGGGGGGGCGAGCAAGGAGAAGGGGATTTGTAGAAATGATGATGAGGTTGCATTGATGGTTCAATAGACTTCGTAATAATTCACAAATGGGTGCAAATGTGCTCAAAGGAACCAACATGATTACTCTATAGAAGGACTATGAATCTATTTTTTAATCATTTTCATTTTTTCATGTGAAAGAATTTTTTTTAATCAAATCTTTAGCAACATTATTGTCCAAATATATCACATGTTTTGTGTTAATCATGTTATTAAATAAATTTTTCGTGTGTAGATTTTGCATTATGTCTTGAAAATTCATTATAATTTTGAATCATACCAAAAAATGCTAACTACATTAGGTTTTAATTTCTTGTATCATAAGCTACAACTTTGTTTTATATGTCATGCACATTACACCCCATTTGCACATGGTAAATGTTTTTTGAAAATTTAAGATTTTCAAACATATTTTGAATTTTCAAAATTTTCAAATTTCATAACTTTTAAATTATAAAATACACATTTTTTAAAGCTGAGTGTGGATAGTTGAATGTGGGTGGTTGGCTTGAGGGAAGTGGATGGTTTGTTTGCTCTTCGCTTGTACAACCTATGATTGCAAATTTAATGCAAAACCTGTACATTCTATAGCAACTTCATTTCATAAGTTACATATATAAAGCTTCACTAAAGGCTTACATAACACTCCATAGAAATGAATGAATTTCTTTGATCCGTAGCTTCGCCATCCATGTCTTTAGTTGACTTGATGTTAGACATCTTCATGCAAAAATGTTGGTTTTGCTTTTGACCCATTTTTGTTCAAGTAATCAACCACCATAATATCCATGTTGTAGTATGGTAAACATATTTCTTGCTTTGCAACATTGATTCTGAAAAAATAATATGTTTAAACTTTCAATGCTATCTTGGATATTTTAGTTAGAAGTATTTCAATAGTATTATCATAGTGTATGGTAGTTGGAAAGGTTCAAAAGTCACCCAAATCACCAAGTAGACAATATAGCCAAAATGGATTAATCAAGATGGTATTGCATGATTGAGAGCATCAAAGACTACACGTTGAGTACTTCCTCCGTAACTTCTTCCTTTAGGAAATGGGTATATGTACATTTGCAGCATTGAGAGCCTTGGTTGGTCACCTATTCCAGTAGAGGCCCACTACTATCATACCAGAGTACAACTCACGATTTCATTCTTAGAAGCAAATCTGAACTTAAGGATTCTTAACAGACTTCATGCTCACCATGTACCATCCAAATTCTCTTGACCCATCCTCCACCACAAACACTGGAAGTAGATATCATGAAACCGTCTGAATACAATCCTCAAACATAATTAGTGTATGCTACTCAAGTCAGAAGTTTGAATTGGCAAAGCATTATATTATCTTGAAGGAAAATCAAATGTCAAGTTCACAAACTTTTTGTTTGGTGCTCTCTTATCACTTTAAACCTCTTGCACTGGAAATGGAATAAGTGGAGCTGGGCTGCAAACCTTACATATAGTAGGTGAAATGATTCAAGGATTGCCTATGCAGCTCCTTTCCAGCTCTATTGCAGACCATACAGGCAGCTCATTGTCCTAGAAAAAAGTTTACTCTTCTTGAAGCTTCTATGTTGGACTCAAACAAAACTCTCATGTTGATACATGCCACATGCATGTCCTCTCCCTAAAAACTGCTAAGTACGTATGGTCATCTTTAGCATATATGCAGCAGCCACACAGAAGACAGCTAAGAGTCCAAAACTTGAAAGAAAACTTCCTCTGTAGATAAGTCAAGATTCTAACTTGTGTGTTAATTGCAAAGAAGTCTCATGTCTGTGCAGGACATTGAATGCCAATGTTGACTCAAGATGCCCATTGATATAAAAGTATTGGATAGCAGAATATACTTGACTCAGTTACATGTTATTCCGCAAACAAAGAAATCCCTCAGCTTTTGACACACTCAAAAATTATTGCTGCAAACTTCAAAGGAGATCAGAATATCAAGAATGGGAATTTCAAAGAATTTGCAAGTTTCTGAACAATCACTTATATAGAAACATCTGCTGGAATTCGTGAGTATTTTGACCTCAAGTAAGCCTTCATGAAGGCCCCCAAATCACCATCCATGACAGCAGTGACATCTGTGGTTTCAACTCCTGTTCGGACATCTTTTACCAGTTTGTAGGGGTGGAAAACATAGTTTCTGATCTGTTGGCCCCACTCAGCCTTCACAACATCCCCTCGAATTTCCTTTATCTCTGATGCCCTTTGCTCTTCAGCTATAACCAGTAGTTTTGCCTTCAACAGTGCCAATCCCTTCGCCTTGTTCATGAGCTGGCTTCGCTCCTCTGGATGACAGGAAAAGTTCTGACAAAATTTAGGATTTTGATGATCGAACAATACATCAATTTGTAGAGATAGATACACAAATGTTGAACATTGGAAACCATGTTTCTTCTTCATATGTGGTATCAAAGTGGAAACTAACCTGCACACCGCAGATAGATCCCAGTAGGTATGTGCACAATGCGAACTGCAGTTTCAACTTTGTTCACATTTTGTCCCCCTTTGCCCCCTGCTCGGGTTGTGGTAATCTCAAGATCAGAGTCAGGTATGTTAATCACAAGCGCCTCCTCCTCAATGAGTGGCATCACTTCCACACCTGCAAAGCTTGTCTGATCAAACTCCATGTTATGCTCTGCCTCTCTTGCATTTTATGGCCCACACAGCAGCTATGATTTCTTTCATATGAAGTGGAAGGCAGACATAAAATTACTCCTCCACAAAGTGAGATAACAAGTCTCTGCTAGTAAGACACAACTGAAAAACACCACCAATGACTTAGCTATTTGAAAAGGGAATACTGTATGCCCAGGTATTTGGGGCAATTTTCTGAGGAAACTCACTTGTCGTAACCCTTTTGCATTGAATGGTGACTGTCTTACAAGGCGATGAGTGCCTTTTTCACTTGACAAATAACCGTATGCAAACTGTCCCTCAATTTCTACTGTGGCAGATTTCAAGCCTGCTTCATCCCCAGGAGATTTTTCCACAACCTTTGTCTTGAATCCCTGCTGGTCAGCCCAACGAATATACATGCGCAGCAGCATCTCGGTCCAGTCCTGCACTGCAATCAGAGCAAACGCCTCTCCCTTGATCAACCTCTGCCAAGCCTTGCAACACAAATTTGTAACTTGTTGGGTGTGTTGTGTGTCTCACCCAACATAGCCCAAGACAGTCATGATGGAAAGGAGATTATGTCAAGCATGGAGAACTTCTGGTTCCAAATCTCTGAGCCAATAATGATCAGCAACTTTGTTCCAGTGATGGTCGGTACCAGGTGTCCATGTCTAGAATCATCTGGTAGCTGAAGAGGGTCACAAGAGACCATAGATTTACTATGTGTCCAAAGAGATGGAGACCTTATCAAGTGTGGACTTCTTGAGAGGGACAAATAGAAACCAACATGTGTATAGAGAGCTTTGCAACTAGGGGAGTTCAAACGTAGTAGACAGAGAAACAGGAACAATCATAGAAGTGGTGAACAACCCCACCTGAGCATCAGTACCACCTGCACCAGCTGAGATGGTTAGGCGAGCACTTTTCTTATCATAAGGTCCCGACAGGAGCTTGGCCAACTCATAGCCATCTATTGCATTCGTGAGCCATGACACAGTCTGTGCTGCTTCCTGCAGCAGCCCTCTATCAAGCCCTTCCATCTCCTGCAGCAGCTCCACTATAAGCTGTGCTTCCTCTCCCTGCTTTCACAAACAAATAAGAACTCATCAAACCAAATTGCCTGCTGGGTATCATTGCTCATGGTTACCTTGCAAACTAGATAGCAAACGTGTTGGCCAGAAGATCTCTTGCTAGTTTGCAGGACCTAAGTGGTGAAGAAGAGAAGAACCTTTGCTTGCATCTGATGGAGCAAAGCAAGATTGTCTTTCACTTCTGTGAGTGCTGACAGAGTCTGCTGTGCATGAGCAGGGTCATCCCAGAGAGAGCTCTCACTAGTTTGCTGCTCTAGGTCTGCCAACCGAGATCGCTGCTCATCCATCCCAGAAGATGCTAATATCTCCTGCACATGCTGCACTACTTCCTCCACTCCTTTCCGCACTCCATAAAACTCTGTGCCATCAATCCACCCCTTGATGTGAACCCTTTGACACACAGCTGCATCATAGAATGTCATAGATGCAACCAAGAAACTGTCACAGTGGTGACAAAGGAGGAAAACCGAAGAAAACCCACCAAGGTTTTGCTCAGATTCGGTACTTGCTGCGTCTATGCTTGAAGCTCGAATGGTGCATACATATTCTCTCCTGAATTGCTTGTGTCTCCCCTTCCCTGGATCCTTGGGAGATTGTTGCCACATCCAGTCTGTGTTGTGCAGACTGTGTGACTGCCAAGTGCATGGGTTTATGCATCTTATGTATTCTCTTTTACATCTAACAAGCTTTACAAAAGAGGAGGAAGGTAACCCTAGCTCTTGCCAGTGATGTGTGTGACACACTGACAAGGGCCTGGAGCATGCCATTTTCAATCCTTCCCTGTGCAAACAAACAAAGAGAAACAAAAATGTTGGTAAAACCCTTTTAACTCCTAAACCCTAAAACCACTGTCTTCTTCCCTCCCACTACTTGCTTGCAGCAAATCTACTCTACTGAAACGTCTGCAAATCTTGGTATTTCTCTGAGTAAAACCCTTTTAACTCCTTAACCCCAAAACCACTGTCTTCTTCTCTCTCACTACTTCCTTGCAGCAAATCTAATCTTCTGAAACTTCTGCAAATCCACTCTTCCTTGCAGCAAATCCTACACTACTAAAACCTCTGTAAATCTCAAACCCCTTCCTTGCAAGCAATAAAATGGCAAGTCAACATCTTGATGCTGGTTTCATCAAACAGAAAAATTCCAAACCATTATCCATGCCCTGTTTGGTTTAGAATCGTGACCAGAATTTTCCAAAGTCAAATAACACACAACTCCTCCTGGTACAGAAAAATGGCACCTTCTGCCAAACAAAAAAGCTCAAAATGTGTATCGTGTGCATGAAGCTTCTTTATGGACTACTGTATCTTTATAATGGATTTCACAAACCCAAAAACAGAAGAATTTGCATACCTTCACAATCAGGTAAAGGACACACTTGTCGCCCGCCTTCACATACAACAGTGATGGTGAATTATCTTTGCTATTCCTTCCTGCAAAGACCAAAAACACTCACAAAGAAAAAAGCTTCAAAACCCTTTTGCTGCAAGTCTTAAAAGAAGGTGGAAATCATCTTCCTTCCTCAACAGACATCATCATCATCATCAACAGACAAACATCCTCTTCTCTCCCAAGAGAAAGTCATCTGCATTCAATGCTCATAAACCCAATTGCAGGATTCAACATTGCTTGCTTGTTTACTCTTTCTGCTTACATGTGTGTGGGTGTGTGTGAAGAATTGCAGAAGAGCTTGGCAAAATCAGAGTGAAGAATGGATTCGGCTGTGATGTGGTGGTATTAGTATGGCACCCATTTCTTCTTCTCCTCTTCTGCACCGCCTGAAGATCACCAGCACATGATTTAATAGATTCACTCAACCCTAGAGGATGCACCTTTCTGTGAAGACTGGGGGGTGAGGAGGAAGGAATTGGGAGTCTTTGTATTTTGTGGAGAGTAGTACTAGTAATGGAGATGGATGCAGAAACTGCAGCAGTTGTTGTTGTGAAGAAGGATTGCCTTGAGAAGGAGGCAGCAGAAGAAGCAGGGGAGAAACTCAGTGGCCAACAACATCATCCAGGGGAGGGTGTCATCAGCGATGCAGCTTCCACTCCTGTTCTACCACTGGCACAGGTTCTTTCTCATTTTCTTTCTTTCCTTGGTTTTTTCTTTTCTTTGCCCCCACAGATAGCATTTTTTTTCCCTTTCTTTTTTTCAGGCAAATGTGTTTATCTGCTGTCAAAGCTAAAACCCCACAGATGAAAAAGCCAAGAACTTATTCAGCAGAATCAAGGACATGGTTTTTGTTTTTGGAGAGGTTGGGGAGGATTGGGGTTTGATCACACTTGACTTGGAAGACGATTGTCTTCTTCTTCTTCTTCTTGAAGGAGTTTGGATGTGGTGTGCCATGTGAAAAAAACATGTTACACACATCCTGTGATCTTGGCAAACTTCTGATGAATTTAGCTAGCTTTCACACAGAACACTACTCTTGTTGCCAAACAAGCTTGGCTTGCTTGGCCCTGAGATAATTCTTTGTATCTGAGAAAAGCTTCCCATTTGACCAAATTACAAGTTTCACCATTATTTTGTAAATAACATGAATGTGTCATTGAATGGAACATCAGAAGATATAGTATGTGAGAAACCACCATCCATCCTAATGCTCTGCTTGGATTTCTTTATCTCTCTAGGAACAGCAGATGGGAGATGTGGAAATCAGCATGCAGCAGCTGGAAGAAGGAGAAGAAACTGCTGCTGCCCTGAAAGAACAACACAAAATGTTGTCTCAGATGGAAAGAAATCCACAAGTATCACTTTTGAAAGCTCTGAATATACCTCTTGAAGTCCTATTACGGTATACTTACTTCCCCCTGTTTTCTAACAAATGCAGTCCATTCTGTTTGGTCTCTGTGATGGTATCCATTCTAGTTTCCTTAGGGTATTTTCTTCTTGTTTTCTGCCTCTTTCTATTAACAAATGGAGTCACTTATGTTCGAAACTTGTTGGAGTCCATGTGTATGTGTTCTCCTGTCCATATGGCTGCACAGAGGAGGCCAATGATTTATGACTTCCTGAGAGAAATTTCTGCTCTTGGGATTTGTCATTATAGCATTGACTCTTCAGTGATTTGGCACCTTGGTTCAGTCCATGCTCATGTCATTGTGGTTGCTTTGCAATCCCACCTCTTCTGTAACATTTGCCAGTATCCAGTTTCAAGGCTTTTGTTCAATGGAGTTAATGAGCAGAAACACTCCTTTCCCTCCATCATCAGCAGCATTTTCACGTCTTTTGATCTTCACCAAAATATGATTTTGTCTTAGATTGATGATAGATCATTTCCTCTTTGAGGTTTGCGGGGTCCTTCCTTGCAGTATCCGTAACCATCGGGAGGCAGAGCTCATGAGGGAAATTGCTTCATCAGCGGGCATATTCGACCTACTTTTAAATAATTATGAGACTTTGGCTTACAAATCTCAGGTATCAGTAAGAAGCACATGTTGTGGGCATTGATTGATCCTATATCACTTTACAGTGAAGCAAACACTGCTGGTCACACATAATGAGAATTTGAAACTTGTTCAGGATTGAAACATTCTGTAGCTTTTAGGATGGGTTTACATGCAACAGAATTTTGAAGGATTTTGAGGATGGTTGTCCTGGTAAATCTGTGATGACCATGCTACATGTTTTGTATTTTTGTAGGTGTGTCTTACCAGACTGAAAAAAGATGCTTCCTTTTTGGTGTCCCAATCTTCAATATGGCAGGGTCTTATTGCTTTGGATCATGCCTGAAACAGAGAGTCCAGAAGAGGGACATGTCGATCTAGAAAATGTGTTTACACATCTGTGCAATGTGTTTACACCAACAGCTTATATCAATTTTCTTGCTTGTTTTCAGGCACTGCAAAACTCTTGGGATGAACTCTGGCTTGCTCAAGATCCTTCTGTTGTCCCAGAAATTCCTTTAATTGGTATATAACTTACTTTCATACATTCCAGTAGTTGTGACCCATCTGAGATGAAGGTCTCACTGTCAAAGTTTAAGCTCATTCTCATCATGGTCTGCCTGTGGACCCTCAACAAATGAAGGTGTGTACAAGGTCTAACTTTTGGAAGCAACTCTTGGCCTCCATGGTGAGAAGAAAGCAAAAGTTGTGTATAGTCTCTGGACTACATGTCTTGTCTTGCCTCTGGGCTGCTAACTGCTTCCACAAAGGCCTTAGCTGGTATGGGGGAGGCAGGGTGGCTTGCCAGGCATACTTATGCCCTTCCAAGTTTACACACTGTTTGAGCAAACACTTGTACATTGTCCATTGGAAAGGTGTTCACAGATTTTCTTATCAATTTGGAATGAAGCTCTTTTCAGGCCATGAAATGTCACAAATGAATCAGAGACGTGCACTGTTAATGAAGCAGATGGACACAGAGCTTCAGACACTACAGGTAGCTACCACTTTCACCCCTTCTGAAAGGTTCTGTGTGGGTAATTTCTTCTCAAGTGTGCTCTCTTGAGTGCTAGCTAACATCATGGCTGAGTCTTGCTGTTGCTTCTGGTGGAAATGCAACAGAAACTTGTGTTGCACATTTTTGTTGCATAATTGTTTGCCCAAAATTTTGGACAGATTGTTACACTTATCTATACCCACCATTGGGTGCCAGTGAAGTCCTTGGAGAGTCATGAATACAGTACTCAATCCTATTGACAATGTTTGTTTTGTGTTCCTGCTGAGCAGACGAGAGGAAAGTTATTGCTTCATTTCATTGATGTCAACTCTACACTTGCTGAGGTAGAACTTGTCCTGACCTTTTTCTCTCCTGGAAGTTTCTTCCTGAATTTGTTCTTGTTGTTCGATTGGGATTGGATTAGGATTCAGAATTCAGCACCATGATCGGTCATGTGTTATGCTTTGGTTTCATTCTGGAGTCTTTGCTGAATGTGTCTTGTTCTCCAGGAGTTGAAGATGGAAGGTGTCCATCGCCTTGCATCCGACAAACTTTTCCTGTAAGTAAGAGATCACCACCTCACACCCTGAACTCTGTGATTGCTACAAGATTTGAATATTTCCTCGGCCATCAGAGCATGTTATACCAGCAACTTCTTGATTCATACTAAGTATACTAAGGACTCCAGAAAGTTCTGCATAAGTTCTGTTAAAGTTAGACTGCAACCTCAAATCACATTGCAAGGCTCTGCAACCTTGATCATGAGATGCGATGTTTTTTCTTGACGGAGAGCTTAGGCTTGGTCGTGCTGGCCAGTGTAGCCATGGAGCAAGAGCTTGAGCGAAGAATCCAAAGCATTCTAAGTGGATCCGGCATCTCCTGTTTTAAGTAAGCTTTTCTTTGATCTTCTTGTTCGGAGTGCAACTGTTGGTCTTGAAGGTATATCTGATACAGTGCTATAACTGACAGAGACAGCAGTTTCTGTCACAGCACTTGACTAGTTTGTTTCTCTGTCATTTCAGCCCGATGGCTCACTTTGTTGAGAAGTTGATGGAAACTAAGTCAGCAGCTTCAGCAATCAAACTCAAAGTACATGAGAATGGTGATAAGCAAAGCACTAGGGTTGTGGTTGACGATGGCCCATGCATGGGTGAGGGGAAAACACTTGAAGTTCAATCAGATCCCATTATTTTTGGTGAAGCCTCACACTCAATGCCTGTAAGCCTCAGTGCATCTCAGCACATAGACATGGCTTGGGTGAGCTCAGGGAAGAGCATCCCAAAAGGACTGGTCTTGGATGATTCAGCAGGAGACCAAGTTCTTCCTGCTCAACTGTTATCCAGCACAAACACATCAAAAGCTCCTCTCGGTGTGGGTTTGGGGTGTGAAGGGCATCTGACCAGTTCGCCTCTGCTTGAAGTGACACCATCTTCCATTTCAGGCTCTCCTTCTGCTGAACTGTTCCGACTGAACAATTCTGCGTCTGCTTCAGAAGAGCGTCTTCCTGGACAGGGTGCAGCGGGGCATGGTGGTGGGAAACTAAAGTGGGCATTGTCTCAAAAGCTTTTGTCTATGAGTTCTCGGGGAGGACTAAAAGCTCTAGGCATTGGAGGTGAGCTAAACCAATCAGGATTCAACTCATCAGCTGGCACAATGGGAGGAAAGTCCGGAATTTAATGTTGGGGTTATGCTCACATGAACATATATCATCATCAGAAACCTCTGTCAATCCCAGAACCAATGGCAGCCACAGATGTTGAGAGCCTCCCCAGGTATTCCCACCCACCATTTTCTTTGTACAATATATCCTTGAGAATTGATTTGGCTAAGGGACTTGTCACCAGATGCACACTCCAAAATGCTACTGCATGAGTTGGAGGGATTTAAACTGGCTTACTATGTAGCACCAGGCCTTTTACTTGTTAGTCTGTCCTGGATCCAAGGATGGGCAGTTTAAATGAAGGGACCAGGCCAAGAAGGAAAGATATGGCAAGAGATTTTCAACTGGTTTTCATGGATTCCATGGACAAATGTTTAGAAACACAATGGTTGTATCATGCCTTTGGGCACTACGAAGAAGATTATGCTTTGGAGGCCATGTCAAATTGACTTCCAAAAGGGCACTTCGGTCAAATTGACACTTTGTCAAAATGGTACTTTTTAGTCAGTTTGTCTAGTTGAAAAAACTAGGCGCATGCCTACAAATATAGAGAAAGAATTAGGTCCGGTTTTTTATGAACTTGACACTCGTCCACAAATCAACAGAGGCCTATTGCACTAAAATGTAACAAAATGGTAACTTAATTTGAAAGGCTTCTTTTTTGGGTGGATGGAGAGGAGAGATAGGCCTTGTGCATGTTGCTTCAAGCACCAAAGCATGTAATATGCAAATGCACCTGTATGGAGGTTGGACATTTTGTCAACAGCATGATTTGAATCCAACCAAAACATGGGCACTGAACCAAATGAAACCAGAAGAATCCATGTGTGAAGGGAATGAGCACAAGGGAGTAAAGCATGTTCACAAAACAAATTTGTAGCTGTCTGAAAAACTGACTGTAGTGAACCTCATATCTATGAAATTACAGAGAAATCTCCACAACAACAATTTGAAGGTAACAACACAATGAACCTTATGAAAGTTGCTCACAAAGAGTCAGACGTTGACTTTCATCTTGAATTACCATGCCAAGCTGCCACGAATATGCACTGACTTCATCAGCTGGCAACAATGGCAGTCCATGAGCATATAATAATCCACCGAAAATCTCAGCAAAACATCATGCAAAATCTGAGTCAAGTCATGACCAGTATGGGATGGGTATTTGAATTTTTTAATACCCTCTGGTTTGGGGTATTCAAAAAAGATCAGAATCAAAAGAACTGCCTGTTGCAGGTATTTGAAAATGTTCAGAATCAAATGCGAGGTCCAGGTATCTGAAAAAATTCAGATTCAAAGAATCGCTGGTTCCAGGTATTTCAAAAAGTTCAAAGAACTGCTGGGTTTCATGAAAGAACTGGCAAAGACCCAGCGGTTTTTTTCCAACAAAACCCCATGAACCAAGTTGTTCACAACAATGTGATGCACGAGGCAATTTATTGAACAAATTGGTTTATACAAGGATGTGTTAACACACACAAATTCCGGCATTGTTGCTGTGCGTCTCTTCCTGACTCCTACAGGTACCTTCTTGCAACTCCAACCCTTGAACTGAAAACACTTTGAAACTATGATAAATTTCTGGGGAAGAAGGATCATCACCCTGGGCAGGGAGTCCAATCAAGGCCTAGCCTCCCGCCCCCTGCCCACACTGTTGCTAGGAATTTTGGTGCACCATTGCTCTTCATCGTCATCCTTCTTTGTCTTGTTCCTAAACTGAGAACTTGCACTTCACGCAATGACATGTATGCAAAATGTGGGAGCATTGAGGTTGCTTGGAGAGTGTTCAACAAGATGTCATCTTGGAATGTAGTCACTCTTTGGACCACCATGATCTATGGACACTGCATGAAATATGGGCAAGGGCAGAAAGCACTAGAGCTATTTTGATGAATGCAATGGGTTGTTATGGTGTGTTCCATGGTTGCAAATCGGATATCTTTGTGGGCAATAGCTTGGTTCACATGTATGTGAAATGTGGGAGGATTGAGGATGCTTCGCCAGAGTGTTGAACAAGATGCCATCTTAAAACGTGGTTACTTTGACCACCATGATGTTGGGACATATGAAATGTGGGCCCAGACAGAAGGCACTAGAGCTGTTTCAATAGCATGCAACAGGAAACTCTGTGCCCAGACATTGTGTCAATGCTGAATGCATGTGCCAGCAGAGTCACAATTGAAGAGGGCGGGTGAGCAGATAATTGAAAGTGGATGGGATTCACATGTCTTTGTTTGGTTGGCATGTATGCAAAATGTGGGAGCCTGGAGGATGTTTGGAACAGGTATTTCAACATGGTTGTGAGGATGCTGTCTTTGCAGGGGTGTTTACATCTATGGCATCTTTTAATGCAGGCTGAAAAACACCATGACAGAGCTTGCAGGTGTAAATGAAGAGGGTGAGGCAACTGCAGCTGATATTACTCCAGAGATGGAGTATGAGCTCTCTTAAGCTAAGTCTTATTTACAAGCTGCCACAGGCAGATTCCAAGGTAAGGAATCCACATCAAGCTAAAATGGCCCCTTGCATAAGGTCAATCAAGAGGGCTTGTTCTTACTCCCTTCATGTATACATGCTCTTTTCAGTTGCCTATCTTCCTTCTGTACCCAGGCACCAGCCACCACTAAATAGGGTGCATCCTTGAGGGTTTGTTCAGGCCTCCAGTCAAGTATAAGCTGCATCTTGGTATTGCGGGTTTTGTTTGCCCCATTTGTAATGGAGAACCCTAAATGTAATAGTGGTCAGACTTCATGGCAAGCCATTTCATTCACTACGTTATGGCTGGAGCTTATGGGGTCCAAATAGATCAATGCTGCCACAAAAGTAGCAGCTCCACCACCATACGGTGCAATGAGGGAGGTCAATGAGGAGGAGCTTGCTGCCATGTGTGCCTATGTAAACTTGCAATGCACTATATCTATTAATGACTTTTGCAATACACCAACTCTCTAAAAACTTCTGATAAAAAAAATTGAATTCTATAGAAAAAATACAAACTCGACAATATTTATTACTCTGGAGAATCAAAAAGATTTCAGGCCAACTGTTTACTCTAGCAAAACCAATTGTCAATAATGGCAGTAGGAAGAAGACACAGGGAAGACACAACACTATAGCACTGAATTAACTAGTTGTCATCAATGTTGTTGATCTGTAAGAGGCCACTGAAAATCTAATAACAGTGAAGTGAACTAAAGAAAAAAAAAATTGAAGGTGAAGATTGAGTTCACCAGTATTCTATTTTGGTTGAAGCTTGAAGTCAGTGTCGTACAGTTGTTATAGCTTGGACAATTGCAACCAGCTCACTTTTATGTATATCTTTATAGATGGGAAGGCCAATGGTTTTGTTGAGTTGTTCTCAATCCATCAGCTGTTGAAACATGGCAGTTCACATACAATGTGGTAAGCTTTATATAAGGCATTAGTGCAACCTGATATGCCATGTGTCACCAATAGGAATCCTGTAACAGCATGACCTAAGAATTTTCTTTCCTGATCTAGGTAAGCACTAGTACCTCAGACTTCCACAAGAAACTAGTCAACTACTTTTGCAATTGTATTTGAAAGACCTACTATTTTCAGCAACTGGCTCAGAAAGGAACTGAGCCAAAAGCCATTTAGTTTTGAGGGCATTGCCAATAATTCTAAAAACAGATAGCTACAATTCTCCAGGAAATAATGCCCAGAGCAGCAATGCTCTGCCAAAAACTATCTCTACCTGATGTGAATCCCAGCAACTCAGCCTCTCAGAGAGACTAGAAGGCCAGAAGGAATGCAGACTTCACTACCTTGTTCCAATATAATGAGCATTCCGTAGATCCAATTCAGAAATTTCCATTCAGTATGCATTTCCTTTTGTAATCAAACACCAAATTACGTTCACAAGTATGTCCCCTGCAATTCATGAGTCCTTTTGAGTTGACAGATGGTGTTGTGAATTTTGTTCTAAGCCAAGCAAAAAACTGGCACCTAAGCCATCACTCAGACAGCTCTGGAAGCCCAACAAGGTTCACCAATCTGGTCATCATGTGAAAGATGTTGACTTCGATTTCCATAACTTGCGGGATCGAAGGCTACCAACCCATCCTTTCATAGAGTGCGCTACTTCTGATGTTTCATCCTCAGAGCCAAACTTGGCATCAGATTCTTCTTCTTTCTTATTTTCCTCAGAGTGCTTCCGTCTAGCAACATCTCCCTCCATCCGAGTAATTGCTTGCGTAACCACTCCTGCAACCTGCAGTCCACACCCAATGTAAATATCCAACAAGACTACAGACACACCAGATCAAAGGCTAAAAGAGAGTTCTGATGTGTTGTCACAGCTCAACTTGTAGAACTCAATGTTGTCCAGAGCTTCACATAACATCCTTCTTTGGCATGCAGGCACAAAGTGCAGACATGTACAAAATTATTATGCAGCCATGTAACCATGACAAAAATCAAATGTATCCGAGCAGGGCAACTCCTAAGCTTCAATCCACTTGCTACAACTGGGTACCCAAATTTACATGCTGACCACGAAAGTATGCCAAGGAAACCATCGCTGTGCAAAGACTTTGAAGGGGAGGAAGGACAGGAAACATTTGCCTTACCTTAAAAGACTTGAGAAGATCTATCTTAGAGTGGTCTAAGACCCGATGTCCATCCCGATTTATGTGAATGAAATCCATGTAGTCTCCATCCCATACAACATCCCCATCAGACACAAAGTAATCCTGAAAAGGAAATGATCTATAAGTCAGTCAGAGCATCATCAGACAATAATGACGTCCCTTGCAATGCCATTTCTGAATTTTGTCCATATCTATGAATACTGAAAGAGTCAACATTTGACATGAGAAGACATTACCAGAGAGTTTACCCCTGAAGGATGATAATACAAGAGAATATAAAATGGATGCTTGTATACAGTAGTGTTCCAACAAATAGAATTAAGGGCTACATACCTCCAAGTGGAAGATAGGTTGCATTGATGTACGCTCCAAGCCCATGATGGTTAGAGAAAAAGAAGCATCTCCCTCTCTCAAAGAGTCCATAGTTAGGCCATAGACAGGGCTCTTCGTGTCAATGATGTGTCGCACCATCAACCCGTATCGCAAATATGATACCTGCCATTGAAGCAAACAATTCCCAAAATCAAATTGAGATCCCCAAAAGCAACTAGAGGATGGTGACCTTAGTACCACAACTTGAACAGTCAAATCTACTGTTGATAGTAAGCTGCTGTACCAAACACAGCATATGGTTCAGGCAAGTAGTACGAAGCCAACAGGACTGCACCGCTATGTATCTGATCAAGATATAACAGGTACTACATTTCCTTCAAATTTACCTCAGGTCGTACTAGCTCAAGATTCTGTGTTGAGCAGAACATAGATCCTGAAGGGAGCTGGACAAATATTCGGAATGTGAGGCATATCTTAGCATCCACCAATTCGCATGGAGCAGGACCAGTGAGTACTAACCGCACAGCAAAAACCCTGTCACAAATTACAGATTACAGATTGTAACAAGTGTCAAGAAATGTACAAGACACCAGAGAGAATAGTGAGAGGAGAGTGGAAAGATATCAATTAGGGCACCCTAATGTTCTTGATTTGTTAACTCTGAAACACGATTTCAAGCATGAACCTCGTTGCAGGTAATAGGCAACAATAGAATGGGTGATTCCAGATACATATGATTGCATGGGCACATTGTTAAGTTCTAATTTGTCCTCTGCAATGTTCAAAGGAGAAACAAACTGTACCTAAATGATTCTTCACCAGGGCTGGCAACAAAGTCATCATGACGAATAACAGCCTTTTTAGAGCATCTCACTGGTTGCGATGGCTGGGACATCCGTGCAAAAACTGCCAACAATACAACAATCAGCTTTTTTTATCTCTGTAATACCAATTATACCACAGGCTATAATAAGTCAAAATGAAGCTAACAAGTTCATCAATCAGTTTTACAAATGCGGACAAATAAACTCACTTTGTGCAAGTAGGAATGTTCATATAAATCCTACTCAACACTCCTGTGTACTACTACCTACCAAAGAGAAAGGTAGAGTAACAAATAAGGCTTGACAGCTTGACATCTTGCTATGGAACTCCTGAAATGTGGGAAAGGCTTGCATGGCATTGCAGACATACATATTTTAGCAGTGAATTTCAAACCTGAAAGCCAAAGGCTGAAACCAAATGTACTATAAGTCATCAGGCATTATGTTAGGGAACTCACCAGCACCACTCAGAAAAACAAAGAGAAACTGGGCCATCAGTGTGTTGACATTAGCCACCAGCAAACAGAAGGGTGACAATGCGCTCACTGGAGATCCACCAAATGTGGTCGACAAAGACAACCTGAAACACCCAATACCAGTATAAAGTCAGACCCAATACCCAGACTTTATCCTTACAAGCCTTCTACCTGAGTTATATTACACTATGAGTAATTTTGGGTATTGAAGACCACCTTTTCCATTTAAGACAAAGAAAGAGGAGGCCAAAGAGAGGTGGGGGCATAGAATGAAGTGAAAGGAGTCACTCACAAGCATTCCACTATCTGCACCCAATGATTTTCACAAGAGAAAACTGACAAATGAGACAAACCTGGTAACCATCATGACAAAGCAGCTTCATAATACAGGAAACCATCTAGTAAACACTAGAAAAGTTGACAAAGAACAGACTGTAACGTACGCATATAGGAAGACATTGATAAGAACAGTACACTGCCGCTTCGTTGCAGCAACTGGACTTTCAGCAGCATCCGTTTCAGCCAATGAGGCTCCATCATAAGATAGTCCCCAAATATCCAGATAGAATACAGGGGTGAATAACAATCCTAATGCCACTGGTGCAAGAAACACTCCAAGTAGGAATCGACCCATAGGCATCTGCATCACATACATCACTCCCACTAAGCCCCTGAATACAATGCACAACTCTCACTCCTGTTGCTTGCAGCAGCAGATTAACATGCATTTTGCAGGCACTTCATGAGACTCAGGGTGGTTAGAATGCCAATGAATCAAGGGGATTCTGCATCAACTTCTCCAAGAGGAAGGAGATTATTATATCTTTGCCACAAGAAAAAAACGCTCTCAAATGTGGACCAGTGCAGGAAAAACATGAGAACCTTCAAGCATGCAACGTAGAAGTCCTGCAGCATGTTAACAAAGCATTTGTCCTGCCGCACCATCAGACCTTCCATACCCTTCCTTCCTTTAGTCCGAGAGTTGGCTACTGTTTTGGCCCCTTCAAATGCTGCTGCACCTGTTCCACCAGCATCAACCTTCAAACTGTTCTGACGATGCAGCATCTCAGAGGAATTCCCTTCAAAAATATCATCAGCATGCCTGGAACATGCAATACAAAGGTTTGAGTTAGCCCAATTTCCCTAGACATATTTCAGATAAAACAGATCCTAAACAGCTGATGAAGTCTGTCTGAAGTCTGTCTGTGAGAGCCTATATATTGCACCACCACCATGAAATGCAAACTTCAGAAATCCAATGTTGAATCTGATACAACAAATACCTCACTTGATGAGAAACATGTTGAGTAAAAGCCACTGTATGCCTCAGGCGCCGCCATCTCTCTTTTGCCCCTGAGGATGCCGAATGGTTTAACTTCTTTGCAATATCACCACCACCACTTGTAGTGACAGCCAAAGCCTCCTACAACAGTTGAGCCATTGTTGTCAGCACATGCATGGCAACAACAGCAACAATATCAATGTTTCACATAGCAATCAGAAAGATCTCATAGTCAAGTCAGACATGGCACAAAGAAATTTTGAACAAAATGATGTTTTGTGTAGAAGCCTCTCTGTCCTGCCACAGACCCTATTGCTGAACCAACAACAACCATCCTCCAACATCAAAAAAAAAATGGGGGAAACAGATGCAGCATTGTCTTGGAAACCCTAACCCTTGTTTTTGCACTTGGAATCAGCACAGCAATAGACTTCCACAACTCTAAAGCTCAAGCCGTGAAAGCTTGAAGCTCCTCAAGCTCTCTAAAGCTCTCAGCTCCAACATGCATACATACCCCAAGGCTTGATGTTGCCGGTGACCCCAGCAACATCTCTGAATATCCATCCTCGGATTCTCGTGATTGCAAAGAAGAATCCCGATCGACCAGCAACTCCTCATTATCATCTCCAGTTCCTTCCGCAATACTCTCGTCAATTCCTGACAGCCGATCTCGCTTCAATCTAAACCTGCTACTGTTGCCCTCCATGGCATCATCGTCTCTCTGGCGGTTCTCCTTCAACCGTCTGCCAGGATACAAAAACTCCAGTTCTCTCATTTCCTCGGTTGAGGGAATTCTACGGCTCTCATTATTCAACCTTGCGTGATTCTTTTTCTCGACTCCCAGCCTCTCCCAGACCTCGGCTGAGGTCTCATTTCTCTTTCCCTCCCCCTCGTCCACGGTTGATGATGATCCTGGAGCTCCTCCCGAGGACTCCTCTGTACTCGGCAGCCTTCCAACAACATTTTCTTCATCAATTCGCGTTGTCGTCTGTCTTGAGTTGTTTTCGACGATGAGCTTCCCGCTCTCGTCGACTCTCTTGAGCTGCTGCTTTGACCTTTCCGAGTTTCCGTCCGGCACCACCTTCTTGTTGTTCAGGTCCTGCTTCTTCCTCCCCTTCCCGTGCAGGGCGTCCACTGCGTCGAAGAATGACTCACCAGCCTTCTCAGGCATCCTGCTGCTCCTACTTCCTGCCCCTCCTGCTACCTTTGCAAGCCCCGAACCCCCTCCGCCCACGGAATTACGCCTAGCAGAAGGGAGAGACTCCCGCGGCGTGAAGAAGGACTGCCGCTCGCCATAGAGAGCAGCATCCAGCCCTGTCTCCTCGATCGAGGGTACTGACGATAGCGTCACCCTCAGATTCTCACGCCTCCACGCCGTTGCACCCTAAGCCCCCACGGGGCAACCAACCCTTCCTTTTCTAACAAAACCTACTCTCCTTCCCTTCCCCTTCCCTTTTCCTTTCCTTGAGTTTTGTTCCTTCCTTCCCCCCGCTTGCTTCCTTTCTAGAACAACAAGCTATCCTTGAGCTTTACTGCAAAAAGTACAACACAAAACCATCTCCATTCTTATCACGCTGCAATTCACGCAGCAACAACACCTGATGAAAGAATGTCCAACAACACACAACAAACTGTCGCCGTGGTGAAGGACTACTACTTCCAACAGACACCCAAAAAAGAAAAACCCATCTGCATGCAATTCCTGTTCACCGATTCCTGAGACGTGAGCTTTCGTGATCATGTAACAGAAGAGAAACAACAGCAAACTGCAGCAGCAGCTATGAGGGAAGAATGAGCAACAAAAAAAAGACACACATACCCAATTCCTCAACCACAGCTTGCGAATCAAAGAATGAATGAATGATTGCCAGCTTTTGGGTCAAATGAAAACGGCACCAAGACTCCACGTCTACTGGAATTCTAGCTAGCGGTGCAATCGAAAGCGCATATTCTCTCACGTCGCGATTCTCGCAGAAGAAGCTTGTGACGCAATTCCTCGCTTGCCGCTTCCCGGGGTTCTTGCTGAGCGTGTTCGTGAGCGACCGTCGCACGAGACGACGACAGCTACCTGACTGCGTCCGTCGCGCGACACCGGAATGTGCTCCGGGCCACTCACACCGACCCGCAGGAACACCGGGGAATCAATATATAACACCCTATTAACCGAACACGACAGCAACTATACGCCGTCGATTTCATGGAATCCAATACTATTGAGCGGTCATGATCGCATTTCATAATCTCAAAATTCAGGGAAAGCCACACCAAACCCAAAATAAATAAATAAATAAATAAAACTGACATAGAATCCCGAACGAAATTTTATTACATCCACACCGTTCATATCTCTGATCATTTCGTGGTCCAGATCTAATCCGATGCCTGTTTGAAGCGAAGCTCCGGATGCCGTTGGATCGTAGCCGCGGGATTGCTTCTTTAATAATTAATAATATCCACCGCGAATATGTTTTTTTTTTTTCCTCTCTT
>Ga0209208_10003454_pt1 | contig 22608 bp, 8 predicted proteins | sample S1TSphfallax_3_FD_187694 | JGI IMG/M metagenome (GOLD analysis project Ga0209208, IMG submission 187694) | Host-associated microbial communities from peat moss isolated from Minnesota, USA - S1T2_Fd - Sphagnum fallax MG (SPAdes) (version 2) | ecosystem: Host-associated > Plants > Peat moss >...
TTTGTTTTTTTTTTTTTTTTGGTTTTTTTTATCTTGTGTCTTTATTTGAAAATTTTGTGATCTTTTTATTCTTCTTTTGGTTTTTTCTTTCTTTCTTTCTTTTGTCTTTGTGTGTGTGTGTCTTGAGTTGTGAGTGTGGGGTTATGGAAGAGGAGGACAGGAACAACCAAAAAAAAAAAGGGAGGAGAGAGAACTAAGAGGAAGAGCAACTAGAAGAGGTGAATCTCTTGCAATCCAGCCCTTCCACACCAACAATGGTAGTAGAGGTTTGTTGCCATTCCCATGAGCTCTCGATTGCAGTAACAGTTTGTTACCTTCACCAAGATTTTATTTTCTTTAAAGTTTTTTTTCCTTTTATTTATTTCTCTTATTTCATTTTTCTTTCAGTTTTTTTCCCTGTTTTTTTGCTGGTTTTCTGGCATTTTTTTTTTTGAATTTTTTTCTTTCTTTCTCTTTTTTCCTGTTTTTAATATTTTAATATCAGTAAAAAAAATTATTGTGGTTTTATATTTCTTTTTTAATTTTCTGTACCTTTTTAAAATTTTATTTCTATCTTGTTCGTTTTTGTTTCGGTTTTTTTCTGATTTTTTTTGTTGGTTTTCATAATACTGGGTTTTTTTATTTCTGTTTTCTTGGTTTTTTTTTGGATTGATTCCCCTTTTTTTTCTCTTTTTTTATTTCTGTACTTTTAAAAATTCTGGTTTTATATTTCTAGTTTTATTTATCATTTTATTTTTTATTTTCATTTTCTGTAATTAAAAAAAATTATTTGTATCTTGTTTCTTTTTTTTCTTTCTTTTTTGTTGGTTTTCTTTTTTTAAAATTTGGAGTTTTAAAAAATCTGTTTTCCTGGATTTTTTCTGGATTTTTTCCCTTTTTTTCTTTTTTTTAATTTTCTGTTTTTTCCTTTCTATACTTCTTGAAAATTTTGGTTTTATATTTCTTGTTTTATTTCTGGTTTTCATTTTCTATATTGTTTCTTTTGTTTCTTTTCTTTTGTTATTTGAAATGGTTTTTTAAATAAATTTTTGGAGGTTTGATTTTTTTTTTTAATCTGGTTTATTTTCCTTGTTTTTTCAATTTTTTTTGTTTCTCTTGTTTTTCATGCTTTTCTTTTTTTCTTTTTCTTATTTTTTGTAAAATCTGAAATTCTTAATTATCTCTATTTTTTCTTGCTGGTTTTTTTTTCCCTTCTTTTGGCTTTTTGAATATTTTTTTTGGGGTTTTCAATTTGAATTGTTCTTTTTGTTTTTGTTTTGTGTGTATGTGTGGGAAAAGGGAAACCCCTCCTTTGTGTGTGGAGCAATTGTTTGAACAAAGACCCATGCCACATGCGAGTGGGATCATTTGTGAAATGATGAACTATGAATAAAACTGACATTGATGCCCACATTGGTAAAAGTCACTTCCTCCAAGGTGCTAACTCTATTAGGCATTCCAACATGGGGTGTGGGGTATCCTCCTTATATAAGGACCAAATTAAAAAGGGATGAGAATTTTGCCAATTTAATTTGGGCTCATAAGGTCTCCTATGCAAAGGGCCTCAGAGATGTTTAGGATAGCCAAAATTGGACAAGATATTCATCCAAAAAGGAGTGTGAAAAGGAGATCATTTGACTTGTGAATCACCTTGAATTGAAAACAATTCATGGCAAGTAAGTTCCATCACATTCAATTTTCACTTCAAATTTCCATTATGTGTTTGACATGTGTTTCCAAAATTATACTCATTGGTTTGTATGTATGTCCACTTTAAGATTCAAAGTACCACCAAGGAGGCCTTCATAGTTGATTTGGTGAAAATAATTTTGGCAAACTAGCAATTATGCACTTGACAATATGTTCAATTTGCACAAATGCAGTGGCAGACTATCAAAATGCAAATGGATTATCATTGAAATCTTTTAGTGAGAGTTCTAGTGAGAGTGATAATGAAAGCAATTAGCTTGACATTCCATTTTTGGACTAATACACATTTTGTACCATGCATACGGCATCCATGAATTTTCCATGCCACATTTTTATAGATTAATTTAGCTTCCATGGATATAGCCCATTGGCATTAGAATTGAATGTATGTAAAGATATCTATTTATTAAAAAATTGAATTTTATTTGCACAGAAACAAGGTTAGTAAAATCCATATATGATGTATGTGCATCTTACATTAAACAAGATTGGATGTATTGCTAGTACATGAGGATATTGCAATTATAATCCAAACATTTGTGAAAGTTGCATTAAAGTTTAAAGGTATGATTTTGTGCAATATGTTCATCATAAAAAAAATCCCCTATTTCATAGTTAGAATTTTGAAATAGTTTATATATGCATGATGAAGGTATTGCATTTACATTTTTGCTATGCAATACCCTCCGGATAAGACAAAACATATTCCATCAACCCTATCCTTAAACTTAATATACCCATAATGATATTGCATAGGCTTTGATCATTTTTTGGTCCATGTAATATCCTAAACCCTACACTTAACCTTAATATTATGTGAGGCCACAATTAAATATTGGGTAACACCCATATTGAGGTATTGCATATAGGGTCAACATAAATAATTTCCAATATGCCTTTAGGGTATTGCATTGTTGAAATAGATAAATGAAATAGTTTCAATTGGCTTAAGGTTATTGTGAATCATCAAAATGATCTAGAGGATATGCATTACCCTAATGAAGATAATGCATGTGTGAATTTGTTGGATATGATATTGTCAATGTGTCCATAGGGTATTGCATTGTTTGATTAGATGATATGAAATATAACCTAGACATGAGGGTATTGCATAAAACCAAAATAATCCATTAATTACATTTTTGAATCAAATGAGGTGAAATATATTATATTGGGCATGAGTATTGCATAACAACAAAATAATATATTGCATTTGCATTACTTTGATCAAGGTAATGCATGTGTGATTTGGGTTGGAGAATAGTTAGTGTGTCCATAAGGTATTGCACAAATGAAATAAATGAGATAAAATAGTTACAATTAAGCCTACTTGTTTATTGCAAAACAATAAAATGATCCAATTTGCATTACCTTGATGAAGGTAATGCATATGGGCAATAGGATGGATATGTTATTTCTAATGTGCCCTTGGCGTATTGCATTATAATAAATTTGTTGTGTTCATGCATTAGTCTAATGAAGGTATTGAAAAAAAAAAAAAAGTGCAATATGATATTTTCCCTTTGCTTTGGCAGCATTTCAATAAAATCATCAAATGGGTGTGCATTATCCTTATGAGGGCAATGCGATGATTAATTAATTTTGCAAGTTGTGCTAAGAGTATGACACATGTTCAAAATCCAATAATTATGAAGAAGTTCAATAAAGGTATTGCAAGAATGGTTACATCAGTGGATTTAGGTGACTTGAATAAAGATATCAAGTTCATTTGCAATACCTTCATATATGATTGAATTGTTGTTTTATAGGGCTACAAAAAATAAATCTAGTTTAGTGGCAATACCTTCAGTTGGGTCATTGCAACATTGTTTTTCACAATCATAAAATTACATGGTCTAGTAGGGAGGTTGGTAGAAACAACCTGCTTAGTATATTGCAATACCTTCCTCGACTTGCATCATCATTGCCTTGGTGGAGATTTAATGTGTAGGTAGATAGGAAGGTAGGTTGATGGGAAGGTAGGTAGATAGGTGGGTAGGTTGATAGATGGGTGGGTAGGTGGGGGAGGGAGGAGGCCAAGGCACATAAAGTCCTCCCTCTGATCGTGAGTGATGAGATAGGGACCACTTCCCCCCCTCCTTTTACCAAAGGCAATGTACTTCATATATGGCCACATAGTAGTACATAGTAGCTAGGCCCCCATACATAATTTGGTGAGGTACACCACATGGGGCTTTTACAGTTTCACATCCTATGATGATGGTGGCAAGGTTATTAGTAGTTATTACCTCCTCCATGCCACCCATCCACATTGAAAGTAGTGGATTTTATTTTTATTTTTTCAATTTTGTGATATTGAAATTTTCGCAAAATTCTTCCCCTCCCCCCACTCCCCCCAACAAGAAGAAGGAAAAAAAAAACCTAGCAAAATTAGTCAAATTTGTACTACCTTTATAATTAGAAAATCCAAAAAAATTACCCTTTTTTTTGTTGAAAAAAATAACATACTTTTGTTCCGAAAAAACCACTTTGATTCAAAGTGGGCTTCTCCCAAAGTTGTGTGGGTTGGTGGAAACTAAATGGATAGTCTAGTACACACCCCTGCCACAACTATCTACCCCTTTCCTTTCAGCACAGCTTCAGTATTTGAGCTTCCTGTATATTTGTATTATATTACATTATATGATAATAAATAAATAAATTATATATTCTAAATCTATTATATTTATATACATGAATGAAAGAAAATTTGTCACTATTTGCAGAATGTAAGAACTAAGAACTCTACTCCAATTCAACCAGAAGGAATTGGGGGTGATTTTCACTAAATTAAATCCCAATTATTTATTTAGTGAAATTGGTTGTTTTGGAAGTCTCTTTGAAACTTTACAACCGTAGTGGATTCAAATAATACATTGATTTCCTAAATTTGATTTTCCAACTTTCGGGTTCCAATTTGTGAATGATTTTTATGTCAAGTAAAAATCCCAAAAAAGTGTAGACACGTCTGATTTTTGGGGAAATGTTTTTTAATGATAAAATGCATATTTATTTATTTTTTCTTGAAAATAAATTCACTGTTGACAATTATTGGAATGAATGATGATTGCATTAGCTACTATGAAGGCAATATTTTACAAATTTGTTTCATCAAAATCATGAAATAAACATGAGTAGTTGTGAGCTCCCTTGAGCTTCATAGAAATGTATTCAACTCTATGGTTGTTGCAACATCTGATTGTATTGAGAAAAATGGAGTCTAGAATCATCATGCTTTCTTTGCCTACAACATATTACATGTATTCAAGGTATGTTCTAGTTTCTAATTACATGTCAAAAAAATTGTTCAAAATAAAGGTCAATGATTCTTGATTACTACTTTGTACCTAATATCGATGTGAATGTTCCCCAACAAAACCACATGTTGAAATCTCCAATTATTTTTTAGTTTCAATAAGGATATGTACCATAACTCAATATTAGTGTGTCGGAGAATGATAATGATCACTTTGAGGCTCATTAGAAGGAACAAAAGGTTTTATGAGTTTTTCCAAAAGGTTGTAGAAGACATGAAATGATGCTAAAGATGTTTTAGTGTCCTCCGCAACAAATGCAAAGACAATAAAGTAAAGGTGTAAAATACAAGATATCCATGTGATGATATCTCCTTTAATTTTAACTAGTTGTAAACATAATTGAACTTGAAATTATCTTTTTTTTATAATACGTAACAATCTTTATTCCTTAAAGGAAAGATGCATTTAAATCAAACTTGCACTTGAATTGAATAAAATGAGATGCATAACAATGGATCTTCTTTGGAATAACTTAAGTGAAATATAAAATCATTAACCTCCCCTTCGCTACTACTTCTAGAGCTTTAAGTCCAAACTTTTTACTCTTTTAAATTAGTTATATGTTAGTAGTTGTTTTATTCACGTGTGCTTCAAGATCATATATTTTTAACCCTAAAGGGCAATCTACTTCTAGCATTATGGTGTTGTAGACCCAAATGAATGGATAGTCCCTTGCCTAAATGCATAACCAACCACCCCCCCACCCCCCCTTCCCCCCACCCTAAAATCATATTTTGAAGTATGACTTTTAGGCCATCACACATGGTGGGTAGTCCTTTCAATGTCTTTCATTGTTCACCCATGGACCTCCAATCAACTAGACCAAGTATGTCTTATTATTCATCAAAATGATTGATCAAATCCCCCCATATTTGTTTATGAAAAGTGATGTCAAGTAATATGGACCTAGAAGCTTTTCCCCTTACACATGAAATCAAAATGGACATGCTAAGAACACTTTGACAATCAAACATAATAGGAACACAATTTTTTCAATTGAAGTCTCAAGATTACATAATGTGTAAGGTCATGTGCTTTGCTTAACATAGATTTGCAAACATTAGAATAATTATAAGATTGCATCATAGTCATCCTTATCAAATGTGATGGATATAAACTGGCATGTTTAAAGGGATGCAAGGAAATGTAGATCCTTGGGGTCACTTCCATTTTTTTTGAAATTTGGTGTGTGAACAAATGTAGGGTGCAACTAATTCATTAGGAAGAAAAAACATAATTTAACTAAATGTAAACATAGTGTATAGAATTCATTATGAGAATTTTTTTATTTTTTTTCAATTTAATAAAATGTACCTTCAATATTCTATTATTTTAACATACCAAAATTGTTTATCTCAAGTGTTTCACCAAAAAAATTAAATCTATTTAAAACTTAACATGCCACTAACTACCAATGTAGAAAATAAAATTGTGTTGGGTTATCACAACCTACAAAAGTTCCTTCCTTCCCTACCTTTATCTTTTGGTCCAGCAAGTTAGTTCCCTATTATGGCTATGCCTAGTTGAAATGTAAATCGGAAGTAAAAAATGCAACACACAAAAAAAAAATAGGGCCCATTGTAAGAATTAGGCTTCAATAGACATTTCAAAGTTAGGTGTTAACTTTTTATTAGTTTTTTTTAGGTCCAATGTACTTTGTTAATTGTCACATTTATCTTTAAAACTTATCCAACATTTTTCAAACTGTTGAAAAAAAATTCAAGAATGGAAAGAACAAGATTGTAGTTTGCATAAATTTTAGTCACAAGTAATACTTGTGACTAAAGATTAGCATAGCAACAAACGATGAGTTGTTAATAACGCTACTCACAAATGACAAATGAAATATTTTTTGGTAGAATATGAGTACAACGATTTTATGCATGTATCCAAGGATGAGTTCATGCAACTACAATGCACACCAATAACTTGTTCACACATGTACCCTAAGAATGTGACATGTGACATCATTTGGATTTGTCGAAATATTTTTCCAAACGATTAAAGTAATTATATTATGCCACATGGTGGCCTAATATTGCCCTATAATCATCAAGGTTTAACTTAGGACTAGACCATCCACCTAACCTTACTAGGTACTTAAGGTACCTAACATAATTTCAAACTAGGCAATGTGGCATCTAGGCTAAGCCTAAGCCACCTATCCATAGGTTTAGCCAAGGTAGCTAGGTCCTTAGGTTTAGGTCTAAACTTTTACAACAAAATCCTATTTTATTTTCACTTATACCTTTTGGGTGGAGCATGTGTGATTAGCTCCTCCCATACGGCAATTGAAAAAATTGAATGTGTTTATTACACCAAACCAACCTAGTTACATAGTTTGTAAATTTGAGAAGGAAGACAAACAATATGGGATAAAATTTTAGTTGTAGCTTAATCACATAGTTATAACCCAATTGCAACTATACCCTAACACATACTATTGCATAGCCTACCTATTAGGTAACATAGGTTCTTACTAGGTACCTATTTAGATAGCTTATAAATAATTATTTAAATAGCCTATTAGGTAGTTAGCGGGTATGTAGGTACGTACATAGGTACTTAATAAATAAGTAGGAGGCACATAATAGGTAGGTAGGTATTTAATAAGTAGGTAGATATATATGTATCATTAAATAGTCTATATGTGTAGCTATTAAGTAGTATACATACCTTATGCAATTATAATGTGACTATCTTAGTTACATGTGCAATCAAATGTATATATGATGTTGTATAAAGTACAAAAACATCATGAAAAATCAACCTATTGGAAAGATGAAATAGGTCATAGTCACAATGTAGTTGAAAGGATGACCAAAATCCATTCAAATTTGAAAAGTAATCACATAGGTAACAATTTATAATCATATGCAACATTTAATTACACATAGTCACATAGGGAATGGTTGCAAACAATAGGATTTCTACTACTATTCCATGATCATGTTCAATAATATTTTTTGAAACATATATCAATAAACAATAAACAATAAACTTTTTAAATTGTATATCAATCTGCACATGCTAAGTATCATTTATTTTCACAAATATAACTATGCAAAAAATGGAGGAAAAATGCAATAAGAAGAAAAAAAGAAATCCATATCCATCAATTAAATCATTGCAAATTCATCTAGTCATTAATCATTGAACATAAAAACAAACCAACAAATTGGTTTCATTTGTAACATGTTGTCACCACCTTAAATAGTTTCAAACATTAATTGTTTCATGTTTGGCCTCTTGATTTTTGTTAAACCATTATCTTGTTTTGTTGGAGGTCTTAGATCATATTGACTTTGGTACCCTCCCTTTGAAAGGTAGTTGAAGCAACCAAGTTGTGACCTTTTGCTCCCCATGAAAAAATATATAGTTTAAAGCAACATGCAATGTTGTAAGCAAAGGACAACAACACAATTTTGTGACGTGAGCATGAGTGGGTTATCTTGATATAATATTTTTCATATTATTCTACCCATGTGGACAAAATATATGTTGATGTGGACGTATATTTTGCCACATGGTCATGGATGAAAATGTTTATGGATGAAATTTGATAATGAATGAAAGTTATGGATGATTTCTTTTTTTAAATGTGGGTGGCATAGGTTTGTGAACCTTGATTTTGGACTTGCATTGGCATTCTAGACTAATTAAGACTAAAGAAAGGTTTGAATTATGTTCTTGGAAAGAAGATTTGAATTAATCTTCTCCCATGGGGATGTTCAAAATGAATATCGAAAAGGTGAACGGTCATTTTTACATATCAACTTTCAAATATAGAAAGGAAAAAAAAAAACCTTAAACGTGAAAAACTAATTTGGGTTTTGTTTTGAATTTTGTTTCAAATTTTGCTTTTGAATTAATCTATTATCATTTTATTTGAAATAATGAGAAATAATAAGAATTTTATTGTATTTTGATCATAATTGTGTATGTGATTATTATGATTAATGTTGTAAATAGAAATGTACCAAATTTGTATTTCTTTATGTAGTATTTTAGATGTAGAGATTAAAGGGTAGATTATATGATAAGAAGTGTAGTTCAAGAACTGTAAAATTCAATGTTTACTAATACTTTCCATTTACACATACAATAACAAATCTTCCATATTTGGAAATTATGTTTCAAATTCTACATTGAACAAAACATCCTACATCTCATACCACTAATGCTACTACTTTAAATTCAATGTAATCTCTTGAATTACACATCCACTAACATAATTGACCAAACAAATTCAAGTGCATAGCCAAATGAAAGAATTTGAGAATAAGTGACCAATGTGAATATATATAATATATTCTCCATCTTCACATACTTTGCCAAATGTGAAGGACTATGCTTCAAATTCTACATTAGTTTTGGATGTACTCATTTTCAAATCTCATATGCACCAACAAAGGCCATAGATGCACATTTACATCCCCTATCTACAAAATTATGTAGCCATGGCACAATTTGTTAATTTATGAACTTCCTTCCAATTCCATGTCAAATAACAAATGAAAATCTCCATTTGCCCACAAAACATGACATGTTGTAAAATGTGATATAGATGTTTACAATGTACCTATTCCCCAACCCGCTACATGAAGTTATCATCATCATGATAAAATCCAAGTGTGAACCAATAATTTTCCAATTGTCACTTCATATTGTTTATGGTTTTCAAGTGGACTAAAAGTGATGCCATAAATTTGTCCATATCCTATAGGATGAACGAAGGTGGCATGACAACATTTGCTTAAAAAATTCAACCAACTTCCCACTTATTTTGTTGTTGAATTGAAGCTTCAATATTGTAGGACATTAGATATTCTTATTAGTGTGAATTCATGGCCAAACATCTACATGTGATCATATATTGATAGGGGAAAATCTCCCATCACTAAAAAGATTTCTAAAACATTCCAATGGTTGATTGATAGGGGCATATATCTAGTTGCTAAAATGATTTTTAAGAAGGCATGTTGGTTGTTTGCAAAGGAAAAAATTAACTTCTTCCAATGTTGTTACCTTGTCTTGAATGAGATCAATCCTTTCTTGCATAAGCAATGTTGAAGGCATAATTAGCCTATCCATTGCATACTTTCTCCTAATGCTTTTAACACAACTATTCAAATCATCATGACAAAACTAGAACTTGTGAACCTTGTAAATAAATAGTTATTAGGATGCCCTTTTAAATGAACTAGACTAAGATATTATTTCTAGTAATTAATATTATTTTTACTAGAATTCCTCCTAGAATTAACTTTTGATTATTCTATCCCATGAAGGTAGTTCATTATACTGACAATATTATCGTCAAAAAACACTTTCACTTAAAAAATTTCCTAAGAATGTTTTACCATTTGATGGTAACTACCATCTAATGACAATACTACCATCTCGTAACATCTATAATGTTTAACCAACATAGGACAATTTTCTACCTTGAACATGCACCTTTGGAACCACAACAACCCAAAATAAAATGGACCAAAAATGCCACAATTTATTATTTTTTATATGATTTTGGCTTCACAATAATGTTTGGTGTCTTTGCATAAATAGAACATTGAATGTTTGACTTAAGAAGGACATTATTCAGTACTTGAATTAATACCATTACCACAAAAATTTAAAAACATTTTTTCACCATTGTGTGTGAAAATTAAAGGTGTCTTTTCACATTACCATTCAATTAGCCAACATGCACATTCAATGGGTGCAATCACAATCAAATGAACCAATGATGACAAAAGACTCCCACAAATGGGCCCTTTGTGGACATTTTAACATTTTCATAAAAATATTTTTTTGAAAAAAATAAAATTACAACACTTTTTTTAAAATATGTAAAAATCCCCCAATAATTTGTGATTTTTTTTGGGAATAAATATGAATTGTCTAAAAGTGTACATATGTTGTTAGATTTTACATTTTGTTTTGAAAAATGATCATAATTTCAAATCATGCTAAAATATGATAAATATTTTAAGCTTTAGTTTTTTGTATTATAAACCATAAATTTGTTCATATACACATTATGATTCATTTACATCTAATACATGATTCTTGAAATTTGGACATTTTGAAATTCTATAAATTTCAAATATTAATTTTTTAAATTATGATCTTTTTTTTAATGTGGATGGTAGGTTATCATCATTTTTAAAAAATCCCATCAATTTTTTTATTAAACTAATCCTTAACCTAATGTTTTATGAAACTGATATTTTGGTGTTAAAGCTCAAAAAATCCTTTACTAAAACCAAAACTTAATTTATCAAATTAAATTATTATTATTTAATTCCTCAAAATTCATATAAATACACAAATTTATTTGATCAACATGACATTAAGATGGGATTATATAAATATGTTTGACAAAATTGATAGTTTTTTTATCATTCAACATGGTTTTTGGCTTGTTTGATTGTGATCGCACCCCACTATGGTGTTGAAGTGAGTTCCAATTGTCTCCATTTCCAAATGAGAAAAGTTAACATCGTCAAACATGTGTGAATCCCATATTGACTTTAAGGGCATATCTACCTTTTGTTTGGTGGATCCACAAAACTCCCCACCTTCCAAATGTAATATCCTTGACATATAAGAAGAGTTCAAGGCATATTTTTGACTGCAACAATCATTTTTGAGAGGTTAGAAGTCAACATGTTTACCAACTCCTCCAAGATGAATTTATGAATCAATTTTAAAGAGACAAAATAAGAATATAACTTGCATGATGTGCAATTATGCACAATAAAATTGGCAAAACATTAGGAAAAAGTTTTACATGTATCATGAATCATCCCCATTGTTTAACACAAAAATGAAAAAGTTTAACTAGTTGTTGAACCTTTGAATTACAATTTTGGTAACATCAAAGAAGTACCACCAAAATTGAACTGCAACATATTGAAAATCCATGTCTAAACCATTTATTGTGTTTAAGGCCTTGTGACTCTTTTGTAACTTGAATGTAATCAATGATTAATGTATTTATCAAGTGATTGAGTTTAAATAATGTTAAAGGGTGAAATTGCAATCCCCAATCAATACCCCTTTTTCAGGGGGTAAGACCAAGGGACAAGGTTGACACCTTATTACTTCACGTAAAGAACTACCCTCATTTTCTTACTTTACAACACATGCTCAAGTAATAAGTAAGAGGCCATCAAGTGGAAATGGGGAAGGTAAAGGTTTAGCGTTTAAAACTAGACCTACTTTTATATCAATTTTTTAATCCAAGGAATAGAGGGTAGAACGGAGGGAGGGGAAGATGAGAGAGGAGAACCTTAAAACAATTACTATTAATGGGTTTCTAATACCTTCAACATCCCTCGGGTACTTCCTAAGGGGCTACAGATCTTTCTAACTCTATTGTCCCTCCCTTCTCCATGCTTACATGTTCTCTAATGGTTATGCCTACCACCTACATCTCTCAACGTCCTTCCTTTGTGGCTTTTTCATTTGCAACCCATTGTCATACCCTTGATTTCCACCACCATGGCCTTGCTACTACCTTCATGTGGCAACCATTAGCTTAAGGCTCCATGGATTACCTAGGAGACAACCCTCTTACTTTTTATCCTAAAAGAAATGTAAAGATATTAATTAAAGGAAACATCCTACTTTTATCATTAAAACAACACTACCTTCCACACTTAATAAAACATCAAACCAAGGTCCTTCAATCATCTTCCATTAAAATCACACACAAAGTACATACTTCTTCCTCCCTTCCTCTCATCCACACTCCAAGTGAGATTTTTCTATCTCCCAAAAGTCTTTGATGAAAAATCTTTCTATTCCCCCTTCCTCTATTCCCCTTCCCCCCATACCACACACAAAGGCCCTCATTGACCCTTAGAAAATAAGGCTCTTATCCTAATCCCTCCTTGAAATCTCCTAAATGATTGGGTGAATTACCCCCAACCACTCACTAATTTGAACCACTTGATCCCACTAGCTTCAACCCTTGGGTAAGGGATGGTAAAACTACCACTAGTAACTAGTAGTCACTAGGAAGCCTATGGAACTATTTAGTTTATAGATTTCTACCCGTTAACAAACAAGTTCAATCCTTGTCAACCATTTTTCACATCCAAATCTCCAAACTCATGAACAATTTGCATGACATTCCATTTTGCCTACACACCACCTATTTTGAACCCCTTGAAATTGGGTTTAGTAACATCATGTTTTTAAACAATGTCATTGAACTTCCTCCACATTCTACATTGTGTTTATGTATATTATGATTAGATGTCACATATTGCAATGGTGATGATTTTGTAAAAAACTAGGTCATAGACATGACATGCTTTAGTTGTCCAACCTTGAACACCCTTCAATGATCAAACACGATGTAAACACATTGGAGAGATCATGGTCAAGTTGCACTCACACTGCTAAATCTAGTTGATTAACATCTTGAAAGGAAAAACCTTTTGTCCAAACACTTGCCTAGGAAAACAAGTATTTTGGATATAATCACAAGGACACATGGACTTACTGTAAAATGTTGTTGATGTAACTTCTATTCCCATGATGATGCTTGAAAAATGCAATCATGTTTCAAATGTTCAATTAACAAAAGGGTGTGAATTTGTCCATCACTTGATATAATTTATTGCCCTTCAAGAGCTCCATAAGCCTATCACCGTCTTCATTGAACAAGTGATCAAATAAAAATGTTTTACACACAACCAATGCAATTGCAAAAGGTGTTACACTGGGTGTGTGAAACACCTACACCTTAACCAAAGACTTCATCTTTTCCGCAACCTTTTTGCATTTGCCATGGTCGCTCTTGAAAGGGTGTCCAATTTGTGAATGACATAATACATCCAACATTTGCAAGCTTACACACAAATGAACAACTAAGCACTAAATTTATAATTAATTGTGCAAACTAGAAGACCTCCAACAAATTTTCTTACAATTGGAAGTTGAATTGAGTCACCACTCCATGTGACTTCAATGTGAGCACCAATCACACAAACTTGTCACATGTGTCATAAATTGGCAATGGAAATGGCCCAAACATCTAGTGGTTTTAAAACCCAATCTAAAATTGTTCATAATGTGGTTACATCACAAGTCATTTGTTTGATTATTTTGGTAATCATGTTTTCAAGATGGATGAAAGAATTTAAGTTTGATGGATGAAATGTTGTGCACATTTTTAATTTTGCATCCAAGTAAACTACTTTAAACCTATTTAAACTACCTATACATTTAAGTTAGCTATCTATTACATAATTATACATAGGTTTATACTATGTTACTTAGTATACTAGCTTACAATATACCTAAGCTACCTCCTAGATAATTTAATCTAGGACATGGGCATAAGCATGGTAAAGTATGTTAGCCAGAGACACTTGCTATTTTTGTGGAAAATATTCATAAATTATATTTTAATGCATTGAATCCAGGAATATTATTTAAGTCAATGATCAACAATTACAAGTTCTTTGACTTGATTGCATAATATTGAAGAAACACATGTTTTAATATGCATTTAATTACATTTTTTGAAATGTAAGTACAAAATGTACATGTCACAATTTTCCAAAATTGAGTTACAAGTACATGAAGAAAAACATTAATTAGAATTATTATACTTTCAAGTTGATGAAAGCCTAATGTGTATGGATATAGTTTCAACTTCTCACATTCTAGTCATAATCTATCAAAGTTTTAATGTAAATGTATTTTGGAAAAAATCAACAACCAACCAATTTACAATATACTTTTCATCCATTTTTCTTATATAGAAATTCTTCAAACTTTATGTACAACTTACAATAAACTCAATGAAGTGCTCTATGATTTCAAAATGCAATTTAAATAGGCTTTTAATATCTTTTAAAATATTAATGTTGAAAATAGATTTTTGAAAATTAAAGTCTTTTAAGACTATTTTTTGGCATACTTTATCATGCTTGGACCCACATTTATAGGTAGTTTAACCTAGTCACATGGCCTAGGTCTAAGCCTAGCCTAAGTGCCACATGGTGTAGGTGTAAGCTTAACTTTAAATGACACATGGCTTGAGCTAGGTTTAGGCTTAGGTGCCACATGGTTTAGTCATAGGCCTAACCTAGGTGCCATTTCACTTAGCTTAAACACCACATAAGTCTAGGCCTAACCTAAATGCCATTTGACCTAGCCTAAGCAACCACTAGTAGAAAACCCTCCATTTAAACCAAAAAGTTTTCAACTTCATGTCATTTGCAAACTATGTTTGTAGCTATGTTGTAAAAAATTATGAAATAATTACTAATTAAATCAACTCATCTATTATATTGGTATATAGTTGAAAGCATTTTCAACTAGGTGGTCATTTGCCAAATATTCCCAACATCAACAATTTTCCCAAGTTGAATGCCCAACTATGTTGGTAAACGATGTGAAGTATGTTTCAACTAAGGGGCCATTTTTGGGAATATTCCTAGCATCTAAAGCTTTGGAGTGATATTATTTGGTTGATTAGCACATTTTAGGAATACACTTTAACTTGAGGGAGGATCAAACATTTTTAGCAACATGTGTGTTCTTATGGTTGTGTGGAGAGGTATTATAAAATTATCTTTGTTATTTGTGATCCTCCATCAATTTTAGAGCATGTTATTACAAAAAAAAATTGTGATTTTATGTGTCCAATAGGGGTTTTGTTAGTTGTATTATGTTCGAAATCAATTCTATCATACCTTCTCTATGTTGTGAAGGTTGCAAATTTGGTTCTTGAGCATATTTTTTCTAGGACAAAAATGTAATTGCCAAGCTTTTGATAACTACCATGTTTGTGAAAGGAAGGAGGGGAAAAAAAACAAAATTGTACTATAACTATTATAGGTTTACAATTTAAGGTTTATAGTTTACAATTTACACACCTAGAGAAGAATTCTTCAAAAATAATTCTAAAAAACTCCTATTAATGAGTATTTTGTTTTATAACATAATTGCTTCATGTAGCTCAAATGACTATTTTCATTATATGGGAATAGGAAAGTAAAATTGTTAGGATTACCAAATCAAAAGTTAGGGTTGGTTTTATTGTTCACTACAACAATCCAATAATCCAAAGTTACCAATAGTAGGAAGGAGTGGTTGAAAAGGCATTATTTCCACTATTTTAAGTGGAGGTTGACTTGTTTCCACCATTTTAATTATGTTCTAAAAGGAGTTAGGTGAAATCAGTTGGCTTGAATTAAACCACTATTTAGTGGGATCAAGTGGTTGATTTTGGAAGATATCTAGATGATTGGTTTGTTATTGCCACTTTTGTAGAAGGTAGGTAAAATACTTCTTTGATTACTTAAAGGGTTGTTTTGTGTGTGGAAGAAAAAGGGAATTGAATATATGATGCATGTTCAAATTTCTAAATAAAATTGTGTGTGTGATAGAATATATTAAACTTGAATAAAAACTGTAATAGTGGTAATAAGGTACTATAATGTTCCAATAGTCTTATAAGATGTGATTATGACAAAACATGTGCAAAAAATGGTGATTCTTGTGTTTTACTTTTGTTACTAAAGTGTGTGCCACCTAAGGAAATATCTATATGTAGTTGCTTTATCAAGTAATGTTTAAGCCTACTAAAAAGGCACTAAAAGCATTCATTAGTAGAATTGTTACATTATTAGAATTATTTGTTAAGGATTAGAATAACAACTTACCAATAGTAAGTTCCATCATAACAGCTTGGAACATAGTGTTTTTTGTTCCAATAAGTTTTTATCTATGCTAATTAACTATTGTAAGACTTTCATTCTAAAGGTCTAGGTGTAGTAATTTTTTTTTTTTCTATTTTCAAATTTAATAACCCTTAGCTACTAAACTATTTTGGCACTTGAGTTTTCTTGGACATTAGCTTAAAGTTTTATGAAATTTTATCACATTAGAATCTATAAAAGGTAATTAAATTTTTATAATATCTATTTTCACATGTTTGCTTATTTAGTAAGATTGACCTATTGTGTCCATCTAGAATTAATATGTCCTATTGGGTCCTTAGAAATAACTAGTTTCCAAGAACACAAATAACAAGCCAAAGAAAATAGTACCTATGGGAGGAATTACCTTGAATATGATCCCACAAAAATATATACAAAAAGGAAATAAAGAAGAAAAAATGTTTTTAAAGGTATCTTCCATTGATTTCAATCCTACTTCATTCGTTTCAAATGATAGTACAAAACACCCTTTCCATTCTTGCCAATTCTAGCAGTGTATTCCCATTTACATACACACATTTGAATATTAACATTATAATTCATATGTTCCTAAAAATAAATGATCTTGCAAGATTTTTACAACTTCAATGTTCATGTGAGTTGTCCAAATGAACTACAAAATTTTAGTGAAAGGATCATGAAGCTTTGAACATACTTTGCAACACTAATATAAATGTAAGTCAATTCCTACATAAACAACTTACAAGTGATATGTGAACATGTAATGAGTACACAAAAAAGAGTTTCTTATTATAAGGTTTAGGCCTTCTATGTAATAACTAATATAATTATAATCATACACCCCTAAAAGAAATCATGTTGTTTGCAACCACCTCTCATGGAACTATGTGTAATTAAATGTTGTTTGCAATTATGAAAAGTTGTTTATGCAACTACTTTTCAAGCTTGGATTAATTTTGGTGTTCTTTGCAACTAGGTTATGACTATGATCTACTCCATCCTTCCTCTAGGCTAATTTTTATGGTGTCTTTGTATTTTTTACAACACCATATATATGTTTAGTTGCACATGCAACTAAGATAGTCACATTATAGTTGCATTCGATACCTACATTACCAAGTACGTACCTATTAAGAATTAGATACCTATTAAATACCTAACCTACTGGTACTAGGTACTTAGTTCCTACAAGGTATGTACCTAAGATAAAAGTTTAAACACCTCATATGTACCTAATAGATATGAAGGAATATATATGATTAGGTTGTGACATTGCAATTATGTTGCAATTAAGTATTTATCCCATATTTTTTGTCTTCTCTTTCAAATTTGTAAACTATATAAGTAGGTTGGCTAGGTGCACTAAAGACATTCAAACTTAGCCCTGAATGGCACTAAGCTAACCCTAAGCTACGTAACCTAGGTCTAGGTCTAGTTATTCAAACTTTAACTTAAGTAGCTTAAACCTAACCTAGGTGCCACATGGCACATTGTGGTTAACAATCATTTGAAATCCTAACCCTAATATGATGTCCATTGATGAATTTAAGACATACACATGGCAATCCTATGACCACTTGATCTATAGTCATATGCAATTACAACTAAATAATTGCAACTATGATTACAATGTTTCCCCTCAACATGCAACATGTGGCACATTTTTTTGCATCAAAAACATGAATTTTTTTCATCATGGATATGCAAGACATGTCATGTGGTGCATGGCTTTTAAGTTACCACATGTCAAATTTTTCTTGATGGACATGGTAATTGCAAGTATAGTTGCATGGACTTGTTTGAAAATGAGGTGTCTTCAAATGCATGTATGCATATTTATGTTCACACTTGACTCATTCCAAATTCATCTTGGCATTTTGGAAAATGCACACATTAAAAAAAACAACACAAGATGTGATGGTTAATAATTATAGACTCTTAATTTATACCATCCCTTCCCCCCTATGGGCATAACAACTAAAAAATTCATGTGTTCATAACAATTACAAAAAGAATTCATAAAAATTCCAAGATCTTTCAAATTTCTAAAATGCCTAAGGACATATTTCAGAGGGGGGCTATTCTGACAAAATCTATTAGAATAACTTCTTCCCATTAAATTTGTCATTGAATTAGGATGAAAAACATCCTACAACTTTAACAACTCCACATTGATCAAACACAAGAGCTATGAAAGTTGTTAGTCAAACCATAAGTCACAATAAGATGACATATCTATAATTTTCAAAATGAAACCTAATTGTAACTTTAAAATTAATTAGAAATTATCTAACTTAACACTTATTAATAGTAAATTTGTAAGCCATTGCAATTATGCAATGAAAAATGATTGTTGGAACAAAAGTTGAATCAATGGCTTTCCATTGGGCTATTGTGAGGACGGCAATGTGGATACTGCCATATGAACACTACCACATGGAAAGAATGATGATGTGACAAAATATACAAATATGTTAAAATATATTTAATCCATGTTGAAAAAATTTGGCATACAATATTGCTTTAATGTGGACAAAATATACATGGAATATTTTTTCAAGCTCAGGATCACATGCTCATGAAATAACATTCTTAAGTTGAAGATAGTTTGTTTGATTATTCCATGAAATGTGCTTTCGATTTAAATTAATTATTTGAGTTTTTTAATCCAATTGGTTAATGGTCCATATACTTGACTCTTAGCCATTGACACTTTCTTTGAAAAAGAAAGAACTACAAAACAATGGTGACAACCCAAAGAAAGGAAAGCAAAACAAATGAACAATTTATGTGCAAATTGGAACAATCAAAATAAGCAAGTGCATGTTGTAAAATGGAAAAAGAAAATTGAATTAACCAATACTAAGATTATGTAAATTTGTTAAACTTTACGATACATTATTATGTCAAGGATAAAATGAAAGGAGAAATCAAAGCACACATGTCCAAAATTATACCTATTTAGATGGTATAGCCTTAATTCTGCTACCAAAGACCATAACATTAATTAATCAACTTTCAACATTGAATAATAAGTCAGAAGTGAGAATGAGGGAGAACATCCTGGAGGTTGAGAGGTGACAAGCAAAAGATTTCATCCGGGCTAAAAGCTATTTGCCACATATATTTCAGTTGAGTGATACCAAAATGCGGCCACAGTGAACCAGCACCCACCAACACACCATCCGCTAGATGGATGCCCATTATTACTCAGTTGTGGATGAACCTCAACTGAGTTAATATTCGATTTCACCTTGGTAGCCAACTTTGTAAGAAATAGGTCTCATATATAGGTAAATAGGTAGGAAAATAGGTAACTACTTGGTAAGGGCTGTTTTGACTACCTACCTACTAACAACCCACTTGTGGGTTGTCAGTTAGGTAGGTAGGTAGTAAAAAAAAAGCACTAAGCTAACCACCATGGTTAGCTAGGCAACTGGAACCCAACAGAAAACTGTTTCCTGATCACTTACCATCCATCCTTCATGACGCAGTGGTGGGTGTTGGTTCACTGTGGCCCCAAAATGCATTACCTGTTTGTTGGTTGTACCTAGACGGATGAGACTTTGTATAAGATTTGGGATACAATTTTAACTTCAACTGGGAACCAATTTGTGGATGATAAGTATACAAAATAGACTTAGCTGTATTATTTAATCTGCGTATTGAATCAAATTCACATTAAAGTCACATTAAATTCACATTACCTAACCATGTTATACAATTCTATCAAGACTTAATTGTACTCCGTAATGTTTTTCTAACCTAATGCATTTTGCATTCAAATTCCCTGATCATGTTATACAATCCCATCATCTTCATGATTTTGTTTGAATGAGTGTTGGGTGGTTATCAAAAATAGGAATAGACCAATGTTGGGCTAGTACCTGGTTTTGTGGGTTATAACCAGTGTTGGCCAGTTCTTGGTTTTTAATGGATCTGGAAGGTCTAATTTTTTTCCAATATGCAAGACCCTTCGGTCCCAAGTCTAGGGCATATTTTCAAAATTTAAAACTTGTCAATTTTGGGTCTGGGTCCAAAGTTTTAGACTGCTGGTTCTGGGTCCAACAGATATAACTTTTATAAGGCGCTTCGCTTCTGGGTTCAACCAGGACCCAGTTCTAGTGTAAATAATTCACCAATAAAGTGATTCACCCAAATTCCTACCTAAACTAGGACCCTGGCCCCTATGACCTGTTCTTAAGACCCTATGGGTCCGAGTCTTAGACATGTCTTGTTCCATCTAGACTCGAAGGGTCTGGTTCCATGGCCGGTCTAGCTCAATTTAAACCCAATGGGTCCAGTTTTATGGCAAGTCTTGCTCCATATAGACCCGCCGGGTCCGGTTCTTAGGCCCGGACCCAGACTCAAACCCGGCCAACATTGGTTAGAACCATCAGTTCCATTTCCAACTAGGAAGAACTGAGCCAGGTCCAGTTTTCAAATTTGGAATTGGAACCCATTTTATTCTTTTTTAAGAATTGAAACTGGATTTGATTTTTTAAAGAATTGGACCCAAAACAGGAATCCAATTTAAAACAATATTTTTTCCTAAAATTGAGTTTCTGATTCTATTACCACTAGTGGGTGCCCAGGGCCGAAGGCCACTGTGAAGCCCCCTGTGTGAAATCCAGGTCCCAAAATTGAGATCCCACATCCTGAAAATCACGTCCTAAAAGTTTTCAGGTTTTGGTCTTCGAAACCGCGAGTGTGAAAATCCAGGCCCCAGTTTGGGTGGGTGGAAAAACTTCAAAGAACCGCCGGGTTCCAGACAGTTCGAGGTGGATATTTGGTTTTTTTTCAAAACCCGTTTGAGAACCACAGAGATATCACAGACAGACTGACCGCTCACAGACAGACTGACCAGCGAGCGTTGGTCGAAATTATACAGAGGCCGTCTGTCCGGGCCGGTTCTCCCATACAAAATCTGTCTGTCCGTCCGTCCGTCCGACTGTTCGGGCCGGTTCCGCCGGCAAATTAAAACGCAGAACCGTCGTCGGACAGACGGACAGACAGACTAAGTGAATTTATATATAAGATTGGATCTGCTATAAGTTAGTGAGAATCACACTGGAACTGGATCTCATTTTCAGAACTGGAAATGCAACCAGAAATGGAGATTATTTTTTTGAAAAAATAGATTCTCATTCCATTTGTGTGTGGACCTAGAAGCAAAATGGGAACCAAAGGTTTTTCATAAAAATAAATAACCACCCAACATGAGAGTAAACCCTTCCTGGCTATCAAGGTGGTTCCAAGATTCCATGATTCTCAAAAGAAATCAAAGAAGTGGTTCTGATATATAATCACAATTCTCAAATATTTTAAACAACATTATAAACCCCACTGGTTCTTTACCGGTTAATTAATTCATGAAAATCATTCATTCCTTAAGGTTTCAAAATAATAGAAACCAATTGTTTTTTTATTCTGATTTAATTTAATGCTGGAAGTGAGATTCTCTGTTGATAAAAGATTTTTAAATTTTAAAACTGGCAGTTCTTTATTAATTCAATAAAATAACCACACAACCCTGGTTTGACATTTGAACCTACTATGAAAGGGCAAGAGATGTCATGCAATAAAGTTATTCGGAAAGTCACCCTCTCTCACACAGTTCACTCCCTATCCCCTCTTTCAGAGTGAGTGTTATCCACAAAGTAAGTAAATCTTATATATAAATTCACTTAGTCCGTGCATCTGTCCAACACGACGATTCTGCGTTTTAATTGCCCGGGCCCGGCGCTAATCGGAGGGCGGAATTTCCTGTTCCCAGTCTGTGGGCAAAGTTTAGGTTAGGACATTCTAGCGCGGAACGGAGACCCGGGATAGCCGACGTGAAGAACGGGGTGACGGGCCGGGTCCGGTCCGGACTGTCTGTGACGGAGCTC
>Ga0209208_10003455_pt1 | contig 22602 bp, 19 predicted proteins | sample S1TSphfallax_3_FD_187694 | JGI IMG/M metagenome (GOLD analysis project Ga0209208, IMG submission 187694) | Host-associated microbial communities from peat moss isolated from Minnesota, USA - S1T2_Fd - Sphagnum fallax MG (SPAdes) (version 2) | ecosystem: Host-associated > Plants > Peat moss >...
AAAATAGAAATTACATATCAATAAATGATTATAATCATTGACTTATTAATAAATATCAACTATAAATTTGAAATATAAAAACCTAAAATTATATATTAATATTTCCGAGTGATTAATATATTAATTTCATAATATTTCATAATTTATTACATATAATAATAATAACAATAATGTAATTTGTCAGTAGCCTAGGCTAGCTATTTATTATTATTATTATTATTATTATTGTTATTATTTGTCACTTGTTAGAACTATTATGATTTATTATATATTTTTGGTAAATAAATTTTAATTCGTAATAAGTACATTAGTATGTGAAAATAATTTTATAATAATATAATAATATATTAGCAATTTAATAATTACTTCAGTAATTATAGAATTATTTTTCTTATCATTTTAATATCATCATCATTGTCAACAACCCTAAACCCTAATGCCAACAAATGTCCATTTGAACTAAAGGCAATGTTGCAATTGAATTTGTGTACCCTAAAATCCATATTCACATTTTACAAATTTTATTAGGAGGTTCATTCCTTGTTATTTTTTATAACAATAATTGTAGAAATGGAATTCATGCAGGTTTTAGTCATCAACAATGGAAAATATGACCACAACAGACAATATTTCCAAGAATTTTCTTGCTTTCAATTATTTCCCTTCTATTTTTATGTACACAAACAATAATAGTAGGAGGCAAAAGTGAAAAAAATTGATTATTGTGGTTTGTTATTTGCAATATTATAGTAGTTGAGAAACTTATTTATCACAACATAAAAATGACGAGAATATCAAATCTATCATATATAATGATATTATTTTGGATGAATGCAACAAAAAAATTATCAATTTAAATTTTTAAGTATAGTAATTCTAAAATCAATAGATTTATGTCAATGTGAAAAGAAAAGGAAGTGTAACATCTTAGCAAATTTGAATTAATAAAATATGTTATTAAAATAATGGTAACCATACACATAAGTATGAAAGGAATGTAATTTTTCATGGAAAATAATGCCTTGTTTTTCAAAATAAGGTATAAGTTTGATGAGGATGTTTCTAAGGACATACCTAAGATATTTTTAGAGATGAACATTTGGAATTGGAAATTTTTATGTTGAAGAATGCCAAGTACTTGCATTTTCATGAACTTATTGGGAAGGTGAAATATTAATTATCTCAAGCATATATGCATGAAAGAAATGTATTTTTCCATATATGAATGTTTGGATATATATTGCATGTGTTGGTGATAAAGAATAACATGTACTTGAGATTTTTTCACAAAGATAAATGATAACCTCCTTGAAAGGTTTGATAACATCATAACTAGAATGATTGTATAAACTATTTATTTAATAGATACGTTTCATTGGGATTGTGTACTATTATCAAATTCAAGCATATACGTATGGAAATATATGTTGTTAAAAAGGGCATGTCCTTCACATTTTGTGGAACACATATTTGATCTCAAATGCTTGGACAAAGTTTGGGAACTTGCTTGATATGGGGAAGTCATACGACCCATCTTGAGAGCCAATATATTATTTTATTATGTTCCTATTCAATAAATTTAGTTGAATTTATATTTGCACAATTCTGAATATTAAAACTCCTTTGGATAGATAATAAAAGGTTCTTACCTAGTGTGAAAATTTGCTCAAGTAAAAGATAACATTTATCATTTCAAGAGTTAACAAACACAATAAATCCCAATGGTAGAAAATAAAAGCCAACAACACGTAAAGTTGATAATGGGGGTAAACTATGGGGGTAAACTATGAGGTGCTAATAATGTCATCAACAATAAATTAGTTATAGAACAAGGTGGATCTTGGTGTCGTCCAAAGGATTATCGGCAGTAACACTAAGAAACTAAAACCCTAAAATTACATGTTTTCAGGGACAATGAATGGTAAATTAACAAGATCAATTGATGTAAAGGTTGTTGTTGACAGCGAAATTCAAACATTCAATAGAAAGTAGATGCATGACAACAAAAACGTGGAGGAAAGGTGGAAGGCACATGGGAGGAAGAGGGGCAACTTCATGCGGACAAATCCCAAGTAGAGGTGTGAAGGAGAACCATTGGAAGAACAATAAGATTATTTACCATTAAAGAGATGCAAGAGCTAGATGGCATGGAAACATTAGTGAACTACTCAAGCTTGCATTTGGAATATGAACCTTCTTTGTGGCGACAAATTTCTTTTTCATGTATAGAGGTGTTTTTAATCACATATGAAGTTGATTCTCCAAATGTGCAACTTAGAAACCAAGAAGTGAACATCTCCAAACCCTATCTTATCATTTCATCCAAAAAAGCTGTATAGAAATCTTTTTGGAATAAAATTGTTAGTAACGTTTTGTGATGTACATGTTCCCAAAACGAGCTCCTTTAGGGTTTTGTGATGTATAAATGAATGTGTTATGCATTTTGTGGGGGGAGGCTTCCCCAAACCAAAGACACACTAACGAGGATGTAATTTTCTTCTTCCTTTAACCTTTGTGTTTTTTTCTTGTTTATTTTTTTCAGGTTTAGGAACTTTTATTAAGCTTTCTTTAGGGTGTGGAAATTTTTTCTTTGAAGCTTTTGACAGCTTTTCCCAAACTTTCAAAAGTGCTTGGGGTCTCAAGTCCTAGGATTTTTTTTTTTCTTATTCTCCTTAAGCAACCAGGGGCCTTGCACCCCCAATTTTCTTCTTGACAAAACAAGAAACACCCGGAGCTTGCAAGCCTTGGGTTTTTTTTCTTCAAATGTTCAACAAACATTGGTGCAAGGCCTTCGACTTTCTCCTTGCCCATGTAACAAACACCCCAGGTCTTGAAGCCTCAAGTTTTTTTCTTTCCGATGATCAAATTACTATACTTTATAATGAATCTATACACAATATCCTTGAATTGGTAGGCAAGGCCAACAAATGCAACAAAAAATGCATTATTATTAACTTGGCCTCCACATTGTTGTGCCTTACTAGGGATGATTGATTGACAAATTAAAAATTTGATTTTGTTGAAAGTAAGTTCCATTTGAATCAATATATCAAATGACATTGCATACAACTTGAATTGAATTGGATTCAAAATTTTAAAATTAATTGAACTAAAAAAATAAATTCAAATACATTGAATTGAAACTTCAATGAATTTTAATTTTAATTCAATTCAATAAATTAGAATAAAACTGAATATAATTGAACGGGCTGCACGTTGGTGGAAAAGGTATTAAAAATTTGTTGATGAGCACAATGCTGAAAAAAACACTTTTGAAAAAGCACAAAGCCAAAAATATTTCTTTCTATGCTCCTTTATGTGAAACATATTCCAATTTGGAATAGTTGAAGTGACAACCTCTAGAATCACAAATTATGAAATCTAAGGTTGTTTTGCCAAAATTAATGTATCTAATATGGCAACTTTAATGAATCTTCATCATTCAAACTAATTTAACTTTGCATTATTCTATGCTACCAGTGATTATCAAATTGAAATAAGAGTGAAATATTGATATATTCTCATTCATTCTTTAAATTTTAAAATATTAAAAACAATTCTATGATCCTATGGGTTTTCCAAGAAGTCATTTCCATTTCCATTAATATAGACTCCATATTTTAATTTATTAAAAAGTTTATCTATAATTTGTGAGATGGGTGGTCAACCTACAATTCTAAAATCTTGAAACTAGTTGATACCCACCAAAGTGATATGCAACAATTTGTGATGTCAAAGATTATGTCCCATGCCAATTTATATTTACGTATGATACGATGTTATGAATATTTTTTGATCATGTTGATGCATTTTTGTGTTTTTTAATACCGTGATGATAATTTTATGTTTATAATGTTTATTCATCATGATTTCATGTTAGAAATTTTTTGCACATGCTTCTATTTAGATGATTAGTTGAAAATTGTTTCAAATGTTTCAAATCTTCAATGTCATGGCAGGTGAATCACTAGTTGCAAAAAGTAATACTTATTCGGGAAAAATAGTTGGTTTTGCAAGATATAATTTCATGCTACTGAAATTCTAACTTACCACCCAATGATTTTTCTGGGTCAATTTTTGCCATTTTGCAAAAATTATTTTCAAAAAAAAATTCTATTGAAAATTCTCTCATTTAAAGGAAAATCTCAAAAATTCACCATAAGTGCCTACAATATGAAAGGGTGATTACTATTTTATACTTTCAAATTTTGTATATTGCCATATTGGATTAAGTATATTTATTGAATATCACCACTTGAGCAACATCGCAAAATTGAAAAAAATAAATTTGTTATCACTTTTAAAAATAGTTTGTACCTTGAGCATTATCATTTAAAATGTATATGCAAGTTTGCTTGTAATTATTCCTGCAAGTTCCATGAACCATCCCTTTTCTTGTTCAGTAATGATCAGCTTGATTTTTTCTTTTGTATTTTCAGGACACTCACTGCCCTGAATTTTGCATTGTACCTTTTGAAATGTACTGGACCTTCCACATTTTGGAACCTAAGTTTTCAAACTCATTCCTTTATCTTTTACTTATCTACATTTTGTTCCGTTTAAAAAAAATTATCTGAATTTGTAAAAGGAAGAAGAAAGAAAAGTCAGGCTGGCCTTTATGTAGGTGAAGGTCTGAAAAAAGACCCTTCCAGATTTTTGACTCATTCACTTGGCCTATTAGGTTAGGGTTGAAATTTCCAATCGGGAAGGGACTATTTTCAGAATCTTCTCCTATACCTTTAAGTCTAGGTTGGATAAATAGGTGACTTTCCCATGTGCCCAATATGTTTTAGTTTGTTCAATTCTCAGTTCCCATAAATGTTCTGAACTGTTCGTTTTCATGTTTGCACATTCCCTCAATCCCCTCATTTTGCCTGTTCACAGGTTCCTCACATCCCTCGTGTTCCCATCTGAGAACATTGAAAGATCCAAAACAAAGGAATGTATGTTCCCAGTGTGTTCTCAACTACCATGTAAGTGCCACATAGGCGCCACATCATTGTCACATTTGTGTGGGAGGCATAAATGTGGGTCCATGTGAACCTTTTATGAATAAGTGACCTTAAGAAAAACTCCACACCCCAAATGAGAGTTTTGCACCTAACTTAGAGCTCCACACCCCAATCCCCAAACACTACACTACAACTCTCCACCCTAACACCCCAATCCCCAAACTTGAACATGTGTTACCCCCAAAATCTCTACACCCCTCAGAGCCACTCCGATTTGAATATACTCATACCATAATAATCTGTAAAGTTGACAAATGGCGTAATACCTAAACCATTCTCATACCTATTAATATGTACAAACCATGTACAAAACAAGGGGTGTGTCACACGGTGGCCTTCCCTTCTACATTAAAAAGTATCTTAATGCAAAAGAAGAATTATGGAAACTCCCCATGCAAAAATACAATCTTCAAAAAATCCTCTATAAGAAACCAAAATCCTTCAAGACATAATTCTATAACTAATCTCAAATTTTGATACAAGCCAAAACATCATCTTTCAGAAATCCTAATATAAAAATAGACCTCTTACCGAATTGATGCCTACACACACACACACACACACACACACAAGCTTTTACAACACCAGATGCCTCAAGGTTCCCAGTAAAGAAAGCTACAAGGACTGTTGTACATGACTCCCATCAACCTAACTCCATTGCTAAACTCAGAATCCCACCAAAATTAGTCACAAAGAATAGCACTACCACATTGTTTACCTGTCAAAGCTTTATTATCTCTGCACTTATTTCATCTTCCAAAAACTATCACCTCAAAACTCCCCTCAACCTGAATTGTACTGCACTATTGTTTTGAATTCATTTCCATCAACTTCTACTTTATACTCGTCCATCATGTTTGAACTAACACACACGTTCATGCAGTTTTGTCAGTCAATACATCCTCTTCTTCCTGGAATGGAGTCCTACACTGGAGTCCTCTTGTGCCTTTCAAGGACTAATAACTTGCAGAAGTTATCTTGCACTAGATGTCAACCATCACTGTGGAGACACAAGGAGGAACAATATGTTTTGGTGTTAAAACAAGAAAATGAAGGTTCTTTTCCGGTTCCGTAGTACATGTAAACTCGCAAACTCTTTGAGCAAACTTTCTACAATGGTTTTAGATAGATTTGAAATCCGGTGTCAAACACAGATGCTGGTACAATTGCTAGAAGCATTTCACATAGATGAGTTGCTGTCCTTTGGGAAGAGATGGAGGAGGTAACCTCCGCAAGATGAACATTGCTTTTGGTCTGCCCCTCTATTTCACGTGCAATCCTCCATGCCTCCCTCTACCTTTCACGTGTCTGCAGTCACCTCTCAAGCTTGGTTGTGTAAAGCTCCTCATGGAATGTGATTTCAACACGAAATAAGGTCTTGTTAATTTCGAATTGATTGCAACTTCTGGATAACACATGTTATAGCCAACTTCAAGATTTGGAACTTCACAACCACCATCAGGTGCACATTTCTTCAATTACAAAGACCGAGCTCTTAGGGTTTACGGTTTGGCATACCGTGCAACCAAAGACGCGCATCAGAGTCGGAACGGAGGAAGTCGTAAGGCGCGAAAGAAGGCTTTGGGTCTGATTCCTTTTTTGCGTTCTTAACGATCCGAAGGTTTTCGCCATGGCGGTCATTGGTGGAGGTTCTAAGTACTTGACTGGGTTCAAGGAGACGGACAAAGACGTATGCATTGTGCTTCCTTCTCTCGGTTTCATTAGCAGGGTCGTCGCTGCTGCTGCTGCTGCTTTTACGTGAGTTTTTTTGATGGGTGGGCGGGTTTTACAGGAAGAAGATGGTAAAACATAAGTGTGCATGCGACGGATGGGGGAAAAACCATAGGTTTTGGTCAAGATAGTGAAGCTCTAGCAAGGGAGGAAAACCAAAGTGCGGAAAGGAGATTGGAAGCTAGCGTCACCAGGAAGAGAGTAGGCTCTGATAACGATCCCGCCACGCACTCAGTGGATGTGCTTGCCTCCTTTGTGAAGACGTTCACTAAACCGGAAGACATTGATGTGAGTGAGGAGCTCGCAAAACCCTAAAACCCTTCAGCTGCCTTCTTTTCTTGACTCAATAAAATTGTTGTATGCAAGACCCGAGTTCTCTGAATTGCTAATTCTTTGGCTCTGTGAGAGCTTCTGGATCGGGCTCACAAATTGTTTTATGAAAAAGGGCCAGTGATTGAAAAAACTGTGTTAGAATTAGGGTTTTGCAGTTGGTGCATATAGAGAAGAGCAGATTTTATTTTAGAACTCTGGGAGAAGAGCTACTTCAGCTGGATCTCAAGGATTGTAGATTCTTTAAGACTCGCAATTTCTGGATATGTATGCAGAAGAAGCAGTTGTGATTGAAGAAAGTCTGGGAGAAGAATCAGGTCAGGTGGATCTTGAGGATTGTGGGTTATTGGATGAATAAGTCTTTGCATTTGCCTGGATTTGGATAAGAGGCAGGTTGAATTGAAGAAATCTGGGAGGAGAATCAGTTCAGCTGGATTGTAGTTTCTTGGATGCTTGAAGAATACATCTTAGAATAGCAACTTTAGGGTTTTAGAGATCAGGGAAAATAAACCTTAAAGTAGCAAACAACAATGAAGAACTCTTTGTTGGAATGCACCATGGGCTTGTAACTGTGCCTATTATTGTTTTCCATGATGAGCATGCAGATGGTGAAAAGAGCCCAGAAGTGGGCTTGATGCATGGAAAATTTGAAACTGTTGGGTGACACCCAGCCAGGGCCAAAATGTCCAGAACAGGGGTGTGCAATTTAGGACACAAAGAAAGAACAAGCAAGGCGAGGAAAGAAATCAGCATACAAAGTAGGAACTTTGTAGTTTGGTTGGTGCATCAAGCATGCAAGTATAGATGTTCATCTGTAACAAAATAACCAGTACTCATTGATTTTCTGGTTGTTGTTTTGTGTTGAAGTAAAATCTATAGGCATGGGACTGATGGACGACAGCTTCCTAGTTGAAATAGAGGTGAAATCTAATCAATGATGTATGTGTATTGAATTTCTGACATGCCAATGGTGGTGCAGGAGCTGGTGGAATTAACACAAGTGCATCCCTTGTTCCAACACCTCTACATTTTTCCTTCCTACCATGAGGTTTCTGTTCACTTTTTTCTTGGGAAGCAAGGAGGGCCACATTTGTCCCAGTTTCTTTTTTTCTGTTTTATTAGTGAAATAGAAGAGTTAGCTTTGCAACCTCACCTTGTTATGTAGATTGTGGAATCACCATCCTGCCTCCAATTTTGCTACATAGGTGATCTTGTTCAAGTTACTTATATGGGGCTAAAAAGAACACAGATGATAGCTGTTTTTATGCATCTCCCCAGTTCTGTTGTTTTTGCAATCACGCTTTTTGTCTGGTGCGGGTTGCATTCCCATCCAAAGTGTATACATTGTGTGTTTTTCTTACGTCATCCCAAATTTTGCAATGGCTTTACAGGGATGGAAAATATTAAAAAGAGCAAAGGAGGCAAGCAATCCAGAAAGACTTGTGTCACTTGGCTGCAAGTTGTTGCAATGTGCAAGACATCACACTGAAGTTGTCCATATTTGTGCAGTTAATTGTGATTGCAAGCTGGGTTCAAGAATTGTGATTTGATTCAGGAAACTCTCTTTTCTTATGCAATTTTGTGTTACCTTCAAAGTGTTGTTGTGGAGTTTTCTCCTCAATCTCATAAATAGGTATCATTTCTTTAGTAAATATTGTGAAGATGACTTTCTTTTCTTTGTGCCTACATGTGACATTTTAGCTTTGATCACAGTCAATCATAGACTTTTTTTTGCTTGGATGCAGGTGCTGATTAATCAGCTGGTTCTGCCAGCCACCAATGTTGAAGATTGTATCACAAGTATTACAGAAGTCAAAGTTAAGGATCTTGAACAGGTTGCTGTTACCCAGGTATGCCTGGCATCTGTTCATGGAAAATTATTCAATCAAAGCAACCAAGATTGCAGTGAGAGAGAGAGAAGAGGTTGCAGGATGCTATGGTTACACACATAGAATTTATTCTTACTGGGCATGGTAGTAGTCATTCTATTGTTGCATTGTGTGTTGCAGAAGCTTGTGAAGAAGTTGTTGACTCCAGGAAGCACTCTTGTTGGCCACAGCTTAAATCATGCTTTGGCTGGTATGCTCTCTCCCCTACTCTCTCCACTTTTCAAGGACTCAAGGACAGTATGAGCAACCCATGTTGGGTTTTTTTGCCTCACAAAGCCCCAAAGTTTGAAGTGGCTCCTTGAAGCTTATGGGTGAATATTTGACCTTTGCACTTTGTGGGCTATTGCAGTTTTGAAAATTGATCACAAGCAGGTGATTGACAGAGCATTATTGTTTCACAATAGTGGTTCACATACCAGGCCACTTGCCACCATTGTCAACTTGTGCAAGGTTAGCCAATTGTACTCTTTGCAGATCACATGTGGTGTATTGTCTCTTCACCCTAAGGGAATCTCTTTCAAGGTGTACCCGTTTTAACCACCATAATGGATGCATCATGTTTGCTCTTTCTTCCCGCAAACCCTAACCCCTAAACCCTAAACCCTTTTGTACTTTTTTGATGACCTGTTTACCAGTGACCTTCATATGTCCATGTGATCATGTCCATCATTTAGCACAACCTTGTAGTGAATTCAACCCAAAACCACTTTCAAGGGACCATGATGAGTCCTAGCCACTGGTGTAATGACTTTGATGGTTACTCTTTACATTAAATTAATAAAAGCTTGTTGAGACATCGGTCAACTTAACTTGTAGTTGGTTCAAGCTCAAGTTCATGGGTTGTGAAACATCAACTAATGCCTTTACTTGTGGGAATTTAGGCTGTGTGGAAAACAGGATTCCAGAGGGAAGGATTGAACAGTTGCATGGATGATGTTATCTTGCCAATGCACTTGGTTTGGCATCATCTTCAGCATGGTGCCTCTTGCTGTGTTGTTGCTCTTCTGGACAAGGTACAAATGTTGGTGTTGTGCAGTGTTGTTTCTGGGCAGAATGCAGGTTGGTTGGTATGCTTTGAAGTTTTGGAAGATACCAGGCCAAATTTTTTCTGTGTGAAATTTCAGGGTTATAGTTCCAATGGTCTTGTACCTCTCCCACAGATGATATGTATTGATTAAGACCTAACTAGTTGTATGTGATTCAGCCATCTTGTCCATTTTCAATGAGACCCTTCCTGAATCAACAAGGATTCACTGGCTATGTTTAAGGATTCCGGCTCTTGGGTGTATCCATTGAGCTGTTTTGTATGAAAGAAAAATAGAAGCACGCACACTTGGAGATGCGGAGAGGTTCCAGCTTGTGACGTTAATATCTTATGTCGATTTTTTGAATGAGAATTCCATGAACAGTGAGAATGCTCAAAGACTTTCCCAAGCCTGGTGGAATCTCAGACTGCTGTACATTCCTTGACTTCTTTTCTCTGATGATTTCCCCAAGTCTTTTATTCCTGGAGGGTTCTTTGCTCAATGACTATTTGATCATGTCCAGCACATTTATACTCATTTTCCTTGGGAAAAAATGTTGTTAATGATTTTGTGTCCTGTGGTCTAGATCCTAAACCCTAAACCCAGAGTAGACAGATTATGTGATCTTTACATGCTGGAGGATAACTTCCTGCTCATCATCTCATCTTTACTAATCTGAGTCTTCTTTGTGGTGAATTCTCAACCACATGACATGGGCAGTTATGCTCGGCTCCAAACCTTGGATAAGCTCCAAGGAAAGCAATGAAGATGTATATTTACTATCCATGTCCTTTTAGCAATGGTTTTCGTTCTTGCTCAGTTCAAGAGAATAATAGTGCTTTCCTACAGATAATACTGCTCAGGATGCAAACAACATTTCCCCCTATATTGTGGTCTTGTCAAAGTCTAAGGTTTGTATCTAAGAATTGTGGCTTCCAGTTTGCTTTGGATCGCAAAGCAGAAACGGAAAGGAGTCATGGACAGCTCAAAGTATCTGACAGGCTTCAAGGAAACAGACATGAATGTGAGAACCTTTATCATGAACCTCCATTCTCTTTCGTTTTCTTTTCAGTCCACAGTGTTGACTTTGGAATGGCACCATTGGGTATTTTTGACCAGTCGGCTGCACCAAACAGCACTTCCCCTAAAACCTAGAAGTGCCAGAATTCAGGCTTTTCATCTCAGGGGAAAATGTGATGCTTGAAGTTGGGACTTGAGCATACAGCTTCTTTTGTTGATTTTTTTTACTGGTGCTGATCATGATAGTAAGGACTGCATTGGCACAGTGGATTAAGGGGCAAATAGGCAACTGGTTGGAGTTTGTTTCATCCATCAATGCAAGGAGCAGCGGTTTGGAGACTGACCCTGCGAGACATCCCTTTGATATCCTTGCTGCATTTGTGAAGACCTTCACTAATGATGAAGATGTTCAGGTCAGTTCCTTAATAATGTTTAGAACTGCATCTTGCTGAATTGTATGCAGGCATTCACCTCACATGTAAGGATACTAGGATGAATAGTGAAGACTGAAAGCTATTTTTCAAGTTTTGGAACATCAATTTGTGGAAGTTATCTGTTTTTGAAGTTTTGGGTGGGTTCAAGGAAATGAGATAATGTCCAGAGAAACAGTTTGAAAGATATGCAAGTTGGGGATTGGCATAAGGATTTAATTACATTGAAAAAATGTTAGCTGGCAGATGGGAGTTTTGTACAAAGGGCATAATGAAATACCCAGATGTGAAATACAGTATACCAATGATTTTAAATATGCTTCTTCAAGTACCTAGTCTGTGTGAAGACACTTGTTATGGTCAAAAAAAAAATCACTTCTAAATAGTGTGCTTTGCTTTCTGGAACAATGCCCATGCAGACAGTAAAGAGGATCTGCAAGTGGGCTCATTGTCATAAGCTGGAGGAGCTCTTGAATGCAACTCATCCATGGCCAAAAACTCCTGAACAGGTGTGCAATTGAGAATGAAAAGCCAATTGGGTGTATCAATGATTATACAATGCAATCTGGAATGATATTGATCCTGAGTGATGACCCAGTGAAATAAGCTCAATGTTTTGTTTTCAACAAAGACCACTTTATTTGCGTCACAAGTCCAACCAAAATGCAAAGACATATTACTTGTTTTATGAACAACATGCTTTGCTCAAGTTCTCCTCCTAAAAGGCTCTTCTGGCCAAAGCAAAAAGGAGGCTGCTAAGTGCTGACAAAATGAGCAAGGTCCTATTGTGCAGCAACATAAAAGCAAAACTGGAATGGAGAGAGGAAAGCTTTTTAAATTTATTTTTGATAATTTCATTTGAATTTCCCTGGCACAAGTTTACCGGTGGAATTTTGGATCTATCAATAGACATGCAAGACACATGATCTCTTCTTGATTGTGCTTGAAATGAGTTGGGGTCTGTCAGGACTTTTCTTGTCAGTAGATTCGCTGTATTCTTTTATGTGACTTTCTTATGTTGATCATTCTCAAATTCCTTTGGGCGAAAACAGGCTGTAATATGATATGATTTCAGGGTGGAAGGAAAGCCTCAGAACTGTTTGGATGATGCTATTGTTCCCATGCGCTTGGTCTTGCATAGGCTTGAACATGGCCTGGAGGGGTATGATATTACTCAGTCCAAGAGGGTAAGTTGTGACTTTTCCAGAAAAGCTCAGAAACCCTCTAGATTCTTAACTTTTCGAGTGTCTTGCTTTTGTTCTTTCTTCTATTTTTTTGTGGGTGTTTTCAGTCAGGGCATGCTAGATATTCGAATGGGTCTAAGGAGCCCAGAATTTTTCTTGGACTCTTACTGGTTAAATATCAGTGCGTCATAATGTGGTGTTGCTGATCACAGTGAAGCAAGAATCAGTGTCTGAGATCTTTTTGCACAAGCTGCCCAATTTCTTGATAGTCACAGATTTACAGACTTTGTTCACAGTAGAATTTCCTTGTGAAATCCAGGTTGTTTCTATTTCCTACCTTTCTCATGGGCTGGATAATTGGGTGTTTGTTATTGTTAATTGGATACAGTTTGTGGCAAGGACTGGGCTTTGTTCTTAGCATCAGGGGAATTCAGCGTTGAAGTTCAATATACAGGGCATAATTTTTCTCAAATCTCCTCACTTTTGCAGTAGACAAATTGTTATACATCTTTAGATGATATATAATTGAAGGGGGTAATGAACTTGTGTTTGTGAATCTCATGTTGACAGGACATTACTGTGAAAGTCAACGCAAGACTGGCTCCACATATGCTGTTTCCAAGAGCAGGGAGGAAGCAGATTCTGCATTTGAGCAGTTACAGGGCTTTCATGCCGTGGTATTTGTTTTTCTAAACCCTATTCTGTTTCACTACCCTTTGTGATGATATACAATTCACAAAATTCTGTTCAGAAAAATAAGTAAGTTTGAGTATGAGATGAACCTGTAATAGCTGACCATTATGTTTTGTAATGTGGCTGGGATTAAGATACAGAGTTACATCTGTGTGTGCTGTTTGTCTTTAGGACTCATTTGGTTTTCCACAAAAGACAGTTGCCTTGGAACACTGGACAACAGTAGCAAGAGGGTTGAAATTCAAGTGCACAAGATGGTGAATTTCACAACACCCATTGTACCACAACCGCAGAACAGGGACTTTGGAGATGCCTCAGTGATGAATTCAACACTAAATGCCTCCAGAAAGAGGCTACTTCCAGAAAATGATGATGAGAGTAGGGTTGCAAAACATGGAAAGTTTGAAGAGTTAGAACTTGCCAAAGCCCGTGTGGAGCTCCAGCTTAGAAACATTGATGTCAACAGGTTACAGCAATTGGTAACTGCTCTTTCACATAGGGAATGCCTTTCTTGATTTCTTTAAGAAACTTGAGTTTGTACAATATGAGCTTTAGATTTAGAAGATGAAATCTTCTTCACGTGTGTCTAGAGATTCAACTGCAGAAAGGGTTTTGTAGTCTTGGGGCCTAACTTCTGAGGAACAACTTCGGGGAGCAGACCTCCATAGCAGAGGCCACTTTATTTAACAAACAGTACTTGTTCCCTTGGAGTAAAAAATACTGAATAAGCTGCTGCTGCAAGTTGTAGATGGACCTTATACATCACCTGTTATTCAGGTTTGGAAGCTTTTTGAAAAAGTTGTTGACAAGTAGAGAAGTTCAAGTATATTCATCTTCACTGCTCTGATGTCATCAGGGAATACTGGGGCAATGTATGAACTTAGTTCTTCAACAAGAGCTTCTCCATGCTAAAGATTTTAAGTAAACCTGTGAGCTGATCTGACAATAAGGTTTGGTTGGACATGTCCAAGCTGAACCCAACTATCATTAAAGATAAAAAAGAAAATAGAATTGAGATGGCCTGTGAAGGTCACCACCCATTCGTAGTGCAAAAGTATCACATAAATCAGCATGAAGTTGCTTCTCAAGACACAGAAATATCATTTGAATGTGGTTTTTCGCAAAATTTTGACAGCTTGTGTTGGAACAATATGACTTGTAGGTACAACTAACTGGACTTGCCTTTTGTATCAGAATCCAAGGACAACTCTTCACCGGAGTATTGATTCTGTCACACAATCTACTATACTCCAGCCTGGTCCAGTTGTGTGAAGCTCTTGCCACCTGATGAATGGTACACATCAGATTTAGAATAAAAGCCACCTTTAACAGATGTTAGAAAAGACAGTCCAAAAAGGGATTTAACTACTCACCAACAAAGTAAGGGCAAACTCATTGCAAGCGTTATCGAAATGCTTCCCAAATTTTTGTGTTGAACTCATTTAAGTTGTCGGGAGTGAGTAAAAATTCCCCTCCAGGAATGGTTCCAGGCAGAACGTCAAAAAGCTTCGCAGCCGGAATCTCAAGGGAAGGACCGTCATATTCAACATCCGCGTTCAATGTTAGAGATTGCATCAATCCTGGTATGCGACTGTAGTTAGCAGTGGACCGATTTGGTCGTCTCCTAGGAACTTCCTCCCATCGCTCTACCAAAATTTGCTGGTCTCTCCGGTTGATGCTCAACACGATCACTATGCGAGTTCTCTGATCACTGTTGGTGATCCAAAAGGCAGCATCTCTACGCAACATAGCAAGTGACTCTGACACTCCAACTTCAATAACAAAACTTGGCCATTCGTCTTCCATTCGTCGAGAACTGGGTTTGAAACTAATATTTGCTTCCTTTGATCTACCTCCACGGCGTCCAAATGTAGCAGATCCAGTTGGTGCAACTAATTCATCAATGCCTAGAAGCACCAACTTCGCATAGAACATTAAGCCAAATTCATGTGCTACACTTTCATGCATCACACCAACTATAAGTTTGACGATTAAAATTTCTTCTCTCCCATCGTACAGAATGGTCATTCGTGGTAGCCGACCGCGTCTCTGGTCGCGAATCCTATCGATCTCATCAAAACTCTCTTGACTGACACTTGTAAACGCCAAGTATTGAGGTATTTGTGTTCCCTCAACCAGTCTCTTGGAGCGTGCAAAGCAAATCCTCTTGAAAGCAACCAAGTTTGTGAAAGGAGCTGTGGAAATGTCAGGATATCCCATAAGCACTCCTTCCAAATCTGCATCCTCCGGAGTTGGAATCGGATCCCTCGGAGTTGGACAAGATGGCACAAACTCAACATCATTCTCCTCACCATGGTATAACGCCATCTTGAAGATGCTGCCCCTGAACCGGCACACAATATATTTCGACACTTGGGAACAAATATTCAATCCATAAAACATTTGCATCAAGTCAATCTCAAAACACAAGAACATTGACAGAGAGATACTATATTCACTCCCCTAAAACTAAATGCAACCCTAATCAATCCCCTAAAACTAAACTAACAAAGTTTGAAAATCAGAAAAAAACAATGTCACAATACTGACGCAGTACCCGCTGGTATTCTGTGCTAGTGTTTGAAAGTGAGAAAGGAAAAAAAAATCACAATGCCAATGGCATTGTGCAGGTATTGAAAATCAGAAAAAAAGCTTGAATAGCACTACGACTGCACTTAGATAACATATTCAACTTACTCGCTTGAACATGACGACAAGAAACACGCCACCAGAGCACACCGCCGACTCACAGTCCGTCCAAAAAAAGAAACGAGAGAAGAGGAAAAACTGACTCAGAAATTTGTTCGATCACATTACCTTGCGAAGAAAAACACACTCGTTTCGATCACTGCACACGCCGCACCTTCCCGAAGCAGAATCTTCAGAGGCCTTTTCGCGAAGGCATCTGCTGTGACAGACGATAAGGAAAATGTGTTCGCGTATGCTGCGACAGATGAGAAGGAAAACGATCACTATTGAAGCCGCGCGCACCTTCCCGTAGCAGAACTTGGCCTCCTCGCGTTCGCGTCTGCTGCGACAGACAACAAAGACGCAGACAGAAGTCCGGACTTCAATGGATAAATCGTACTGGTCCTTCAGAATGGCTATATAAAGAAATTCCTAAAAAAGACAAGGAAGATTTAGCCAAATCCAGCTATTAACGAGAAATAAGGTACAAATATTTAATCATATGTCTCTATATTTGGCTCCACAATGAAAACCAAATATACAAATTTGGCGATTTTTACCTTTTTTCCTCGGTTCTGACGACTGAAAACCTTCTATGTATCTGCCGGGCCTTCTATCTTCTTCCTCTCCTCTTTTTCTTTTTTCGACCTTCCTTTTGAACTTCCCAGCTTTTGAGCTTCTCTGTCTCTTCTCTTGTGTATCTTTCTTTCTGTGGAACAACAAACAAGCCAAGAAGTTTGGAGCCTGGAGGTGGTTGGGATGTTTCCTTCATTCATCCTTGCACACACTACAAGTTTGTGGTTTTTCTTACAGCAACAGCTGAAATGTGGTTTGCTTTTTTTGTGTTGCCAGCTTCTGGATCTGATCTGTAGAGTTGTGGGTTTTAGTTTTTTTTCATTTCGGGTTCGGTCCTTTGGTTCACACTTGTATCAGATCAGAGCAAATCTGGGCAATGTAGATACGTCGACGAGGAGCTGCAGGTGCTTGGACGCCGCTGCACTCATAAGGAGCTGAAGGACTTGAAGAAGAAGAAAAAGAAGAGGACAGACAAACAGAGATAGAGAGGCAAAGCGAGTTGACCGTGAGCTTGACTTGTGCTTCTTGCAGAATGTATGAATGAGTGACCACCTGTAAGTGGTAGTTCACAATAGCCTTCACTTTCTGATAATTGTCACACCATGCATAAAATTCCAAAAGTCCTATACTCACCTTGTGATACCATGCTACAACATGATGATCTTCATGGCCTAACACGGAATCATTTGGCGTGGGTTGCTTCTTCCACTTGGTTATAAAACCCCATGACTCAAGAATTTCATAGATTTCAGCAATGAGAGCTTCAATCTGGATTGAAGCTTCCTGTCAGTATTGTGATGGAACTGTCAAGCCTCTTGGCCCTCCAAAGGCTTCAAGTCCTTCATAATTGGCAGAGTCTTCATGACCCATTTTTCATCGCCCACTGTAATCAAGCAATCCCCATACAAACCTGCTGACATCACCACTTGCTGGAAAAATCTCGTTCCTGAGACACAACTTGACAGACTAATACCCATTGAAACAACTTGCAATACCAAGCAGAAGATTCAGAAACTGCTCAAACAGGAATTAAACAGTATGTAGCAAAGGTGATTACGTTGAAAAAACCTTACATGCATTTCATATATATAACCCATGCAAACTAGCACAATTTGCTTGAAGATACTGTGAGTGCACTGTACATGATGAACTGATTCTATGCGCTTGAGAATTGCAACAGTGAACCTTAACCCTGCTTGATAACACAGCAGCACATAACCGGTTCATCATTTGCTTGGCACATGCTTAAGTGAGGTGGATTAATCCCTAACTGGTGAACAAACAAGGTTGAGTTCATGACCCCCTTCAGCAGTGCATCAGACTGTTTTCAAGGTGTGAGGATAGTATACTACAACGTCTTCAATGTGATCATACAAATCACAGAAAGAGGGAAAGTGAACTTGGCAAAATAACCGAGCAAATGGTATTCCATAAGCACACAGCAAATCCATTCAAATAAATCTCTGGGGGAAGAAGGTGCAGTTTCACATGTTTTTCAATTTAATCATGCATTATAGCAGAACAATTGTTCTCTACAGAAGACTTTTGCAGAAGATCCATCATCAAAATAGATATATCTTTGATACAAATGCAATCTTAACCTTTTTGATTTTGGAAATATTTACAAACATGACAAATGCAACCCAATATGACCATATATGTACACTCATATTTATTATTCAATACAGTAGGTATTATGAAATTTTATATATTTCAGACACATTGATTCAAGTTGACCTCCCCAATATTGGGCAGCAAATGGGGCGTCAATGTATACCTGTTTGTGCAAACTGCCCCCCAAATAATAAATGTTAAGGAAAACTAATTTTTTAGGATTGATGAGTGTGCACAGAAAACTTAAATGTTGAAAGAAATTTCAATTAAAAAAAAACTATTATGTTCGTATAGGAGTTTGAAATAAAAGTTTATATGGATTATATGGCTGCGAGGAGGTGCAATGGCAATACACAACCATTGCTCTGGTAGGAGCTTAAACACTTGCAAACATAGTGGTTGAAAATAATAATTTCACATTAAAAGTTGGCATCGAATATAATAAGTTTTCCACATGTCAAGGTGGCTGGTCAAGAAGATATTGATTCTTATCATGGGTAACATTGGTGGCCATTTACCAAAACCGTTGGCTTAGGAATCATCAAAACATTGCATTTTTCCCCTCCTGAACGTTTACAGAAATCTTGTGTGTAGGTTGTGTGGCCTACAAATTTCTCCACTTTTGGTCCCCATCTAACCTCTTTCACATTCCTTACACTATCTTGGACTCTCCACTTCCTATAATGATCAGAATATGTTGTATTTTCAGCAAATTTGCTATATGGTATTATTCGAGATGCCGTATCTATAGGCTTTGAAGGCATGGATTCCAACTTATGAGGATGGTGGGTTTCACAAAGAGAATAGGTATGTGGCCAATGTTCGGATTTTCTCCAGGGTTGGATAGGCCTTGATTTATCCCAGTAATCATACGTGTAGGATGTTTTGCCTTCCAAAGCCATTGGGTTCGAATGAAACCCAGGTGGCTTAAACCCAGATCTAGGGTTTGCAGGCCAGCTCAAGTATGAATCATCATATGTTGTTCTTCCTTTAAAAGTGCAAGAATTTGGATCCAAATTGGCCTCCTTTTTAGCCTTTGCTGGGTATATGGGCTTTTCATTATATGAACCTGAATATTCAGTATGTGTAGGTTTGTTGTATTGTGCCCCAGTTGGAACACAACCAAGAAGGGAAATCCCATCTTTTGTGATCCGATCTGCAATGGATTGTTTAGGGACGTACTCAGCAATGTATTCAGATTGTCCTTGGAATTTCTTGTCTGTTTCTTTTATGTCGAGGCTCTGGTATTTTGTTGTCAAGCTTGTCTCCGCACATTTGTGTTTCCCACAAGAGCATGTTGTACATATGCATGGTTTTGCTGCCTGCCATGTTTCAAAACTCTTAAATGTTTTTAGACTCCAAGATAAAAACACTGAACCGAACCCACCCTTCACCCACAAAATTTGATGGGGGAGACCTAAGCTCCTTATAATCCAATTCCCAAGACAAAATCATCAAGACAAAATACTTTTGAAGTTTCCAAAATAACCCTCTAGTATATTTTGGTGTTAGGTAGGGTTGTGAAATGTTTTCCTAACCAAATTGTCAGCTCAAAATATTTGAATCTCCAAAAAACCCTCAGAAACAAGGATACAAGACCTAACCTCTTTTTGTGTTTCTTAGGACTATGAAATTGTTTCCCTAACCAAAGTCATCATCTCAAAATATTTTTGTGATTTTCAAAAGAACACCCTCAGAAAAAAAGGATACAACACCTAGTCTCTTTTGGTATTTGTTGAATTGTTTCCCTAACCAAGATTATCAGCTCAAAATATTGTTGAAGTTTCCAAAAGCCCCTCACACACAAGGGTCAAGACCTAGTCTATTTTGGTGTTTCTTAGGATTGTGGAATTGTTTCCCTAATGAAAATCATCAACTCAAACTAATTTTGAAATTTCCATAAAACCAAGGATACAATACCTAGTCTCTGTTGGTGTTACCTAGGATTGTAAAATATTTCATAGTTCATTATTGAAGAGTTGTCTACTTTCATTATGGGCATGTCATGTACATCGAGGAAGTGTAACCACCTCAGGAGATTGACACAAACTTCATGATTATTTTTCTCTACAAGATACAAAACATTACTACCATTTGTATTGTGAACCCATAATGGAACCCAGATGCTTTGCAATCAATTGGTGAGCACCATATGAGAATTTCAAGTAGTCTCACTACCAAATGAAATCATTATTGTTAGGTTAGTCTGTGTATAGATAATTGGGATTTTCTTGAAATTGATTCATTCCCTTCTTCTTTGATATCATGTTTCTTTGGGTATCCATCTAGCCTACTACTCTCCTTAATCACCTACAAGAATCTAATTCCCAGAATAAAGAAATGAAAGGAAAGAAGCTTACAGCAACATTGGCACTACAATCTGTTGCCATTGCTCAAGCTAAAATTTACTTGCCGAGTTATGGATTAACTCCCCCAAATAAATTCAGTCTGATATTTGTTTGGGAGTTTATGTTGAATTTTCCAATTCAAGATTTGTATGCAAGTTGTGAAGACCATAATTATTCACAGAATTGAAATCAAATAAGGATGACTTCTGTTGGTTTAGTCTTGCACTTGCTTGGTTACATGAATTCAAAAATCATGCCAATTTATGCATGTATACTCTATAGACGTAGAGGATAGTCAAACATGTCATGACTTTTGGGAAAAAACAAATGCATTGTGGTCAACATGAACTATGGGTGGATTGGGGCTTCTATAATGATTGAATTAGCTTAATGACAATTCCAAATTAGCTATAATAGGAGTTAAAGTACCAACTCCTAGTACACTCACTAGAGTATGCTTGGTAGAGAAGAGGAGTGTTTTGTAGCAATGCCTTTTGGTGTTTGAACACTAGACATGGGATAATCAAATCTCATAATCAAATCTCCCAATTTTAACTCTCTCATTTGTCCTTTCATATCACATCTCCTTGGATCTTCATCAATGAATAGTCCCTTGCAATTTCAATGTCATTGGTGGAGTATAAAGCATGCTTCAATACATATACTTAAACTGAATATATTTTGATGAAATGCTTTGGGAGTAAATTTGTTATGGGATTGTAATTTGTGGGAAAATTTGTGGACTGAGGTTGTTATGGGTAGTAGGTACCTAGAGTTTTTAAATATCTATTCCAAGGTCCTTTCATTGCAATTTATTGTAATTTTCATTTAATGTGTAATTATTGTTTATGCTAATTCTAGCAATTTATTTTGAATGACATTAATGACACATGCTTAATATGGTGGGTTCATGACACATAATAGATAGATATGGTGATCTAATTGTATGTGAAATGAAACATATTAGATTTTAATAATGCAATGTGATTTTGAATCAACAACGTGTTAACCATATTTTGCCAAACCATGTGTATTCGGCAAGGTAGAAATTATTAGTTGTATGCTATTATAACAATGTTCATAATTTAGACTATGATGAATGTTTGATTTGTATTGAATATGTTTGTGAAAATTTGAGCTCCATGTGTTGGAATATTGAAACAAGTTGTAGTGGGTGTGTGAGTGGATATTAGTGCAAGTATAATTCAATTCAATTTTAGGTACATTTTGTGAAATACAAGCAACAAGTTTATGGAGATTGTCTTGCGTGAAGTCTAGAGGCAAAATGAGGTATTATTATTAAGCATTTGTTATAGAAAATTCATTGCATGTTGTGGTTCCATGCTTATTTTGAATGAGTTTGAAACATTTTTGGAGGATGTTTTATAAAAAGCCTTGGACTTCTAAAAGCTCAAGCACCCAAAGCTTCTTTTACATACATTCATTGTTGGTCACTTTTGAAAAACATGCCCAAATTGGTTGATGTAAGAATTGATTCAAAGAAAAGCCTTCCCATAAGGTGCAAAATCTAGTGACTAATATAATGGAGGAATTCGAGGAATGAGAAATTGTGGAATCCTTGAGTAATGGTGGTAAATAGCACTTGCAAGGTGATAAAGTTGCAAAGGAAGATTAGAAGACAAAGGTGTTGAAGGAATATGTTGAGCACATGCAAATGAAAGTGATCATGAACATGGTAGTAATGACTTTGAAGAAGGCAAAGATTTTTGAGGACTAGTTAGCCTTAGCAATCTTCACCCTATGTAAGATTGCTTTAAGTTTGGTAGAATCATAAGAGTAATTGCAATTGTGTCAATAAGAGGAACTCGCAAAATTGTGGTGTCACCTGGTTGGCATGAATTTGGTCTTTGTAGTAAACAATGTTGACACATGTTTGGCATCATCAACCAATTTATGATGACAATTCTAGATTCCAATTTTGGTGCAAACATGTGTCCTATTCTTTAATTCCAATGTTTATGTATCTCCTATGCAAAAATCAACTTTGAATTCAATGCAATGACACAAGGGTGGATTAAGTGAGGAGATTTATAAAAAAAT
>Ga0209208_10003458_pt1 | contig 22588 bp, 21 predicted proteins | sample S1TSphfallax_3_FD_187694 | JGI IMG/M metagenome (GOLD analysis project Ga0209208, IMG submission 187694) | Host-associated microbial communities from peat moss isolated from Minnesota, USA - S1T2_Fd - Sphagnum fallax MG (SPAdes) (version 2) | ecosystem: Host-associated > Plants > Peat moss >...
GCTCGCGGGATCGAGACCGTTGAACGCCTCGTCGAGCACGATGAGGCGTGGGTCGCCGAGCAGCGCCAACAGCACAGAGAGCTTTTGCCGCGTACCCAGGGACAGCGTGTCGACGAAGGCGTCAAGATAACGCGTGAATTGCAGTTCCTCGGCGAGTTGCATGAACTCCTCATCGACGGCCGAGAGACGCTTGGCGCCCGCGTGAATTTCGAGGCACTGGCGGGCGGTCAGCAGCGGCGGCAGGCTCTCCGGAGCGCAACCATAGCCGAGCTGTCGTTTGGCCGCGAAGGCTTGCTCGCGCAAGGAGTGTCCGGCGATGCGGATCTCACCGCCCGCCGGCGCAAGCCGGCCGACGACGCAGTCGAGCAAGGTCGTCTTGCCGCAACCGTTTGGGCCCAGCAGCACACACCATTCGCCGTTCGCAACGCTGAGCGCAATGTTCTCGAGAATCACGCGCCCGCCGTAGCCGGCCCGCAATGCCATGACCTCTAAACCATTCGCGCTCACGAGCCGCACCTGCTCGCGCGCTTTATCTGGGCCAGGCTGCCGCCGACCGCGACCGCGGCGGCAAGCACGAACAGCAGCAGGCCCCGCTCGACGGATGCCCGCGGTGTCAGACCGCTTACCCAGACCAGCCACGCCATGACCGCAGCGAGGAGCAGCAGTACGACCACGGGCCGCAGGAGCACCTGAGCCGCGATCGTGCCGGGTCGCAGAGGCAACGGTAGGAGCCAGCGCGTGGCGGCCGTGCTCACGGCAAGAATCGCAGCGACCAGGAGCGCGGTCGCCGCGACGCCGGCCACGATGCCGAACGCCAGCATGACCCCATCCGCTGTCGATCCCATCGGAACCAACAGCAGCAGCGGAATTGCCGCACGCGTGACCGCCTGCGGCCGGACACTGGCGAATAGTCGGCGCACCGGCCACAGTCCGAGCGCCGATAAGGACGGTTTAGAGGCCTTCGGCGTAAGACGCCGATGCGGTACGTAGCGCGATCCGGGCGGCAGATCCACGGCCTGCGCTTCCGGGATGAGATAGCCGACCACGGCTCCCACGACGATTCCGCCCAAGATCGAGATCGCCGGCCGCGGCGCGACCAGCGCGATCAAGGGCACCGACACCAGCATCACCCAGGCCGGTGCGCAGGCGATCAGCAAGGATTCTGAGCGTGCGCGCGAAGCCCTTACAGGCAAGGCCGCGAGCCACGAACGCCTCGCGTCCGAGCGCTCGATCGCCCGGCTTCGCGCCACCAGCATCGCGGCGCTGCCGGTGGCGATCACGGCGATCAGCAGGCGATGGCGTTCGAGCCGGCCAAGCCACGCGGCCCCGATGTGCGATACCGCAAGCGCCGCGCAGCCAATCACCGCGAGTAGCGTGACTGCGGTCAGCACGCGCCCGCGTGCGGATGCGCGAACCCAGCGATTGCGCCAAACGAGCCGGCGTGCCCACAAGCGCGGGCTCAGCCGCAGCCCCGGGCGTAGGGAATTTTCTTGCATGGCTCAGCACCGATCCTGATGGCTCTATGGTCTACTGGGAATTCTACAGGAGCGAGATCCCCGAGATTCCCGTGCGGTATACGACATCGATGTTCTGGCGGGCCGTGCAGGCTGCGATTCTGTGTCTCACCGTCGCGCCGCCGGCTGCCGCGGACGACATGAATGCCGCGGCCTTGATGCCCGCGATGATGATGCTCGGCATGGATGGCCCCTACCCCATGTCACGTGAGGCATCGGGCACCAGTTGGCAACCGGACTCGACGCCCATGGAAGGTTTGCACCGCATGGGCGATCCCTGGATGACGATGTGGCACGGCTTCGCCGATCTCATCTATGACGATCAGGGCGGCCCGCGCGGCGACACGAAGACATTCTCGAACAGCATGTTGATGTTCATGGCGCGTCGCGAACTCACCGACGCCGCCTTCGGCGTGCGCGTCATGGCGTCCGCCGACCCCTTGATGGGCAAGGATGGTTACCCGGAGCTGTTTCAAACCGGCGAGACGGCCGATGGCGTACACCCCTTGATCGACCGCCAGCATCCCCATAACTTGTTGATGGAAGCTGCGCTCACCTACAGCGTCAATATCGCCTCGAACCAGGCGGTCTTCGCCTACGGCGGCATCGCCGGTGAGCCCGCCCTCGGTCCACCCGCCTTCATGCATCGCTTCTCCGGCATGGACGATCCGGAAGCCCCGCTCACGCATCATTGGCTCGATTCGACGCACATCACCTATGGCGTGGTGACCGCGGGCTACGTCTGGGATCGTGTCAAACTGGAGGCGTCCAGCTTCAACGGACGCGAACCCGATCAGAATCGCTACGCTGTCGAATTACGGCGCTTCGACTCCTATTCGGCGCGTCTATCGTATAACCCGACGCGCGATCTCGCCTTGCAGGTCAGCACCGGCCGGCTCGCAAGCCCCGAACAACTCGAGCCCGACATCGCCGTGCATCGCACGACCGCGTCTGCGAGCTACAACCGCATGCTCGCGAGTGTGCACTGGCAGACGACCGCGGCTTTCGGGCGTAATTCGCCTGACATCGGGGCAGCCAGCGACGCGTGGCTGCTCGAGTCGGCGCTGATCTTGGCGGATACGCACACCGTGTTTGGGCGCGCCGAACGTGTCGCCAAGGACGAACTGTTCCTGCCGGGCCAGCCGCTCTATGGCCAGACATTCACGATCGACAGTGTGTCATTGGGCTACATCTATGACTTTGCACACCTCGGCCTGGTGCGAGTCGGTGTCGGCGGTCTGGTGAGCGCCTATCGCTACCCGAAAATCCTGGACTCGACCTACGGCAACGATCCCCTGTCCTATTTGCTTTTTCTGCGCGTCAAACTCTAGCGCTGAAATCTAGCCCCCGGAACCCCGGTCCTCTACAGACGAAGCGAACTGCTGCGCGACGCTCGGTGTAAAGAGGGTCCCGATGTTAGTGATCATCTTGGTGTTTCTGGGCGGTGTCTTGACGATCTTGAGTCCGTGCATCCTGCCGGTCTTGCCGTTCGTGTTTGCGCGCTCCGAGCAACGATTCCTCACCAGTGGACTGCCCCTATTGGTCGGCATGGCTGCCACTTTCGCCGGTATCGCGACGCTGGCTGCGGTGGGTGGTGCCTGGGCCGTACGCGTCAATCAATTCGGACGCGTCGCGGCCTTGCTGCTGCTGACCGCATTTGCGGCCACGCTGCTATCACGGCACCTGGCCGATTGGTTTGCGCGACCGTTCGTCGCTTTGGGTAACCGACTGATGCCCGCGAGTGCGGGCGCTGCTGACGGCGGCATGATCTCGTCCTTGTTGCTGGGAGTCGCTACCGGCCTGTTGTGGGCGCCTTGCGCGGGACCCATCTTGGGCCTGGTCTTGACCGGCGCCGCCCTGTCGGGACCAAACAGACACACGACCGCTCTGCTGTTTACCTACGCCGCAGGTGCGGCGACGTCTCTGGCCGTTGCGATTCTTGCCGGCGGCCGCGTGTTCGCAATGATGAAGCGCTCGCTGGGCGCCGGTGAATGGGTGCGCCGTGCACTCGGGCTCGCCGTGTTGATCGGCGTCGTCTTTATCGCGTTCGGCTGGGATAGGGCGGTGCTGACGCGCCTCTCGCTCGCGGGCACGAACCGCATCGAGCAATCCTTGATCGACAAGATTCAACCGAACACGGCGAACTCCGGCCAGAGCGGGACCACGCTCGGCAGCGACGCCGACCGCGGCAATGGGCGGCTTCCAGACCTGGGCCCGATGCCGTCACTCGGCGGTGCAACGGCTTGGCTCAATTCCCAGCCGCTGACGCCGCAGAGCTTGCGCGGCAAGGTCGTACTGATCGATTTCTGGACCTATTCCTGCATCAATTGTTTGCGGACACTACCATTCGTCAAGGCCTGGTACGCGAAATACAAGGACGATGGTCTCGTCGTCATCGGCGTGCATACGCCGGAGTTCGCCTTCGAGAAAAACATCGACAACGTCAGGCAGGCGGTTACCGAACTGGGAATTGCTTATCCCGTCGCGCTCGACGACGACTACACAATCTGGCGCGCATTCAATAATCAGTATTGGCCGGCGCACTATGTCATCGACTCGTCGGGCCACATTCGCGGCCAGCATTTCGGCGAGGGCGATTACGCCGGTAGCGAACAGATGATTCGGCAATTATTGACCGAAGCCGGACATCGTGACTTGCCTCCCTCGGGCGTCCGGGTCGCGAGCGCCGGCGGCGTGGAGGCGGCATCGACCCCGAGCGCAGACCAATCTCCCGAGACTTACCTGGGGTATCGGCGCGCAGCGAACTTTGTTTCGGTTGGGGGCTTCGTCAAAGACCAAGCCCATGACTACCGGGAACCTTCCCGACTGCTGGTCAACGAATGGGCGCTGGCGGGCGCTTGGGCCGCAGGGTCGGAGAGCGCGGTACTCGTGCGGGCGCCGGGTCGAATCCTCTATCGCTTCCGGGCTCGCGATGTCCATCTCGTGCTGGGCATCGAGCATGGCGGCAAGCCGATTCGATTTCGTGTGCTCATCGATGGCGGCGCACCGGGTGACAACCATGGCAGCGACACGGACGCCGACGGCTGGGGTCTGGTGTCCGAACATCGCCTCTATCAATTGCTGCGCCTAAGCGAGGGCAGCGGCGAGCACGTGTTCAGCATCGAGTTCCTGGGCGCGGGCGTACAGGCCTACGCGTTTACCTTCGGCTAAACGCTGCACGGCATGACCGCTGCGATGGCGAGGGCCGCGCGTCGGACTTCATTCCCACATCGGCATGCTCAGCGTGCCTAAATCGCCAAGGCGTCGCTGACTCGTCACTTGGCTCATCGCGGTTCTCCGTGTTGCGGATGTTCATCTGACGTCACTTGACGGGGAAAGTAAATGCGAATTATTATCATTTACGTGAAGAACAGCGGGACGACCCCATGCAATTGATTGGAAAGAAGTTTCAGTTGGGCGCCTCGAGTTTGGCGGCTACCGCGCTGTTCTCGGCCGGGACGCGTTTGGGCGCGGCCGAGGCGCCGGCAGACGCTGCCGGGCCTCCCGGCAATGCGACTACGAACAGCGACTCGCTGGAGCCCATCGTCGTGACCGGCACCGCGATGCGAGCGGATCGCGACATTCCGCAATCCATCAGCACGATCGACAGCAAAGAACTGGCCGAACAGAACGTTACGCGTCTCGAGGACGCCCTGCGCAATGTCCCCGGCATTACCTTGAACGCCGGCGAAGGCGGCGCGCACGGTGACTCGGTCAATCTGCGCGGTATTTCGGTGCCTGACAGCTTCTTCCTCGACGGACTGCGCGACATCGGGCAATACCAGCGCGATACCTTCAACGAGGACGCGGTGGCCGTGTTGCTTGGCCCCTCCTCGATCCTGTTCGGACGCGGCTCGACTGCCGGCGTCATCAATTCGGTCAGCAAGCAACCCTTGTTGACCCCGCTCGCGGCGGTCAATCTGTCGGGGGGCTCAGCCAACTTCGTACGCGCCACGGGTGATTTCAATTGGGTCATCGACGACTCAGCCGCGGCGCGCATCACGCTGATGGACGAACGTTCCGGCGTCGTCGAGCGCAACGTCGTTGAAAATCGTCGCGCGGGGATTGCGCCGACCCTGGCCTTCGGCATCGGTACGCCCACGCGAGTCACACTGAGCTATCTGCACCAGGAAGAAAACAACATCCCGGACTACGGCATCCCGTTCATCGACGGTGCTCCGGCGCAGGTCAATCGCGCCAACTACTACGGCCTCGCCAACTATGATCGCACGCGGACCGCAGTCGACATTGCCGGCTTGCGCGTGGACCATGACTTCAGCGACGACCTCAAGATCAGCAACGCCACGCGCTACGCCACCTACGGATTCGAATACCTCCTGAGCGCTCCGCACCTGGACAATGACTACACGGAGCCGCCGCCTCCGGGAACGCCGCTCGAGGACATCTTGGTTTACCGCGACCAACCCAGCAGCGCCGGCACGACGACCCAGGCGGTCAACCGCACGGATTTGACCGCAAAGTTCTCCACGGGTGGACTCGAGCACACGCTCGTCTCCGGCGTGGAATTGAGCCGCGAAGTATCAAACATCACGCGCTATTTGAACGGCATCGACACGATCGCGCCCACGCCGCTGCTCGCGCCGGACCCGTACAACACACCGCCGACCCCGCTCGACGTCGACACCCTGCCGCGGGCCCGAGGGACCGACGTCGGCGCGTACGCGAACGACACGCTGACGCTCAATCCGCAGTGGGATCTCGTGGTAGGAGTGCGCTGGGATCATTTCGATTCGAGCTTCAGCGAGGCAACCACTAACACCGGATTCTCACGCACGGATACTGAAATCAGCCCGCGTGCCGCCGTCATTTACAAGCCCACGAGCTCGCAGAGCTACTACCTCTCGTACGGCACCTCATATAATCCGGCGATCGAGTATCTGACCCTCGCGCCGACGAACGCAAGTCTCTCACCCGAAGAAGACCGCACGGTCGAACTCGGCATCAAGCTGCAGTTCCTGGACGGCAAGCTCGCGGTGACCGGCGCGCTGTTCGATACGCATCTGAGCAATGCGAGAATCGCGGACCCGGACGACCCGACGATCCAGCAGATGCCCTTCGATCAGCGCGTCAAGGGGATCGAGGTCGGCGTCAGCGGCTATCTGACCGAGGAGTGGGAGATCCGGGCCGCCTATACCCATCTCGACGACCGCATCGTCGCGACCAGCGACCCGCTTGCGCTCGGCAAACAGGTCCCGAACATTCCCCCGGACGCGTTCAACTTATGGAACATCCTGGAGCTGTCGCCCGCGTGGACTCTGGGCGCGGGCTTCAACGCCATGAGTCATCGCTACGCAGATACCGACAATACGGCGGGCGTGCCGGCCTTTGTCGTCTTCAATGCGATGGCGTCCTATGAGTTCAACGAGCACTGGAAGCTGCAGATCAACCTCAACAACCTCACCAACAAGCTCTACTACACGAGCCTGTATTACTCGGCGGTCGATGAAAACCACGCCGTTCCCGGGCCGGGTCGCAGCGTGATTGCCATGCTGAGTGCGCGGTTCTAGACGGCGAGCGCCTATGGCGAGCGACGCACGAATATCGATCACGAGTTACTTGGGAGAGCTAAGCCCGACCCGACTGCGTGCGCTCTTTGCCCAAGACCCGTCGAAGGCCGCAGCATGGGTCCGCCTTGCCGCCGCCGAAGGCCATGCGAGCGCACAAGTTTGCTACGGCCGCCTGCTGCTGGCGGGCACGGGCGTGCCCAAGGACGAGAGTGCGGCGTTCAACTGGTTTCGGCGCGCCGCGGCGAGCGGCGATGCCGAGGCGCACAACATGGTCGGCCGCTGCCTCGACGAGGGTTGGGGCGTCGGCGCCGATCCGGCACAGGCCGCCATTCACTATCAGATCGCTGCAGATGCGAGTCTCGCCTGGGCGCAATACAATCTTGGCCATCTGTATCTCGATGGTCGCGGCGTCGGCCGCGATCCTGCGGCGGCGCTTGCACTCTACCGCGCTGCGGCTCAGCAAGGTCATGTGCGCGCCATGAACCTGCTCGGTCGCTGCCATGAACAAGCCTGGGGCACGGCACCTGACGGCGAGACGGCCGCCGACTGGTACCGACGTTCAGCCGAAGGCGGCTATTTCCGCGGACAGTTCAATTGGGCCAGCGTGCTGCTCGCACGCGGCAAGGCCGACGAGGCCGCACACTGGTTCGAGCGTGCAGCGAGTCAAGGTTCAGCGGGCGTGCGACGCGCCACGCTCGAGGCGGTGGCTCGTGCCCGCTGTCAGTCCCCTCAGCTGGAGCGTGTCTGGCAGGCGCTGCGGGTGCAGGCCTGATGGCCCTGCGCATTCCAAACGTCTTGAATCAAGCGCAGCTCACCACGGTGCAGAGCGGCTTGGCTGCACCCGACACACCGTGGGTCGACGGTCGCGTAACCGCGGGCCATCAAGGCGCCGAGGTCAAACACAACCAGCAAATCGACGAAGGCAGCGAGACGGCGCGCTCCTTGGGCAATGTGATTCTCGCGGCCTTGGAGCGGCATCCCTTGTTCGTGAGCGCCGCATTGCCCAATCGCGTCTATCCACCCATGTTCAATCGCTACACTGCCGGGATGTATTTCGGCAGCCACGTCGATGGGGCGATTCGCCGGATTCCGGGAACCCATCACAAGCTGCGCGCCGATCTGTCCGCCACCTTGTTTCTGGCGGCGCCCGAATCCTACGAGGGCGGCGAACTGGTCATCGAAACCCATGACGACGAGCAAAGTTTCAAACTCGATGCCGGCGATTTACTGGTCTACCCGACGACCTCGAAACACCACGTCAAGCCGGTTACACGCGGCATGCGCATCGCGTGCTTCTTTTGGATTCAAAGTCTGATTCGCGAGGAATCGCAGCGCGAGCAGCTCTTGCTGCTCGATCGGACGATTCAGCGCTTGTCCGCGGCAGGCTCCGACGCGGATTGCATGGTGGCGCTGGCGAGCGTCTACCACAACCTGCTGCGGCAATGGAGCGAATTGTGAACGTCGCGGCGACTACACCGAACGACGAAACGCGTGATAGACCAGCAGGACGATGACGGCACCGACCACGGCGACCACCAGGCTATAGAGATTGAGCCCCGTGACGCCGGCGGAGCCGAACAGACTGAACACCCAGCCGCCAACCATCGCGCCGATGACTCCAAGCACGATGTCCAGGAGGAGGCCTTGGCCGGTCTTGTTGACCAGTTTGCTGCCGATGAATCCGGCAATCAGGCCCAATACGATCCAAGCTAGAATTGTCATAGTGTTTTTCCCTGGCTGTACTTACTGAATTCAGGCAGCAATTACTTGCCTGCTGCGGGTTGTAATACGCAGCGCACGCGAAGACATGACACGGATCACTCAGAAACCTCCCGAGTCCATCGCCAAACGGCTAGGATGAGGAAAAACCGTGCGGGAGCCTCGGATGATTCGCAGAAGTCGACTGGCGGAGATCGATGCTTGGGTACTGGCGGCAGCCTCACTGGTAGCGGCGGCCGCGATATCGGCCGGACCGGCATCCGGGCAGGCGGCAGTGGGGCCCGCGGCGACCGCGGCTTCGCCGGCATCATCGGACGACGCCGGTGTCGATCAAGCGATCGATCGTGCGCTCGGCGACCACGCCCAGTACCAAGCCGTCTTTGCCGCCTTCAAGCAGGCTGTTGCCGATCACGACGCAGCCAAGGTCGCTGAACTGGTCGACTACCCGCTGCGCGTCGCGATCGGCGGGAAGAAGGGCCGCGTACGTTCCGCGAAAGAGTTCATGGCGCGGTACGCGCAAATCATGACGCCGGCGATTCAAAAAGTGGTCACGGAACAGCGCTACGCGGATCTGTTCGTGAACTCGGCGGGCGTCATGTTCGGGAACGGCGAGGTGTGGCTGCGCGGGACTTGCAAGGATCCGCAGTGTCACCAGGTCGACGTGAAGGTTGGCACCATTCAGAGCACCGTGAATCCCGATGACCAGAAGGCTCATTAGTTCCGGCTCGCCGTTCGAGGCCGAAATCGGCTATTCGCGCGCGCTCGTGCAAGACGATTGGATTTTCGTGTCCGGCACGACCGGCTTCGATTACGCGACCATGACCATTTCCAGCGACGTCGCCACCCAGGCGGGGCAATGCCTCAAGAATATCGAGCATGCCCTGAAACAGGCCGAGTCGAGCCTGAGCGATATCGTGCGCATTACCTACATCGTGCCGAATCCCACCGACTTCGAGCCTTGCTGGCCGGTCTTGAGAAAGTACTTGGAGCACATTCGGCCGGCCGCCACGATGATCTCCGCGGGTCTCGCCGACCCACGCATGAAAATCGAAATCGAAGTCACTGCGCGCCGCCGCTAGCGCGCATCCTTGCGGGCGAACACGCCAGTGCTGCAAACGCTCGCCATCGCAAACTATCGATCCCTGCGGGATCTCGTGATTCCGCTGGGATCGCTCAATTTGATTACCGGACCGAACGGCAGCGGCAAGTCGAACATTTACCGCGCCTTGCGGCTCTTGGCCGACACGGCGCGCGGCGGCGTCGTTGCCTCACTGGCGCGCGAAGGCGGTATCGACTCCACTTTGTGGGCAGGCCCCGAGTCCTTTTCGGCCGCAGTCAGGCGCGGCGAACGCCCGGTGGAGCGGACGCTGCGCACCGAATGCGTGTCGCTGCGTCTCGGATTTCAAGCCGCCGCGTTCAGCTACGCGATCGACCTGGGATTGCCGACCCCGCGGGAGTCTGCGTTCGCGCGCGATCCGGAAATCAAAACGGAAACCATCTGGCACGGGCCGGCCTTGCGCCCGGCAACGCTCTTGGTGGAGCGCCGCGGACCGCTGGTCCGGGTACGGCGCGAAGGCGGCGACTGGGAGGTGGTAGCCAAACATCTGCAGCCGTTCGACAGCATGATGGAGATGATCGCGGATCCACAGAGAGCCGCCGAGGTCTTGGCATTACGCGAACAGATGCGGACCTGGCGCTTCTACGATCATTTCCGCAGCGATCTCGAGGCCCCCGCGCGCCAAGCGCAGATCGGCACGTACACGCCGGTGCTCGCACAGGACGGTCGAGACTTGGCGGCCGCGATGCAGACCATTCGAGAAATCGGCGATGCCCCGGCGCTTGCGGCCGCGATCTCGGATGCCTTCCCAGGGGCCGAGCTGCATGTGTCGCAGTCCGACGGTCGCTTGTACCTGGGCCTGCGACAACATGGGCTGCTGCGTCCGCTCTCGGTCGCCGAACTCTCGGATGGAACGCTGCGGTATCTGCTGTGGACCGCGGCCCTGCTGACCCCGCGTCCCCCGTCGCTCATGATCTTGAACGAGCCGGAGGCCAGTCTGCATCCGGACCTGCTACCCGCCCTCGCGCGCTTGATCGGCGTCGCGGCCAAGCAGACCCAGGTCTGGGTCGTCTCCCATGCGGCTCGCCTGATTGCGGCACTCGGGCAACAGGCAGATTGCCACTGCGTGGAACTGGACAAGGAACTGGGCGAAACCCGGGTCGTCGGTCAAGGCAAATTGGATCGGCCGGCTTGGCGCTGGCCGGAAAGATAGACCCCGCCTCGATAGCGCACGACGAACGCGAGCAACAAGAGACCGAGACTGATCACTCCGAAAATCAGCGGCGTGCGCTGCTCGGGGATGAAGGCCATCGCGACGACGATCGCGAGCAGGCCCGCGATGGCGACATAGGTCAGATAGGGATAGGCCCACATGCGAATCCCGAGTCGCGCGGGATCATCGCGCTCCAAGCGTGCACGCAGCCGCAGCTGCGAGAGCGCAATGAGCACATAGACGAAGATCGCAACCGTGCCATAAGAACTCACCAGGAACGCGAAGACTGTGTCGGGCGAGACGTAAGACATGACGACAGCGACATAGCCGAATACCGTGCCGAGCAGAATTGCGCGCGCCGGCACGCCTGTCGCGCTGAGTTTGGTGAGTGCCTTCGGCGCGTCGCCATGCCGCGTCAAGGAGAAGAGCATGCGGGACGATGCATACAGTCCAGAATTGAGCGCGGACAAGACCGCCGTGAGCACGACGGCGTTCATGATTTGCGCCGCTGCCGGTATGCCCATCGCATTGAGAGCACTGACATACGGCGTCGCGATGTCCTTGGAATTCCAAGGCACGAGACAGACGACGAGCAGGATCGACCCCACGTAAAAGAACAGAACGCGCGTGATCACGGAGCTCGTCGCCTTGGCAACCGCCTTCGCGGGTTCTGCGGCTTCCGCGGCGGCCACGGCCACGATTTCAGCCCCAAAATAAAAGCCGGTCGCGGCAACCGCCCCGGTCACGACCGGCAGCAGCCCGTGCGGCGCGAACCCACCGAGAGCCGTCAGTTTGGTGAAGCTGCCCGCAATGCCAGGCCAAAGTCCGAGCACGTAGACGCCCGCCAGGATCAAGAACGCAACGATGGCCGCCACCTTGATCGACGAAAACCAAAACTCGAATTCGCCGAAGGAGCGCACGGAAGAGAGGTTCGTGATCGTGAGCGCAATCAGCAGCGCGAGGCTTGCTGCCCAGCTCGGCACATCGGGTAGCCAGAACTTGATCAAACCAGCACCGGCGACGGCTTCGAGGGCCACGACGATGACCCAGAAGTACCAATACATCCATCCCGTCAAGAAGCCGGCCAAATCCCCCAGCATCGGCCGGTCGCTCCACGCGAGCCGCGCATACTCATAAAAGGAGCCGGCCATGGGTAGTGCGACCGCCATTTCCCCAAGCATGCGCATCACGAGAACGACGAGCAAGCCGGTGATCGCAAAAGACACGACGGCCGCGGGTCCGGCAGCTTTGATCACGACGCCGCTACCGACGAACAGCCCGGCGCCGATTACGCCGCCGAGCGCAATCATGGTCATGTGCCGTTGCTTCAAGCCGTGACGCAGCCGATCGGTGCCCGCCTCGGGAGCCGGCAGCGGCAATGTGCCGGCAGGTTCTTCGATTAGCGGCATGCGCCGGTACCCATCCTCGCGATCGACACGGGCTGTGTCTCACCCAAGAGTTGCATAGAACCGGTCGGATTGGGAGAGCGGACAAGCCGGGCTTGCCGCTTCCAGCGCGGCTCGCACGCCAGCAGCGACGCATGGCATCATGATTCCATGGCCATAACCGCTACACGCTTGACGCCGGCACTCGGCGCGCTCATCGAGGGCGTCTCGCTGGCCGACGATCTGCCGCAGGAGTCGATCGATCGTCTCGCCGAGTTCCTGGTGGAACACCAAATCCTCTTTTTTCGCGACCAAGACCTGACGCCCCAGCAGCAATGTCGGTTTGCGGCGCGCTTCGGCCGGCTGCACATTCATCCAATTTATCCGGTGCTCCCGGAACTGCCCGAGATCCTCGTGCTCGATACGCATGGAGATTTTCTGCCGGATAACGATAACTGGCACACCGACGTCACTTTCACGGCAACTCCACCGATGGCCGGCCTGCTCGCCGCGAAGCACATACCCAGCGTCGGCGGGGACACGCTCTGGTCTAGCAACCTCGCCGCATATGAAGCCTTGTCGAAACCGCTGCAGCGATTCCTCGACGGCCTGACGGCGGAGCACTCCGTAGTCAAGTCCTTTCCGGCGAGCCGCTGGGGCGCGGATCCTGCATCCAAGCAACGCTATGAACGTGCGGTGGCCAAGCACCCGCCCGTGACTCACCCGGTGATCCGCACGCATCCGGTCTCCGGGCGCAAGGGCCTGTTCGTCAACGCAGGCTTCACGACTCATATTCACGAGCTCAAAGCCGAGGAGAGCGACGCCGTGCTCGCATTTCTATATGCCCATGCGGCGCGTCCAGAGTTCACGCTGCGTTGGCAATGGCGCAAGCACGACGTCGCGTTTTGGGATAATCGCAATACCCACCACTATGCCGTTGCCGACTATCTGCCCGAGCGGCGTGTGATGCATCGCGCCACCGTGATCGGCGACCGTCCCTATTGATCCCTCCGAGGGTTGCCCCAGCACAGTTGCCCCAGCGACAGTTGCTATGGCGACAGATGCCTTGACAACTATTGTCCAGGCATCTACTATGCTGTCGTGTAGATCGATACCGGCAGTGTTTCGCATGGCGCCACGAATGGCGCATCGGTGGCGCCTCGCATGTTTACCTCAACGACGCTCGTCGGAGCACAGGGAGTCTCGCGACTCCTGCTCACCGGACTACTGGCTCTAGCCCTGCTCCAAGGCTGCGCCGACGCGACGCGCAGGGAATTGCCCCCTTGGGTTTCCGCACGGGCTCCCGCGGCCGCGCCAATGCGCATACGCACACTCGGTCCGGATCAGGAATTTCTCGAACTTGCCGCGGCAACGGTGGCGCGCAGCCTGCCTGATGACCACGACGGCGAACCGCTGCGCGTGCTCGCGCTCTCCGGCGGGGGCGCCGGCGGTGCGTTCGGTGCAGGTGCCTTGGTGGGAATGACCGAATCGGGACAGCGACCGCGCTTCGACGTGGTGACGGGCGTCAGCGCCGGCGCCTTGATCGCGCCGTACGCATTCCTCGGCCCCTCCTGGGACAAATATCTTGCCGAGTCCTATACCAGCGGATCCGGCGATCACGTGCTGCGCTTGCGCGGTCTCGGCGCGATCTTTGGATCCAGCGTCTATCGCGGCGGTCCGCTCACGAAACTGATCGATCACTATGTCACCGACGACTTGATTCGCGCGGTGGCGGTCGAGGCCGCAAAAGGCCGGCTTTTGCTGGTTGCAACGACGAATGTGGATTCCGGCGAGCCGGTGATCTGGGACCTAGGTTCGATCGCTCTGAATGCCGGCGCGAATGCGCGCGTCATGTTTCGCGACGTGCTGGTCGCCTCCGCGAGCGTACCGGGTATGTTTCCGCCGGTGGTCATGCATTTCCGCAAGAACGGCCAGGTCTACGATGAAGCGCATGTCGACGGCAGCGTGACGCTGCCGTTTTTTGTGGCACCGGAATTCGCCGACGATTCCGTCGAGTCCCACACCGAGCGGACGACGGCGCAACCGAAGCGCCCGACCACGCTGTACGTCCTGATCGACGGACCGCTCGACGAACGTCCCGCGCTCACCCGACTTCAGACCGGCGCGATCCTGTCGCGCAGCGTGACCGCGAGTCTGCATGTGATGATGCGTACGACGCTCGAGCTGGTCGCAAGCAACGCCGCCGCGAACGGCGTGAGCTTGCAATATTCGGCGATCCCCGCCTCCTATCCGCGGCACAACGCGTTCGACTTCAGCGCCGCCGGCATGCGGCCCCTGTTCCAATACGCGACGCAATGCGCGGCCGAAACGCATCTCTGGACGACCTTTCACCGCGGCCTGCCGGCGGGAGAAGCGCCGGGGGCGCCCGCCGGCGGCGTACCCTGCCCGGCCGACGACGCGCTCATCGAGCATCTGGCGAAAATGGGGGCACCTTGACAACAGTTGCCCAGGCATCTATAATGGGTGCCATGAGTGAAGCCGCCAACGTCATCGACTATGACCCGAAGAGCATGGACCTGCGCGACAGCATCGCGGGCCTGGTCGGGCAGGTGCGCATGGCGCTCATTGCCGCGCTCGACAAGGAGTTCGTGCTCGATCCCGACGTGGCCGCTCTCGAGGTCACGGCCGCGCAGTACGTGATCCTATCGCACGTCGTGAAGCGCAACGTCAATTCCGCGTGCGAGCTTTGCGATCATTTGGATTACGACCGCGGTGCCATGAGCCGCATGATTGATCGGCTCGAGATCAAGGGCCTCGTGCGTCGCGTGCCCTTGGCGCACACCCGCCGCGGCGTGGCGCTCGAAGTGACGCCCGAGGGCACGGCGGCGTTTCCGAAAATGGAAGCCTGCGCGGCACGCGTCGTGAATCGCATGCTGCATGGCGTGACGAAGACCCAGGTGCGCGCTGCCGAAAAAGTATTGCGGCAAATGCTGGCCAATGCCTGAATTTTTTAGATCTTATAGTTGCCCAGGCAGATGTTGTATGGGCAGCAAGGATGGCGAGAAGACCATGAAACAACTCATGCAGTCGTACAAAGACCGGATCGCCCTCGGCGTGCAAGCCATGAGCGTCGGCTTGGACCCCGATGTGCTGATGCTGCCGGGCGGCAGCTTCATTGCGGTCGCCCTGTGGCTCTACGAGCATCGACCGAAGCACAAGACGAGCCATGCGACGACGCTCCACTAGTCGCTTATTTGGCCTGCGGGTCGCCCGCCGGACCACAATTCTTATTTAAATAATCCCGCACGGGCGCCGCGAGCGAGCGCGCGGTAGCCACTTGCTGGTACAGACGATCGATCCCAAGACAGCTCACGTGCAGGCGCGCGCCCGGCGGAATCACCGCGTAGAACGAGCCGTCGGAGCGACGCGTCGCGGCGGCGAGCCATGCGTTCGGAAACTCATGCGAGTCGGTCGGCACGCCGATTACATCACCCGCCGCGCCGCCGCCCAACAGAAAGATGGGACCCCGCAGCGGTGCCGAGCGATGCGCAAGCTCGATGCTTTGCAGATCCGCATCGATGCGACGATCCGCGAGTTCGGCGGCATGTCGCCGTTGAAACAGCGAATAGGACAGGATCGCCGCCGTGAACAGCACGATGGCCGTGCCGGCGATGCGGATGGTGGTGGTCAGGTTCAAGGTACGTTACGGCCTGTTACGGCGACAATTCGACGCGATCCGCGGTTAGACTGTGCAATCATGAGATTCGGTCCGGATGTCAGTGTAAAGCTTGCATGAGAGTCAGTCATTGTTCCGCAGACGCGCGCGCCACTGCGCCGTGAGATTCGCGCTGCTCGGCACCTGCCTCGGTTGCTGGCTGACGCTCTCAGCAACCGCACAGGGGCAGCAGGACGGCGTCAAGCTGGTTGGCCGATGGTTGACGCCCAACGTCGCGCCCACCGCGACCTATGCCGGCTCGACCGTGCGCTTGAGCTTCTACAACTCGTCAAGCATATCGGCGGATTTCACCGTGCCGGAGTCCATGTTGGGCCAAGAGGTCTTCATATCGATTACCGTCGATGGCGGCAAGCCGACGCGCCTTGGTCTTAGCCGCGGCACACATCGCGGTGTGATGCTCGCCTCCGGGCTGTCGAAGCAGTCGCATGTGGTCGCCGTGCGCAAGGAAGGCGAACCGAAATTCGGCACTCTACAGTTCACGAACCCCAAGCTCGACGCGGACGGCGTATGGCAGGTGCTCCCCGACGACAAACCCATCGTCGAAGTCATCGGCGACAGCTTCGCAACGGGCATTTGCGCGCTCGGCCCGGACTCCCCGGCAACCTCCGTGAGCATCCACACCTCTTCTTGGGCCTCGGAGGCAAATTCCTGGCCCGGTGTACTCGAGGCGGAATTGGCCGGCGTCGGCCATCCGGTGGACATGGTCGATCTGGCGATCTCCGGGTCGACCGCGGGTTCTGAGGCCGACTCCTATGACTACACGGCGCCGGGTTATAGCGACGCCAAGTTCTACGAGTATTCTCAGCCCGGACGGCAACATGCAACCCTGGCTTTCCTCTGGGGAGGCGGCAACGATCGCCACGACGGCGGTGACCTCGCAAGTGGTTCGCCGGTGACGCCTGAGAATCTCAGTCCCTTCGAACGCGGCATCTATGAGCAGCTCACGAAGATCTTCGCACGCAACCCGGACGTCCGGGTGGTGCTTCTCGAGTATATCGATGTGACCATGCCGGACTGGAAGCCCGCCTACGATCAAATCCAGAGCTTGTTGCCCGTCGCTGAACGCGAGCGAATATTTTTTCTGCCGGTCTACGACCCCAAGAAACTGACCGACGCCTGTGAAATCGACCCGCGGGGCCATCCCAACGTCTCCATGCACATCGCCTGGGCGACCCAGATTCTCACCTGGATGATGTCGGGCGATAGGCTGCAAAAACTTGGCTTCCCTGATGGCCGACAGTGGGATGAGGATCCGACACCGAACAGCACGCCGTGAATCGGTAACTGCTGACCAAGGGCCGCTTGCGAGTCCGTATCGAACGAGTACGAATCCGGAAGAGGCTTTGCATTCTTGATCGTAAAGTGGCCTCAACTGATACGGGGGCCGTTCAATGATCACGCTTTACGACTATCTACCCTCGCAGAACGCGTACAAAGTACGGTTGCTGCTGAATCATCTCGATTGTCCCTACGTCACGAAAATCGTCCAGATCTTCGCAGGCGAGGGCCGGGCTCCGTCATTCCGCGCGAAGAGCCCCACGGGCGCCGTGCCGGTGCTCGAACTCGAGGATGGTCGGCTGCTCACCGAGTCGAACGCCATACTCTTCTACCTGGCGCAGGGCACGGCCTATTTTCCATCCGATGCTTGGAGTCAGGCACAAGTCCTGCGCTGGATGTTCTTCGAAGAAGATTTCATCCAGAACGGCTTGGCGTCGCTCCGTCATTGGACCATGACCCACAAGCTTGGCCGGCGCAGTCCGGAAGTGATTGCGGCAAAGCAGGCATTGAGCCACAAGACCCTCGACATTCTGGAGCGCTGGCTTCAGGAACGATCATTTCTGACCGATGCTGGCTACACCATCGCTGACATGAGTGTGTTCGCGTACGTCAGCCGCGCCGGCGAAGCCGGAGTCGAAATGTCGGCGTTTTCCGCCATCAATCTATGGCTTGCGCGCGTTCGATCACAGCCGAACTTCCTCGACGCCGTCTATCCCTATGCGATGGACCCTCACTCATCGCAAGAACTTCCCTAAGGAGTACGGTCATGTTACTTGCTAGGACGAAACATCCACTCGAACCGACCGCGATGTTTTTGTGAAAACACAGCCCAAGACGAGTGCCACAGCGCCGACGCGACGGGGATCGCGGGTCAACTGGCCCGCGGTCTTGCAACTCGCGTGCAGCCTGATCGAGCGCGAGGCGCCGAATCTGGGGGAGTTGGCGCGGCAACTTGGCGTAGGTCGATCGGAACTGCACAGGCAATTCACGCGGCGCTTGGGCGTCAGCCCAAAAGCCTACACGCAAGCGCTCGCCCTGCACCGACTTGCTCAAGGGGCCGCCGCCGGTCGAACCGCTTTGGACGTGGTGTTCAATGCTGGCTTCGGCACCAACTCCGCGGCTTACGCAAACGCCGCGGAGACGCTGGGCGCGACGCCGGGAGAATTACGCCGGGATCTGCGTATCGGATGGTGGATTGGATTATCCGATCTTGGCTGGATGCTCCTTGGTGCAACCGCACGCGGCATCTGCTGGCTCACCTTCGGCGAAGAGCCGGGCACGATGCTCGGGGAACTGCGTGCGGCCTTTCCCAAGGCTACGCTTTATAACGACGAATCGAGGCTCTATACCTGGTTCGAAACGGTGCGCGACTTCGTACTGCTGCCGAGGGAAGCGCTTGACTTGCCGGTCGATATTCAGGGTACCGCGTTTCAGTCGCGCGTCTGGAAGGCACTGCGTCAAATACCTTTGGGCGCGACGCTCAGCTACAGCGATGTGGCCGCACGCCTGGGCGCGCAGACCGCAACCCGCGCGGTCGCCGCTGCCTGTGCTAGAAATAAAGTCGCCGTGCTCATCCCATGTCACCGGGTGATAGCGAAAGACGGACGGCTGGCGGGATATCGATGGGGTATGGAACGAAAGCGAGAATTGTTGAAGAGAGAGGCGCTCTAGTTCGGTGGATAGGGCCGAACCGTCGTCTACCAACTGTGGCAGGGCTGGGATATACGCCACATAAACGCGATCGCCACCTTAAAGCTCACTCGCTGAGGATGCCGGTAATCGGCCACCAGTGGTACCATCCGGCGGGGATCGTCCGATTGCGCAGCAAGCGTATCCGAGTTGCAATGACCAGGAGTAACAGCCGTGATAAAAATGACATCAACTCTGCTTGTCTCTGTAACAACCCTCGTCGCGACAATGGCATTGGCTGGCGCACAAGCGCCCTCCGCGGCCGGTAGCTTTCAGTTTCAGCGTGTCGGTGAGGCGACCTCGGAGACGACCGAGATGCGGACCTGTTGGTACGACGAGAACGGCGCGTTGACCGGCTCGGAACCGGCGGCAGCGGATGCGACGGTGGGCAGCAAGACTCAGGTTGCCGCCAGCGGCGCCCACGCCTGGAAATACACGGTCGCGGGCTCGGATCAGGTTGCCTGTCCGGCGAAGTTGCCGGTGAGCACGATCAGTCGCCACACCTAAGTTCGCAGCGATGATGGCGAGGCAACGAGCGCAAGATTCCCCATGTCCGAGTCGTCTAGCCCAGCAAGCAGCCTTACCGTACTCTCACCAATCTTCATCTCTTACTCGTCGGCAGACATAGCGCTCGCGAATCGCGTCTGTGCGGCGCTCGAAGAGAATGGGATCCCGTGCTGGATAGCGCCACGCGATGTGCGCGCGGGCGAGGTCTATGCCGACTCGATCGTGCAGGCGATCAACGCCTGTCGGGCGATGGTGGTGCTCCTATCGGCGGGTGCCGTTGAGTCGTCCCACGTGCTGCGCGAAGTCGAACGCGCGAGTTCCAAGAAGCGCCCCATTATCGCACTGCGGATCGGCACCTTCGCGCTGCCACCCGCGCTTGAATACTTTCTCAGCGCATCGCACTGGCTGGACGCCAGTGACGGACAAACGGAAAAAGCCCTCTCGCAACTGACCGCGGACCTGCACGTGGGTGCCCGCACCGCAAGCACGGGCGCCGCGGGAGTCGTAGCAAGGGATACTGCGCGCCAGACGACGCGCGGACCGGCGCGTTTGGGACTGACCTTCGTCGTCGCCTTGATGCTCATTTATCTGATCGTCGATAAGCTCTGGCTTTCGCAACCCAGCGCCACGCCGGCAATGTCGGCGCGCGGCACAGCAGGATCGGCGTCCGTCGCCGGCGCCGCCTTCTCGCCGGCACCGCACTCGGTCGCAGTGCTGCCTTTCGTGAATCTGAGCGGCGATCCGAAAGACGACTACTTCTCGGACGGCCTCTCCGTCGAGCTACTTGACTCTCTCGCGTCGATCCCGAATCTGCAGGTTGCGGCCCGTACTTCCTCGTTCTCATTCAAGGGCAAGGACGTCGACGTGACCGAGATCGCGCGGCGACTCAACGTCGGCGCCATCCTCGAGGGCAGCATCCGCAAGGAAGGTAAGCACGTGCGCATCACCGCGAACCTCGTCAATGCGAGGACAGGCTTTCGCCTTTGGTCGAACACCTACGATCGCGACCTCAAGGACATCCTGAAGCTGCAGACCGAGATCGCCACCGCCGTCACGACCGCGCTGCAAGCCACGCTGCTCGGCGATACCGCGACCCTGGTCGAACTCGGCGGCACGCAGAACCCGCAGGCGTTCGATGCCTATCTGCGCGGCGAACGTCTGGTCGGCACGTCGCTCGATCAGGCAACGACGCGACAGCAGTTCGACGCCTACAACGAGGCGATCAGCCTGGACCCGCAGTTCGCGAAGGCTTACGTCGCCAAAGCGCTGGCCGAAGTCATCTTCGCGAGCAACACGGCCGCGACCACGGCCGCCCGCGAGGGATTTCAACGCGCCCGTAACGCCGCAGAAAAAGCGGTCGCGATCGCGCCGGCGCTCGGCGAAGCGCACTCGGCGCTAGGTTTCGTGCTCGACGCCGGATTTCAGGACTATGCGGGGGCGGCCGCGGAACACGAGCGGGCCTTGGCTCTTGCTCCGGGGAATTCGCGTGTGCTGTTGATGTCGGCGCGGTTCCTTTCGGAAATCGGCCGCAGCGACGCGGCGGTATCCAACGCGCGGCGCGCGGTCGTCTTGGATCCACTGAACCCGAACGCCTACCGAATCCTCGGCTTGATTCTGCTGTATACCCGCCATTTTCATGACGCGGTCGTGGCCTACGACCGCGCGCTGAGCCTCAACCCGCAAGCGGTTCAGGCGGCGGCAAGCCGCGGTCTTGCGCAATTCGCTTTGGGCGACTACGCGGCTGCGCAACGGTCGTGCTCGATTCCACCGCTCGATTGGTACAGCCATCTGTGTCTCGCGATCGTCTGGCACAAGCTCAACCGCGAGACCGAGGCCAGTGCGGAGCTTGCCGCGTTACGCGCCTCGGCGGCCGACGAGAACGATCAGGCCTATCAATATGCCGAGGTATACGCGCAGTGGGGCAATCCCGCACAGGCACTCGACTGGCTCGAAACCGCGTATCGGGTGCGCGATCCGGGTCTCTTGCAGCTCAAAGTGGACTATCTGCTGGATCCAATTCGGCAGGAGCCGCGTTTTAGAACGATCCTCGAGAAGATGCGCTTTCCAGACTGAACATATGCGGGATGGGCTGTGACCGCGGTCGCGGCGAGGGGCGTTCTGCGCTGATACGATCGGGCAACGAAGCGTGATCTCACGCGAGGAACCGGTCTGGTGACGGAGCGATACGACGCGATCATCGTGGGCACAGGCTTCGCGGGCGCCTTTTTCCTGCTGCGCTACCTGCAACATGCGCCCGCCGACGCGCGCGTGCTCGTGCTCGAGCGCGGCGACACCGATAGCAAAGCCTGGCAACTCGCGCATCGCGCAACCTCGAGCATCCCTATGGACGAGGTTTACCATAATGTGACACCATCCAAGCTCTGGTTGACGAGCCCCGGACTCGGCGGCAACTCGAAATGCTGGTGGGCGGGCGCGATGCGCATGATGCCCAACGATTTCCGCCTGCGCTCGAGGTATGGCGTGGGCGACGACTGGCCGCTCAGCTACGGCGACCTGGAGGATCATTACGGCACCGTGGAACAAGTGATGCTCGTTTCGGGACCGGAGGACTCGCCGATGCCGCGCTCGCGGCCGTTTCCGTTGCCGCCGCACCGCTTTTCCGATCCGGATTGGCTGCTCAAGAAGAAATTTCCCGATAGTTGGTTTCACCCGGCGACCGCGCGCGCGAGCATCGCAACGGGCAAGCGGGGTGTCTGTTGCGCGAGCGGTGTTTGTGAACTTTGCCCGGTGGATGCCAAGTTCACGATCCAGAACGGCATGCTCGATCTCTACCAGGATCCACGGGTGACTCTGCAACTACACTGCACGGTCGAGACCGTGGAAACGAGCGCCGGAGTTGCCTCAGGCGTCAATTACCGGGAACACGGCGTAGCAAAGCAGGCTCGCACCGACCTCGTGGTGCTGGCCGCGAGCGCGCTGTTCAACCCCCACATTCTTTTGCGCTCCAACATATACCACCGTCTGTTGGGCAAACGCCTGA
>Ga0209208_10003459_pt1 | contig 22583 bp, 20 predicted proteins | sample S1TSphfallax_3_FD_187694 | JGI IMG/M metagenome (GOLD analysis project Ga0209208, IMG submission 187694) | Host-associated microbial communities from peat moss isolated from Minnesota, USA - S1T2_Fd - Sphagnum fallax MG (SPAdes) (version 2) | ecosystem: Host-associated > Plants > Peat moss >...
ATATGATTTACCTAATTTAGTCTTACTAATTATGAGCCATTACCTCGTCATCACCTTCCAAATGAGTGAATGATTCAAGTGCAAAGAACTTAGCCTAACTTTCATCTATGTTGTTGAATCTTTTCCACACGTTAGCTTTGATGTAAAATCACACTAAAGGCAAAAAGGATGCTGGTTGTAACTTGTTACTACACATGGTGAAATTAATAATTTGTCATTGGAAGTTGGCCCATTACAATCCCCTCCACACAACAGCTCCATGTGTCTCTCAACCCAAAACACAATTTATTAGCACCAACAAATGGAGGGATGTAGCCTAGAGAAAGCAAGAATCCATTGATGAGAAAGAAAGTCTCCTTGTGCCATTTGGTACTTGAAGCAATCCACATTATAAATTTCCTTTTTGATGGGTTTTGTGTCCATGAGAAGTGAGAGTCTCTAATATCTCACATTAAAAGCCCTAGAATAAGGGCCACTTTAGTTAGATGAGTTTCCAAGGTTAGTGTCCAATGAAATAGAGCACTCCTATTGGATGAGAGCCATAAATTGGACCCATGGCCTTTAGATGCGGGTCCGAGACCAAAAAGTGGCAAATTGAGGCTAAACCTACATGCCACCATTTTGGAAAGGAAATCAATTGGTTCAAACGGCAAGAAGAAAAAAGATCAACATGGCTATTGTTGGATTTTCTAAGACCCAAACAACAACTTCGGATGGAAAACACAAGTTTTAGGTTATGTTACCCTTTGTGTTTTAAATTTCCCAATTTTTTTTTTGCAAAAACAGATTGAGTATATAAACTTGAGGATTTTTATTTTCACATCCTATAGCCAAAACTATGTTACAAAACTTATGCCAAATTTGTTATTATTACAGATAGTGGTGTCTATTCAATATTGTCATGAGTTTTTGGTATTGGGTATTTCAAAAGAATTGTGAGTGGTTTCCATCCTTCATGTCCACCATGTTCAATGATTTGCTTCATAAAAGGTGTACTAAAGTAGGCCCACTTTAGTGCACCAAATATTAAATAGAATGAAAATTAAATGTTTAATAAATTTAATTAAATTTTTGATTGGTGGTTTTGGGGGTGATTTTGATGGTTATTATTGGGATTTTCTTTGTCCCATGATTAAAGTACTCATGTATCAATTAAGGTATACATTAAAATAGTTGCATTATTTCTTTCCTAATGAAAATAGGTTAGTTAGAAAACACATGGCCCATCCCTTTTTTGCCAAGAAATGAAAGTTCAATACCCAATACCAACCAAGTCTATTGATACCTAGGTTGATACCCCAACTTTTAATACTTTTTAATCATCATAATATTTTAAATTTAATGAATTTTTTTTCATAATAACAAATTACTTTGCCTACATTTCAATAATGAAATATACCCTCACTAACTTGCCACCTCTTTTCCTTTTAAATTTATTGATTAATTGTGTATGAAAAATATTGGCTAAAACATTAATTGTTGAGATACCTAGTAGACATTTCAATAAGTTACCCATTGGATAAAACTTCCACAAACTCTTTTTTTGATAAGTATATAGCCATTTAACCAAATATTTACACTATTCAACATTAGGTTTACATTTTACATCTCTCAAAAATATTTCTTGGATAAAATAATTCCTCCATATGTAATTACCAAACTACAAAAAGGTCTTACATGCATATTAAATGAATGCTTCCAATTTTAAATTCTATTCCACCATTACTTTTTTTAAAAAAAAACCTCTTCAAAATAAATGCAATAGAAAGAAAAATTAATCCATTAAAATATCATAGAAGGAAAATGGATGATTGAAAAATTCTAAATTTTAAAATTCATTATGAAATTAATTTTACATTAATTTTTCACAAAATTATACATAAAAAAAAATTGTTGTATGTACAATAATATTTCAAATAGTTTTCATGAAGGGAAATTATTAGTGTATGAACAATACTATTTCAATTAGTTTTTCATGCAGGAAAATTTATTGTTGCATTAATATTATTTTTAATAATAATCTTTCATGCAATGTTGAAAATTTTGTTTTTGGGAAAAAATAAATCCAAAGATATAATAATAATTAAAATAATAATAATACTGGGAGTTGGTGGGCAGAAAAGGTGGCAATTGTTGGTGGCCAAAAAGGTGGCCTTTTAGGGTTTGTACGGCGCCGTTGGCTTTCATGGCCCCCCTCCCCCCGACGCGACGGCCGAAAAAGCACCAATCGACGTGCCAAAACTGACATCCCAAAAGAAACTTCCCACAGTCGAGATCTTGAAGTCGACGTCCCATACTTGGCATCTCAAAAGCGAGGTTCCAGATTCGAGGTCTCAAAATTGAAGTCCAAGAATCGACATCTCAGAATCGACGTCCCATTATTGACGTCTCAAAAATTACATTTCCAGAATCGACGTCTCAAAAGCGATGTCCCCGCCTCCTCTAGGGTCCCTTATCCAAATCGACGTGCCAAAATTCAGGTCTCAAACCACGTCCCCTTTTCATGCTCCCAAGGACCCTTTGCAGAGCAGCGGCAGTGACAGCGTCGTCGTCGCTTTTGTTGCTGGCGCGCGAGCGTTCTCGTTTGGTCTCTCGCGCTCGCTCTCCGTTCGTTTTTCTGCCACTTTTGCAATTGTCGGAAGCTGTTTGACTGCGCAGAAAGCGGAAGAAACAAGTGTAGACGACACCCAATTCAAATGCAACAAAACTTTTGAAGAATCAGCAGCAGCAGCAGCAGCAGCACAGCAGAGAGAAAGAAATCAACAAAAGATGGGAAGAAGAAGAAGAAGAAGAAGAAGAAGAGCAAGGTGGGTAGTCAGGAGGAGGAGGAGTGGGTATCCCTAGTATTGCTTGCTTGCTTTGCTTGCTGTACGACGGCAATCCTCTTCATGCCAATCTGCACTTCTTTATGTGCATTTTGTTGCACCCTAGTTAGTGTCTGTGTTCATGGTTTGCTCTTTCGCTTTCTTCATGCCAAGCTGCTGCGTTTTCTTTTCTTGAGCTCTTCAATTTCCGCAGCAGCAATCAGTTGGTCATATTTTCTTCATTTCTTGCATGTCTTCTTCTTTTTGGTTGCACAGACGGAAGTGAGAAAGAAAGAAAGAAAACCCATCACTTCCCCAACTTTTCTTTTTTCCATGCGAGAAGCTTGCTTTGGTTCTTGCATTGTTTGTTTTTGGGTTTTCTGCTGCATTGTGGGGTTTGGTGACGACAGATTGGATGGAGAGTGTCCGTGTTGTTTTGGGTTTTTGCAATTCTGAAGTTGGGGAGTCTCTGAAGCTCTCTTTTACTCTCTGTCTCTCTGTCTCTGGAGGGTAAGACTTTCAGAAAGGTTTAGTGGATGGTGGTAGTAGAAATGCTGCACAAGTTGGGTGAGAAGGTTCTTTTGTTTTGTCCTCGCATTGTGTGTTGGGTATTTTGTATTAAGCTTTCATGGGTTTAAGACATTCTTGGAAGAAAGAAAGAAAGAAAGAAAGAAAGAAAGAGCGTAAAGATGACCAACCCAACCACACTGACCTCCCTCCCCCTTCCCCCGTTCTCCCCTCCCAAAGAGAACCGGACATTTCTGTTGGTTGTTGTTTTCTTGGGAAGCAGCTTTGAGAGAAGGGAAAAAGAAAACCCACCCACCAGTTCACGGAAGTGCATGCAGCAGTCCCTGTTGTGGGAATTGTAGCATTCTTGGGAGGATGGGATAGGATGGAATGGAGGAGGATCTTCCAGGATTGCTAACTGCTATAGGGTTTTTCTTGGGGTATTGCAGTTAGTTGCAGACAATCTTGACCACCACGAGGCAAGGACAACAGAGGTGCAATCTTGGACTGTTGTAAAGATAGACTGTGGAATGTATTCATCGCCATCATCAGCAGTAGCAGCAGAGAGAAAAGTTCATACATGGGTCCTTGGGCAATTCTGTTGGGTTTCTTCATTTCTTTTCTCCTTTGAATTTCTGCAGGTGGTTGGGAAAGAGAATTGAAGATCTTGGGGATGCAGAGCACCACTTTGACTGTTTGCAATCTGCTGGAAGTTGAACAGTCTTTGGGGGTGTTCTCTTGGGGTATTCACCGTCAGTCTTTGCATTCTTTCAGGGGGAAGAAGAGCAATTGGAGAGCTTAGAGCAGAGCAGGCTAGACCTAGTTGTTGACACATGAGATGGGGTATGTGCTCTCATTGAGTTCTTGGATATGGCCATTTCTGGGCTACTTGGAAATCATATCACAGGACTGTAAGCAACAAGGTTCTGCATATTATTTAGGTTTTCAGGATAAGAGGGTAAAAGATTCGAGAGTTGGGAGTGTTTTGAGAACAACTGCAGTATGGCTCTTTGTTTGCAGGAGGGCAGTATGGTGTTTTGTTGCTATCATGGATCAGAGGAGAAGCAGAAGAAGATTCTTGCTGCATTGCTTGCCATGTGCACCCCTTTGTACCAATTGAATCTTTGAAACACTTTCAGCTGGCTGGTGATGCAGTAGACTGACATCCAAACCTTACAGGAAAACTTTAGTTTGAGGTATGGTTCTCCTCATTGTTTGTGTTTTCCTGGTAGTTGAAGCTCAACATGGGAGCTCAGTTTGTGGTGGCCTCCTCTAGGTTTTGTAATTTCTGGCAGAGTCTGTCTGAAACTCATGGTCTGATGATTGTTTGATATGTCTTCCTGTAGTTTTCTTTTGTTTTCCTGGGTGCTTTTCTTTTTCTTTCCACACTGAAGCAAAATGATAGAAGATGGGTTCTGAGCAAATTTCTGGAGAGTGGAATATAATATGGAGGACTGATCTGGTGATTGAATAGTATGTGATAGGTGATTGAAATCAGCCTGAGAAAATGGAGCTGAGTATTCTTCCAAAGATGCAGCCACCAGACCCTCCGCTTGCAGAGCTTGTTGGAATACAGTTTGGCATGTTAGCTGCCAAGGAAATTGTACGACATTATTTGACTGCATTTACATTGCTGATGAGCCAATTTGAATTTGAGTGTTCTTAGCAGTAGTTGATGTTCTCTGCTTCAACTATTGGGCTTATTGTTGATTTGCTAGACCTACCCTTTCTAATGTGTGGGGAATGATGGATATATGTCTGACAGATCAACTTCTCGGTCCTTGAGAAAGGAAAATCTGTCAGAACACCAAAGGAGCTTTGGGATCCACGCCTTGGTCAGCCAGTTGAAGATAGGTGTGCGACTTGTGGTGGCCGGAATACAGATGAGTGTACAGGTATGATGATGATGCTCAAAAGTTTTGTTCAAGGCAAAACACATGAAGATGGTATTTTTGACTTATTGTTTGTTGTATGGTACATCCAGGAATGAGTTCAGATAACAGCAACTTCTGGATGTGATGTGGAATTGATGCTTTTGGTGACAAATGTAACTTTACATGATGGTTTCATTGCAGGACATTTTGCCCATGTCGACCTTTCACAACCCATTTTCCACCCGAACCACATGCGTCTCTTGCAACATGTGCTCCAAAAGATTTGTCTGGGATGTGGTGTCCCCCTGGTAAAGAAAAAGAAGGTACCCTCTCTCTCAGCAGGAGTTATCTTGAAGCCAACACTTTGTGTATCTTCTTCCCTGGCTTGCTTGCTTGCTTCCTTCTCCAGCATAACAACCCTCACAATGAATGTTTTTGTCTCTCTCTGTTTGCAGATGCAAGATTCTTCCGATCCTGGCATTCCAGGACATATATCTAAAACCAAAGGTTTGGAAAATGTAAAAGTAGAGACTCCACAATTGAAGGGTTTCAACAAAAATGTAAGTGATATATATATCCCTGTCTCACTTTTCAATGATTTATCCTTCTTTCAGTTTGCTTGCATTCCAGGGAAGAGAGAAGGCCCTGTGGATGGGATTTTACTGCTGGCTGAGGCTTATGATTCTGAGTAGAACATATGGAACATGATTTTGTGCAGGATGCAGCAGTGGGCAATGGTGTAATTGTGCTGTCATCAGATGATGAAGATTGTTTTCTGCCACAAGATATTTTGAAAGTGGCACAGCCGCTAAAGAAAGTTTCCTTTGTGGAAGAGGTTTCCAACAGTGAGTCTCTGCAAAGTCCCCGCCGGAGCTTGAGAAAGCGGAAAGGCAAAAATGCTGCAAAGAGTTCCATTGAGAATGGACCTTCGACTCCAAAGACTGCTGGGGGCATACAGGTTAGTAACTCATGTTACTCTTGAAAGCCCTATATATATCTGTGGACTTTTTTCTTTTTCTTTTTTTACCCTGCAGATTCTGTCCCTGAAATCATCTCATGGGTTTAGAGATTGTGGGTTTGTGCAGACTGATCTAGAGAAATATCTGTCCTCTGAGGTCACTTGTGCCAGCACTCCCCCTTCCCATCGTAAGAAGTGTCCATATTGCTCAATTGACAGCCCAGAGTATCCACCTGTCAAGGTTAAGATCATGCCTGTGAGAGGGAAGAAGAAGGATGAACTGTCGCAAGTCCTTTCCATGGAGATTGGAGCAAAAACTGATAATGTTGCATCGGATTACTGGGGTTTTGTGGAACTGACTTCCAAGTCCTATGATTTGGACTTTGCACCACCACGTCAGCGAGATCTACTACCATTTGAGGTAAAAAATCTCTTTGTCTTCCAAAAGGGAAGATTACAAATCTCTTTGGGTAATTTTGTTCCTTGGTGGTTGCAATTCTATTCCTAACATGTTGATTCCGAACTCTTCATTTCAGGCTTTGAGAATCCTGAAGAAGATCCCAGAGGATTCAATTGGTTGTTTAGGCATGCACAAGTCTGTAGCACGCCCAGAAGCACTTGTGATGGAGCGTGTGCCAGTTCCCCCAATTTGCACACGGACTCCTGACATGAAATATGTCAGCAACACGACATCTGTGCGCTTTGGCACTGTAAGTGTGCATCTTCTTTTTTGAGGCCAAACTCTAATGCATTATTCTGTAGTGGTACTTCCTCTGCTTCTTTTTGGAAGACTGCAATGTAAGTCAACATTTCTCTCTACAGACAGACCCACCCAACCCAATCTTTCGCGGAGTCTGATGCACTCCAAAACAAAAAAGCTTGACTTATAGAAGAGGGTGTTTAGTTATGAGGATTGCAGGTTTTTCAGGTTCTTTTTCCACCAAAAATTCATATAAGTTTGTGGGTGGTGCAGGATAGAGCCACACGATCGCTGCAGACGTTGGTAAATGAGGTAGCTCGTATCAGGAGCACCAGAAGTGGCAAGCCCACATGGAGGGCTGGAAGAGATGAATTCAAACTCCTTCAGTCAATCACTGCCAACTATTTCCGGGAGCGAGGAGCCCCTAAGGTTTATATATATGTATTTATATTCTCAGCATTGGTTGCAGAAATTGTGTACCTTTTTTTTGCCTGTTCTCCTTTTCATGGATGGACCTGAGTCCAGTTGTGGTGTGACATTGGAATGCTGCATTTTGTTCAGAAGCTAGCTATACCCATCAGTATTCCCATTTCTGAATGTCTGATTCATTGTGGGTATTTATGTGCCTGAAATAACAGTTCATGGCAGGAAAAGCCATAGTGAAGAAAGACCGAAATGGTCGGGTAATGACACAGGGTGATGATTATCGCTGGACAAAAGACTGGTTCACACAGAACATTTTGGGGAAAAGTGGGAACAGTACAGCACGTGCAGTCATCACCGGCGATCCTGCTATAGCTGTTGATGAGATTGCCATTCCTGATGCAATTTCCCGGGAACTCACAGTACCTGAGAGAGTTACCAAGTGGAATCAAAAGAGATTGCAAGATTGTGTGGACCGAACCCAAATGCTGGAGGTGCGGAGGGGAATAGGGGCTACCAGTTTAATACGGAATGGCGAATTCATTCGCCTACATGCAACCACCACCAAACAGCTGGAGATTGGTGACTTGGTCAACCGCCATCTGCAGGATGGTGATTATGTGTATGTGAATCGGCCCCCATCTGTTCACAAGCATTCTCTTATGGCGTTGCGAGTGGTATTACACCCGGGTATGGTTATTGCAATCAACCCATTTATCTGTCCGCCATTTGGTGCAGACTTTGATGGCGATATATTTCATATCTTTGTTCCGCAATCTGTGGAAGCAATGGTGGAGCTGAAGGAGCTGATGACAGTGCAACAGCAGATCATCTGCTCACAAGGAGGACTGCCACTTCTTGGACTGACACAGGACACCTTGCTAGCTGCGCATCTCATGACCTGTCAGAAGGTGTTTCTGGACAAGGTTTCCATGGATCAGCTGCAGATGTGGTCTTCAGCTGCAGTTGTTCCTAAGGCAGCAATCTTGAAGTCCCCTAAAGGAGGTCCTTTGTGGACAGGAGAGCAGTTATACAGTTTGACGTTGCCTGCAGGTGTGGATTTTCACACTCTGGATGGAGAGGTGTTGATCAGGAATGGAGAGATTCTAAAAACTGGGTTCAGTTCAAAGTGGCTTCAGAAGGGAAGAAACAGTCTTATCGATGCAATTTGTGACCAATCTGGCCCTGAGGCGGTGGTTGAGTACTTGAACAGTGCAAAAGGGCTGTTGCATGCCTGGCTAGATAGCAACGGTTTCAGTACAGGGCTAACTGATTTCCTTGTCACCAGCAATGCAGAAGAGAGACGGTCAATGTTGCAGAGAGTCTCTGTCGACTGTCTACAAAGAGCTAAGGAACAGTCCATCAACACATTGCAGATCTGTGATGCGAAATTCCAACTATCACATCTGTCAGTAGACTTGGAGGTTGATGGTGCCTTTGACAGACTGGAAGTCAACCCAGCAAGCCTCTCCAACAAGGTTCAGATGTTGGAAAGCATTGCAATCAAGGCATTCCGAGCAAGCATGGCGGGTATGGGTAACATTGTCCAGGAATCTTCAGTCTCTCGAAATTCCCTGTTTTCAATGGTGAAGGCTGGAAGCACAAAAGCCAGTATGAGTAAACTGCTGGACCAGATTGCATGCATGGGGCTTCAGCTCTACAAAGGAGAGCATATGCTCCCATTTTCACGTGTGCTAAACAATAGTGCACCATTGGAGTCTCAGCTCCAAGAATGGTGGGAGGATCATGGACTTGTACAAAACTCACTGGTAGATGGGTTAACGGCTTTTCAGCTTTTCAACCATGTCATTGCAAACCGCACCTCCATCCTGCGGAAGCATGTCGAGGTGGTGCAACCAGGCACTCTTTTCAAGGTGCTGATGCTCTTTCTGCGTGATTTGCATGTTGGCTATGATGGGACTGTGCGAAGTCAGTGTGGGCAGAAAGTGGTCCAGTTCTGCTATGGAGGAGCTCGAGCAAGGCACCGAAGGTCTCGCAAAGAAGACCCAGATCTGAGATGGAAAGTCTCTTACCTGGCTGGTGAACCGGTTGGAGTGCTGGCGGCTACTGCTCTGTCTCAGCCTGCATATGAAAGTATGTTAGATGCACCTCACCATAGTGGGTGGAAAATTCGGCCTCTGGAGCTTGTGCAGGTATCTGAGACCTGTGGGTGTGATTGAGATTGCTATGATCTCAGGTGTAAATGCTTTCAGTATTAGAGGCTAACTGTTTTCCAGGATGCCTTATTGTGGGTTAAGTTGTTCCTAAGTTGCAAGTCAGTGCAGTTCTGTATTCTCAAATTCTCTAGCTATTTCTTCCCCCCCATACCAGCCCCATTATTGAACTGGGTCCTTTGGACCGACAGGAAACTCTCTACCCACGAGAAAAAGGAGATCCAAAGGCAGTGGATCGGCGTGCCATACTGAGGCTGACTCACTGTGACTGTTCAAAGTCCTCATGTCTGGAGAGGCGTGTGCTCAGGGTCCAGAACCAATTGAGGAGAATCATTCTGAAGACACTTGCTCAGACCTCTATCATTGAGTAAGTTGCTGTACCCACTTTATGTGATGCTTGCTTACAGGAAGGGTTTTTGTGGATAAAAAAAGAATTCAGAAGTGATGATGTGGATGGGTTCCAAATCATTACTGTCGTTCACTGTTCCTCTGATGTTTCTGTCTGTGGATGCAATTTCCTAATCTTGATCAGTATTTTGTTTCTCTGTGGTACTGATCAGATACTGGGATGCAACCAATGAGAGGAAAGCAGGTGTAAATGGTGCTGCACTTCGCCTGGGGTCACCTTGGCTGGGGCATATCCATATATCTAAGGTATGTCAGCATTATTAGATGCTGATGGATGCCATTTTTTGTGATTTCAGAGTCAAAGGTGTTGGTTGATTTGCACCATTGTTATATTAGCATACACTTTTTTGAGTGCAAGTTTGACGATGTAACTTTGGACTGCTGCTGGCAGGAAGTGTTGCAGCAGCATGAGCTGACTATGACAAAGATTGTGGGCAAGCTTCAAAGAAAGTTCAGCATCTTGAGGCCCATCACAAAGAAGAATCCATTGGGACAAATTTTCTTTTGCCACAGGTCTTTCCTGAACTCCACATGAATGCTTGCAATCCTGCCCAACAGCCCAGAAAGGGGTTTAGGTTTTAGTCAGAAAGGGATGGCTTAAGAATTGTCAGCTGTCTTCAAATGCATGGTGAGAGGCTTCAGCATCTTGGGTTTGTACAGACCTCCCCAATTCAATCTTGTAGATGCTTTCCACCCTTCTCACATTTGAAAAAAAGAAAAAAATGACTTCTTCTGGTGTCTGAATGGAGCAGCTGTGGAATCTGTTTCTTTCTGTGCAGTGAATTTTGTGATGTCTCCTGTGGTTTGTGCATCCATTTTTCTCCGAAATTGCCAAAGAAAATGCAGAATCAGTATGACGATGATGAGTATAATCATTCTCTACTGGAGTTAATGAAAAAAATACGAGACAGGATCCTTCCAGCTCTTCTTGAGTGCACCATAAAAGGTACATCTAGTGAGGATGAGGTATGGGCAAGCCATTTTCATTTTCAGACTGCATTTATGTACTGAAGAAATGGCAACCATCTACATCTTTTGACTGCTAGCCAACTCATTACTATGTCTTGTGATTTATTCACACATAAAGAACAGTTCTATGCCCATGACCCAATGGGGAGTTGTAGCAGCAACTGTTTTCCAAGTGTAAAGTTTTATTGGGGAGTTCTTGTATAGTTCTCATATAAATGTATATGCATAGTGAAGAAGAAAGGATGGATACTTACTAACCCTAAACCCTATGTTTTTGTGGGGATGGGTGATTACAACAGGTGATGAACGCCTGGAGTCTGTAAAAATTGTGCAGGAGGATTGCACATGGCCCTCATGGCATCCTAAAACTGCAGGTGTTGTCAGGCCGGGTGAGGAGGAGCTGGTGTTGGAAGTAGTTGCAACTTCTTCTGTGCAGCAAAAATCTAAACGCAACATGGCATGGAATGCAGTAATGGAAGCCTGTGTTCCAGTAATGGAGGAGGTGGATTGGCAACGCAGCATGCCCTACAGCATTCAGGAGATGAAACATGCCCTTGGCATTGAAGTTGCCTACCAAATGGTTGTCCAGGTTAAAATAACAAAAAGATCCTTCTGCTACTATGCTGTTGGTTTCATGAGTTTTTGACAATAAACACATTTCTGGTTTTTTCTAGAGTTTTCTACAAAAAACCATTTCTAACAGTTCTTGGAGACAATTGGTTGGAGCCCTTTGTTTGTGATGTATAGTTATCCTGTTGACTGCTTTGTCAAACTACTGCTGCTGACAGTGAAAAGGTCTTTGTCTATGGTTCATATAGAAGAATCTCTAGAGAGTTCTACAAGCTTTGTAATGTGGGTTATTGTGTACCTTGGGTAAATGTCTGTTATTGATGTTGGAGCAGAGAGTGGCACTTGCTCTGGAGGAAACAGCTCCACATACATACCGGGAGCATATCAAACTGATAGGAGACATGATGACCTATTCGGGTGATGCAAATGGGTTCACATTTTCTGGCTTCCGTGACATGATCAAAAGCGCCCACATCTCAGCACCTTTTACAGAGGCAGCATACCAGGTAAAATCTTCCAGCAACATAAATTATGATGGAATCACCTAAGCCCTAAACTGTAAACCCTAAACACATTTTCCATACATACTGCATCACTGGATTTGTAACTTGTTTTGCATTCTGTGTTTGCAGAAGCCGATCAGGAGTTTTCTGGATGCAGCTGCAAAAGGTGCAATGGACAGTCTGGAAAGTGTTATGACTTCATGTGTTTGGGGCCGAGAAGCCCCTCTTGGAACAGGAACAAAAATCGAGTTACGTTGGCAGCCCCTGCATGAGGACCTGCAGGCAAGTCGAATTGCAGAATATATGTTTAATTCAACTTTCATGGATATCAATCTCTACCTGCTTTTCAGTAGAGCAGGGTTTAGGGTTTATGACCATGTTGGGAGAGAATTTTTGATAATGTTTCGACTCTGCTCCTCCCCTGTTTTGTGCTGCAGGAAGTAGAAGAAAAAGACTTGCATGCAATTCTGAAGGAACTGGGTGAAAGATGTGTTCCTGATTACGCACCTCCAGTTTCACCAGCACAATCACTTCCCGACTATATGGAGAATGAAGAGGAGCAAGGCATTGATGAGCAAGCAGGATTCTCTCCACGACAGTCTCCAATCCAAGGAGATGACGAAAATGATCCCTGGGGTGCAGTGGTAAACAACACCATGGAGGACAACTCTGATGGCGCTGGAGGAGGTTGGGCAGCAAGCAAAGCAGATAAAGAAGGTAGAGGAGGTTGGGGAGCAGTTGAAAGTGGTAAAGGCTCTGGAGGAGGTGGCTCTGATTGGGACACTGTAGGTGATGATGACAAATCTTGCAAAGGTGGAGGAGGGTGGGAAAGAACAGGTGATCTTCAAGTGAGTGCAAGAAAGAAGGGGGTAGACAAAGCAGAAGGAGATTGGGGAGCCGTCAACAACGAATGCAAAGATGGAGGAGGCAACTGGGGACCAAGTGATGTTACAGTGAGTGGAGTGCAGGTGGCAGTAGATGAAGATGGAGGAGGTTGGGGAGCTGTCACCCATAGCGAGCAAGTCTCTGAAGAAGGTGGATGGGACAATGTGGGTGACAGCAAGAAGAAAATCCCTCGAGATGGACACAAGAGTGCAGGTAGTGATGGCAAGGACAATGTGGGTGACTGGTTAAGAAGCAGTGTCAAGGGTAACAGGAAGGGTGATGATCAGGAAGAGAGGAGTTGGGGAGCTGTCCATAATGGGAAAGGTGGAGGAGATACCTGGGGCAGTATGGAGCCTGTGCAGGAGGAGCAAGGCTGGGAAGGAGAATTAGCAGCACGGAAGGAAGAAGCTTCATGCGGTGGTTGGGGGGGTACTGTAGGCAGTGGTGATGGATGGGAAGGGTTCGGTGATGCTCCATCTCATGCAAAAACCACTCATAACAACAAAAGTGAGAAGCAGTCGAGAGACCTGGGATTGCTGGAATCTTGTGCAAACAGTGATGCAGCTGGCTGGGGTGAACTGTCCACACAGAAGGATGAAAATGGATGGGGAACAACAGTTGCCACCACCAAAGGCAGTGGAGATGAAGATCCTTGGTCTTCAGTAGCATCCACAGGAAACGAGGGTGATGGCTGGGATGCAATTGCAGCAGGCCCTGGAAAATCTGTTAGTGGTGAGCAAGATGCTAATGATGGGTGGGGTGCACAGGACACACCTCCAAAGAAGTTGATGGCATCAAGTGGTGGATATGGTCAAGAATCAGAGGAGGCATCTCAGGTGTCTTGGGGTGGCAAAGAAGAAAGAGGTGGTGGGTCTTACCGAGGAGGACGTGGACGTGGACGTGGTCGGGGCCGTGGACGGGGACGAGGAGGTTTTGGTAGAGAAGCGGAGGAGCGAGGAGGGAGAATTGGGTCAGGTGCTAACTTGGAACCTCTTGGTAAGCAGCGGACATTCAAGACAACTGAACCTGCCCAAGATCATCCTCCTGGTCTAGGGCAAGGAGGTTCACAACAGAGTCAACCTTGGGAGATTGTTAAGTCAAACTTGATATCAAACACAACAGGAGGCAGTGACAACCAGGCTTGGGGTAGCCTGGTTCAAGAGACAGTTGGTCAAGGTGCTGATGGTGCAGAACCAAATCCAGGTATACATGATATGACTACACACTTTGGACCACAAACCTTGACCTTTATGCTTGTAGTGTCACGCCTCATGCTACTCTCTATGTAAATGCTTGATGGTTTTGTGATGGCCTAGTGTTTCAGAGCTTTCTCTGTCTTTCATTCACTTCTGTCCATTTTGGACCCATGCGCTGCAGCAGGTGATAGCGACTGGGCGCAAGCATGGGACAACACTGGAAGTGAAGTTGATGATGCCACTGGGGCAGCAGATCCCTGGACATCAGTGGGTATTTCAACTCAAAAAACTGGAGTGGCACGGAATGCAACCCAAACCAGTGCTGTCAGGGTAGGGGATGGCAGTGGGGCTTGGGATGCAGCTGAAAGCCAAGTGGTGAATGAAGATGGTTGGGCATCAATAGGCACTTCGACAGAAGCTGCCAATGATGATGGGGCTGAAGGTGGATGGGCATCTGTGGGCACTCCAACCCAAACAAAGAACAGCAGTGCAGGAGATGGGTGGGGATCCATGGACCCTATATCACAAAACTCTGCTGTTGGACCATTTGGCCCTTCAAATGGAGGACCCACCCCTCGGCCGCCCAGGCGGGAGCCAGAGTGCAAGGACATTGATACTCTTGTCAGATCATTACGCTCTATTTTACAGAACTTGTAAGGATGTCCCCATATACTTTTTGTCATGCTGCGGCCTATGTTGTCTATTTAATGTCTACATCACCAGTCCTAACAGATTCATGTGCTTTAACATGTGTATTGTCAATTGGCAGGACGTATGAGAATGGTGCCAGAATTTCTGCCCAGCACAATGCGTTAGTGCAGGAAGTGGTGGTCCACCACCCTAAGTACACTGAGAAAGCTGGGTGTGGGATAGCCTACATAAAGGTAACAGCATCCTCTACGCATGAAGAAACAAGCACTCCTTACTCCATAGACAGTGCTGTTTCTTCAGTGATACTATTCTTGTTTCTTCAGTGGGGCCTTGTTGTCTGCTGTCGTTCATTGTATCTGCCAACTCTGCCATTCAATAACTCTTTGCTGCAACATTTGCTTGGGTGTGTAACTGCTGCAGTTGCACCATTTTGCTTTGCTTTGCATAGCACAACATGCAACTTGAGACTTCAGAGCATTTGTCATTTGTTGATGCAGGTTGACAAGCATCCCAACTTTCCGGACAGCCGATGCTTTTGGATTGTTCGAGAAGATGGAACCGAGACCGATTTCTCCTACCACAAATGCCTGAAAGAAAAGGCAGCAAAGGAGTTCCCAGATTTTGTTGAAAAATATGACACAACATACACTGGAAAATCTCGGGGACCAGCAGCAGCACCACCACCACCTCCACCACCACCTGCAAATCTTTGAAGATTGCCCCACATGAAGTGGTGTGGCAAATCATCAAAGAAGAATCTTGTATCTCTGCAGCAGCAACAGCAAGACAGTCAGCTCCAAAGCCTTCAGAATGTACAGATATGGCCATTCCATTCAGGAACTTTGTAGTTTTAGCTATAGAGCAAGTTTTTCAGCACAATGTGAACCAGGCGGAATTGATGTACAGTGCTCTCCCAATTTTTTGATCCACATCTCACTCTCTGTAGGAAGCCAAAAAACTACAAAATGGCCTAACATTTTTTAGTCTACTAGCTTGGAATGACTGCCAATGGTCCCACAGTTGGGCAACTCCCCTGTAGGGACTTTTTACTTATTCAGGAATTTCAATGCTTACAGACTTTACATCTGAGGTTTCATCACTGTGTGGAATTCACTGCTCTATTTCTCTTGCATAAGAGATATTAAGCAGGTGAGCAGGGTGATGCTTGCCAATGAGATGCTACAAGCAAGCACTGCGATTGGTGATGATTTCCTCTGAACGACCTCAGCCCTAGGGCAAGACTTTTTCTCTTCACCTACAGGCAGCAGCTTGAGTTTTACTGTAACCCTAAAGCTTAAACCTTTAACTGTAACTTGTAATGCCACAACCAGCAGAGCAGCAAAAGTGTGGTTCCTGGCTTTGAAAACTACAGAAGGTTGGATTTTTTTAATTTTTTTTCTCTCTGCAACTACAAAACTGTGTTAGCACACACCAGGGAGGGAAGAAGAATGTCCCAGATGCGGCATGGCTATTTTCAATGAGCATGTTTTTCTCTCTTTTGTGATACATTTGCAGTTGCACCCAGTAGATAATTTGGGTGGGGATCATTACCTTGCCAAGCTGAGTTTGTGTTGCCAATCTGTGAGCAGTTTGCAAAAGAGATTTGTTTAGTCTTGGCTTACTGCTGCAACAACTGACAGAAACCAAAACGCTCAAAGACTACAGCTTTTTTGCATGCCGAAGTTTTTCTCTGGTCAGCATACAAACATCTTCAGTTAAGTGTATTGCTCATAGAGCCACCAGAGAAAGTCAAAATAATGTGCAGCACGAGTTTCTAAGAGCACTACTACAGACTTGTAATTGGCCTCCAGAGAAGGTCAAAAGAATGTGCAGCAGATGAGTTTCTAACGGCACTACTACAGACTTGTTGGTTTACAGAGAAGGTACCTGAAAAGATTTTGCAGCAGATGGGTTTCTAAGAGTCCTAAAGACTTGTCCTTTCTGTCAGTAGATCTGCTCTTTGTTTTGTTTGCTTGTTTCTCAAGCCTTCCTTCTCAACAACAGATGCACCAAAACCATTGCACCCACAACCATTTGAAGCAATTTCCATTTTTAGTTTGGAGATCAAAGTGTATGTCTATTTGGATGAGCAGCTGCAGTGGTTTGTTGGCTAAGATCATTGCAGGAGATGATTGATTTGCAAGAGCAGAGCACATCTAAGATGGGTTTTTGGACTATGATTTCCAGGAGCAGATCAGATCTAAGATGCGTTTTCTGATGATTATTTGATGGAACAGATCAGATCTAAGATGGGATTTCTGATGATTATTTGCAGGAGCAGAGCAGATCTAAGATGGGTTTTTTGATGATTGATTTGCAGGAGCAGATCAGATCTAAGATGGGTTTTTTTGCTGTTGCATGCATTGCCATGAAAACCAACCAGTTTTCCAATTGCAAGCAGCTGTGGGAGAAGCTGCAAAAGAGTTTCATAAGAAGATTTTGAATGCAGGGAGTGTAGAAATCCCAGCAGCTGTGAAAAATGGGATTACCTGAGTGTGATTCCTTTCCAAATCTCTGTAGAAATGGTACTCAGCTTTGTAATCATGAATTTCCACAAGCTCCTGTTTCTGCAGAGAATGATAATGGTGTTTTGCACCAGCAGGTTTGCCAAATCCAAAGATGTTGACACTCTTGCACATGCCTAATGCCATCACAACAGCTTGCATGCCAGAAGAGTAATGGAAAGAGTGCTTCGCATTCCGAATGTTGCTCCACTGTGAACTGGCTTTAGGACTTGGTCTCTTCTTCTTCATGAAGAGCTGGACAGAATACCATTTTGCAATTCTGTTGCACAGATTGTCAAAGCGTGGATCTGTCACCAGCAATGGAGCTGAGTGTGCTTTGCTGCAAAAGGCGACTGGCATGAAATGCCATGGCTCACAGAGGTACATGACAATCGGCACCTGCCAGAAGGAATGCAATTGAAATCCTTTATTGTCTTTTGCATGTTGCAATTTTCAGTTGAATTTGAACTTGCTCTGAAAGTCAAGGTTCTGATCACAAAAATATGAAGAGAAGTTACTCTTTGTATATTTTATGAAACATCTAAGATAAAAGAATATTTTTTTAAAATAAGGGAAAATATTCTTTGTATAGTATATGAAACATGTGAAATAAAAAGGTATTTTTCTGATATCTTATGAAATTTTACAATATATTAATAACATTAAGAATATTTTAAATACATTCTCATAGTCCAACTTGGGCTCCAATTGTGTTACACGGTACCAATGATTATCAATTGAAAATTGATCAATATATATATAAATTTTGTGAAAATTAAGTTTCATTCGAATGAAAATATTGAATAACATTGCATGCAACTTGAATAGAATTCAGATTTAACTGAATTGAATTCAAAATTCTTAAATTGAATTCAAGTACATTAAATAGAATTTGAATCCAATTCACTGAATTCAATTTAATTGAAATCAACTGAATTCAGTTTGACAAAATTGGATTAAGATTCAAATTCAATTGAAAAAACTAAAATGCAAATTGGTGAAGAAGCTATTGAAAATTTGCTCTTAAACAAATGGGTCACTCTGAATTTTATTTTATTTTTTTTGGCAATAAGTTTATTTTTTCCTTTATGATAAGTTTATTTGCTTTATTATCATCATCATCATCAGGGAGGAAGAAATTCTCAACTACTAACTAATAAGCATCTCAGGTCGTTTGGTTTCCAGAAGAATGCATTTTGGTCAAGGTTGCAGCCGGTTGCGGAAAGAGAAGAGAACACAAGAGAAGAGAAGAGAAGAGAAGAGAAGAGACTGACCTCAACTCCATAAGGATGACACCAGCATTGCGGAAAGTGGGCGCACACGCGAAGAATGTGGCTGTTCATGAACGCAATGGACGTCTTTGCACCTACAAATCGCTTGAATCCTTTGATTTTGGCATTGTTGATCCGCATCACCATCTCATGACTGTCGATGAAAGCTCCATAGGTGCTGTTGAGCAGGATGCCGCTGTTGCCGACCACAGCACAAGAGTTGTACGATCTTCTTTGCTGCTGCTGCTGCTTCTGCATCGTTCTTGTTGTTGATGATGATGAGGAGGAGGAGGAGGAGAAGTTCTCGACATCGTTCTCTGTGATTTCATTCTCGACATTATCCTCCACAGCTTGTTTTCTGTTGTTGTTATTGTTGCTGGAATCGATCGGCACTTTCACGTCGTCTATCAATCTTTGCATTATCTGTGGCTGGAAGCCACGGTTGTCCACCCAGTTTCGCAGCAACGATCGCATCTGTAACCAAAACGGCGCATACTTGAAGTTATAGTAAAGCTCCAGCTTCCATGGATCTATTCTCCGTCGCATGAACACATTGGACTGTCGTGGTCCGTTGCCGGAAAGACGGGATCGGAAGAACCTGGCTCGATAAAATTCTGCATCATGTTGTTGATGATGACGAAGAAGAAACGTAGCAGCAGCAGTAGAAGCTTGCTGCTCTGCTCTGCCTGGATATGGTTCTTGTTCTTGTCTTTGGATTGCTGCAGCATCATCGTCATTGGATCCGTCCAAGAGCTGCTCGATCTGATCTTCTTGAGCAGGAGCCATCCTATCGACGTCAGAATACTCTAGACTTGATTCATTGAGGTGATAGGAATCTTCAAAAGCTTCTTGTTCTTGTGCATCGTCGTCATTCCCGCTAGACTTCCTCTTCTTCGTCGTCGTCGTCATCATCTCCTGAGTCCTATTCCACAACAGAAGACGATTGAAGGCGAAGAAACTAGTGTTGGTGCAATTGATGAGTGCAGCAGCAGAGGTGACGAGAGTTGTAGTGAAAACAGTGAGGATCATTGAGCTGCTGCAGAGCATGAAGAACAGAAACAATCGGTACAGCATTCTGTGATCTCTGCTGCAAGAGTTTGTGATGGTCACTGCTATCAGCTTCTGCTTCTTCTTCTTCTTCTTCTGTCGCTCGGCTGCTGCTGCTGAGCTTTGTGGCATGGCTGTCACAAAACACAAATCTGGAATTCTTTCTGGAGAGATGGTTTCAAGCTTGCAAAACAAGGCTATCCATGGAGCTCTGAAAATGTCTTGTGATTCCTTCGTTTCATCACAATGTTTCTGTGCTTTGCAGCATGGCTGGCTGTCAAAACACACCAACACAGCAACAAAACTGGAATTCTCTCTGGAGATGGTTTCAAGCTCACAAAACAAGAGCTATGAAGCACTGAAAATGTTTTGTGATTCCTTTCCACTCACAAATATCTCTGTGTGCACACTGGAATTCTCAGGAGATGGTTTCAAGCTCACAAAACAAGATCCATGGCGGACAGGAAAATGTTTTTGTGATTCCTTTCCACTCACAATGTCTCTGTGTTTTGCAGCATCGCTGGCTGTCAAAACACACAACAGATGATTTCAACTGGAATTCTCTGGAGATGGTGTCAAGCTTGCAAAACAAGAGCCATGGAGGACTGACTGAATGGTTTTGTTTTATTGGGTTGCTTCAGGGAATGTGAAGACTGAACTTTTACAACAACACTGTTTCTGCTTCTGCTGCTGCAATTGTTTGGCTGTTTGCCAAAATGTATCTGTATGCACAACAACAAGAATTGCAGCAACCTCTTCACAAAATCAACCTAGGGTGAGTGCTAGAAGAATTTTGTACCCAATTATTCTTCTTTATGTTGGATTTAGATTTTTTTTCCCCCCCTTCTTCAGATTCTCTATCTACATAAATTCCAATGTGCAATCGAAAAGTTAATATATGCCCCAAAAGAAATGAGAACAAATTCTAGATTTTCAGGCCAAAAGAGAAACGTTGCAAATTTTGCATTTTGACAGAGAGAAGAGGAGGAGAATTTTGCAGCTTCTTCAATTGGATTGGATTTTTTTTCCCCATCTCCAGACTCCATAAAATAAACATAAAATGTAATGTGCAATTAAAAAGTTAATACGTTCAACCAAAAAGGAAATGACAACAATATCTAGATCAGGGCTATAAGAGAAACCTTGCAGTAAAATTGCAATTTGTCAGAGGGAAGAAGAGGAGAATTTTGCAGCTTCTTCAGTTGGATTGGAATTTTATTTTTGGGGTTCATCGGACTCCATAAGATGTACATAAATCTAAAGTGCAATTGAAAAGTTAATACACCTGAACAAAAAGAAAATGCTCAAACAGAATCTAGATCAAGCTAAAAGAGCAGCAACCTTGCAATTAGCATTTTGTTAGGGAAGAAGAGGAGAAGACAAATTATGCAATGAAATTGACTCAAATCAAACCCAATTTTCTCATCATGAAGTTTTTACTCTGTTTCTAATAATAAAAACTCTAGAGCAAGTGAGAGAGATCAACCCCCAGACCCATCTTTTGGGTGCAAATTCTGGAATCAGTTTACAAGAGAATTGTCTTTTTATCTGTCAAGAAAATGAAAGAAAGAGAGAAAGAAAGAGAGAATTTGTGATTGCCAACAAAGACAAACTATTGAACATAGCACAGCAGTTAGGGTTAAGTAGATAGATGGAGAAACAAATTGACTATTTTCACAGTTAACAATCAGCCTTTTTCATTTTTTATTTTTTTTGCCTAACAAAAAGGTGGACACATTCATCCCATATGAATCTCAGAGGTAATCAACCCCCCCCCCCCCAAACCAAATTCAAAATAATTTTAGCACAAGCACCCTCCTAAGATAATATGTGAAAAAACCTTATGGAAACTCCAAATCTAAAAGGGTGTTACATGTCTAGTGAAAAGAAAAGGTTATCAATCTTGGTAGTTTTGGATATCATGTGACATCTTTTCAACTTGACTTGTGACTATAAATCTTAATTGCAAATGTACATATAACTAAATGTGCAAAAAATATGAGTTGGCCAATGAAATCACTGATATTTAATAAAATTCTTAACTTAAGAACTACTTGTTAAATGTGTGTAAGATTTGATGGGTTTGTGAAAATTTTAGAGGACCCATGACAGTTAATAATAAAAATGGACCATTTAAAAAATTTCTAACATTATAGGGTTTTTAATAATTTGAGTTAAGTGCAAAAAAAAACGTATTTATCATCTATTTCTTAAACCATTCCTTGATGGATGAAAACATAGTTGTTTTTGCAATTGGTGATGTAGACAAATGGAATAGGTAGCAAGTAGTAAATAAAGGTTAAGTAATAGGTATTTTATCATGTTGATATGTGATAATAATTTTATTAATTATTTAATTAAGTAGGCTATACAATTAATCTATTAAATAGACAATAAGTAGGATAGTTAGTAGGGGTAATTAATATGTGATAATTATTTTTAATCAAATAAATACTTAATTAGGTGGGCAATGTAATTTGTTTATTGAACAAGTTAGGTAATGGGTAGTAGAAGTAATTTATGATATTTTTATAAAAATATATAATGAACAAATTATATATCATACATATAAATTACATTTTGTTGGTACAATTATGATCTATTATAAACATAATCGTATAATATAAATCAAATATAAGTTTGACATGAGAAAATATATAATTATTTTTACATATAATTTTTATGATAATTTTAAGTAAAACTTAAGATTTATATGTGTACAAACTTAATAAAATTATAGTTCCATAAAATAAATTAATTATATGGCATTAATTAATATTTAAAAATTAGAATAAATTATCTAGATTAAGTTTTTACATCAGAAATAATATGGCTAATAAAAAAAGTTATTATATTTTATTGTGTTTTATTTTTGATCCATTTATAAATATTATACATGTTAATAAACTATATATCACACATCTATATTATATTATATTGAAAAAATTGTGATATATCAATATATATATATATATATATATATATATATATATATATATATATATATATATAATCTAGAATCAAATGAAGGTTTAAGATATGAAAGATATATTTTATTATTGTATTATCCATTTATAATCATGTGCTTGAATTTATTTTTTCCAAAGAATGGTTGTTGAAATCGTATTCAATAACAAAA
>Ga0209208_10003460_pt1 | contig 22582 bp, 14 predicted proteins | sample S1TSphfallax_3_FD_187694 | JGI IMG/M metagenome (GOLD analysis project Ga0209208, IMG submission 187694) | Host-associated microbial communities from peat moss isolated from Minnesota, USA - S1T2_Fd - Sphagnum fallax MG (SPAdes) (version 2) | ecosystem: Host-associated > Plants > Peat moss >...
GTCAATGCCTTTTACTACTAATGTTTGGGTTTGGGTGACAAGAAAAACAAAAATCTGTTGTGGTAGCCTACCTTGGTGGCTCCGACACTAATTATACTATTTTTGTAAAAATGTTTTAAAAAATTCAAAAAAAAATTAATGAAAAAGAATAAAGATTTTGGATGGAAAATAGGGAATATCTTTTGAAATAAAATTCAGGAAAATAATATTTAAAAAAATGGAAATTTCAAAATAAAGTAATTAGTTAATTAATTGACAGAAAATATTATGGTATGTGTCAAGGTCAGGTCGGGTTGGGTCTGCTGTTGTGGAAAAAAAAAAAAAAAAAAAAAAAAAATGAAGAAAGGAAAGGGAACAAGAGCTCATTTTTTTCACTCCAATTTAAAAAGGGGGGAAATAAGCCCAAAACAAAAGTTATGGGATAAAGGGACCACTAGAATTTTTCCAATACAAAAATAAAAAAATAAAAATTCACTAATGTATTTATTTCGCTTCTTCTCCACTCTTTTACCTCCTCTCTCTTCTCCTACTTTAAGCCTTTATTCCGCTTTCCTGCCTTCCGGACTCCTCTCTTCCTCGTCGGCTCCTTTGCACAAAATTCCTTCCTCAGGTCCCTGTGCCACTCAAAGGCACGGCGAGCTGCTGCACAATCTCTTCTCTTCCCTTCTCTTCTCTCCTCTCCCGCAGGTCAGCCAGCCAGGGGACGACAGTAAGCGCGCATCTTTTTCATCTTTTTTTTTTGTGTTTCTCTCTTCTTGTTCTTGTTCTTCTGCGGCTGTTGTTTTCCATGTCCAATTTTGAGTCGGATTTGAGATCCTAGTGATGAACAAGGAGAGAGAGGGAGAGTTGTTTGCTGCTAAGGTTCCGTGAGTCGTTTTAGGTTTTTCTTCTCTTGCGTTGATTGTGGTGTGTCAAATCTTAACGGAGGAGGAGGAGGAGGAGGAGGAGGAGGAGGAGGAGGCATGTCTTTCTTGTGGGGCAAAGAGTTGTGTTGTGTTTGTTTTTTGAGGTCTTGCTTTTCATGCGGTAGAGAGCTGAAGCCATTTTTATTATGTCGTGTGTATGCAGAAATCTGTACATATGATCTAGACATTCATGTGAACTGAACAACAACGTCCTGTGAACCACAACTGCTGCTGTTGCAACGACAGAGAACGAAAGGCAAAAAATTCTTCTTCTTAAGACCTGTTAGGAATCCTTCTTCCAGAATGTTTGGCTTCAGTATGTGTAAATTTCCTCTTACTAGGATGATGATGATGATGATGATGATGAGCTCAGGATCTGTAGGCTGCAGCTTTTCCCAATCAGGTGATATTTGTGAAAGCAAATGGTTTTTTTGCGATGATACCCTATGGTTTTGGATTGGCGACCTTCTTCTTGCTGCTGTATGTGATGTTATGGTTTCCAGTGCCTGACGATTATATAGTATTGGGTTTTTCAGCTCTTCCTAGTCTGTGGAGTTTTGAAACTCTATTCTCCTTTTTCCAGCTTCCTATTCTATGGAGTTTTCTAAACTATATGTTGTTATTTTTATAGCTTTCAAGCAACAACGACTAAGGTGCATGCCATCAAGAGCAAGGCTTTAAAAAGAAAATGGCGGATAAACGAAAGTTGTTGTATGTTCTCGTCGAAGATGATGATGATGCCCATGTGGGTTTAAAGGATGGAGAAAAACCAACATACCACCGGTACACTCGGCCTCTGTTACAAAGCACCCTGCAGCTCATGGGCTGCAAGCCGCGTCATGCATTGAAGGTACTACGCAGCAGCATAGGCTAGTAGCTCAATTGTGGTACAAGTTTCGTTCTCTTCTTTTTGAGCAGCAGGCTTACAATGACTGACTTCGGATGACTGTGTGAGTTGGTTGATCCATGGCCCTGTAAACATGCAGTGTATGTTAATGCATTTCTCATTTTTCTTAGAGAATTAGAGTAGCATTTCTTGCTCAGGGTTTAGGGTAAAAGGGCACTCAATTGGGTAAATGTCGTTTGGAGTGTGGCAGATCAGTGCTCAAGCCTTCGAAGACCTACGGAGTGAGCTGCCGCCCAAGAAGTCTAAAAGGCTTCAGTTTGACAGACAGATTGGTTTGGCACCTCTTGCAGAGATTCCCGAGATCCCTAAGAGAGAGGTCAAGGCATCTTATGATGCCAATGGCTTCAGAGTCAATCCAAAGCCACTCAAGAAGCGGTCAACAGTGACTGTGAGCAGGGAGAAGTTTCTTAATGTTGTGTGTAAAGCACTGGCACAGTATCAATACTTGGGTCCCAAGCAACGGGCTGACCTCATGGTTGCTTGTCGGTATTATGCATTTCCAACACTGAGTCATTATGTCTAGTTGTAGGAGACTGGATTGGTGTCCATGATGGGTTTGTTTGTCTGAATGCTAGTTGCTGTAGCATGTGAGAGACTAATATACTGAGGCAATTATCCTCTGTAAGCTAAGGGAAATCTCAGAAAATGCTTGTGTTCAAGCAAAGTTGGCATGTGATGTTGAAATCTGGCTCTTTCAATTCTGAGACAAAAAACCTGCCAATTATCTTTGGAGATAAGAAGCACCTCTGAATTCAGTGACTATGAACAACATGGTCCCTGAGTGCATGCACAAAGAATGAGGTGAGAATGTGGTTGGGTGTAGATTACGGGAGAGGAAAACTTCTGTGACAGTTTTGCTGTGTGGGACAAGTGGTTGTGGGAAGTCAACACTCGCATCTTTACTGGTGAAATCCCATTCTTCAGTTTATTGCCCTTTGCTCCTCTCTTCCCACTGCATCCTTCCAATATTTTCTGCTTCAACCAGTTCTTGCTCAATGAGTCTCAAGTTTCTGCCAATCACAGGCGTTGTTTACACCTCCAATCTGCTAGAAGGCTGCGAAGAGCATGCTCCCTTCAAGGAAAGGATTTGCACTGTACATGTCAAGAAATGATGATTTGGACTGACTGAACTGAATGAGTTCTCAAAATGTAGGGACACAGGCTTGGAGTTACTACAGTTGTATCAACTGACTCAGTCCGCCACATGATGCGGGGCTTTGTGAGTGAGAAGGAGAACCCACTACTATGGGCTTCCACCTACCATGCTGGAGAGTTCTTAGACCCAGAGGCAGTATTTGAGGCTCATTTAAAGAAGAAAGACACTAAACAAGCAAGCCTTCCTATCAGAACCTCATCAACAAGTTCCTATGGTAGATTAACCCCTGCAACATCTGTAGATGAGAGCAGTCTTGGCGAACTAGCTTCAGAGCATGGTGCAAATCCTGTCAAGACTGCTGACAAGGGTAAAAGTGTACCTCTTGAAGATGCTCCCCACCTTAATGATGACCATCCCAAGCTTGAGACAGCTGATTCCTTGGTGGGTGCCAAAACTATGGCAGTTCAGGGCTTCAAGGCTCAGAGTGAAATGGTGATGGACAGTTTGGATCGTTTGATCACATCTTGGGAGACAAAAAAGGAGTCTGTCGTTGTGGAAGGCGTGCATCTCAGTCTTAACTTTGTGGTAAGTAGATCCACCAAAGGAGGAATGGATTTCTTTCTGGTAGATTAGTTCTCTAGTATTTTCCATTGTCTGTTAAAACCTGCTTTTCATCAAGCACAATGACTTCTAATGCACCTGGAGTTCTGATCACCAGACCTTCCCATTGTTGATTGGGAAGTGCCCAAATGATCTGCACCATCATACCTCTCAGGTCTTCATATATCATTGCAGTTCTCAGTCAATGGGAATGCAAGTGCAGATAACATCCATGTTGCTGGTTTTTGCAGATGGGCCTTATGAAGAAGCACCCTTCAATTATTCCATTCATGGTGTATATTGCAAATGAGGGGAAGCACATGGAAAGGTTTGCCGTGCGTGCCAAGTACATGACCTTGGACCCAGCGAAAAACAAATATGTCAAGTACATACGGAATATCAGGACCATCCAGGAATACCTTTGCCTTCGAGCTGATAAACATCTGGTGCCCAAAATCAACAACACTAATGTGGATAAGAGTGTGGCAGCCATTCATGCAACAGTCTTCAGCTGTCTCCGCAGACGTGAAGAGGGAGAGCCTCTTCTTGATCAGGCCACTAATACTGTCAAGGTGGTTCACCAAGAGTATTTGAAACAGTATACATCCTCAGCTTTGGGATCAAAGAGTATGTTTCAGTTGATACAACGCAAGGGTTCCTCTCGCAACATGCTGGCCATTGTGAACACAGATGGCACAGTAGCAAAGGCATGGCCTCTTTTGCCGCTGCAGATTGAGAGGCAACCTATGGGCAATGCATTTATTCCAGACAGGTTGGCAGGCACCCCACTCTATGGTCCATTGTCAATTGGGAGGTCACATCCTGTGAATCTGCCATTTGGAAGCCTTGGTTTGAGTGTATGGCCAGGTGATAAGGCAGGCAGCAGTGAGTTCAAAAGTAGCACAACAGCTCAGAGCTCTGGGGGTGAAGGGAGTGGAAATGATGACCTACATGCATCACACTTGGCTGGATTGGGACCTGACAAAGAGGTCAGTTGGTGTCTAGAAACATGTCACTTTCTCCTTTCCTTTCCTCTGTTTTCCAAAGCCAGGGAGGTGATAAGCTATTTGTAAACAAAGGTTATGTGACAGTTTTTCCCTTTTTCCCATTTTGTTTTGCATGAATTTGCCATAGAGACTGAATACTTATTTATCTGCTACTGTAGGTGATTGGGGAAAGTTTGGAACTTTCTTCCTTTGAGGCTATTCCAGTATTGTGAGGATTTTCTCAGACATACTGAGAAAACTAATGGACATGTTGAGTGACTGCAGCTAATCACAACTGCTTTGTTTACTTACAGCTCACAGAGGAGATTGAGGTGTCCGATAGTGAGGAAGACATTGAGGAGGAAGAGGAGGGGGATGTGAATGATGGAGAGGATAGTGAATCTGGGCTGGAACCTGTTGACGAAGATGTGGGATTTCTCTCTTCACCTATGTCTTGTCTTTCTTCAGTTCTTTCCCTGTCTGTTTAGTTCTCTGCAGAGGGGAATTACTATCATAACCAATTACTTTCATTCTCTCTTGTCCTATTGTGCTGGTTGTTTCTCCCGATTTCCACTTCCAGGTGTACTTCTAATCCAGATATGATTATTTTTGTGTGAACTCATATTTGTCCAGCCTGGTCACATGCAATAGAGCAGAGTGTTTGGTAAGGTTGTCATTTGCAGTAGTGGTACCTCTCAAGGTTCTGATGGTGGCTGATGTGGATGGTTTGGAACAGGAGGGTTCGGTGGATGATGAAAGTGTGCGATCTGATGGTGATGTGAGTTATATTGATGTGGACGAGGATGATGCTTATTGGGATGATGAAGTTGGTACTCCCACTCCAAGGCCACCAACCACAGGAAAGAGCAAGCTGAAGGGTAGCATGTCACGCCTTCGCTCCTTTGACCAAGCAGCTGCAGGCCGACCACAACCTCTTTTACGGAAGTCCATGTCTCACCTGACCAGGGTCCCATCTCATGACCAAGCTAAAGCAGACCAATAGAAATAGGGTTTGACTTACATCTGATGGGTGGCACTTCAGCCCTTTCTAAGTCTAGGAACTCTGAAGAAAATTAGTTACTCTGCATAGATAGCACATTAGAGAGTTGAATTGATCCCTGCATAAATCAGTGATTTCTATACACCTACAGCTAGGTAAGGAAAGCACCCTGTCTTTCTATGGTAAACATAGTTATGCTGGCCTCTGGATTTTTAGACCTAATACTTCAGGATTGAGAAGGAGCCACTTAGTGATATCTTGACACCTACTGCTGGTGAGGAAAGCTTGCTGTCTTTGTATGTTATATGTAGCTACATAGCCTTGTGGATTTTCAGACCTAGCTGCTTCAGCATAGAGAAGTGTACACTCTAGAGCTGGAATGAAATCTCATGATACAATGGTATCACAGTCTCACAATTCTTTCTTATAAATCTCCTGGTTTTGGCAGTCTTTTGTTATGCACTTTGCATGTGGTATTGGATTCACAAGTTGCATTTAATTTTATGGACTTATGACCTACAGGCTATACCAATCCACAAAAGCAGCAATTTTTTTTTTTTGCAATACTTTTTGCATTTGTGTAACCTCTTTTCTTCTGCACTCCAAGCCTTGCTAAGAGTCCCATCTTCTTGACAGTGGTGTTGCTGATCACCTAGTTGATGTGATGTAATAGGGGTTCAGGCGTTGTACACTAATCCAAATGCCCAAAATCACAAAGAAAAACTGGTTGTAGAGTTTCAACAATTGGACTTTTTCAACTAGTCCACTTTGGAGCTTCATAAGCTGTGCAGACTTTATGCATGACTAGAACAATTGACACACTTGGGCTCCACAATCAAGTAATGAAAAATATGAGTTGATTTTTGTGGGAGTTGAAGTTCTATTTGAATGACAATATTGAATCACATTAGCATGTGACTTGAGTTGAAATTGAATTCAAATTCAACTAAAGAGGATTGATTTTAAATTGAATGCAACAATACTAAAAAAAATCAAGTACGAAAAGGTGCATATTAATTTGTCTTTTCATATCGATATAAGTCGTTTGGTGAAAGTAGTGAGCTAGAGAAGCTTAGAACTCCACGGGAAATGTTTTAATGATCGTCAAGTTGACAATCATACTATTGAACCCTATACCTCACTAATAGTGGCTCCTAATAGTTTTGATGTTCCAACTATCATTCACACTGGAATTTCCAAGTTAACAATAATCACGAAGTTGACAATCATACTATCAAACTCATTGTACAATCATACCTGACTCACTTATACAAGCTCCTCCTAGTTTCAACATTTCAATTATCGTTGTCACTGGAATTTTCAAATCAACATTAATCATCGAGTCAACAATCATATTGTTGAACCCAATACCTGACTCACTTAAACTAGCTACTAGTTTCAAGGTTTCAACTATCATTCTCACTGAAATTTCCAAGTCAATATTCGTCTTTGCAGATTCAAATCTGGAGTTGATTAAAAGCGCAAATTGAAATAGTTTCCGCACCTTTACCAGCTTCAGATTAGATGTTAAGGCCTTGATATATTGCATTTTCCACCAGTTTAGGGTAGTTTCTAGAAATGGCATCAGATAGCTGATGGTTCTCAAGGTTGTTATTTATTATTATATTTGGGGTCTGCGCTACTGCGAACTACAAAGTGGTCATCAACTATTTTTCTTCTTCTTCTTACATTTTCATATGGTTTTCAATAATTCATCATTATTTATGTCAGTGTCAAATTTAATTTAAAAAAATATACATTTCATAGAGTCTCATGTTAAATTTTTTTGGGTTCATATCCATGTTGGTGAGTGGAGAAAATGGGTGAGGCAATTATAAGATGGAGATTTTTATTAGAAAAAAAATTGAGGTAATTGTCTTTGCAATTGTCTCTTGAAATGTCCAGGGACAAACTATACTAAAAATTTCCAAAAAATCACCCATATACCAGTTCCTCAAGAAAACTTCATCACTGGAATATATATCAAAGAACCAAGTTCTGATATTTACAAACTTGGTTTCCCAAAAATCAAAGAACTGATGAAATCATGTTTTATAAATCTGTCAGTTCTTTGCTGGTTATCTCATGAAAACCATCAGTTCTTGGAGGGTTTTTAAACAAAAAAAAACCATGACCGAAGGTTGTTTGATTCTGAAAATTTTCAAAAACTCAAAATTGCAAGTTCTTTGATTCCAAATTATTTAACAAAAAAAATGCAACTCCAAGGTTTTGTTTGAGTTTTTAATTTTCAAAAAAGGAAAACTAGAACCAAAGGTTATTAGAAAAGTCAAATATGTGCCCAACACTGCTTTTCACCTTCTCCATCATCTCCACCAGAGTTTTGATGACGCACGAATTCGGGGTCTGGAGTCTGGACCTGTTGAAAGTCCAATGCAGACATCATAACAATAATTTGTCTTCTAGTCCAACATGAACATTCCCAACTTCACATCCTCGTCCCCAAGAAGAAAAAGCCTTTTGTCTCCCCCCTTCAAACTCTTTAATATCTCTCAAAACGTGACTCCCAAAGGCTCAGATTGATGAGGTTCAGTTCCACCTTGAAAATTCCAGCTAAAAGTAACATCAGCTTCTTCTTTTTTCTTTTTTTTCTTTTGCTTGGACTTTGCACAAGTTGCAAAAGTGCAACATCCCGTTGCTAATATCCAAGTGGATATAACTAAAAGTGAGACACAAAAGTTCAATGTGGAGTCACATTTATCTACTTGGGCTCCATGCTGCTATGCACTATCAATGACGATCGACATTGAATTGAAGTCCAATTTGAATTCAATTTGAATTTAATTGGGTTGAATTCCAATTCAAGTTTTGGATTTATTTTAAACTAAATGAAATTCAAATTCAATTGAAAAAAGATGGGATGCAAATTGGTAAAAAATGTATTGAAAATTTGTTTGTTGAAAAAAAATGTTTAAAAAAACATGGATCGGGAAAAACACCTTTTCATGCCTCTTTATTTGGGAATGGACTCAATCAAATTTATATTGATTTAGTTTCAAATTGTCCAAGTGATGACCACACTATTTATGGAATCTATAGTTGTCTTACCTAAACTAATTTTGATGAGACATTGTTAGTGAAACTAAGTGCAATGTGGAAGTACATCTATCTATTAAGAAAAGTTGTTTGTTTGTGTTTTTTTTGGTCATATTGAGATCTCCCAAACCACAACACCCTACACACTCTTAGTATTATTGGAAAGCCTTCAACGAGTAGGGGTGCAACAAGGTGATTTCGTAATGTTTAGACTTACAATGTGATAGTTATTGAATATTGAATAATTTTGTCAAGAAAAATAAAATAAAGTCAATATCATTAATTTTTTCGAAAAATTGAGGCATGTTCTTGATATTGTTGGAAAGCCTTGAATAAGTACAATTTAATGAGGTGATTTCATAGTTTTGACTCAAGTTCTGGGAGATATTGATTTTGGAGTAAGTTTTGTCTAGGACTAATTAGTATGAAGCATGAACCCCCCCAGGCCAATGGAAAGGGGGTTTGACTCTTGTTTTATGCATGGTAAGGAGGCCCCCATGGCAATGGCTTCACAAGTTTGAGCCCACCAGGAATTGGAATTTGGACTCAAACCTCCAATTGGGCTGAAACTTGTGAGACACCAGCCAAAGTGAATGAATCAACTCAGGTGCACTCTCACCTTGAAGAATGGATGGTGATGTCCACATGGGAAACACTTTCTGGTTCTATTCCTAAACCGTAGTTACCCGGAGTGCTTACCCATGCACACCAACCACCAACATGCATCTACCTACTTAGTAGTCACCATACAGTTTATCTACCTACCTACCTTCATAGTGACCATGTACATTCCCCTACTTACCCACTCATACAAAGAAAGTGTAGTTTACATTCCAAGTGGCATACATGGCACAAAGTTGTGAAACCAACAATTGAGATGTTCAACATGGCATGAATGAAATGCCAAACAAATTCTATAATCCCATAAAAACCAAAATAAAAATTCAAAGCAATAAAAATTTGTTCCATACCAGTTGTGTCTCAAAAAACAGATGGATGGAAGGAATGAATGAAAAAATGAATGAATGAATGGATGAATGAATGAAGAAAGAGGAGGCACAGGATCCTTAGGAATGAAAGAATGAATGAATGAATGAAGACGAGGCACAGGATCCTTAGGAATGAAAGAAAGAATGAATGAATGAAGAAAGAGGAGGCACAGGATCCTTTGGAATGAAAGAATAAATGACCGAATGAATGAAGAAAGAGGCAGAAGATCCTTTGGAATGAAAGATTGATGGAATGAATGAATGAATGAAGCACGGGATCTTTTGAAATGAACGAATGTATAGAAGAAAGAGGCACAGGAGGATCCTTTGAAATGAAAGAATGAACAGACGAATGGATGAAGAAAGAGGCGCAGGAGGATCATCCTTTGGAATGAAAGAATGATGGGATGGATGGATGAAGAAAGAGGCACAGGATCTTTTGGAATGAAAAGAACGATCGAATGAATGAAGAAAGAGGCGCAGGAGGATCCTTTGGAATGAAAGAATGAAGAAAGACTGTTGGATCTTCCCATCGGAAGATCGCAACCGCTGATTTGCTTCTGAACGCCAGTCGTCGTCACGTTGAGGTCGTCGTGGTTGTCTGTTGTGTGGGGCCAGAAAGGCAGCCAGGCAGCCTTTTGCTTGTCTACTTGCGTTGCGGCAATCGCGCAATAATGCGGTTGTGGAGATGAAGCAACAACACGCAAAAGGAAGAAGGAGTTGGTGTTGTGGGCATGGCAGATTTGGATTTGTTATATCTTGTGTGGGGGAGTACACTGCAAAGTCATCAACAACAAGTAGAGGAGGATTTCTGGATTCAGGATAGACCTCCTTCGGATTCGGATTGGTAACAATGAAATCTAGAGGAGGAGGAGGAGGAGGAGGAGGAGGAGAAGCCAAGAGTTTTGGAACAGTCACAGTGGTGGTAGGTTACGCAATCTGCTCCAGTTTGCTTGCTATTATCAACAAGTACGCCATTACGAGATTCCCGTTTCCAGGTCTTCTGACGGCGCTGCAATATGCGACGAGTGTGGTGGGAGTGTGGACGGCAGGTAAGAGTGGAGTCATCTACCACGATCCCTTCGTCTGGAGCACAGCGAAGAAGTTCCTGCCCGCTGCATTCGTTTTCTATCTCGCCATTTTCACCAACACAAACCTCCTGAAGCACGCCAATGTCGACACCTTCATCGTGTTCCGATCGTCCACGCCGCTTCTGGTGGCGCTCGCAGACTCTGCGTTCCGTAAGCAAGCGTTACCTTCCAAATACACCTTTGCTTCTTTGCTCGTCATTCTCGCCGGAGCCTTGGGGTATGTGATCACAGACTCGGCCTTCACATTGACGGCATACTCCTGGGCCTTCGCTTATCTTGTCACCATCTGCACGGAGATGGTTTATATCAAACACATGGTGATGGATCTCGGACTCAATACCTGGGGTTTTGTGCTGTACAATAACGTACTTGCTCTCATGCTCTCTCCCTTCTTCTGGGTTGCCATGGGCGAGTACCAAGACATCGCCAATGCATTTCGAACCCTGAACCCTAACCCTAACCCTTCCTCTTCTTCTTCTTGGGCTTTGTCGTCTTTTTTTGCTGTGGCGCTTTCGTGTCTGTTCGGCTTAGCAATCAGTTTCTTTGGCTTTGCTGCACGGAAAGCCATCTCAGCAACTGCGTTCACAGTCACCGGAGTTGTCAACAAGCTGCTTACAGTGGTCATCAATGTGGTGATATGGGACAAGCATGCCAGTTTCTCAGGTTCGGTTTGCCTTCTCTTCACCATTGTTGGAGGTGTTCTGTATCAACAATCAACGACCAGGAGTAACAAGCTCAACATTCTTCCAACTACTAGTAGTAGCAGAAAAACTAACAAAGATGATGAAGAGGCAGCAGAGCTCCAGCATACAGGAGGATCTGGAGATGACAAGTCAAGAGCTGGTGATGAAACCAAGCTGATTCTGGACTCTGCCAGGTGAGAGTCCCAATCTGTCTCTCAGCCTCTGTTGCAAAGCTTGAGCTCCTCCATGTAGTGAGCTCCTCAATCAATCAACAACCATGACATGACAATTGGGACCCTCTTCTTTACACCCACTGGCAGGTGACTGATCTGCTGCCACTCCTCTGTTTGCAAGATTTGAGCTCCTCAATCAACAACAACACGGACAGGACTCTTCTCTACAACACTATCATCATCCTTGGGTCCCTTTTGTCAATTTGACTAGGCAATTAGAACACATCTTTTGTAGTAGTTTGCCGAAGATTCCGCCTTTGTTCATCACTAGCTTGATGATTGTAATGCTTCCCATTTCTCTCTGCGATTCATGTTCCCAATTCAAGCCAGTGTGCATTTTTCCAAAATTTGAGCCATTGTGCAGAATGTTGTACCTTGTATAGCTGGACTTACCTTGCATTCAATATGTTTTTTTTTTTCATTTTTTGAGAGGTAACATGCATGGCAATCATCCCACAAAAGATTTATTTAATGATTTAACTAGTTTCAAAAAAACTGTGAAAATAATAACAATAGAAATATTGCCCTAAATAATAAAAATGTAATGAAGCCTACTTTGTAATTTGATTCAACTTGGCACCCTAAACTTCATTTCAAAAAATAACTGGTGAATTATAGGTGGTTGCTTTAAACTATTGTTATGGACCATAGTGGGTGTGGGTGTGGCTCATGCAAGAAAAAAAATCGCTATTATAATATAACTATGTAGATGTTATATAATGTACTCATTGTTTTGACATGCTAATGCTTGACATAATGAAATGTTCAACAATGTTTCAAAGTACCCAATAATAAATGAAATCATAGATTAATGTAGGAAAATTTTAAATTCACACCTTTTTTGGTTAAATTCACACCCTTTCTTCGCGTCGTGGTCAAGAAACGCAGCAGACCTGCAGGCTCTAAGAACAAGACAAGCATGACCAGGGTGTGAATTTAACCAAAAAAGGTGTGAATTTAAAAATTTCCTTAATGTATTGAATACAATCACAAATTGTACCAGTAATTATTGTGAATGTTTATTTTTGCAGCTTCCACATGATGATCAAATTCTTTCAAAAAGTGAAAATTCAAACACAAAACATTTTTTTGAATTTAAAGGAAGTGCACAACTTAGAGCCTCCTTTACTCATCAAAGGAGCTATAATTGAACATTCAAAGCATCATGGAAAATGGGCAAGAAGTGGTTAATCCATTTGAATCTTGATGAATGTGAACCATCGAATATTGGTTTCATGAAATGTGTTGCTTATGTATAATTCCATATCAAGTCCCCATGGGCTTCAACTCTTCTTTCATCAGATTGAACTTCATCTACAACCACCTCATTTGATTCCCCTTCTGAGTGTTTTCAGAGAATTGGATGTTGGTAGTTATCATTTAAGATAGGAGGTGATTGATCAGTTTTTTTGTGATGGAGGACAGAGTCACAATAAGAGACATTCTGATGGCTTTTCTTGTTGTGCTCAGAATGCAGCCATCTGTCTGCAGCTCCAAGTCAGCACCAAAGGAACAGCAACAACAAAAACTGTACAAGAAAGATTGAAGGCATATACAGGTGCATTGCAGCATCATGGAGTAAGTAGACTTATAGAGAAAGAAGAATTTGCTGTTGCACTCCATCACTGCCACAATGGCTGAGTTTTGATTTTCCACTGTTTGAACTACATCCTCCAAATGATTTACCAAAAATGCTCCAGCTGCAGTTTGGCACAAACAGGACTGTGTGGTCAAGCTGTGTGTATATCAACCCTCCAAGGACATCTCTTTTCTGTTCAATTTCTTAAGCCCAGTCAAGGAGAGAGATGCATGAAGAGATCAGCTCTGTCTGTGCAATAGTGTTGGAAAAGTGAGTCGGGAATAACAGACAGTGCATGTAGTTGGAAAAGACATGCAACAAAAGACACAAGGAAATGTAGCCCAGAGACATACAAGGCTGAGACCTATGTGATGATCACGATATACGCACTTTGCAAGCAGGTTACATATGAAGACACCATCCAACAGGAACTGTGAAGGAAAGTAAGAGATCATGTTATCCATGTCAAGGGAAAGAATGTACATAAGCCAAGGCTAAGATCTGGCCAACCTACTCTTACTCTTCAGATAGTAACACATCACTGAGCAGGTCATATGTGTTCAGCATCAACTCTTCATAGTTATCATGTGTCCACACTGGGACAGTCAATGTTCTGTATTGTTGAATGGTGCTGCTCAGACAAGGACTTCATGTTGTACAATCGCCGAATTTGGTTTAAATTATCTTCCAATTGTGGATATTGATCTTAGCTTCACTGACCTTGGGATTAACTTGAAAGAACAACTCTTAATCCAGGCATCAACATAATCCTACATAGTGAGGGTCTCTTTCCATTAAGCCACTCTGATCACAGATTTTGCCTCAACAACAGCTTTTGATTACATTTGTTCCATCTAGCTGTGCTCATAGTCACCTCACAGCTCTACAAGTCAAGCATTGACCTAGTGGTAGTTGTGTGGGTTGTGAGTCAACTCATGAATTCACTTGTGAATCATCAGAGGGTGAAACTTGGTTATCCTCTTTTTTGTGATCATATATTCTTGTAAGCTTTTTACAAAGTTCCTTACAAATAAGATGTTCCCAATGTTCAGTATATCAATTACCTACAGATTTTCAGCATAGTTACAGCTCTCCAATAGAAAGTGTCTATCAATGCAACAAGAAACAGGGCTCCATTCCAGCTGCTTTTCATTAAGTGGCTGTAATCACAACATACATTATACTGTGTGTAACTGTTATTGGAGTGGCCTAATGGAAAGAGACCCTAAGTACTGAAGTACATCTGCCTAGACTAATGAGTCTTCAGAGAACCAGATTGGTCATGCACCCAAGTAGCTCATGACCCAGTCCCATCTAAGGAGCTCAATCAAAAAGAGAACTTGGGACCTTCCCTCCCTGAACTTTAGTGACCTTAATCTCTATGCTTTTAGTTAACCCCAACTAGGTTTTCCTACCCTAGATTGGTTGGGCTGCGATGCTCCCAGAGCATTGTGCCATTGTGTTCATTTAACCTGGGTGGGGACTTTGCGCGGGGACTTTCAGTTCATGACCTTGTCACATGTTATGAAATAATGTGAAACATAGTTGTGAAAACTAGCAAGGGGTTGGTGGCTTGATAAAAAAAACTCAGTCCATCACTCCATCTAAACAAGTTGGTAACTATGTTCAGACAAGTGTTGGGCAGTTATTAGAATCAGGAACAGACCCCTGGCAGTTATCAAGGGGTTCATAGGATTCACAACCATGGTTCTCAAAAAAACCTAAGACCTGGTTCTGCTATATATGTATGGTTCTGAAATTCTTGGCAAAAAGGCTGTTACCACTAGCCATTACTTATGGTATAGAATATTTTCTAAAAGTCTGTCTTGCTCCACCAATGCTCAGTATTTGACCCTACAAAGGAAAGCTTCGATGAGGTTCATCAGTCAGAGCCAGTGAATACACTGGAAGAATGTGGGACACTGAAAAAATGAACAGCTTTCAGAGCCCTCAAGGAGACCTGGAATAGTCCAGTAAACACAGTCAAATTGTATTCATTACCTTCTCCCTGTTTCTGATTAGCTAGATAGATTGATTGATCCAAGTGAGTTGCTATTAGTAGTAGTCTCTCACATACTTGTAGTCCCAGTTTTAGTTTTATGGGTGGAGTTGGAAAAAAGCTAGTAACTAAACGTTGTATGTGAGAAATATTTTTGCAGGGTCATATAGTGAACCTTGGTGGACATGCTCTAAGAGCATCTCCAATAGTGAACTGCAAAATGGCACTGTAATGTTAAAGTAGAGACATGTTTGAAGGTCTGTATATTTTATGATAGTAGGGGAACCAGTTAGACCCCAACACTGTATTGCTGATTATCCTCACAAAATTTGATCAAGAATTCGATGTGAAGGATCTGGGGCTTTTTTTTGTGCAAACTCACATGCAAACTTTGTACACACCTTACACATGAGCTTCTTGTCGCATTCAAATTTGCACAGAGAGATTTCTGAAATGGCACAAGCAACATGGAGACAATGATCACTATTGTAGTTGCAAAATTACATTGAAAATGAATACCTATGAGCTTTTTTGAAATGACACAAGCAACATGGAGACAACAATCACTATTGCAGTTCTAAAATTACATTGAAAATGAATATTGTGAAGAGTTATTATTTATTAGCATAGTGAATCAACTTGCAAATGACACAAAACCTGCAAGAACATACAACAATTCTAGGCCTAGGTGATCGGAAAATTTGCCAAGAGATTAGTAGCCAAGTCACGAAATAATCTTTCAAGATTATTTTGCACTATTGCTTGTGTATGGTGAAAGTTTATTCAAGCATTGATATAGGATGAATCACACATTATTTTTGAGAATAATGCATTGAGTTTGTGAGTATGATGATTTTTTTGTGCAATGATCTAATTGTATAGGAGAGCTTACATTATTTGCAATTCAAAAATGTATTGCTACTCTTCAACAACTTGTGTATGGAACATGTGCTAATTCTATGGACAAATATTGTAAACTCGGTGAAAGTACAAGTGAATGCCTCAAATGATTTGTGCGCCCCATTGTTGGGTTTTTTCAGCCAATGCATTTGAGAAAGTTGATTCAAGTTGACATTGAACAACAACTAGAAATCAATGCAAAAGAAGGATTTCCAAGAGTGTTTGTGAGCTTGGATTGTACACATTATGAATGGAGTAACTACCTTGTTAGTTAGCAAGGACAATTCCAAAATAAGGATGGAAATAGGTCTAACACAATTGTGGACCAATCTTTCTAGTTTGGCACACTTTCTTTAGCCTTTTTGATGGAAACAATGACATCAACATTTTGGAGTCAACAATGATTTCAATTTTATTGTGAATGGAACAACATATCCCCATCACTATATTTTAACAGATGGAGTTTATCCATAGTGGTCTTGTTTTGTGCTGACTATAAAAAAGATAACATTTTGTAAAAATCCAAGAAGGCGCGAGAAAGGATGTTTCAAGAAGATGTTTTGGTGTTTCACAAGCTCGTTTTGCAATCATCCAAAATTCATGTAGATTATGGCAAATAGATACAATTTATGTGGTGATGCTTGCTTGTGTGATTCTCCATAATATGATAATTGAAGATGAGAGAGATCATCATTTGGAGCCTTTGTTTTAACAAGCACAAATTTTAAGCAATTGAGGTGAAGGTTAATATTTGATTCATTCATGCAAGGCACTCAAGAAATTGAAAACTCACAAACCCATTTCAATTTAAGATCAAACCTAGTGGAACACTTGTGACCCATGAAAGGTTTCAACCAACTTGATTGAAATAAAAATGTCCATTGAGATTAAGGCCTTGGTATCAAAACTATTGTTGATCCTACCTTTTCTGTCTTTCTTTTCATGTACATTAGGTCCATTGTGCATGTTGCAAAAGCACCAAAGTTTGGGTATTTTGGCAAAATTGAATAATCTACTACAAGTTCAATGACTATTATTGGCGAATTTTTTTTGAAAGTGATGGAAGCAGCAAGGCAAACTAGAGTTGTTGATGTAAATTGTCTAGTTCTTTAAAGCATCATAACTTTAAATATTTATGGGCCTCAAGGTTTATAAATTCATCTAGTTGAATTTGGAAAAGTGCAAATGCACTTTGATCTTCTGACCTTCCATTATCATAGTTTTTTCAGTGTAGCTACTACCATGTTAATAGTGGCCTTTGCTTATATTTTGAACACACATTTTTTTTGCTTTTGATTTTAAAAATTTTCCTTGGCTCTTCATGAACCTTGTGGCCACTTCAAAACTTTGGCCTTGCCACCAACTTCCCATCTACACGAGCTTTTGATATTTTTACAATTTTTTCCATGCTCTCAACTAAATTCATTGGTTCAAAAAGAGCTTTCCTCTTCATGGGGTCACTTGAATGCTACTCTCCTCTTTAGTTTATGGCCACTTAAGAACATTTTTAAGGATCAACCCAAAATGTATTTTCACAAAAGAACTTTGTTTCAAATGTTTTGTTTTGAAAAGTTTTAGAACTTTTTGGAATGTATGTTTAGAAAACTCATTACTCTTGTTGAAAGCAACCATTGTTTGATAATTGTCACAAAATTTTGCCACATCATGTTTGATTGCTCCCCATTTGGTCTCCAAGCTTTTAACTAGATGTTTTGCACAAAGGTCGATTATTGTTATAGTGTGTAGCAATGATGCGGTCCCAACTCCTTGAGGGACTCAAATGTGAGTCCAAACTGAAAATAGCGGAAGAATAAAAAGTCGAGGCACGCTCCCTAGCTCATAGCAATTTGGAAGGGTAGAGGGGCATGTTGGAGCTCCAAAATGGGATTATGAAGAATTGACAAGCTTCAACTGCTCACACAAACCTGCACAAAACCAACACAAGGTGATTAATGCATAGTTGGAGCACTTTTGATGCTAGGATGAACCACAGGTAACTCGGACTCACAAAAATCACTATGGCTTGGACTTGGGGGAAGCCATCACCTTCCCCCTTGTAGTATACTATGTGCCTCTCCACGAGGCCCACATCCAAATGACATTTTGTCCCAGGATTCCCAAGTGGGAGTCCTAAAATTGCCAAAGTTGGGACTCTCACAATTTTGGGGCCCATAACTTCGCATGCAAACCTCGGATTGAGATGAGTTCTAGAGCAAAGTTGTAGCCCTCGTCGAGAGCTTTCTAAGGATATGTCACACGTCACTTGCACGCAAGTAGATTGGGTCGATTCCTGACTTTTAATGGTCGGGAGTCAAATTGGCAATTTGACTCCTAGCCCTTCTTTTGGCCATAACTTGTGTTTCAGATGTCCAAATGGGTCATTCAAGCCCATTTTAGACATTTAAGTTTCAATAGCTTTCCAATGATATAAAAAAATCTTCAATCCATTGATTTTTGACCCTTGCAATCGCTCTTTAAATATTCGGAGTCCACCGGGACTCCAATTCCCAATGTGGGAGTTCCCTTGGGAGTGTGAGGGTTATTCCCTCACACTTTCTTGCACTCTTGGGAGCATACGGCCTAACTCCCAGTCTTCCTTTTTGGCCCGTAACCTTACAAGCCCTTGCCTTGGTTGTAAGCTCAAGGCTAAGGTTGCAACAAAGAAGCTTCTCCCAAAAAGTTTGATTTTTTTGCCTATTTCTTATGGGAGGATCTTGTGACACATGAAACATTGACCAACATAGCTGCTTTTTCTTCATCTACCACAAATGTTTTTCTTTTTTTGGCTTTTTTTTTCACACCGTGCCAACATTGAATTCTTCCTATCCATGAAAAGACATACCTTGTTTTTTAGTTTATATTTTGGTAAAAACTTTTTACTTCCAAGCTAAACATTAGTTCTTAGTAAAACCTTTTTATTTATTTGTTAAACCTCTACTTATTGGCAAAAACAATAACTTTTCTTGGCTAAACTTTTACCTTTTGACAAAATTTCTTTACTTATTGACTAAATCGTTGCCTTTCAGCAAAACGTTTACCTTTTCTTGGTTAAATTTTTATTTCTTAGCAAAATTACTATTTTTACTTGGTTAAAGTATCACCTCTCAACAAAAAAAACAAACCCATACCAGGAACCACTTTGAAAAGAATGGTTAAAAATTTAAAAACAGCCAAATCATTTTCTTGGGCCTTTTACTTTAAATGTTTTTACAACTATACATTATTATTATTTCATGTTTATCAATTGCATGCATTAATATATGGCTTGAAGTTTATTTTGGAATTTAAAAAATTGGAAATTGTTAAAAAATTGTATTCTTAATTAAAATGGTGCTTATAGAAATTGATAGCTTTAACTTTGGAAATTCATAACTAAATTATACTTATTCAATTAATTTTCTAATAAATTTTTTTAATAAAATGACTTCTAGGTTACCTTAAGAAAATATTCCCAAGAAAATTCTCAAATCCTATTCCAAATTTGTGTTCTTGACCAAAAAATTCAAGGAAAATAACCAGTGTTACAATCCTGAAACTTTTTTAAATGCAATGATTAAGAAAATCAAAATAAAAAATATTCTTAATATTATTGAATTTCAAAATCTATGGAACCTAATAAATGTTTTCATTAAAAAATATTTATGAAAATATTTCCTATGATTTTTCAAAGTTTGATGAGTCCAAGAAAATCAAGGTGTGATTTTCCTAGTGATATCACTCAAGGATGGGCTCGCCCAAAACCTTTTTATTTTATAGCTAAACTTCTACCTCTTAGCAAAACCAATATTTTTTCCTAGTTAAACTTTTACCTTTTGACAAAACTATTTTACGTATTAGTTAAACTATTACCTTTTAGCATAAGTTTTACATTTTATTTGTTAAACTATTACCTTTTAGCAAAAGCTTTACATTTTACTGGTTAAACTTTTATCTTTTAGCAAAACTATTTTTTTTAAAAACTAAACTTTCACCTTTCAACAAAACTTTTTTACTTCTTGGTTAAAGCTCCACCTCTTGGTAAAACCAATATCTTTCCTTAGTTAAACCTTTATATTTTGGCAAACTTAACATATTTTTTCACTAAACTTTCACCTCTCAACAAAACCTTTTAAATTCCTAACTAAAGCTCCACCTTTAGGCAAAACCAATATCTTTTTTTGGTTAAATTTCTACATTTGAACAAAACATTTTTTACTTTTTGGTTAAATTAGTTCCTCTTTGGTATTGCTCATACACAAAAAAATCTTAAATATATTATGGAAGGTGATGATTATCTTCAATGAAGGTATTACAAAAATCAATGCATTTAGAGTTGAATGGCAAAGGACTTAAGGTTCCCAATTTTAACACCTAACTAGATGACGCCATTCTTGTCAAGCACATGATAGCAGGTGACCTATTGATTTATCTTGCCAAAGAGAAATTTCAACACATTTTTAAAAAGATTTTACAATAGCAATTTTAAATGGATAAATTTCATTAACCCACCTTAAATCACAATGTAATACTTTCATCCACCATTAACAAGTTATACTAATAACTCAACATGTAATATTCGCATCAAGGGTCATGTTGAAACTAACATTTGTTAGTCCAAGTTTACTTTAGGTGGACTTATGACCTCAAAATGCAATACCCACATTGGTATTATGCCAAAATCACATGTTGAACATGACACATGCAATATTCACATGTAAGTGAATTCTAAATTAGGAAAACATGTAGGTATACAAATATTACATAATTGGTTGATACAACAATTGACATTTTAGGACCCATATGTAGGTACTACATATGGTGGCCACTATTAACCAAAAACCTTAATGAAAAATTTGGGAGTGCAATGTGGGTATTACATAGTCAACCAAGAAAACCAATGAAGTATTTGGGAATGCGATGTGGGTATTACGAGGCAACAATGTTACAAAATGTAGTTTAATAATTATGGATGTGAATATTGCATGGGTGGCCAAAAGAATCAATAAAAGATTTGGGAGGTTAATGCGAGTATTATGGGATGAAATCACTATAAAATGTAATATGAAATATTCATATGTAGGTAGAATTGCATGTCCAAACAAACATTATGTTTATTATTAATGTTTCATATTCTTTGCTTGACTAACACAAAAAAATTTGAATTTTTAAAGAGGCAATATTTACATAAATTAATGCAAACTTTGAAGTAAACTTGAAATTCAAAAATTCACTAAGATATTTTGGAAAACCATCATATGTCATTAGTTGCAATAGTACCAAATGGCATAAATTAATTTCTTAGTTTTTATGTACACATAAGCTACATGCAAAATGCACCAAATCACAAAAATTGTGTCCAACAAAATGCAAATCAACAAGTCCATGTTAATACAAAAATAGAAATAATGACAACTACTCCCTCTGCATAGAGAATCCCTTTCTATCATTAGTTTCTTCATTTTTAATTTGTATTTGGCGATAAGTTGCAACTTTTTCAATCGTTTTTGTAACATGGTGATACGTGTACAATTGTTGGTGTTAGATGTGAAGATGAATTATGTTGATCATAAACCCATCCTTGCTAGTTCCACACAATCTAATTCACAAATATAAACATGCATTAGTAAATAAAGGTTTCAAGGTTTTTGTTAGTAAAAAAACACATATTTTTTAAAATAATAATAATAATACAATTATATATATATATATATATATATATAAAAAAAACACACAAGCTCATAAAATTTGAAAAAAAAGAAAGAAACATAAACTGCAAAAAACCAAAACCAAAATAAAAGACATAATAAAAATGAAAAAATGAGAAAAAGGCACAAACATGAAAAAAATAGAATGAACAAGTAAAAAATACACATGAAAAGGAAAAAAATGCAAAAAAAGTAGGAAGAATAGAAAAAAAAGGCAAAAAGCTCACTTAAGAAACTCCCAAGCTTTGTTGTGATTTTTAGCAAGTCTTGTTGTTCCAAACTAACCTCCACGTTGCATTGTGATCTTAATTAAAACCAAAGTTGCAAACTTGTTGTAACAAGTTTTAACGCTTTTCCAAATCTCTATCTTGCTCCAAACTAAAAGGCCCAACACACATGAAAAAGAAGAAAAAATGAAGAAAGGCAACGAAAGAAACAAAAAAAAACAGCAAGAAAAAACAATAAGAAAGAATTATAAGAAAAAACAACAAGAAAAAAAAGAGGAAGAGGAGGAAGGAGAAAAACAAAGAAGAGAATCAAGAAAGAAGAGAAAAAAAAGAGAGCAAGAAAAAGAAAGGAAGAGGAGCAAGGAGGAAGAGAAAAAAAAAACAAGGAAAAAAAAAAGAGGAACAAGGAGGAATAGAAGAAAAAAAAAACAAGAAAAAAGAGAGGAAGAGGAGCAAGAAGGAAAAGAAAAAAAAACATCAAGAAAAAAGAGAGGAAAAGGAGCAAGGAAGAAAAGAAAAGAAAAAAGTAAAAAACAAAAGAGGAAAAGAAGAAAAATCAGAAATTAAAAAAAGAAAAAAGAGGGAAAAAAAAAAAAGAAAGAAGAAAAAGAAAGAAGAAAAAAAAAATTAAAAAAAACAGAAAAAAAAA
>Ga0209208_10003461_pt1 | contig 22576 bp, 8 predicted proteins | sample S1TSphfallax_3_FD_187694 | JGI IMG/M metagenome (GOLD analysis project Ga0209208, IMG submission 187694) | Host-associated microbial communities from peat moss isolated from Minnesota, USA - S1T2_Fd - Sphagnum fallax MG (SPAdes) (version 2) | ecosystem: Host-associated > Plants > Peat moss >...
ACCTTTAAGTTCGGTGGAGCTGGCATGACTCAAGAGCCTCTTTCATGGGTGTGCTAACACTTGGGTGGGGGGGAGGAGGTGCCATATGGATTGGCCCCATCACCAAATTTTGGGGAACATTGGGTACTCCCCCAATAGAAAAAAGCACCTCTTTGGACCCCAAAAATAGTTCCTAGTGGTTTGTGATGATTTTTTAACCACTAGGTACTGATATGGACCAGGTTTAGCTGGTTTTAGGGTTTTGCTTGGTTTTCTCATGAGCTCTAGGGTTGGTTTCCTAAATGAAAAAGGAATTATGAGAATATATATTTAAAATATGTTTGATTTTAGTAGAATATTTAATTATTTCATAGCATATGATTAAAATAATCCCTCTTTCTCACGTGTTTCATAAAATATACAATGAGTTTGCTTTTGCTAGTGTTGTAGATACAAATATGCCCATTCTCATACCCTCCTCTTACCTTAATTTTTGTTCCATTATGATGAAAGAGGTTTAAACAATTCTTGTATATGTTGTGTGTTCTCACAAAAACATGTTGGGTCCTTCCATATTCAAAATTTGAAATTGTTTGTCGATCCCACCAAATTACCTACAAGGTTGACAAGAAGATTTTCAAGCAATTGTAAGTTTTCCAATTTTTGTGCAATCATCCTAGAGAATTGGCTTTCAAGGCAAAATGTTGAAACATCTAATGCAAATTTTGTAATTGGGTGTATTTGGTCCCATAGAACATGAAGCATAAGATAACAATCAATAGATGATGGTCATAAATTATAACAACAATATGATAAGATGATCACATTGGAGTGAAGGTGAATATTTGAGTACAAAAGAAATCAATGCTTATCAAATTAACATCATATCATAGAAAGGAAGAAAAAAAAGGTGTTGGATAGGAAAAAATTCACTTTCCCTCATTGGAAACACCTTTGAGCGAGATTGCATCTCAAGTTAATTTCTCTAAAACTAATTGTCTTTACCATCCCTCAATAGCAAGTGTAGCCAAACAACATCACATTATATGTAAAGTTGTTGGACTAAACAACTTTGGATTAGAATTGTTGGGCTTAAAGTAACATAAAGAATTATTTTTTTCCATTACAAATAGCTTTGGTGTTTTGCAACACTTAATACATCCAAGGGACTTACAAATGTCATGTTATGACGATAAGCTATTGAACATTGGGCAAAATTTATCACATTATGATAACTTAAACCTTGAAGTCTAATTTTTCATGTGACAAAATGGTGAGCAATCAAAAGAAAAAACTCATGTCACATCCTATACAATTGAATAGCTCCAAAACGACAAGCATTTTCACAAAAAAACTTAAATCTTAATGTTTCATCATCATCTTCATCAGAATTTGAACTTGCAAATTTTCCATTAAACTTTACAAAATAGTTTTAAGGTGGTTCTTTTCAAAATGAAAAACCCCAATTAGGTTCAAAAGTAACTCTTCTTCAAACAAGATTATCTCAATCCAAGTCTAAATTAAACATATATTATGTTTTATAACTTTAATTTAAGTACACAAGATGTGGACTAGTAATAGAATTAAGACCACCTTAAAATCAAGGACTAACCAACATTGCCTTGAACTTGTTATAAGGGCTAGAACTATTACATGATGAATAGCTTGTTCTTAGTGGTTTTTTTTGTCAATTTTGTGATATAGCCAAAATAGCAATGATTCATAAGAAGATTTAACCAAATTTAGCTACAAGAAAATATGAAAATACACTTTCTAAAACATCATTCCTTTTTTTTCAATTACAAACTTGAACCATGTAGAGAAATTTGATATTTTTAAATTTTTTTTGTTGAATTATGGCTATTGAAAATCTTTTTAAAACTCAATTTTAGCACTTTAAATTTGTAATATACCTTTTTGGCCTATATATAACCATTAAAGAAAGGTGATACAACTTGTTTTTTTAAAAAAAATTCATGAAACATTGTTATTTTCAAACCTTCCAACCCTCAAGACCTTCAAACACATTGAAGCCCTTTTTCCTAAGTAGTTGAAGCCAAGGTTGAACCTAGATTGAATAATCTAACTAATGCAACCATTGAAATTAGTCCTAAGGGTTTTACATTAAAAATCAAAGCCAAACTAAAAATTAGTATTTTAATCTACCATTTTTTGGCCTCTTGATGACCCCATGGGCAAAAAAAAAAACCTATCAACTTGGGAAAACCAATTTGCAACCCCTTGGAGCCAATGTTGTTGCATAGGATTGAATGAAATTCTAGAAACACCCTCCCCCATTTAATCTTTCTCCATTTTTTCTCTTCTTTATTTTGTTTCTTTCCATTTTGGTCCCATCTTTATTTGGTTCTATTTATTTTTGTCTTTATGAAATTCCAACTTCTTGGCATTAACAACTTCACATAGGAAATCTCACACCTTCCCAAGAAAAATTGATTTTATTAATGACTTGAAGCAAAAGAATAGGCAAAAAATGTTCAAATTTCTCATTATTGACCTCAAGGTTTTTTGGCCTTGACTACTAGTGTTCAACATGTCTTAATTCCACCAATATTTTGTGCTTCATGAATCGCAATTGGTCTTTTTGTGGGTTTCATTGATTGTTTATTCATGGCAATCAATTTGTTCCAAAATGATGCAAACTTACAAGAGTTTCTTCCAAGGAAAAAAGGAAACCAAAAATAAAAGGACAAAAGGAAGCAAAAAATAAAAAGAAAAATGTCATGGTTCTCTATTTAGTGAAAGGCAAGATTTGCAATTGTTCACTATCTAGCATAGGTAGCCAACCTTTCTACTATTTGACTTAGGATTGTGATGGCCTACAATTTTTGGAATGCAATTGAGACCTTTTATCTAAAAAAAGTGGTAAGGACCGAGAGCAATGGACTTTTAGGGCCACGCATTGTTGGCACAAAATTGTAAAAAATGTTAGATTGTTGATGTAAATAATCAAAGATTTCTATTGCTAGGGAAAGGAAATGATTTTGCAAGGTGGTGATCTTGTAACTTTGTTCCTTTGTTTCGGCTACCTTTGATGTTGCAAAACCTTGTGTAAAAAATGCAAGGTCCAAAAAACCTACATGTGTGGGATTGGCTATGACAATTTTTACAAGGGTCTTCTGACCTCTTTGGAAAGGACAACATTGGCATTGCATCTAGATGTTTAAAAAATGGGAGAAAAAAGAACATGCAATTGTTCTTGAATCACATGAAAAACTAGCTTCCTTTGTAATGGATGCAAAAACATCATGAAAGGTGTCACATGTCCCTATGTGTTCATTACCACATGAACATCGCAATAAATGAATACCTAAAGGATCAATGAGACGGGTGTGAACACAATGAGTGAGGCATGTGACAAAAAGATGGGGCAATTCAAGTAGAGTTCGCAAGGTGGTGAAGAAGATTGTCAATGATAGGCAAAACATGAACAAAACTAATCAAACCTTGAACAAAAGTCAAAACTTAGGTTTGAGCATGAAAGGATGCAAACTTGACGAACATCAAACATCCCATCAAAAAGAATGCTAAAAAGATAGGTTTAGGGTTCAATAAAGATAGGGTTTACGTGTTTTGAAATTGGAATGTTGAAGCCATTCAATTTGTTTGTTAATTAAGAGTTCAAAGGACAAAAGACACCCACAAGCCACTAGGGCAAGAGGTGACAAACTATGAAAAAGGCAAGGAACCATGATCAATGTGAACCAAAGCCTTTTTTTATAAAAAAAGAACAATGATAAAGAAGAAATCAAAAGGCCAAGGATTAAACAACTAGTCCCAACTCACGAAAGAAAACAATTGAGGCATTGAGATTATTGCCTTCTAGGGAGATGGGAAGAAAGGCATTGATGTATTGGAGGCCAACATGGACTATTACTAGAAGACCTTCACAAAGGTCCTTAGCTTGCTTTCAAGAGTTTTCTTGGATGAGAAAAAATTGGATGATGGCTGACCCAATTAATTGGGTAACATAATCTGACTAGGGGCCAAGGGCCCTTGGATGTACAGTTAGTGAAATGATGAACCAACAATGTACCATGGCCATTCAGTTCGATAATGAATGGTCATGAATAAGTTCACTACTATAGCAAGAGATGGTTTTTCTCACATCTGTAGGCCTTTGTCTCGTGACACATGTGTGATGTAAACTTGTGTTGTTTCAACCATTTCAATGTAAAAAATATGTTTTGATGTTTATCTTGGTTTGACATCGAAGTATAGTGTATATAATACCTACTAATCACAACAAACAACAATGCTAAACTATGATGGATAAATATGGTAAACATATTTCACATTGAATCCTTCAAAGCTCAAACAACAAAGTTTATTTCACACATAAAAAAGGTGACACACTAAATGTCAACAAACTTAAAGATTTTTATTAAAAAAAATCTTTAAAATGTGTTTTACATTACAATTGCTTGAAACTTGAAAACACACTTGTCACATAAAATTGTGGGCACCTACCACACTAATGTCAAAATTTACAATAAATATCACTTTTGAAACCATAAACGTTCATCTCACACGCGTGTGAGCATTAGCCATTTTCTTTTTTGGTTACTTGTCATCCAATGGCCATGGTTATGAACATGCAATGATGACAACTACCCTCTGCTCCTACTTGTACAACTACTATAATTGCTCTCGAACCTTGTGCATTAAATGCTGAGATTTAGTAAAATTTCCTTGCTTTGCTTTGCTTTGCACATACCATTGAAAGAGGGGATAAGAAGGGGTGAAAGCAGGCCAAAAGATAGGGTGAAGAGAGCAGGGTGACTTTATGAATAACTCTATTGTCCAAACCTTTGTAATAAATTTGTTTTTGGAGTAAAAAGGTTCGAGTTTTCTACATTTTGGTGTTTTGAATCTTGCAACCAGAACTAGAACCAACTTAATTTGAATTTAAAATTTAAAAATATTTTTTAAAAAAAATAAATTTATAAATAAATAAATTAATTAAAGAATTTATTATTTATATATATATATATAAAACCAACATGGCCCCCTAAATTTAAAGAATTGAAACTGGAATTGGGTCCTTTTTTTTAATTAAAAAAACCAAAACAGAATAAGTTCCTTGAAAATTTTATGGACTGGAATTGGAAGTTCCTCTTCGAACTTAGGAACTGCCCAACATTAGTAGTAACATATCTTGTAATGGATCCATCATATATGGTGCATTCACACACAAAGGTATATAGATATACCTTAATTATAACTTATAATTACCTAACCTAATTACTAATAACTAAACCCAACCTACTTACCTAATTTATCATTGTTCCAAACATAAAGTACCTATCCATTATCATTACACCTATAAACCCTAAACTTAAAATTTATTCATCTTGTTTGAGTCATTGTTACAATGATGGTTGCTCACTCTACATGAAAGTTGCAAACAAGGTTTCTATGTGAAGCTAGTTGCAATGAAGGCATGAAGATGGCTTTAACTAGATGTAATGCTTATACTATGGGGTGGAAGCAATGAATTTTGGAAGGAGGGGGTGGTTATTGTCATTGGAGATTTAACAGCTTGTTAGCAATTGCTTCAATGATGATGATAACTTGCCAACATTATTAGTGGGCAAAATCTTCAATTTTTGAACATTTTGAAATTTTGTGATTGTAATTTACCATTAATTATTACCATGTGGCTTGTTAATGACTCATGTAAGTATGTCACATAAGCTATTTATTGATCCATGCACATGTAGTAATATGAATATTTTAACTTACATCAACTTTACCAATGTTATTACCACTATGTGTGTCAAAGGTACCTATAGAAGATGTCCTTGGCTAAACCAGCACCCACACCGATATACTATGCGAAAAACCCCAAAAAAATCCATTAAAATTATTTCTAAATATTACAAATATCCCACGCTTAGACTAAATTAGGGTCTTTGAGTTCAAATCTAACGTTCTTTTGAGCTTAATATGGCCACTTAAGAGGCCTCACTCAAAAAGGTCAAGGCACCAATGTGGGTGGTGGTCCACCCATGCCCTTGTAGATGGTTAGGTAGGTGGTTTGGTAGGTGACTACTAGGTAACTAGATGGTTGGTTAGTACATAGTCAAGGACTAAGAAGTTGTTAATAGATGGGTAGTAACCATAGAAAGCGAGCTCACCACTATGGTTAGTTAGTGGCTAGCTAGGGAACGGGAAATCAATGGCATCCCTCATCATGCATTAGCTGCTAGTGCTTCACTAGATGGAAATGTACATGTAAATTTAAATGCAAATTCACTCTTATCATTGACCTTCAAAAGGTAAAGCATGTTGGTGTCTAGGAGAGCCTACTTAAGGTGCATTCACACTTGGTGTTAAGGACTCTAGTATTAAGTCCCCTAACACCAAGCTAGTCATTTAGGTCCTAAACCTGTTTACCACAAAGATTTTACGTTAAGTTAACATTCACTTAATGTTACAAATCACACATTTAACATTGGGTGCCACCTAAGATGCCAACTAGATTTTCACTTAACATTGATTTAACATTAAGTGTGAATGCACATTTAGATTGCACTCTCAATACTATTTAAGTTGTAGAAATATGTGAAAATCATTTTTATTTTCACTTTGTAACTTATTCCCACCTTAAAATTTTGTAGATCATAGCAATAATTGATGGGCAAAACAAGCCTTTTGAGCAATAAAACTTTCTTATTCATCTTAGTGTGAGGCCACCTAGCAAGCTAGTGACCCAAAAAAACATAGCATGTTCATCATGGTGGCCTTGACAGGTACCCACAAGGTACTAGGTATGTCCCACAATTCATGCCCTTGGCATTAACCTAGGTCAAAATAGGTGACAATTGGGAATAGAAATTATGCTCATCCAATGAGGAATTGCAATAATCATAATAATAATAATCCCAAGATTTTTATATTTGGTTTTCAATGCATAGCCATGAATACAGAAAGTTGATTAAAGATTTGCATTTCATATTTGGTTTATAGCCAAATTTGGCTAAATCTTTGAAGGAATGATTGCTACTTAAACTAATTTTTTTCTAATTCCTTAAAAAAAAACATTGAGGTTGTATTTTTTGGATTTGTGTTGTTCCTAATATGTTCTTAATGTGTTCCTACTAAGTTCCCAATGTGATCCCAACATGTTCCCCAAGTTCCCAAATGTTTTCCACAACGTGTTCATAATAGCATCTCACTTTGTCCCATATGATTTGCACAACATTGGCCCTTTTGGATCCTATATAGGTGGGTGAGTATTAATGCTTTATATATTTGTATGTTTGGATTTATAATGGGGAATCTCCAAAGTTTGAGAACATTTTTGTGATGGGCCAATGAAAGAGGCTCATTGCAACCCAAAAAAAAAATCTAAACTTCGAAGGCACTCCGAACTAATTAACATGGATCAAACTAACAATTGAACATCAAGTTAATCTCATGGGTGAACATATTACCATCAAGGCTTTTGGAACCTTGAAGAAGACTTGTTGAAAAAAAAAATGGCCTAACAAAATGATGTAATTATAATATAGCATGATCCAATAATAGCCTAATAATAGCATGATTCTAGTCCAAGGCTTTGTTCCAGCACTACATGGATCCTACTACCAGGCCTTAAATTTGAAGCCTTGAATGCCCTTCATTGACACATATGTGAGTTCAACTTAAGAACTTGTCTTGGTCCCATCTTGAAATTCATTAGCATGCCATTTTTATTCTTGGGAACAAATGAACATACCCAACGTTTGCATTTCATTACAACACCCAAAATTAATGAGGTTCTTTATAGTGTTGGCAAATTTTACAAAAAAATGTTGGGTCTAGGTTTTTAAAAAATTAAATTAAATGGAAGACCTTTCAATTTCATTTTTAAAAAATATTTTCAAAAACTAAAACTTGTTAGTTTTTGGGGATGAATCATATTTTCTTAAACAAAAAATCTAAGTCCAATAGGTCCAACTTTTATAAGAACCTTTGGAACTGACTTATTCTTGGGGATGATTCGAAAATGGATTTCTAAATGATTTTGAAATTTGTGGAATTTGGAGTTTCTACTAAGTTTTCAAATGGTTCCCATGGCGTTCCATCAGATTCCCTTAACTTTCCAAATGTTCCCAAGAAATTTTTTATGGAAATATAATGTGTATTGTGTGTGATTCATTTTTTATTAGCTAAGTGAGGGTGCACACAATTTTTTTGTTTTTGCAATGAGCTTCTTTGATTGGCACATCATTAAAAAAATTAAACTATTGGTACTCCTAAAATAAAAGTGTGCACTTTGCACTCTCAAAACAAGGCATAACCTCACTATGCTTGAGTAAAATTTATATTATTACAAGTAATTAGGATAACCAAGTTGGGGATTGAACACTTAACATATTAAAAGTATTCCACTTCTTCAATAGTGATTTTTTTTTTTAAATAATTTTTTTAATAAAAGTTTAAACAAGTGTAGATCATAAGAGAGTGTAGCCATAGCCCTTTAAATGATTCAAAAAGCTTAAGAATTGAGGGACATGTGGCTCCCTCAAAGTTTCAAAGGTCATAAACTTGGAAAGAAATCATCACTTTTGGCCTAACAACAAACAACACCATAGTTTTATTCCATATGCATTGTCACAAAAATTGTAATGTAAGAACCTACAAAGCTAGCAACGAGCACCCAATTTTAATCCTTTGTGCAATGCCCGACCTTTTAATGAAGAAACATTCGAAGCTGCCCAAAGGAACGGCTCCTCCTATAAACTGCAAAAAGCTCAATTATTAATTACATTTTAGACCTTACATGTGAGCCTTATTTTGAACTTAAGACTCAAACCATGCATAAAAGGTCATAAGACTCTAGGGTTTAGGGTTTAGGGTTTAGTCGACCCTAGCTTTTCTTGGGTTGAGTCTAGTTTTGAATCTTAAGGTGGGATCTTTGTGCAGTATGGGTTTTATGGTGGGTTCTAAGAACCAAATGCAGATTCAAATTCTACTCAAACCTCAAAACTAGCCAACATTTGGTTCTTTACCACCATTATCACTTAAGAAACCTAGAGGTAATCTATCCTTTCCCAAAATACATGCAAATTGGCATATTAGCCCAATGTTTGTAATGGATGAAGACTTGTTGTATTTTTATGTTATATTTTGACATCATGCTAATATATGTTATTAAGATTTTGAAGAATATTTTGTGACCCACAAATCTAGAGGATTTTAATGTCACATTTGTTTTTTTATTATCTTTTCTCCACCTTAGTTCCTTTTTTTCAATTTCATAAAATAATATTAAAAAATAATAGAACAAGTCTTCATTCATATTTGAGTAATTCACAAAATTTAGTTTTCGTTGAGCTTTGTGGCATCATATATTTTATTTTGAAGGTTTAGGGTTTAGGAATTGAATGACATCATGAACAACCCATCCAGCCTCCTATCATTCCTTTTCCTTGATAGACACGTTCTTAATTTCAATTACGATATTTTCCATTGTATTCTTGTCCCATCGCAAACCAACCTAATGGTTACCTATGTACCAATGTTTGTTTTTGGCACATATATATATCACCACTTGGCAAAAATTGTATTTTTATTTTTATTTTTTGTAAATGGTTTTTTGGGTTTCTGTTCACCATAATTCAAAAAGGAATTTTTAAAAAAAATCACCAGATTTATAAAATCAAGTTCCCAAAAGTTTGGATATTTCTCAATTTATTTTTAATTTATTTCTGAATTCTGATGTAGACCTAAATCTTAGTGAAAGAAGTTGAATGATGTAGGCCTTGGTGTTATTGAGTGGCATTAGGCTAAATGGCACATGCTTTAATGGCAAAAGTTTTAGCTCTAGTGGCATAACTCTTAGTGATTACATAGGCCATAATTTCCCTTCCAAGTCTTTTGTCAAAAGAATGTTCTAACTAATTTGTTAAAAAATTCCAAGGGTCATTCAAAACACTCCATGATTAAAAGGAATTGGGTAGAGACGAGGAGGATCTCAACAATAGGACCAACAAGAATTATGTACTAGTCAAGGAGCGCATTTAAAAAAACTTGAAGAGACCCAAGAAAGTTGTGAAAGGTGCAAACTTACTAATACAATTCTCAAATTAGTTGCTCAACATAGCTTCCTATGTCAAGTAAAGTTCATACCCTAGACTATACCTTTTTTTTGTTGTAGGGTTTAGCTTGATAAGTCAAGTTGGGTTTGATATTGATTTTCTTAGTCTAGATGGAAATACTTTGGTGATAAGTGTCATGGTTGTTAAACGCCATGACAACATCACCTAAAACATCAATTGAATTTTTGATTTTGAAAATGTAATCAAGAGGCCAAGTTGAATTGTAAATCACTAAAATAACTCCAAGATTATGGTATTATAATACTTAACTTGATTGCATTGATGTCTTTGATATCATTTAATGCAATTACAAGAAGATCAATATACACCCACTAGAACAATATGTCAAGTAGTCACAAGAAGATCACTATGTAATCTCTAGAACATCAATATGTATTTCACTTAAAGATCATAGGGAATAATCCACTCACCCTTGTCTTGGGTAGTTCATGCCATTATACTAGACTAATCTATTAGGATTCCACTAATCGTTGCCATGCAACCTCTAAACCCTAGCCAATTCCACTAAGTTGGTTAAAATGTTATTATAGTGGAATCGGTCCAATCCACTAGAAAATGAGTGGAATGCGTAATAGCTAGAATTGCATTTCCTAGTAATGTGTATATAAAATAATTTGTCTACATGGCAAATTTCTTCCATCTATGTATATGGAATATTTTAATCCACATGAAAATATTATTGTTTTAATTTTGTTTAGGAGTAAGAATAAGAAGGCATAATTAAACCACAATAATTATGTAGTGTTGTGCAATTTTGGTATTTAAATAACACATTCAATGTGATGTGTGGTTTTTCACATAGTGAAAAATGATTCATATGTACCAAATTTATTTGAATCAACAATAATCCAATCCTTTAACAAATCAAAACATATGAAATAAAACAATAACAATTGGCACAAATTTTGACCTTAAAGTGAAACACATGGCATCATCTTGAGTGTTGCAATGGACACTACTTTTTTTTTACAATTTTTGGTTGTCACTTTCGTTTTATTTCAACATTTCTGAAAATAATATAATTAGTGTCAAATTGGCAACTGGCCCAGGTATTAGGGTTAACTAGTACAGAACGACCCAGTCGGTCGAAGGTTGAATAACATCTGGTAATGAGAAAGCAGACAAAATTATAGCTTTGTAGGGTTAGGGTTTAGGGCTTTTTTAGGGTTTGTTTAGGGTTTAAGATTCAGAAAGCATACAAATATATCTTCTTATATAATATCCTTAGTCTGTCCAGTGGTGGTCGTCCTTTTCATCCGTCCGTCCCGTCATCCAAGTTCCTCATCCTGGAAGAAGAAGATGATGGAAGAGGAGGAGGAGGAGGAATGGCGGCAGCAGCAGTTTATCCAAATGTTGTAACAAAAAAGAAAAAAACAGAACAAATATATATTTTTAAAAGGGAAAAAACTAGAAATTAAATAAAAATTACAAAAAAGAAGAAACCAAATAAAGAGTAGAAAATAACAAAAAAATAAAACTTATAATAATGAAGAAAAACCTTACTTGAAAAAGAATGAGGTGTGTGTCTTCTTTCTCCAAACTTCAAACTTGCATCCAAGTTCCTCATCCCAAAAAGCCTAGAAATTAAATAAAAACAGAAAAACACTTTAACAATTAGAATTTTTTTAAAACACTTAAAAATAAAAACAAAATGAAAACATATAAAATAAATATATTTAAACATGAAACAAAAAAGGGAAATACAGTAAAATAATCTTAAAAGAAAATTTAAAAAATAGATGACAAAAAATAAGAAACAAAACAGAGAGCAAAAGAAAGAGAAAAAAAACCATACTTGAAAAAAAAAAAGAAACAAAACAGAGAGCAAAAGAAAGAGAAAAAAAACCATACTTGAAAAAAAAAATGAGGTTTGTCTTCTTTTTCCAAACTTCAAACCTGCATCTCATCAAACAAAAATACAAAAGTTTTTTAAAAATTATTTTCATTATAAAACATAGTAGAAAAATTAGATTTTTTTGAAAAAGAAAATAGAAACAATATAAGTAAATAAAAAATGCATAAAAATAGAAAAAAAATGAAGATAGACAAAATAAGAATAGAAAAAATTAAAACATGAAACAAACATAAACAAATAAAAAGTAAAAACACAAAGACTATATAAAAGGAATGGAAACAAATGAAACAAGGAAAGGGAAATACAGTAAAATAATTTTAAAAGAAAAAAAATTACAAAAAAGAAGAAACCAAATAAAGAGTAGAAAATAAGAAAAAATAAAACTTATAATAATGAAGAAAAACCCTACTTGAAAAAGAATGAGGTGTGTCTTCTTTCTCCAAACCTCAAACTTGCATTCAAATAAACAAAAATACAAAAGTGAAAAAGAAACACTTTATTATTATTATACAAAATAATAATAAAAACAAAAAACACATAAAAATAAAAAAATAAAAAAGATAAAAGTTTCTTAAAAAAACTAAAACATGAACCAGGTTTAAAGAAACCAGGGGACTTCACAGTGGGACCAAATTACCCATGGGCCAGCACAATTTGTGCATGTGTGCCTGTGTATCTGGCATAGATAGTACTCCAGACACACACACCTTGTGAGCTCATAGGGAAGGACCTTCTTTCTTGATGTCCCTTTGCAAACCAGAGGGGGATGATGGAGCTTTAAGACACAAGTATTGTAATGTATCTGTACCTTAGATCTAGTCAGAGTACACTGCAAAATGTGGCAAGTTATATGTGATGGCGAACTACATTAACATTTGCTAATGTGTTGGCTAGTTCTTCCTAATTTTTTTTTATAACCCAATTGGTAGGGTTATTGTGAAATTGATTTTTTCAAACTCCCCGACGTTAAAGTATAATTGGGTTTTTGATTTTTTTTAAAAAAAAAACCTGCCCTAGTATCAATTTGCTTGTTTAACCAATAGCCCTAATTACCAATTTCTAGGGGTTTTTTTTTCCCCCTGATGCCCACCTATTTATGCATAATGGTTAATTTTGAAACTCCCAACCTAGAACTATAATGTCCAAGTAGGTTTGATAGGTAATTTAGCAATGTTTTTTTTTGGTTGAAAAGTTGCCAAAAGGCGACATGCAAGGGGGACCTACAATAGCCACCCCATTGTAAAACCGGGCCCCAAACTTGGGCCATATCGTTGCCTAGTGACAATTGGCATAATCTCCATTTTGTAGAAACCTTCAACCCTAATCTTGTCATTATCTCTATCCTTGTCACCTCCTACTCCCCATGATCACAACCATCACGTAGGAGCTCTTCACCATCATGCATTGCACCTTTCAAGCACATTCATCAACACCTATGACATGATAATCCTAGAATTCGCTTGCTCCTTACAACATCAACACAATTAAAATTCACTAACACTTTTAGTGCATTGGGATTATGTAAAATCCATTGTACATAACATAATGTTTGCAAAATCATTGGGTTTTAAGCTCATTAGGGAAATGGGTGCCATGGAAACAAATGCACTATGTATTACAGTATGTAATGTTTTGTGATCAATTTGAAAATCTCATTCATTTCCCAACTTGGAGTTGCGATGAAGTTCATCACTTGTCCAGTCATTTTCCTGCTACTACATAGGTAGGAGTATTAATCAATAATGACACCAAAATGTAAAAGTAATGTTCATTGTAATACTCAACATCATGTTATGTGCTTTGTGCCAAATGTTACTATTTTTGAATTTAGTATGTTTTAATCTACTAAACAATTGGATTAATGTTTATTCATAGATTTAGTAACTAGGAATCATGTTTCATTGTGTGAGAAATCACATATCATACTAAATTTGTTAGTTAAATATACATTATATTGGGGGGTCTAATTGCCTCCTTTTAACCCTAAACAAAGTAAAAGGAATATTTTTTCCTTGATTGGAATGTTCTATTCATGTAGATGGGAATACTTTGCGACATAAACGAAACATTTATATGCATGGAAAAAATATATTGCCAATGTGACAAACATCTTTTGTTTGGGTGTCACAAATATTTTTTCCATGTGATAAGAATATATCCAAGAGATTCCTTCATGCTCATTATAGCCACATTCACACGCTCATTGTTCACATTCACACATCCACTCGGTAGCTACACTGCACCATGTGATTGTTTTTGCAAAAAAGGTAACAACTTGGGATTTATGGTTATAGCATTATAATTTATTATTGATTGTGAGCCTTTGAAGTTGCTGCAAATTTATGAAGGTACTTGCTTTGGGCTATGATGTTTAAAGCATGCCAATATGCAACAAATGATGATAAGGTTTTTATGGGTTTGACTCTATTGAATGAAAAAAACTTAAACTAGTTTGCAAAAAATAATTATGTGGGCAAAAAAATCAAGGAAGCAATGGCAAGAATGAAAAAAAATTAATGAAAAAAATGATATTTTGAGCGTAGGGCATAGCTACCATTTTTGACAGAAAATAAAATGCATTGAGGCAAGTAGTCATATATCGAACTAGTAAAAGTTTCATCTTGGCCAAAAACCCCCTAAGAACCATACGTGCAAGTCTCATACTAATAAGACTTGCTACGTTGATATAGCAACCCTAGGTGAAGGACCAAGGTAACAATTGGGAAAAGTAGCAAATAAAGTTCAAATATTTCACTTAGAACACCTTTTAGCATCAAAAGTAATTTTTAAAGTTTCACCAAAAGGCTTACATTTCAAGTGGGAAATAACACAAGAAGTTGAAAACTCTTGTCAAAACAAGGTTTGCTAGCAAAGTTATAATGTTTGAAGAGACATTAAAATTTAAACAAGTTATTTTATTATGTTATGAAAGGTAGAATACAACTTTGCAACACTAAATCCCAAAAGCCCAAATGTGGACGATTGCTAAAGCTATTAGTCTTTATTTAAATCTTGTGGTGAATGTATGTGTGATGAATCAATCCAAAGGTCAAGTATTGTCTAATGTTTTAATTATTGCAATTAACTTGATTGGTATTGAAATTTGAACCAAATCCCCTTGTTGGGGAGAAACATTTGATCAATTTGATGTTGAATTTCACCTCTTGAAAAGGAACATGTGGCATGAGGCTATGAAGGTGGTAGGACCCTTGGGTTTTGGCATGGTTGGGTGGACCAAATTTGGCAAAAAAAAACTTGGCCCAAAGTTCATTTTGCAAGCTTTACAATATGCAAAGTGTTAACACATGATGATGACAAAATTTATCCATTGTTAGCAAAAAAAATTCCATATGTGTTTTGTGCATTGTAGAGGTTAGTGAATTATATAAGTTTGCAAAATCTAAACTCAAAACACCTTTGTTTTTGAATTCTATGGACTTTTAAAAATAGAGTGTGTTTTTTCAATAGTCAAAAGTCCATAATGTAATACCTCCAATTTATATGATGCATTGTTTGCATTGTTTTTCTTAATATATTTTCACCTTGAAACCAATTCCCTAAACAAGTTCTAAATCCATCATTGAACCAAATTAAAGTCCATTAGCCTAATTGCAGTTGGCGTCACACCCCAATTTTTCAATTTCAAAGGTCCACAACTTGTGGGATTTTATGTTTTTTGCATTAAAAAAAAATTGCACCATGTGAATGAAGACATGTGCATGGACATGGTCTAAATGAAGAGATAATCTTCATGACCATGTCTATGTGTGCAAATCCATTAGCTTGGTGCAAATCCATGAGGATCTTTTTTTGAATGTAGGTTTCCTTGCCAAGTAAATTCTTGGGATCCCCAAATCTCAAATTCAAACAAAAAGAATATTTAGCTTAGTTGGTGTCTTGATGACAATTATGAAGCATTGGTACTTACAAATGGAAAATTTGGGTCAGATCATCTCAATGACAAAAAACTAGTTTGATGTCCCGTGGTTGAATTGTACACCAAAATGCAAACCTAAAAAACTATATGAAGGCTAAAAGTGTTTTAGTCAAGGAAAATCATTAATCGATTAAAGAAGTTGAATACTTTAAAGGGCTACAAGTTGACAAAGATTAGACGATTGATCTAAACCTTCAACCTTAGTTATTAGTTTTTATTGTCTTTTTTCTTTTCATCTAACCTTGACCCTAATTCTTTTATGTCCATATTTGATATTACATGGATATTTATGGACTAGTTTATGGAGCTCAATAAGAATAAAAGTTGCTAATCAAGTTGTTGGGAGATGTCAAAAAAAATTTGGGTTCTATGTGTGTGGGGTTTGGGTGGTTTTGTGATTATGTGAATGTTGGTTTTTGTTTCAAGCAAGTTGCACTGTAATGGGCAAAGCTCTTTAAAGAACTGCAAGTTCAATGTTTGCATATCTTTGTCTTTGCACAAATAAGATGTGAAAAATGCTATAGATAATGTGTGTGCTTTTGTGAAGGTTACCGTGAATTTGAAAACCAACAAATACATAATCAACAATGAATGGAAAATTGCCATGGATACATAATTGTACAAGGAAATTTTTGAATATCAAGACACATATTCGGCTACTAACCAGTTCTCAAAATCAAACCCAGCTCTGGTTCAATTTTCACTAACTGGAACTGGAACCGGTGGTTCTCGCTAGCCAAGCCAGGTACCTGCCCAACACTTTGTTAGTACATTAGCTAATCCAATGCAATTAGCTAATGGGACAAGAGTACAAGGAAAAGAAATATTTCCAGTCCACATACCATCCATCTTGCATAGTGTGCAGGTTCGCTCTGGCCTTGGATGCAAGTAATGAATTACACATTCTCTTGACATATGGTTAACATGGATGATGTCCATTGTTCTAATTTTTGCATGTCACTCTTCCTTTCTATAAGAACGACCAAAACCATTCATCACACAAAAATTAGCAGCAGGTAAATTCATTTGATACACCAGGGCAGTTGTCCTCGAGAGTAGAGAGATCTTCAAGGTTTTGACTTTGTGTCGCTGGTACCTGGTACCTAGCTTATCCTAGTCTCTCTTTGTCAACAGCTCGATTCAACTTTCCGCTAGTTTTTGTAATTTCTTTGGTGTTGCATGATGTTTACAAGCTGAAGAGAGATTCGTGGTCTCATTCAAAGAACATGGGCTCTGAAGCATCAATTAACTCTGGAGTGTTATCCTTCTGTGTTTCAATGTGTAGCCTACTACAGTTACAAGCTAGCCCTGTTGCCCACCAAATATGAGCCCTATTTTACAACATTCTGGAGATCTAGGTCACCCAAAAGCTTAGCAGTAGTCTCCGGGGCCTATTTAATCTGGTTTCTACCTCTACAGATTCCTCCTGCTCCAGGGAATATCCTAGTCCTTTGTACAGGGCTAAAGCTGGTGGATTATTAGCTTCCACATGCACATACAGAATCCTCAAATGCATCTGCTTTGCCACCTGCAGGAGATACACATAAGCACAGACATGCTCCCCAAATCATTAGAATGTACAAGCCATCTAGAGAAGCAAGTGAATGCATGCAATCATTTCAACCCAGAAGGATCATCAGGAACAGTGACAATTGTCTTGAAGCAGAAAAACACCAGTGTCTGCTTTTCAAAATTGTCTGCCCTGCTGAAAGCAAAAGTGGACATTAAAATTCAGATTTAGAAGAACAAAAAACCTTTATAGAGAAACTAATGATATCTATGAGAATACGGAGAAAACTCCACAACACTTTGTACTATTCTGTCAGTTCCACCAAAACCAAGACTAACACAACAAGTAGTCATAATCTATAAGTGTCCCTCACAGAGAATCAGACCATCACCTATATCATGAATAGCAGTGACAAGCTGCTATCAGTGCTTGCTAACCTCATTAGCTCCTGACAGTGTGTGTAGATAAGTATATAGTGATCTGCCCAAATTCTGGGCAAACCAATTACAAACATCATGGGAAGGCTAAGTCATGATGTTGGCTAGCACTCAAGAGACAAAGAAATGATGACAAACAACTCTCTCAATTATGGTCAACATAGTACTGTGACTATGACATTCAAGCCAGACAAGTAAGAACTTGCTTAAGAAGTTGCAAGACTTCAAGTTGAGAGGTTAATATTTTATTTTAGACAATTGTGACCCAATCGAGCAGAGTACAAAATTTGTCAATTTGGAAATAGTCTACACTTACAAATTATTCAGGCTTCCAACAGAAATGACCAAAGAGTTTCCAGAACACTAATCAAAGCATTTGGAGTGTCTGAGTACCTGCAAAGCTGCCTGCATAAGTGCTTTTGCAACACCTTGTTGACGTGCTCTCTTAACCACACACAAATTGAAGATGTAGCCTTGCTCCAATGTGCTCTCCACCTCTAAAGGTAAAACATCGTCCAAAGTCTTTGCCTTACTAATCTGCCCAGCAACACAGAGCCCACATTTCTAGAATTGCTTATATCTATCATGTCTGCTGGTATATTGATGGGAGTCCTAACAGAACATTGAGTGCTAAGAGGATAGATTCAACCGCTGATCAAAAGACAGTATTGCTTGAACATAGCTCAAAATTTTCTAAGTGTTCCAGAACACTGTTGAGAACTCCAAAAGCTCAAGACTGCTTTCCCCACTCTTAAGATGGCTGTGGTAGGCTGGTTCTTAAGAGAGATACATCCAGGACCTTCCCCAAAAACACCCAAGAACTAGATACATAATCTTGGGGTAGGAAGACCCAGCTAGCCTACAGGTTCTGGGAAGGATCTGATGAACACTGACACTGTCCCTCCTTGGATGGACAGCATGGAAATTGTCATGAGAACCTAAAGAGATCCCATCAAACTAGAATCAGTTCTCAGAGTTATTTTAGGCACTGAGAAGGTTATGGGCCATTACACCCACCTGCTTCTGCTGTTTGCCCGAGTGGGCTACAGAATACAGCTGGAAGGTGACAAGGTTCACATCTGCAGTAGGTTGTGTCCCTGTTCCATCCTTGATATCCCATCCTCCCCTATCAGCAATCCACCTTGTCCTAATTACACTCAGATACTATGCTGAACTCAAGGTATGTTTCTTTTCTCCAAACAGAGCAGTACTCTGCCCCAGAATTTATTGTTTCAAGACAGTGACCAGTGATGTAAAGCTCTGGAGTAAAAGCTTTAGCCCAACAATTTTCCAGATGTAGAAAGGCATGGCCCACTACTGACTGGGCCTCGTAGAAGGGGATTGATAACATAATACCAGGCTACAGCAGCCAAAGTCTTGATCTGCAGCAAGACTAAAACAAAACAGTTTGATGCCTTCACTTGGATGTCCAAGGTGCCATGGCAATCAAAGCATTTGACTTCCCAACTTCCATTGAACTGAGCTCAGGGAGACCCAAAGAAACACAATGGTTTGATGCCTTACTTGGATGTCCAAGGTGCCAATGGCAACCAAAGCATTTGACTTCCCAACTTCCATTGAACTGAGCTCTGGGGGCGCCAAAAGAGATCGCATTGCTGTATCAGGAATTCCTACCCCAGGTGCTGAAAGAAGAAAAGAATCCAGTGCAGATCGCTCACAGACAGCTAGTAAGCACTTCACCCGCATGCCTAGAGCCTGAATTCTGATCTCCTGCAACCAATTTCCAATTACAGTTGCTTCTCAGTCATTTCATCCCCATCTGAAACACAAACTAGAAAGGAATCTATAGCTTCAACAAGGCTTCAAGAGAGCAGATGCATTTAGCTTTTTGCTGCAAGTAAAGGGGATTTAGGTGCATTGCAGCAAACTTAAAGTATACTGCTGAAGAAGAAGGCTAGTTCTAAATACCCGATTGAATTCTGATTTTGTTCTTGTCTTCAGCAGATCTGCTACTTGAAAATTGTGAGCAACCCGCTCCTTGACTGCCTCCACACCCTCAGTATACTTCTCAACAAGCTGAGGGTACACGTAGAACACCTGGGCCCTCAATGTGGCTGCCGCAAGAAGCTCCTCTGAGGTTGATGCAGTAAGTACCCAAAATTTGAGAGAGGGACTGGTCTTTGTCTCCAGACAGGGGTTGGTCAACAAGCTTGGCTTTTGGGCAGCGATTCTTGGAGGCCTGGGGACAGCACAGGCTGAAGGGGACGTCGCTCCATCCACTTTCCTCTGTTGCCTGAAACCTCACAGGCAGAGCCTTAGGTCAAATCTCTCCTGATCAACTACCATCAGCTGATCAAACAACGTTCAGTTCACGTTGTTGAACGAGGGTTTTGCAACAAGAAGCCATCTGCTGAGAAACCGAGAGGTTAAAAAAACATGGCAAACTAAGAGATTCAGATTTGTTGCCAAGTTTCGAATTCCAGGTTCTGCAACATAAGTTATGTGGCTGCTTCTCAATTCGCGAGATCCACGCTGTTGTACAAAATGGCAACAAACAACGGCCAAAAAAAACCGATTCGAAATGGCAAGCAGCCAGACAAAGCGGAGTACTTATTCCGTCCTCCATATGTTAGCGATGAAATAAAGACCAGCCAAAGAACCCCGCCCCCCCAAAAAAAACAACAACAACAACAACAACAACAACCGAGAAGAGTGAAAGATTTCCCCAGGCGAAGAAGAAGAGGGGAGCAGCAAAACCTTGTGATAGCAAAGCACCATTGTCGCTCCAGGCGAGAACACTGCGAATTCCCACACAATAATAGTCCTTGCCAAGGACTAAAGCTACACAACCCCACCTCCCCACGCCTCGACGACTCTTCTTCACCTCCACAGCCACCACCTGCGTTACTCCAGAGGCTAGCACACAAGCGTACATGTGACGACGACGACGAGGAGAACTGCGACGAGAGGTGAGCGTGACTGGTGGTGGGTGCAACAGCAACAGCCATTGCTCCTGGCAACACCACTCCCCTGAAACAAACAGCCACAAAAAGATTGAAAGGGGCAGATGGGTGGGGGGGAATTGGGTGGGATTTTGGGGGAAACTTAAGATTTAAGAGCTCTCTTTTCTTTTCTAATCCAACCCATGAACAAAAATTGGAACTGCAAACAAGTACGAGACTAGGTACTAATAGCAACCCACCTGGACCAATCAACCTATCGTTCTAGACAATCAACAGCAGGTGTTTGTGCTTTGCTGTGTCTTTTTTATCAGCCTCAGCAAACTGAGCAAACATGCTGAGCCAGAACCATTTTTTGTGAGCCAATCCGACCCACATGTTTTGACTTTTCTTCCTCCAATTGTGATTTGCACGGTTGCATACTGATGAGGAGGTTTACATACTGAGGACCATTGGAGTTGCTCTAATTTTTATAAAAAAAAAGTTGTAATGCTTCTGCCATTCTTGGTTTGCACATCCATCTATGTATGAATGAAGCAAGGTGTGTTGATGAAAACTTGCCAAACGTCAACAAAACAAAGCACCCAACAACAAAGGGGGAGAAAAAGGGTACAAGATGGATGGACCCAAGTTCATGTCAAAAGAAGAAATCACCAACTGGGGCGTATCACAAGGGGAACATGAACAATTCAAGGACTCAAACCTCTCTTCACAAGGAGCATATCAAAGACGAAGGGGGGAGATGTTATAACATTTATCCTATAAGAACCCTCGCCAATAATAACAACACATTTTGAAATAGAGATCGCATGCACTTGTTGCAACATCATCGACGCCTTCTACCTAAAACCTAAACCCAAAACCATAAAGAGGAGGGCTTTTAAAGCTCTTTATGTTCTATGTCATGTTGGCACATCAATGAAAAAAATTGTTGGCCTACTAATGTAAACACTCAAAAACCTTTATGGTTAGAGGAAAAACTAGTCCATTGGTATTGATCACGATAAAGGTCATATGTAGCTTGAGTTGCAATTGTAACACCAACCCCATGAAATAGAATTACTCACAAAACCAAACATATTCAAATGGGGTTAATGATGACAATGTCAACTAACGAACACAATTCACCGAAACCATAATGTTGACCCACCAACTTGAAGACTAATTACTAAACGATGAACATGGGTTTATTCACATAAAATGTGAAATCATGCATCCTTTACAATAGACATAAAGGCATCATGCATAACATCATAGGAAATCGTTCTTTCACCACCATGGGTGCAATGATGAAGGTGCATCCCCATAAGGTCCAAAGGTTGATTACAAATGTAATGTGACAAAGCAAGGGCTAAAGGATGGGGGAGCCCAACTGAATGTGCAATGTAGTGGAAGAAGTTTCTGAAGTTAAATAAAAAAAAGGATTATTGGATCAATAGACAACCACACACTTAAAATTGGCCTCGCATAAGATCTCAAATGCCTAATGTCAATTAGAAAGCAAATTAAAATGATGCCAAAAAAAAGAATGGTCATACAATATCTTTGAAATATTTTCATGAAGTTGATATATTCCTCTCTTTGTCAATTACTTAAAAAGGGGTACACATGTCACTTCCACTAGGGGAAGAAATTCCCATGCCAACTTCAAATGGGCCTAGAAGGATAATGAACCTAAGTTGTTCACTTTTATAACCTCAACTAAGAATGGGTGAGAGTTCAACATGAACTTAAAGGCAATGACGAAGGCAACAATAGCCCAATTCCCCAAATAGGTTGATGGAATTATGTTTTATGCAAAAATGAGGTT
>Ga0209208_10003462_pt1 | contig 22572 bp, 19 predicted proteins | sample S1TSphfallax_3_FD_187694 | JGI IMG/M metagenome (GOLD analysis project Ga0209208, IMG submission 187694) | Host-associated microbial communities from peat moss isolated from Minnesota, USA - S1T2_Fd - Sphagnum fallax MG (SPAdes) (version 2) | ecosystem: Host-associated > Plants > Peat moss >...
GGAGGAACGGGATCAACGCCCTTAGAGGATTCAGGGATTTGGCTTTCGGCCGGTCGCTGCTGCTGCTCATCCGCCTATCATCCCATAAGTGAGGCGGGGCCGCGTTGCGGCGACCTCAAGCCGGTCCGCGTTTCGGTTTCGCGATGCTGCGAGAGCCCTTGCGCCATGGATCGAGGCGACGGGACGTCCGCTCTCCCGTGGTGCACGCGCAACGACCAGCGTCGCAATGGCCGTACCGCCGTCGCTTGGGGGTAATTGCGTTTCTGATTGTGGGCAGCTATCTTCCGGCCTTAGCGGCGCGGTTGACGGTCTCGACCGCCGTCCTAACTATAAACGGGGATAGATGATGCGAAATCGCAACGAATATTGCGGGGATGCGATGCGGGTGAGAATGCTCGAGTCGTTTGGTCGGAAGAGCGGGTATTGGATCGCCGGGCTGGTGAGTTTTTTGACGCTCACGCAGGCGTCCCTGGCGAGCGATGCCACCGCCCCCGCCGCCGAGGACCAATCCGTCGGCCTGGAGGAGATCACGGTCACGGCAACCCGGCATGAGGAATCCTTGAGCAAGGTGCCCATCAGCATCACGGCGCTGTCGCAGGATGACATGGATCAGCGCGGCATCAAGGACTTCCAGGACATCGCGCGCTTCACGCCCGGCGTCAACATCGACACGACCGGCACCAATGCCATTTCCATCCGCGGCATTTCCTCATCCGCCGGCGCGGGCACCACCGGCATTTATATCGACGACACGCCGATCCAGATGCGCTCGGTGGGTTTCAATCCCGACGACACGCTGCCCAAGACCTTCGACCTGGAGCGCGTCGAGGTCCTTCGCGGCCCGCAGGGCACGCTGTTCGGCTCCGGCTCCGAGGGCGGCGCGGTCCGCTACATCCTGACGCCGGCCAGCACGACCGCCACCGACACCTACATTCGCAGCGAGGCGTCGTACACCCAGGATGGACAGCCGAGCGGCGAGTTCGGCATCGCGCACGGGCAGCCGATCGTCGATGGGGTGTTCGGTATACGGGCCAGCGTCTGGTACCGCTACGACGGCGGCTGGATCAATCGCGTGGACGATACGACGGGTGATGTCATCAACCACAATGTCAACTACTCGAACTCCATGGCCGGCCGGCTCACGGGAATCTGGACGCCGACCTCGAACATCACGGTGACCCCGGGGATCCTCTATCAGCGCGAGGACAAGAATGACGACTCCACCTATTGGCCGGCGTATTCCAACGTGGGTGCGGGCCAATTCAACACGGCGACGCCGGAGCGCGTGGGCGGGCCGGACACCTATTACCTCCCCTCGCTCAAGCTGCAGTGGGACCTCGACGGCTCGCAGATCATTTCCAACAGCTCCTACTTCCACCGCCGTCAGATCACAGCCTACCAGGGTACGGTCTACGACCTCGCCTACTGGCAAACCATTCCGGCCGCGGACGGCGTGGCGCCGGAAGCCGTGGCCCCGCTGATCGACGCCACCGGTATTCATTTGCCCGCCGGATTGACGGGCCTGTCGACCCCGAACACCATGACCAACACGCAGGAGAGCTATACCCAGGAGCTGCGCTGGCAGTCCACGAACAACGACTCCAAATGGACCTACACCGCGGGCGTGTTCTGGCAGGTCGCGAAGGAAGGCAGCATCGAGGAATTGCGGTCCACCAACATCGAACAGGTATTCAACACGCTGTATGGCTTCACGCCGGACAGCTTCTACGGCGGAACGTTCTATTCCTGCCCGACCGCGGCCGCCTATCCGTCGATACCGGCCTGCGACATCTACTACAACAACAACACCACCTTCGATCGTCAGGTTGCCCTGTTCGGTGAGGTGAGCTACTCGTTTACCGACTGGCTGAAACTCACCGTCGGCGAGCGCGTCTCCCGTACCAAGTTCACGCTCAACCACTATGCCGACGGGTATGAGAACTACGGACCGGGCGGCGCATCGGCGAGTCAGCAACAAACGCCGAATACGCCGAAGGCCACGCTCTCGTTCCAGGTCGATCCGCAGGACCTGTACTACTTCACCTACGCCAAAGGCTTCCGGGTCGGCGGTGGCAATGCGCCGCTCCCCTCTTACTGTAACGCCGACCTCGCCGCTGCCGGCTTTCCGAACGGCGCGCCGCTGACCTACAACTCGGATTCCACCCAGAACTACGAGATCGGCTCGAAGAACGCCTTTGGCAACTGGCTTAAAATCGCCACCAGCATCTACTACATCAAATGGAGCCAGATCCAGCAGAACATTTACGTGGCCGGCGCCTGCGGCCTGCAGTTCACCGACAACCTGGGCTCAGCGGTGGCCTGGGGCGGCGATATCCAGGCCGAGGGCAAGTTCGGACCCGTCGATATCGATCTTGCCATGGGCTACACCAGCGCGCGCTATACCAAGGCCGACCCGGCGGGCTGTCAGCAGACTGCCGCGTCGGCGCCCTGCCTTGCCAGCAGCGGCGATGCGATTTCAGGCCAGGCCGCCATCAACTATGACCCGGGAACGAATGCACCGTTCACCACGGCGCTCGGCGTGCAGTACAACTTTCCGGTCCCGAACCTGGGGCACGATGGCTATGTTCGCGTGGACTGGCAGTACGAAGCCCGAAATGCCTGGCTGGGGGCGGTACAGGATCCGAACAACGACGCCCAGTACAACTACGGCTATTCCTACAGCCTACCCGCCACGAGCATTTTCCAGGGTCGGGCCGGTATCAACTTCGGCGAGTACCAAATCGCCGCCTTCTGCGACAACCTGTTCAATACCCGCGCGCTCACCGGCTACGCGCTGGGACAGACCGACGGGACGACCACACCGCAGCAGAATGACTACACGTTCAGACCCCGAACGGCCGGCGTCACGTTCACGATGCGGATGCACTAGCAGGTCACCTCTGCAAGTCACCTCGATACCAGCGAACCCCCGGGTAAAGCCAGCGCCGTTACCCGGGGGCTCCGCATCAAGCGACCGCGCGCGCCGCCTCCTGCCCATAGGCATCGAACAAAGCGGCAGCCAGGATGGAAAGACCTTCCTCCAGCACCGCGTCCTGAATGGTGAGCGGCGCCAATAGCCGCACCACATTGGCGGCGGTGCCGCAGGACAGCAGGATCAATCCGCGGCGCTCCGCATGAGCGAGAATCGAGGCAGTCATCTCCGCGTCCGGCTCGCGGGACTTCGGGTCTTTGACCAGTTCGAAAGCAACCATGGCTCCGAGGCCGCGCACATCGCCGATGCACGGCAACTGTTTCGCAAGCGCGTCGAGGCGTGCGCGCATTTTTTGTCCCACGCGGGTCGCCCGCGCGCACAGATCCTCGGACTCGATGACATCGAGGACGGCATGCCCGGCGGCGATGGAGAGCGGATTGCCGCCATAGGTGCCGCCCAAACCGCCCGGATGAGCCGAGTCCATGATGCTTGCCCGGCCCGTGACGGCCGACAGCGGCAGGCCGCCGCCCAACCCCTTGGCGGTGGTGATGAGATCAGGAATGACCCCGGCATGCTCGATGGAGAACATTTTACCGGTTCGACCAATGCCGCCTTGGACTTCGTCCGCGATGAAGACAATGCCATGCTCGTCGCACAGGCGCCTGAGTGCCCTCAAGAATTCGACCGGCGCCACGTTGAACCCACCCTCCCCTTGGACGGGTTCGATGATGATGGCAGCCACGGACTTGGGGTCCACATCGCCATGAAACAGCCGGTCCAAATCCTCGAGCGACTGCTCGGTGGTCACGCCGTGGTAGGGCTGCGGAAACGGTGCATGGTAAACCTCGGCAGGGAAGGGACCGAAACCGCGCTTGTAGGGCATCACCTTGCCGGTGAGTGCCATGGTCAGCAAGGTTCGCCCGTGAAATCCTCCGGAGAAGGCGATCACGGCCGAGCGCTTGGTGTGGTAGCGGGCGATCTTGATGGCGTTCTCGACCGCTTCGGCACCGGAATTCAAGAACAGGGTCTTTTTAGGAAAATCCCCGGGCGCCAAGGCATTCAAGCGCTCGGCCAGCCCCACATAGGACTCGTAGGAGGCCACGTGAAAACAGGTATGGGTAAATGCCTGCGCCTGCTCGGCGACGGCCGCCATCACCTTGGGGTGACGATGGCCGGTGTTGAGGACGGCGATGCCGGCGGCGAAATCGATGTAACGTCGGCCATCGACGTCCCAAATCTCAGAATTCTCTGCCTTGGCAACATAGATGCCCTTGGTGCCGATGCCGTTGGGTACCGCGGCTGCCTTGCGCGCCTTGAGCTCCGATGAGTGTGACATAACAGACTTCCTTGGGTGATGCGGCGAGTCCGAGAACGGTATCATTGGCGTGCCCTTTCGGCAAAATTAAAGGCTCCCGCCCATGAGCACGGCGAAACACGTCCCTGCGCCCGGCACCCTCGAAGTGCGGGTACTGCGCGCCGGTATCGATGCTCGCACGCCGAAACTGGACCGGGTCGCGGTCGAAGCACCGCTCGAGTTCCAATTGCATCATCCCGCTCTGGGGCCGGAACCCGTTTCCTTCGGCACGACCATGCGCACACCGGGTGATGATGAGGTTCTGGCGGCCGGGCTGTTGTACGGCGAAGGCATGGTCAACCAGAGCTCCGACATCGAGGCCATCGAGTCGAGCACCCGACGCCCGAATGTGGTGAACATCCGTCTGCGCTCGACCGTGGCGATGGAATCGACGGCGGCCACTCACCGATTTTCGGCCGGCTCGAGCTGCGGCGTCTGCGGCACGACCGGCCTCGATGCGACGATTGCCCGCGCCGCCGCCACCCGGATTACCGCGACCGGACAGATCGAGCTATCGCTTTTGCTCGGGCTACCGGAGCGGATGCGTCAACAGCAATCCCGATTCGGCGACACCGGCGGCATTCACGCAGCCGCTCTCTTTGACCTTTCAGGCAGGCTCGTGGGTGTGGCGGAGGATGTGGGCAGGCACAACGCCTTCGATAAACTCGTCGGCGAGAATCTGCTCGCGGACCGACTGCCGCTCGTCGATCACCTCGTCATCCTGAGTGGTCGGGCAAGCTTCGAGCTGGTCCAAAAGGCGATTCGCGCGGGCGTCAGCGTGTTGGCGGCCATCGGGGCGCCATCGAGCCTGGCGGTGAACTTGAGTGTGGAGTCCGGATTGACGCTGATCGGATTCTTAAGAGAACGTCACTGCAACATTTATTCGCATCCGCAGCGCATCGTGTGCGCTGGAAGTGCGACCCTTCCCGCTTGAGCCGGCAACCACTCGGAGCGCCCGCTTCGCATCGCTTCGATTCAGCCGGTGCTCAGCTTGTCCTGCATGTCAGGTTTGCCCACCAGCCATGACGACGCCTCGGTGGCGCCTTGGCTCACCCAATCGCGTCCGGACTTCAGCGCCTCGAGAAACTTCGCTTCCAAAAACTTAGGGTAAGTGGCGGCGCTTTCCAGCGCGCTCAAATAACTGCCCCAATCGCGACGATTGAGGAAGGTGCTCTTCGTCTCGTTCTCGTCTTGCATTGCAGACCTCGAGGGCTTGATAAACGATTCTATGAAGGATCAGAAATCTTCTCGATTCTGTTCCCACCCACCCGTGACCACCATCGGTACTGTTTGTCGCAGCCCGTAGGAAATCACTCACGAACACATTATTGACAAATCAAACACAAAATAAACCTGTCGCCGAGTCGCGACTGCCGGTTGGTTCACGTTTCAGTTCACTTGATAGCCACGACCACTGAGACATGCCGTCATGGCGCGATCGTAGTTGTTGCGGGCACGATCGGCGTCGCCCTGTACGCCGCCCGACGGCTGCGTCGGATCGAAACCGGTTTGACTGCGTGCCCAGTTGTTGCATTCGAATTGATCGGCCGACTGCTGCTCGGGCGTCTGTCCATTCTTGGGGTAGATGATGAGATCGCTCTCTGCATTCGTTGTTTGCGACGGATCGGGCGCCGGCGGCGGGGACGACGGCTGATCGGCATCGGGCGGCGCATCGACGACCGCATACCCGTTCTGATCCGGCTGCCACGTGTAATAGGCATTGTCGGCATAGTAGTAAGGAACGCCGCCATACCAGACCGTCGTGTAATACGGCGGCAACACCGAGATGACGAGCCCGGGCGGCGGCGCGATCACCACGAATCCCGAGCCGCGCGGGGCATACCAAATACCCGCGTTGAAATAATAGCGCTCACCACCGCGGAACACGGGCCGATAACCCGCGGGCAGAGACGCGACCACGGTGCCCGAGGGCGGGTAGTAACGCCCGTGGTTATAACGCTGATCCAACACCTGACCGCGACCATCGAAGGCGGGCGGGCGGGCGGGCACCGCCACTCCAGGCCGCGGCGCGGGTGCCGCCCGCGGTTCCGGTGCCGCCCGCGGTTCCGGCGCCGCTCGCGGTGCCAGGGCGGGCCGCGATGCAGCCGCAGGATGAGGACGCTCATGCTCCTCCTGGCTCAGTGCAGGCACCACGGATTGCAGGCCTGCCCAAACCAGCGAGACGCATAGAAGCGCCGTTCTCCCTCGACGATGCATAGTGACCCGTTAGCTGACCGTGTAACCCCGGCCGGTGAGGCAAGCTCCCAGTGCACGACGATAGGAATCGGCGCGGGCCCGACCTTGAGCCTCGGCGGCGTTGATCTGCGCCTGGGTCATTTGCGCCTGGCGCTGATTATTCGCATCGACAGAGGAACCCACGATCGCTCCCGTGGCACCGCCCAAAACCAGACCCGCGCCCGCAGCGCGCGGTCCCGCGATGATGGCGCCGAGAATCGCGCCGGTAACGGCACCCGCGGCCGTGTTGGCGCCCGGCGGCGTTGACGGTTGAACGACGACGCGCTCATAAGGACTCGCATCGGCCCGGCTGGGGTCAACGCCCGTCTGCTGAACCGCCCACAAGTGGCACTCATAGCGATCGCGGTCGAGCTGCTCGGGGCTCTGACCATTTTGGGGATAAACGAACACTTTCTGCGGCGGGGGCACCGGCACAGACACCACCCGCGGAGGCGGCTGAGTCACGCACGCGCTCAAGCTCAAAATCGCCGCCAACGGCAGGGCGCGCCGCACACCTGAAGCGACACCGACACGCGCAATCGAACTCGAAATCTTCACCTTGAACACCCTCCAATAATCCATGGGCACTTAAACGGACGCGGACTATACGGGTTGACAGACGGGACCCAGGTTAAGTTCGTGCCTCGAGTTGGACCGCATCCGCCGAGCGGAGTGCGCGGCATCAGGTGATTATTTCTTCGGCTTACGAAACTTTAATATGAACTGGTCGGTGCGGCCCCTAATGACGGGATCGAATACCTTGACCGTGTGCGAATCGGCCGGATCGCGCAACACGTCACTCGAGCCTGCGAGCACAAAGCCCGCCGCGCCAACCTCCTGTTTTACGGTCTCGACGTCGATCCGGTGCAAGGTCGACGTATCGCGGGTTCCAGAACCGGGTTCCGCGGCATGATCGAGAATGAAGTAGATGCCTCCCGGCTTCAGGTTATCGTAAATCAGATGATTGAACACCCCGAGGTCGAGGCCCGGCAGGTTGTGCAAGTCATGATAATTTTGCGACGTCCACACCAGATCCACGGGCACCGGTGCCTTCAGCTCGCCGAAGGGTTCGACCACGACGCTGACATTTGAATAGGCGGGCTCGGCGGCGATCGCTTTGACCCGTGCGGCAAAATCAGGCATGTCCGGCGGCGCATTCGGCTGCGGCGCCGGCACCACCGCATAAACATGACCCGAAGGGCCGACGATCTTCGACAGCAAGCGCGTGTAGTACCCCGCGCCAGGCAGCAGCTCGGCCACCTGATCGCCGGGTTTCACTCCCGCAAACGCCAGCGTCTCGGCCGGTTTACGATTCGCATCGCGTGCCCGATCGCTCTCGGGGCGACCGGGATCGGCCACGGCGGCCGCGATGGCATCAGGAACCTTGGCCTCGGCCCACAGCGGAGTCATGGCCAGCACGGCAGTCAGGACGCAGAAGCACCGCGCGCTCGAGCGGAGCAGCGCGCGCGCGGTCAATGGATGGCGGCTCATGGACAACTCCCGACGCATGCTGATTCGTTGAATTCTTGCGCGGTCGATATTACCACTTGCCGCATTGCTTCGCGCCGTCGACACCAGCGCATCCGCACCCGGCGGCGTATCATCAACGCAACGACGCATGACGGATGCATCACCAGCAGCAAGGGTCTTTCATGAGCTTGAGCGTTTTCGACATATTCAAAATTGGCATCGGTCCCTCGAGCTCGCACACCATGGGACCCATGAATGCCGCACGCAATTTCGCCGAATTGCTGGCGGCGCGCGGACTGCTGGAACGCACCTCGCAGGTATCGGCACAGTTGTACGGCTCGCTCGCCTTGACCGGCCGCGGACACTGCACGGATCGCGCCATCCTGCTCGGCCTCACGGGCCTCGCGCCGGAAAGCATCGATCCCTCCACCATCGAACCCTTGCTCCTGCGGATCCGCAGCAGCGGCCGGCTCAATCTCCTGGGCAGTCATGAAATTGCCTTCGATGAACCGCTGAATCTGTTGTTCCATACCGATCAGGTGCTGCCGGGGCACACCAACGGCATGCGTTTCACGGCCCAGGACGCCGCTCTCGGCGTGCTGGCGCGCGAGGAGTACTACAGCATCGGTGGCGGCTTCGTGGTTCAGGCGGGAGCCGCCGCATCGACCGCGGAGACCCGCAGGACGCCGCCTTACGAGTTCGACTCGGGTGCGCGCCTGCTCGAGCATGGCCGCGCCACCGGGCTCGAGATCCACGAATTGATGTTGTCGCGCGAGCGCACCTGGGCGGGCGACGCCGAGATCCGCGCGCGGCTGATGCGCATCTGGCAGGTGATGCAAAACTGCGTGCGGCGCGGCTTCGAGGCCCAGGGACTGCTGCCCGGAGTGCTCGGCGTGCGGCGCCGCGCCCCGAAGCTCTATCGGCAGCTCATGGCAGGCAACCCCGCGAGCCCCATGCATGCCCTCGACTGGGTGAATGCGTTTGCGCTCGCTGTCAACGAGGAAAACGCCGCCGGCGGCCAGGTGGTCACCGCTCCCACCAACGGCGCCGCCGGCATCGTGCCGGCCGTCCTGCACTATTATCGTCGCTTCGAGCCCGGCGCCGACGACGATGGAGTTGTCCGCTTCCTGCTGACGGCCGCGGCGATGGGCATGCTCTACAAGCAAAACGCCTCGATATCGGGTGCGGAAATGGGCTGCCAGGGCGAAGTCGGTGTGGCCTGCTCCATGGCCGCCGCGGGCTTGGTATCGGCTCTGAATGGCAGCAACGAGCAAATCGAGAACGCGGCCGAGATCGGCATGGAGCACAACCTCGGGCTGACCTGTGACCCGGTCGCAGGATTGGTTCAAATCCCCTGCATCGAACGCAATGCCATGGGCTCGGTGAAGGCGATCAATGCGGCGCGGCTCGCCTTGCGCGGCGACGGATCGCACAAGGTCTCGCTGGATCAGGTCATCTCCACCATGCGCCAGACCGGACTCGACATGTCGACCATCTACAAGGAAACGTCGCAGGGCGGCCTCGCCGTGAATGTCCCCGAATGCTGAGAGCCTGTCTCCTCGTCAACCGGTGGCTTGCAGTCCTTGGGCGATGCCGCTGATGCTCGCCTGCAGCGCGCCGAACAAGGCATCGTCGCGGCGGCCGCCGTCGCGCCAGCGCTTGAGCAGATCCACCTGCATGAGGTGCATCGGATCGATGTAGGGATTTCGCAGCAGAATGGCCCGCTGCAGGATCGGATCCTGGTCGAGCAAGTTGGCGGTGCCGCGCAACTTCAGCACCAGCCGAACGGTCAGCTCGAACTCGCGGCGAATCGGCTCGCCTTGCACACGCAAGCTGGGGGAGGCCAGATCATCGTAATGCGCAGCGATGGAAAGATCGGTGCGCGCCAACATCGCCTCCACGTCATCGAGCAAATGGCTGAAAAAGGGCCAACCCTCGAGCATCTGCGCGATGATCGGCTCGCCGTGTTTCTCGATCACCGCCGCGATCCCGCTGCCGAAACCATACCAGCCCGGCACCATATGCCGGCTTTGCGTCCAGGCGAACACCCAGGGGATGGCGCGCAAGGCCTTGAGGCCTGCACCGCCTCGGCGCATTGCGGGTCGCAATCCGATGTGCATACGCTCGATGACGTCGAGCGGTGTGACGGCGCGGAAGTATTCGAAGAACTCAGGCTGGTCGCAGGCCAGCCGTCGATAGACCTCGAGGCTCCTCACTGCGAGGGTCTGCATGGCAGCCACTTCGGCCGGCGTCGGGCCGGCCTGCCCGGCATGTGCCGTCGCCAGCGCCACCGACGAGAATGTGCGTTCCAGCGTACGCATGGCGATCGGCCGCAGACCGTAGCTCTGATTGACCACCTCCCCCTGCTCGGTCAGGCGCAGCACCCCGCGAACGGCACCGCGCGGCGCGGCCTCGACCAGATTCTCGGTGCGCCCCCCGCCGCGCGGAGCAGTCCCGCCACGGCCGTGAAACAGCGTCAACTTGATGCCGGCGGTGCGGGCCGACTCGAGCAGCCGGATCTGCGCCATTTGCAGAGCCCAGCGCGACGCGGCGATACCGCCCTCCTTGTTCGAATCCGAGTAGCCGATCACCACCTGCTGTCGATTGTGGCGCGCTGCCAGGTGCCGGCTGTAGGCAGGTTCGGCATGCAGCCGCTCGAGCACCTCGCCCGCGCCTTCGAGTGCGCTGATCGAGTCGAGCAGCGGCGCCACGTCGATGGGACATTCGCCGGTGCGCAGGTCGGTGATATCCGCCCAGCGCGCCAACACCAGCACCGCCAGAACATCCTCCGGGCCTTGCACGGCACTCACGATATAGTGGCCGATGCAGCGTTCGCCGAACTTGTGCCGCACCTGCGCGATGGTCTCGAACACACCGAGCGTCCGGCGGCCGATGGCATCCAATGTGCCGGTGGGACCCTGATCGCGGGCGAGTAGATCGCGCAATTGATGCAGCCGCGCCTCCGGTGGCAGCGACGCCCAACCTGGCACCCCCAGGCCCTGTCCGATCACCTCGGCGTGCACCTCGGCATGTTGCCGCACGTCGAGCGTCGCCAGATGAAAGCCGAAGGTGCGCACCCGGCGGGTCAGCCGCCGCACCAGGAAGTAGCCGGCTTGCCGGCCGCGGTTGGCGAGCAAACTATCGGAGACCAATTGAATGTCGGCGAGCAATTCATCAGAACTCTGATAGGCGCTCGGACGGCCGTCGTAGGTTGCCTTGAGGCGCTCGCGGATCTGGCCGAAAAAGATCCGGTAGGGTTGACGATCGTGCCGTGCCGGCGCCAGCTCCTGGCCGCCGGGCAGCAACGCCCGATAGTTCTCGATCCGCTTGATCAGCGCCGCGCTGAAGCCCACCCGGTTGACGCTCTGGCTCAAGGTCTCGGCGAGCGCACCGCACTCCTTGAAATAGCTGGAGACGATCAGTTGCTGATGGCGCTGCAGCGTCTCGCGAATGGTCTTGCCGTGCACATCGTCATTGCCGTCCATGTCGCCGCCGACCCACGAGCCGAAATGCAGGATGCTCGGCACGTCGAGCGACTCTGGCGATACGCCATAGGCATCGGCCAGCGCCTTCTCCACCTCCTCGTAGAACAGCGGCACCACCCGGTAGAGAATCTCCAGCAGATAAAACAGCACATGCTCGCGCTCATCAGCAACGGTCAGCCCGCCGCGCGGATGATCTTCGGTCTGCCAGATGCTCGCGAGCTCGAGCCCGGCGCGGCCCCGCAGCGCCTCGATCTCGGTGCGGGTGAGCTCAGGGTTCAGACGGTCGAGCAGATCATGCGCGATGCGCTGCTGTTTGCGCAGGATGGTACGGCGGGTCGACTCCGTGGGGTGCGCGGTGAAGACCGGTTCGATGCTCATGGAGGCGATCAGATCGAGCGTCTCGGCGAGCGACAACCCCTCGCGCTGCAAGCGCGCGATCGAATCGGTGATGCCGCCGGGCTGGGCCGTTGCCCTATCGTTCAGATACTGCCGGCGACGTCTCACCCGATGGACCTGTTCGGCGGTGTTGACGGCCTGAAACCAGATCGAGAACGCTCGCGTCAGGTCGGTCGCCGCGGCGGGCGAGCGGCCGCGCGTCCGCAGTTCGAGCTCACCCGCATCGGCATGAGGCTCGCCCTCGCGGCGGCGGATGGCGGCAACCCGGTCGCCCTCGACCAGATCGAAGAACTCATCGCCGCGCTGTTGCCGCAGCAGTTCCCCGACCATCTGCCCGAGTTCATGAACGTTCTCGCGAAGTCCCAGGTCCTTGGTTGGAAATTGAATGCGTTGGCGATACATGTCGGCCGCGTGCCAGGAACCGCGGCTCAATGGCCGTTCAGCAGAACCGTCGTGTCGAAGGTCTCAAAACTCGTGAGCACGCGCCGGTACGCACTGTGAACGATCCGCTCGGAGGTCTTGTCGGTGCGCGGCGCGAGCAGCATGCGGATCATCACCTCATCAGGGGGTCGGGCATTGTCCTCGCTCAAGAGTTGAAAGGCGAAACGCGCCAGCCGCTGGCTCATCTCGCCGGCAAACTTGAGGCGCGTCGATTCCTGCCCGCTGCCCGCTCCCACCTTTGCCTCCTCGTGCACCTCGATGATGAGGCGCATGACGAAGCGAGCCTTGTCCGTGAGACAAAGATCTGCGAAGAAATCGATTTCAGATTGAATGTTCACCCGGCGGGGAAGAAGTCGATGGGTTTGGTGGCGGTCAGCGTCGCGACATCCTTGGCCTCGAAGCGGAACAGCTTGATCCGCGTCAGCAGCTTGGCCTCGAACTCGGGGTCATGCAGATCGCTCGAGACGATGCGGGCGGCGGTGATTTCGCCCGACGGCGCGATGGTCAGTTCGAACACCACTTTGCCCTGCAAACCCGGGTTGTCGCGCAACGCCCGCGCATACAGGGCATCGATGGCGCCCTTGTTCTTGGTGAATACCAGAGCGATTTCCTCAGCGCCGCGCGAAGGCTTGCCGCTGCCGCCGGCCCGCGTCGCACCGTGGCCGCCGGCGGCCAGCGTCGGATCCTTGACCTGCGCCGTATGAATTCCATTGAGCGAACCCGATCCGGCGGCAAGGCCGCTGCTCGTCGGCGCGCTGATGCCGCCGCTGGTGCCGCCGACCTTCGAGGTGATGAGCGACCGCTGTACCACGCTCACATCGCCGGGGTCGGTGGTCTTGGGCTGGTCCTTGGCAAACTTGTCGATGTCCTGGTCGCGCAGCGCCGCGAGATCATCGAGATTGGCGAGCAGTCCGCTCTTCGACGCTTTGACGCGGGGATCCACCGGCGCCTTGACCGCCGGTGTGGGCTTGGGGCTCACGGGCGCCTTCTCGAGCGGCTTCTCCGGTTTGGGGGGTGGTGGTGGTGGCGGCGGCGGCGGCGGCTCGAGCACGAGTTGCGCCACCCGCTCGGGCGGCGACTCCAGGTTGACGACGCGTTCCTGGCGCGGCAGCAAGAAAATCAGCACGGCGATGAGGAAGGCGGCTATGAAGAGAGAGCGTAAAATCCATTTGAACCGCCGCTCCATATCCTCGGCCGGCGACCAGGGCAGTTCGTAGCGCCGGAAGAACGGCGCCAGGCTGGTCGGACCGGTTTTCGATTCGCTCACGGCGACCATCAGGATGCCGCCTGCTCGCGTTCGGCCACCGCGAACGACACCTTGCCGTACTCGGCATCACTGCAGGTGACCATGATCTTTTTGAGCAGGCTGTAAGGCATGTTCTTGTCACCCATGATGGTGACCTCACGCTTCGACGGATCGGTGTTTTGCGTCTCACCGAGGGCCGATGCGCTCTGCGCCATCAGGGCCGCCTTGAGCGGCTCGAAAACCGCACCGGCATTGCCGACGTCGGCCACCGAGCCCACCCGCTTGCCGTCCACGTAGACTGAATCCTGGGTCACCAAGACGACGACGGTCGCATCCGGTTTATGATCGGACAACGACTGCGGAATCTGGATGTTCTTGGTGTTGGGGAGGATGTCCACCTCGGCCGTATGGGCGAGCAGGAACACCACCAAGATGGTCATCATGTCGATGAACGGAATCAGGGCAAAATGACTCGCCCCATGGCGTCGTTTACGGCGACGGTCGCGATACACGCTCATTTGGCAGCATTCGCCGGGGTCTGGGCCGGTGCACCGCCCGGCGTGGCGACGCCCGGCGCATCGGCAATGGCGATGTCGGGGAACAACTCCGCCTTCGTAAACGGCGCCACCGGCAATTGATAGACGCGCACGGCATCCATGACCTGCACCAGCGTGTCATAGGAGGTGTCGGGACTCGGCAGAATGGTGGCATCCGTCATGTCCGGATATTGCGATTTCACCTGGCGCATGAACTCCGACAAGCCGTCGAGATCGAGGCCGGCGGCCGTGTTCGGTAACCTCTTGAGAGGACCCGAGTTACGGTCGTTGACCACCAGATCATCCGCGCCGATGATGACTTCGAGCTTCAAGCCCTTGGGCAGGTCCACCGGCGCCGTGCTGCTCGCCGGCAGGTTCAACGGCAGAATGTTGGTCTTGGAAAACACCGCCGTGAAGATCAGGAAAAAAACCAAGATCACCATCATGTCGATCATCGGCACGATGTTGAGGTCATCACGCCCCTGATGGTAGCGAGCGTGATTGCGTCGGACCAGACGTGCGGACTTGGACTTCATGAGCCCTCAGATCGTGCTTCGAGCCGGCGTCGGTGCGCGCGCCGCGGCGGGCGCCGCCGCGGTGGTCGGCGTCGGCGCCGACTCATGCTGACGCTCCGTGATCGAATTCAAGAACTTCACCGAGGCAATTTCCAGGCTGTCGATCAGCGAGGTGGTCATGGACTCGAGAAACATATGGGCCAACAACAGCGTGATCGCCACGCCCAAGCCCGATGCGGTGTTGTTCATGGCCACCGAAATGGCAGCAGCGAGCAGACTGGCTTTTTCGGCCGGGTTCGCCGTGGCGACGGCGCTGAATGCTCCGATCAGCCCGGTGATGGTGCCCAACAGGCCGATCAGCAACCCGACATTGGCGAGCGATGACAAATAGTGGGTGCGCTTCTCGATCCGCGGGATGACCTCGAGCAGACTTTCATCCATGGCCTTCTCGATGTCGTCGCGTCGCCGGGCGCTGGCCACTCGCGCCACCCCATAATTGAGGATGGTGGCGATCGACGCCTTCGAATTCTGCGTGAGCTGCACCACCTGTTTGAAATTACCGGCCGCGAGCGCCGGAACGAGATCGTCCCACAGACCGCGGTTGCGCAGCGTCTCGCGGCTCAAGAAGAGGTACCGCTCGATCGCGATCGACACCCCGACCACGAAAATGATGGCCAGCGGGTAGAGGAAAAACCCACCGTCCTTGAAGAAATTGACGACCGAGTTGAAGAAATTCATTTACGCACTCCTAAAAATGCCCGTCCGCGCTTTAGTATGGAATTCAATCACATTAAGTTTTGTCAGGGCGGACTTACTTCTCACCCTGCGCTGCCGTGTTGCCGGTACTGCGCGGCGCCTCACTCGATTGCAAGGCATCGTAGTAGGCCACTTCCCGCTTGAACTCATCCCGATCGACCGGGGCCAGCGCCTCATCCAGCAAACTGTTCATGGGCTTGCCCGAATTGTCGCCGATATCAGACCTCTTCCACGGCACGACATACATGACCTTCGGCTGTTCCTGGCTGCCGGTGACGGTGGCCGTGGACAGATCCACGCGGTCGACGGCGGCTTTCGCAGCGGCAGCGGGGCTCGCACGACGGTGTTCGCTGTGTGTGTCGGTCCGGGCATCGCCCGGGCTGGCCGTCTCATCGGCCGGGCCCGAGGCGGGTCGAGTGTCGACCCGCGGCTCGCCGGCGTCGCGCTGTGCGTTCGATGAGGGTGGGGCTTTGGCGACGGGCGCCGGTGCAGCGCTGGGGGGCTGCGGGGCGCTGGGGGACTGTGGCGTGGCGGTGGGGGCTTGCGGTGTGGCGGTGCCCGCCTGCTCGGCGACGGCCGCTCCGCAGCACGCCAGCAGACAGGCCGCGAAGTAAGCCCCGAAAGGCGGGGCCCGATTGCTCGTCCTGGTCATGAAGCCTCCTTTTTTGCAGCTGCGCCCCGGGTGCCGACGCGTTTACGCAGTTCCACCAACCAGCCGGCGACCTGTTTGTTGTCGCCGGCGATCTGTACGTAATGTTCGAATTGCTCGAGCGCCTTCTGCGGCTCGGCAAGATACAAATCGTAAAGTATGCCGAGATTGAGGTACGCCGGAGCATACGTCGGCTGCGCCGCTATCGTACGCTGGTAGGCCGCCTCCGCCTCGGCAAATTTGCCGAGCTTACGCTCCACGATTCCGAGCTCATTGCCGGCCACCGCATCCTGGGGACTGCGCTCGAGAGCCGTTTTGAACGCCGCCTCGGCCTCAGGCAGCCGCCCGGCCTGCACATACAAGAGACCGAGATTGACCTCGGGACCCGCGTACTGCGGATAGGCCGCGCAGAGCTCCTTGAATTTGAGCTCGGCATTACCGGTCTGTCCGGCCCGCGCCGCCTGCAGCGCCTCGGCGTAGCCCAGCGCCGCCTGCGGCGGCACCGATCCGGTATCGCCCCCCACCGATCCCGCAGCGCTGCTCTCAGGCGCATCATGAGGTAGCGGCGGCGGCGCTGCAGGCGGCGCGCTTTGGCAGGCCGCCAGGAGGACGGTCAACCCGAGGCTTGCGCCCCCTCGGTTGGGTCGCCGCCGATTAGCGGATCGAATCAACCAGCGGATCACTGATTTCCACCTTGCCGTAGCGGCCTGGATTGAGTTGTGCCAGCGCCGCAAAGCTTTTTTGAACCCACTCATCGTAGGTGCCTTCCTTGGTGCGGGCCGCATTGACCTCGTGCAATTTGATCGCCTTCTCCTCGAAGGGGAAGGCCTGCTCCTCGAGCAACACGTCGTATTGTTCCAGTTCTTCCTTGTTGAGGTTCTTCGGCCGTTCGGAACTCATCAAATCCTTGCCCAACTGCCGGTACAGTTCGGCGCTCTCGAAAGTGGCGGCCGTGGTCACGCCCGCCACCTGATAATCCGCCGCCGCCGTATACGCCTTGAGCGCCGCCTCCATGGCCTTGCTCTTTTCGGCCAGCGATTTCTTCAACGGCGCGACCAACTTGATGCGCAGGAACTCCTCTCGTGCCGGTTCGGCCAGAGTCAGCGTGGCCTTCGCCGCCAGCGCCCGGCTCCGATCGGTACGCGCCGCGCCCGCAGCGCGATCGGCCGCGATGATGTCGCGCAGCCAACGATCGCGATCGCCCAAATCGCCCGCTCTTGCCGCCGCGAAGGCCAGCCTGTTACGCGCCTCCATCGCCGGATTCAGGGGCTGCGGGAAGCGCTTCACGAAAGTTTCGAGCATGGCACGGGACTTGGCCGGATCGCCGGCCTTCTCATAGAGATCCGCCGCCTGCAGCAGCGCCTCGCGCTGAACATCCGGGGTCTCGGTGGGAGTCTCGGCGATCCGCTCGAACTCACGGGCTGCGAACCCTGTTTGGTGGAGTTCCGAATAGGCCACGGCGAGCTTGCGGGTCACGTCCGGTTGCAAAGGACTTTGCGGAAAGTTCAAGCGGAATTCCTGCAGCACCACAACGGCCCGCTCCCATTGTTTTTCCGTGATGAGCAAGGCCCCCGCATCAAAGTCTGCATTCGAGCGCACCTTCGAGCTGGGAGCCTCCTTCGACACCCTCAGGAAATCGTCCACCGCGCCGGCGCTGTCGCCCGCCTTGTTCCTCGCCTCGCCCTGTTTGTAGATCGAGGCTGCCAGGCGCTCGACGATGGCCGGACGCTCCGGATCATTGGCGCTCATCAGCGTCTCCGCACTGTTGTAGCCGGCCTCGGCTTTGGCGTAGTCACCCTGATCGAACTCCGAGTTGGCGATCACGGTCCAGGCGATGCGCCTCTGCGACGCTTCGGCCGGCGGTGTCTTCGCCAGCAACCCCTGCGCGGCGGCGATGGCACGGACGTAATCCTTGGCGGCATAGAGATCGGCGGCGGCACGGGTCAGCACGGCGGCGCTCTCCGGATGCGCGGGGAAGCTCTCGGCGAATTTCAGCGAACTGTCGACCTCACGGGCATGCAGCTTTGCCTTCGGCTCACCGGCCAGGGTCTCTTCCTCCTTGGAATATGCCACGACGGCCGCGTAGCCGGCGGCCGCGGCCTTGTCATGCGACCCATAGCCGTAAGCCGTTTTCTCGTACTCCTGCGCCGCCTCGAGATACTGCTTGCTCTCGAACAGCGTATCGGCGAGCAAGAAGTTGGTGGCCGGTGTTTCCGGATCGTCGGGGAACGACTTGATGAAGCGGCGGTACCACTTCGCCGCCTCCTGATCGTCCTTCAAATCGTGCGTGCGCTGCGCCTCCGCATGGTAGTGCTGGGCCAGATCCTTCAGATTGGTCTTGAGCTCCGCCACGACGGCCGGTTCGCCCTTCGCCGAGCGATTTTGCCAGTAGGGGGCACCGAAGCCGTAGTCCTCGACGAATTCCTCCTTGCCCTTGAGAACGAGCTCCGGAAAACCGCCCTTCGAATAGGCATCGATGGCCTGCATCTGCAACAACGGCGCTTTTTCGTTGCTGCGGTCCTGGGACACGAAGGCGCGATACGCATCGGCAGCATCCGTGTAGCGCTCTTTCTCGATGTACAGATCCCCCAGCCGCGCGTAGAGCAGATACGAGTACGGCCGGGGTTGCCGATGCTTCACGAATTCGTCGATGCTCTTCGGGCCGTCCAGATAGGAGAAGGTGATCGACATCACCCGCAGCGTATCGTCGACGAGTTCGCGGTTCGGCCGCGAGAGCGAGTCGAGTTCGTTCATCACGCCGGGATCATGCTTCGACACCAGCACCGAGTCGAGCACCTGCGCGAAGGGATTGAGGCTCTCCTCGTTCTCACCCTGCTTGAACAGCGACCAGCCGTCCTTGTACAGGCTTTGATTGTAGAAGGGCGACGCCGGGCCGAATTTGACGACCGCACCATATGCCGCCTCTGCGGCCCCATAGGATTTCGCCGCGAATAGCAGCTCACCGCGCCGGAACTGCACCTCATCGATGTAATGGCTGTTCGGGTAATCCTTGACGAGTCGATCGAGCGCGGCCAGCGCCTTGTCCGGCTGTGCGTCGAGATCATAGGCGCGTCCCAGCTGGTAGAGCACGGCATCGTTGCGCTCATAGTGGGGATAAGCCTTCAGCAAGGCAGAGTACAGGTGAATGGCCTCGGTCGACTTGAGGCCCTCGTTGGTGATGAGTTCGCGCTCGATCCGTTCGGATTCAGAGCTCTCCAGATTCAGGTCGGCGAGCCGGCGCAACGCCTCGGCACGCAACGCTGAATCGCCGGCGTTCAAATCGAGGAAGCGCCGATAGCTGTCCATGGTCTTGTTGGCGTCGACACCCTGCGGCGGACTGGTGTTGACATCGACCTGCTGGCCCTCCAGATCCTTGATGGTCGGGGGGTTGGTGCCGGCGGCACGTGTGCCGGCCGCGCACAGGCTCATCACGGCCAGGGCCGTCAACGCGCCTCTCATGGATTCGCCTTCGGCGTCGGATTCGCCTGGGTCGCCGGGTTCGCCTTCGGTTGCGGACGACCGGCCTTCTCCGCCGTCTTGTCGTAAATTGCCGCCAGCTCGTAGCGGGCCTGTATCTGGTAGATGTCGATGCGCTGCTTCTGGGCTTCGAGTTCGTGAATCGCGAGCGCCTGCAGATATCGATTCTGTTGCTGGGATAGCGCTGCAAGCCGTTTTTGCAGAGAAGCGATGCGCTCCTCGATGCCGGCCACCCGCCTGGCGAAATCACTGTTGTTGTTCGGCATGTCCTGACGGGCTTGCTTGACCGACAGATCCCGCTGCCGCGTCTCGATGAGGGCGGTCTCGAGTTCCTTGACGGCATGCCGTTCGTTCCACAAGCGAGCCTTGAAGCTCTGTGACAGCCGCCAGTACAGCACGCCCTTGAGCAGCCGCTCCCGATCGCGCATGTCGGAAAGGTCCGGATCGTCCGGATGCAGGGCGAGAAAATCCTCGATGTGCTTCAGCCGTGCCCAGTTGGCCCGCTCCTCCGCCGTCCCCAACGCGGCGACATCATTCGACTGCTCGATCTCATTGAGGCGCGAGGTGAAATCGACGCGCTTCTTGTTGAGCGCATCCAGATCGGTCGCGGCGACGAGGGAGTCTGCCTTGGGCACACGATCTTCGTACGCGTGCTGGCGGGTATCCAACATGTCATTGAAGGCGGCCAGATCCTCGCGCCAGGCATCGAGGTTGCGTCGCATGAAATTGAGCTCGCGGTAGTTCTTCAGGCCCTCCTGGAACTCATCGCCGGCGAGCAGCTGATAGAGGTATCGGGACTCAGGCGCATCGGGCAGCGTCTTCAACTGCCAGTACCAGGTGAGCGTGTTCTGCTTGTCGTCGGTGAGCAGCCGGTCGAGCAGTTTGCCGCTTCTGATCTGTCCAATCGAGTCATCGATGAGCTTTCGTTCCTTGTCGAACGAATCGATGGCGGAATTGTAAAAGTCAGCGGCTTGACCGGTGGCCCCCAGCTGATTGTAGGCATAGGGGACGGTCAGATAGGATTCTTGAACGGCCGAATCGAGCAGATCGCGCTTGCGCAGCGCGAGCCAGGGCACGAGTGCCCGCTTGAATTCGCCGAGCGAGGAATCGGCCCATCCCACGCCGAGCAGGGCCTTGCTCGAGTAAGGACCGTTGAGCCGCACGCGCTCGAGAATCGGCCGGGCGTCGGCGGGCCGATCGGCCTGCATCAGCGCAAACCCCTGCGCCAGATTGGCCTTATCCTTGAGCGCCAGCAGCTCCTCACTCGAGGTTGCCATCCGGCCCACCTGATCGAGATGCGGCATCGCGTCCGCCAGCCGGCCCTTGCGCACCAGCGCCACCCCCAGATTGAACTCGGCGTACGCGGTCCAGTCCGGCGGCCCATGCCAGGCGCCCAACGAGGCGATGGCATCATCGTACCGACCCTCCCGCAGCATGATCTGCGAGAGCAGCATGGTGCGCTCCGCGCTGATCCGCGGCTGGATCTTGTCCGACACCTGACGCAGCGCGCGCTCCGATTCCGCGAGGTAGCCGCGCTCGTACCAGACCTTGCCGAGATAAAACCATGCCTTGTTGCGCACGGCCTCGGTCGTGTTGGCGTTGAGCAGCTTCTCGAAGATCTTGCCGGCCTCGACATGTTCCCCGAGCGACAGATACAAGCCGCCCAGCAGCAGCTCCGCTTCGCCCTCGGTGTTCGGCAGCCGATCGAGCTCCTGCGCGGCGAGCAGCCGGGTGATCGCGTCGAAGTAATCATCCTGAAAGAAATAGAAAAGGACGTCGCCGTAGGACAAATCCTTGATGTCATGCGGCGGCAGGCCGTTCGGATCCGGTTTGATGTTCTTCGCAGAAGCGCACGGAGCCAACCCGCTCATCAGCAACCCGCCGAGAGCCAGAGCCCGCGCCCAGCGGATCACGCGCCGCGCTGTGACTCGCGTCGTCATTTCAATCCCAATCTTTGATCTTGAACTCTGGCTGGTGCTTTGCGACGCGGTCCGTGATCTTCAGCTCCAGGTACTTGGCGCCCACGCCCTTGTCGAAGGTGATGGTGGCGCCGCGCTTGTAGTCGCGCTCGACCGGACCCTTGCCGTTGAAAAATGCCACCAGTTCATGTTTCCCGACCTTGAGATTGCCGAGATACAGCTCCTGGACGCCACCCTTCAGCAAGGCCTCCGCCTCCCGGGCGGTGTACAAATAATTCTTGACCTCCTTGTTGTCGATCTTGATGGTCACCGAGTCGAGCGCAAAGAAGGCGCCCACGTCCATCGACACGTAGACGGCGACCTGGGTGTTGGCGGGAAACAGCAGCTCCTCCTGCAGCACGAACAAGTCCTTGTTGAGTTCGATGACGTCCTTCTTCATGCTCTGGACCTCTTGATCCAGGGTTTTGAAGTCCCCGGGCGGCTCTGCGCCGGGCGCCGCTGCGCCGGGCGCCGCTGCGCCGCCGTCACCGGTCGCCGTCGCTGCCGCGGCCGGGGCGGCGGGAACGGCCGGCGCAGCAGCCTGTGCGGCCGCCGGGGCCGGCGCGGCCACGGCGAGCGCGCCAACCGCAGCCACCGGCAAGGACGCAGCCAGCATGCAAGCACCCGCCAACAGGCTTGAACGCAACATGCTCGAAAGCTTGTCATACTTGAAATTCATAGGAAGCCTATCTTTATTCGCGTAAGTATTCGCGGATCCGGTCGAGGTAAGTGCGCTCGTCGCCGGGCTTGAAGCCCACACTCAAGAAGCGCACGACGCCCGAGCGGTCGATCAAAATCGTCATGGGCATCTTTTCAATCGAATAATCCCGGCCTATCTGCGGAGTCGTATCCAACAAAAGCGGGTAGCCTAATTTCATGCCGGCGGCGAAGTCCCGGGCACGCCGCTCATCCTCATCGACCGACACGCCGAGCACCACCAATCCCGCCCGGTTGTACGTGGTGTTGATGTGGTCGAGCACCGGCATCTCGGCCCGGGACTCCCCCTCCCACCGGGCCCAGAAATTCACCAGAACCACCTGGCCGCGGAACTCGGAAAGCCGCAGATTGGAGCCATCCAAACTCTTCAGCACGAAGTCCGGCGCCGGTTTGCCGACCAGGGAT
>Ga0209208_10003463_pt1 | contig 22571 bp, 21 predicted proteins | sample S1TSphfallax_3_FD_187694 | JGI IMG/M metagenome (GOLD analysis project Ga0209208, IMG submission 187694) | Host-associated microbial communities from peat moss isolated from Minnesota, USA - S1T2_Fd - Sphagnum fallax MG (SPAdes) (version 2) | ecosystem: Host-associated > Plants > Peat moss >...
CCGCGAGCTCGGCGTCAACGAAGGCGACACCGTCCGCATCGCCGGCGTGGAGTTCGATTACAGCTAGACCATGAGCTCCTCGCGTGTCATCCTAAGCGGCCACCGTGTCATCCTGAGCGGCCACCGTGTCATCCTGAGCGGCCACCGCGTCATCCTGAGCGGCCACCGTGTCATCCTGAGCGGCCACCGTGTCATCCTGAGCGGCCACCGTGTCATCCTGAGCGGCCACCGTGTCATCCTGAGCCTGTCGAAGGATGGGCAAGCCACCCAACGTTATCACACGCCCATCCTTCGACAGGCTCAGGATGACATGACGGCGGCGCTCGGTTTCCTTCGCGTGGCGGCGGCGCTCGGTTTCCTTCGCGTGGCGGCGGCGCTCGGTTTCCTTCGCGTGGCGGCGGCGCTCGGGTTCCTTCGGGTGGTGGCGGCGCTCGGTTTCCTTCGTGTGGCGGCGGTGCTCGGTTTGGGTCGCGTGGTGGCGTTCGCGTGAGGAGCGAGAACATCGGCATCTTCGGCGGAGGCTTTGATCCGATTCATAACGGGCATCTCTTCGTTGCGGAAGCCGTGTGCGAGGCGTGTGCATTGGATCGGGTGTTGTTCGTGCCGACGCGGGATGGAGCGCATCGGACGACCCCGGTGGCGACGACGCGGCAGCGCACCGAGATGGTGCGGCTCGCGATTGCATCGAATCCGGCGTTCGCCTTCGATGAGACCGATCTCGCCGACGACGCGACCGGCTTCACGGCGGATCTCTTGCCGAAGCTGCGCGCGCGCTATCCCGACGAGCGGTTCACGTTCATCGTCGGCGGCGACTCGCTCGTGCGTTCGCGCTGGAACCGGCTCGACGAGATCCTCGCACAGCTGGAACGGTTCGTGATCGCGCCGCGCGGCGACGTCACCGCCGGCGAACTCGACGGCGCACTCGACGATATCCCGGCCGAGCAGCGCGCGAAGTTCCACTTTCTGGACCTGCCGCTGGTCGCCGAATCGGCGACGTTGATCCGCGCGCGACTCGCGGCACGCAAGAGCGTGCGCTACCTCGTCCCGGAACCGGTCTTTCGCTACATCGACGAACACGGACTCTACCGGTGATCGACACCACCATCGCCGGGATCCCGGCAAGCGAACTCGCGCGCGACTACGGCACGCCGCTCGTCGTCTACGACCTCGATGAAATCGACCTCGCCGTCGATGCGTTCGCGGGCGCCTTCATCGAACGCGGCATCACGGTCGGCTACGCGGCGAAAGCGTTTCTCTGCACCGCCCTCGCCGAGGTCCTTGCGGCCACGCCGCTGTGGCTCGACGTCTGCTCGCTCGGCGAACTGCGGACCGCCGAACGCGGCGGCTTTCCGGCCCGCCGGATCTACTTCCACGGCTGCGGCAAAACCGATGAGGAGCTCGCGGCGATCGCCGCGGGCCGGGTCGCCTTCGGCGTCGTCGATAACGTCGAAGAGCTCGCGCGCCTCGCCGCGATCGCGGGACCCGCGAACCCGGCATCGATCGCGCTGCGCATCAACACCGGGATCGAAGCGCACACGCACGAGTACATCCGTACGGCCGGCGATCGGACGAAATTCGGCGTCTCGCTCGCCGAGGTCCCCGGCATGCTGGCCCGAATCGCGGCCGAGCCGGCGCTGCGGCTGATCGGCGTGCACGCGCACATCGGCTCGCAGATTGCCGAGATCGAACCCTATCGCGAGAGCCTTGCCTTGCTCGTCCGGGAAGCGGACGCCGCGCGTGCGCTCGGCCTGCCGGTGGAACTGCTGATCCCCGGCGGCGGCATGGGCGTCGAAGAATCACCCGGCGATGCGCCGCCGCTCGATTACGCGGCGCTCGCGCAAGCGATGACGGCGGCGATCGAGGGCACGCCGTATCGGCTCGCGATCGAGCCCGGCCGCGCCGTCGTCGCACGCGCCGGAATCAGCCTCTATCGCGTGATGGCGATCAAGGTGCAAGGCGGGCGCCGCTTCGCGATCGTCGACGGCGGCATGGCCGATAACCCGCGGCCCGCGCTCTATGGCGCCGTTCATGCCTTCGAGGTCATGACGTCGGCGGCATCGGGCGCCCCGGTCGACGCGGTGCTGTGCGGCCGCTCGTGCGAAAACGACGTGCTCGGATCGGTCGCCATCCCGGCCGATGTGCGCGCCGGCGATCTCGTTGCGCTACGGACGACCGGGGCCTACACGTATAGCATGGCGAGCAACTACAATCGCTTCGGCAAACCGGCCGTCGTGTTCGCGCGCGACGGATCGCATCGGCTGGTAATTCGCCGAGAAACGGCCGACGACACGATCCGCAACGACATCGGGTAACGCGCAAAGCCTGGTAATTCGGAGATTTTTTGTCGTTTCGCTTGCGCCCGCGGCGAGCATCACCATAGAATCAGCGTATTATTATTTCGCCGCTGCATCGCATTGCTCTCGCCAGCGCGTCGCCGCGCCGGCGTCAGTTACTCACCTCGCTCGGTCTGATCGTCGACGTCGTCGCAAGTGCGTATGATGAGCGGCCGATTGCTCATCTCTCGCCGCGCGAACTCGCGATGACGCACGCGCGCGGGAAGGCAACCGGCGCCGAGGCAAGCGGCCTCATCGTCGCCGCCGACACGGTCGTCGATCTCGACGGGGAAGCGCTCGGAAAACCACGCGACCGCGCCGAAGCGCGGGCCATGATCGGCCGCTTGAGCGGTCGCGAGCATCAGGTGCACACCGCGTTTGCGCTGCGCGATCCGGCGATGGGAGCGATGGCCGAGGGCCTCGAGACCACGACCGTGCGCTTCGCCCCGCTCGACGACGACGTGCTCGACGCCTACGCGGCCTCCGGCGACGGGCTCGACAAGGCCGGTGCCTACGGCATCCAAGGCTTCGCGGCAACGCTCGTCGAGCGCATCGACGGGGACTATTTCACCGTCGTCGGCTTCCCGCTCGCGCGGTTCGCGGCGACGCTGCCGCAGCTCGGGTATCGCCTGCTTCCGCAACCCGCCGAGACCTTCGCATGAGCATCGCCGGAACGCTGCGTTCGACGTTCAGTCCGGATCTGGGCATCGATCTGGGCACCGCGAATACGGTCGTCTATGAGAACGGGACCGGCGTCATCGTGAGCGAGCCGTCGGTCGTCGCGTACCGGACGAGCGACGATACGATCATCGCCATCGGCCACGCCGCAAAGGAGCTCGACGGCCGGGCGCCCGGGCGCGTGCGCGTCGTGCATCCGCTGCGCGGCGGAACGATCTCCGATTTCCGCGGCGCGCACGCGCTGATCGAGACGCTGGTCGACCGCGCCCTCCAGTCGCGGCCGAAGATCGCGCCGCGCGTCGTCGCCTCGGTCCCCGGCTGCGCGACCGACATCGAATGTAAGGCCGTCGAGGAAGCGATTCGCGCGGCCGGCCCACGCACGACGCTCTTCGTGCCGCAAGCGGTCGCGGCGGCCGTCGGTGCCGGACTCGACATCACGTCGACCGTCGGCCGGATGGTGGTCGATATCGGCGGCGGCACGACCGAGATCGCCGTGCTCTCCCTCTACGGCGTCGTCGGCCTGCACTCGCTCAAGATCGGCGGCGATACGTTCGATGCCGCCATCACCGCGCGCTTGCGCAGCGACCGCTTTCTCGTCGGCCCGCTGACGGCCGAGCGCCTCAAGATCGAACGCGGTTACGCCGGGCGCCCGCCGGGCCGCGATCCGATCGCCGCCGCCGGCACCGATCTCAACGTCATGCGTCCCGTTCGCCGCATGGTCGCCGAGGCCACCATCGGCGAGGCGATGTCCGACGGGGTCGACAAGATCGCGCGCGCGTGCTGGTCGATCCTCGAGCAAGTTCCACCGGACTTCGCCGCCGATCTCTTGGAGAGCGGGATCGTGTTGACGGGCGGCGGTGCGCTGATCCCCGGGCTCGCAGGCGAGTTGGCCGCGCGCACGAACGTGCCGACGACCGTTGCAGACGATCCGCTCATGTGCGTCGCGCGCGGCGCGGGCGTGATCCTTGCGTCGCCGACGCTGCTCGACCGGTTGCAGCCGCAAGCGGATCGGTTGACGAGGTGGTACCAATCTTTACGTATCGGGATGAGAGAAAGCTACTCGCGGTAGTCGGCGTCGTCATCGTCGCCGCCGTCCTCGCGTTGCTGCAACTCGAATTCGTCCGCGCCGGACGAACCTCACCGCTCACCGTCACCGTCGCCACCATCACCACCTACGCGCAACTTGCCGTCGCTTCGGTTGTGAACGGCGTGCGCTTCGGCTGGAGCGCCGCCGCAAGCGCTCCCGGACTCGCCGGCGCGAACGAGCGGCTCGCGCGCGAAAACGCCGAGCTCGAAGCCCAGAATCAGACGCTGACCGAGGCCCTCTCGCGCGTCCCGGCCGAACGCGACCAGGCGCTCGCGCAAGCACGCTATCCGGACGGCGTCGCCGCCACGATCATCGGATACGACCCCGAAGGGACGCAGCGCATCGTCACGATCGATAAAGGCATGCGCGATCGCATCGCCGTCGACGCGGGTGTCGTCACCGCACGCGGCGTGGTCGGCCGCGTCGTCGAAGTTGCGCCGATCTCCGCGAAGGTCTTGTTGATCACCGACGTGACGAGCCGGCTGCCGGCGATCGTGCAGCGTGGCCGCTGGTGGTCGATCGCGGTCGGCACGCAGACGCGCGTGAAGCTCCAATACGTCTCGCAAGATGCACGCTTGCGCCTCGGCGATCGGGTCGTCACGGGCGAAGGCCGCTCGTTCCATGCCGGCTATCCGATCGGCACCGTGACCGCCATCTATCCCGAACCGGCGGGTGCGCTCGATCAAACCGCCGTCATCACGCCCGCCGTCGAATTCGGCTCGCTCTCGCGTGTCCTCGTCCTTTCGAAGTAAGTACCGCTCGATCGAGGTGATCGCCGGCCCGGCGCTGTGGCCGACGATCGGCTGGATCGCGCTCGCAATCTTCGTGCAGTCGACGCTCGGCCGGTTCCTCGCGTTCCGTGGCGCGATTCCGGCGCTCGTGATGATCCCGGTCGTGCTGTACGCGGTCCGCATGGGTGGGCGGCGCGGCGCGATCGCCGGCATCGTCGCGGGCTTGCTCGACGACGCCTTCGGCGCCGGTACCGGTAATTGGACCATTGCAACGCCGCTGGTCGCCCTCGGCGCCGGGACGCTCGGGCGCGGCTTCTTCTCCGACGGGTTTCTCATCCAAGGGTTGCTGGTCGCGCTCGCCGTTGCGCTGCGCGACCTCGTCTACTGGACGCTCGAGCGCTTCGAGGGCTTTCCGCACGGCCTCGGCATCCTGCACCTGCACGTCAGCCTCATCCAAGCGGCACTCACCGGTCTCTTGACGATCGCGTACCTGGTAGCGCGCGAACGGTTCGTCGCCGATCGCACGAGCGTGGAGCGATATCCGTGACGATCCCCGCCCCGGGACCCGCGCCGGCACCGGTCCGCCTCGCCGGCTTCATCGCGATCTTGGTGCTCGCGCTCGTGGCGATCGTCGTGCGGCTCACGCAAGTCCAAGTCGTGCAAGGCGAAGCGTTCGCGGCGGCCGCGCATGCCAATCAAGTCCAGCTGATCCCCGTCGCAGCGCCGCGCGGGTTGATCGTCGATCGCAACGGCACCATCATCGTCCGCAGCCGGCCGTCGTTCGTGTGCGCGCTGATCCCCTCGCAAATCACCGACATCGACAAAACGGTGACGGCGCTCGCCGGCATCTTGCACGTCGAGCGGACGGTGCTCTTCGAGCGGCTGCTCAATCATCGCGGCGTGCACTACCGCGACTTCGCCGAAGTGCAAACCTACGAGCCCTATGGTCCGGTGATTCTCGCGAGCGACTTACGGCCCGCGCAGATGGCGCGGCTGGCCGAGGCACAAGACGACTTGCCGGGCGTCGACCTCGAAGAACAGCCGGTTCGCAATTATCCGTATCGCACGCTCGGCGCGCATCTCTTCGGCTACGTCGGACAGATCACCGAAGATGAATACGCGGAGCGCAAACGCGAGGGCTACTCGCCCAACGACGTGATCGGCAAGGACGGGCTCGAGTCCGTCTACGACCGCTGGTTGCGCGGCAAGATCGGCGGTCAGCAGATCGAGGTCAACGCGTCGGGCGACCTCGTGCGCAAACTCGACTTCACCGATCCCGTCCCCGGCAACACGCTCGTGACGTCGATCGATTGGCGGCTGCAAGAGATCGTCGAGCGGAACCTGCGCGCGCAACTCAAGCACTGGTCGAAACTGCGCGGTCGCCGGCTTGCGGGCGCGGTCGTCGTGATCGATCCGGCGAACGGCGGCGTGCTCGCGCTCGCATCGTACCCGGCGTACGATCCCAACGATTTCGCAACGCCGATCAGCGCCAAAAACTATGCGAAGTACGTGCTCGACCCGCTGCGTCCGCTCTACGATCGTGCGATCGCCGCATCGTCGCCGACCGGCTCGACGTTCAAGATGGTCACGGGCTCGGGTGCGATCTCCTCGGGCGTCATCAAACCGCATCAGGTGCTCTATGACAGCGGCGCGTGGAACTGTCACGGCGCGACCTTCCGCGACCTCGCGGCCGGCGGCCTTGGTCGGGTCGGCTTCGAACGCGCGATGGCCGCGTCGTCGGACGGCTATTTCTACCAACTCGGCGATCGGCTCGGTCACGAACGGCTGCGCTACTACGCGTTGCAATACGGGCTCAACGAGAAGCTCGGCATCGACATTCCGGGCGAATTCGAGGGCAACTGGCCGACCAACGCGTGGTCGATGCGGGTGTACAACCTGCCGCTCGAGCCCTCCGATGTGTGTCAGCTCGCGATCGGTCAAGGCGCGATGCTCGCGACGCCGCTGCAGATGGCGAACGTCACCGCGACCGTCGTCAACGGCGGCACGCTCTACCGTCCGCACATCGTCGATGCGGTGCGCTCGCCGCGCGGCAAGATCATTGCGACCTTTCCGCCCGACGTCATCCGCAAGGTCGACGTCACGCAAGAATCGCTGCGCGAAGTGCGCGCGGGGATGGACCAGGTCACCGATCCCGGCGGCACGGCATACGGCTTGAAGATCGCCGGCTTGCCGTTCGGCGGCAAGACGGGCACGGCCGAAACGGGCGTCGCCGGCAGCGGTGCGAACACGACGTGGTTCGTGGCCTACGCGCCATCGAAAGATCCGAAGATCGCGCTCGCCGTCTTCATGGAAAAGAGCGGCGGCTACGGCGCGAGCGTCGCGGCGCCGATCGCCCAACACGTCATCGCCGAGTACTTCGGGAAGAAGCTCCCGCCGCTATAACGGCAGCGGGATCTTGCCCTTCTTCTTCGGCTTCGGCCCCGGCGAGGCGCCCGGACCCGCGGTCGGCTCGGGCGAGATCAGCTCGACGTTGCCCGTCCCGGAGAACGCTCTGGTCAGCGTGTTGTAGTGGATCGCGTCGGCCGTGAGGCTCCGATCGCCCTCCGCGACGCGTGCGTTCCCGCGCAGATCGAGATCGTGGGTCACATCGCTGAGGGTCGCCGCGTCGGCCGAGCCATGGCGATCGCCCTGTTCGAACGTCACGTTGCCGTGTGCGGCATACGCCTTGGCGTTCTCATCGACCGACATTCGATCGGCGTGCACGATGATCGGCAGGCTACTCTCGACCTGGCTGGTCGCAGAATTGCGGTCCGTCGAGGGATCATCGTGAACCACGACGTTGCCGCTCACTTCATAGACGCGCGCGCCTTCATTTCCATCGAGACGATCAGCGTCGATATCGGTCCCTGGGCGGTGCAGATGGATGCGCGGCCCGCTCGGCTCGGGCGCCGGCGCCGTGCTCGCGGCGGGCGCAGGCGTCGTGCTCGCGGCGGGGGACGGACCGGCGGTTTGGGCCGAGGTCGCGGCGAGCACCGCGACGAGGGCGAACGCGCGCGCGGAGACGCTCACGCCAGCGCCGGCAGGGCGCGGCGAATCTCGGCGGCACGCACGTCGTCGCGGCCCGCGAGGCCCGCGTCGACCAGATCCCGGCGGCCGGCGCGCACGAGGCCGTAGGCGGCCGCCAGGGCGACCGTTCCATCGGTATCGCGCAGTCCGCGCTCGAGCAGATCGACGTCGCCCCGGCGCGACGCCGCATCGACGGCCGCATAGCGCTCGCCGATCCGGTGGGATTTGAACGCGCGCTCCAGCGTCGGGATCACGATCCCCGCACAGCGGCCGATCGCATCGATCACGCTCTCGCGCAGCGGTTCGCCTTCCTCCGTGAACGCGGCGGCGAGCACCAAAGCGCACCACTCGTCGCCGACCAGCGCGAGGCCGTCGATGACCGACCGGCGTTCCTCGATCGTGAGCGGGCCCGCGTTCGGATCGATGAGGAGCGGCCAGGTGATCGAGCGCGCGAGCTTGGCGACCGGCAAGGTCACCTCGGGCACGGCGCCGGGCGGCGGTGCCGTCTCGGGGATCGTCGGGGCGAGCGAGCCCTTCGGCGGGAGAAACGCGGGCGCCACGTACAGCAACACGCCCACGATGAAGATGATCGCCCCGACGACGAGAAACGTGGCCATCCCGGTTCCTTCGGCTAGGAGCGGTCGCCGACCGCCGCCGTCGCCTCGATCGCATCGCGCAGGGCCGCCCGGACATCACCCAGCGCCGCGTCCAGGGACGCGTTCGTGCTGCCCGTCAGCACGCGGTGAAATTCGTCGATCGGCAGCGCGCCGACGTTCAAAAACGTGGCGACCAGCGCACTGCGATAGCCGGCGAGCACCTCGGAGGCGCCGCCGCCCGGCCACGAAACGCGTTCGCCGATCAGCTCGGCGATCACGAGCCAAGGCCGCGGGCCGCCGAGCGGCTCGCTTTCGAGCGCCGAGAGGTTGGCGACCACGCTGTCCCGGTCGATCGTCCCCTCGATGAGGATCGGTTCGCGCGAGGCGCTGAGCCCCGGGGCGGGTTTTGCGTTGCGCAGCGCGGCGACCAGCTCGACCAGCGCCATACGCGAGGTGCGGTCTTCGAGGTCCTTTGCGGTCAGCGCGTAGCGCGGCAAGCGCATCTTGATGAACAGCCGGTCGACGACGCCGCGCAGCGCGTCCCGCTCGGCGGTGAATTTCGCTTCGAGCTCGCCGTTGATGCCGACGACCCGCTCCGGGAAGAGCATACGCAACGCGAAGAGATGGCGCACGAGGCCGCCATAATCGCTTTGCTCGAGCAGCGCGAGCGCCCGCTCGAGCGACTCGCGCGAGAACGACAGTTGGACGCGCAGCGGTGCCTCGGCCGGTTCGGGCGGTGGCGCGAGAATCACCGGGGCAGCGGGGGCGGGTGGCGCTTCCGCAACGACGGGCGGCGGCGGCGCGGGAACCGGTGCTGGTGCCGGCGCCGCCGGCGGGGCGGCGGGGGGCTCGAGGCTGACGCTGATCGGCGGCGGCGGGGGCATGGCCGACGGCGGCGTCGGCAGCGCCGGGATCGGACGCACCGGCGGCCGGATATCGCGCAGGGCGTCCGCCGTCCGTGGCGCGACGCCGGCAACCGAGAACGGCAGCCCGGAGGCGCGCACGGCGAATGCCGGGGTCGAACGCACGCGGACCGCCGGCGCGGCGAGCGGGAGGCTCCGGCCGCCGTCCCAAGCGAGTTCCGCGGCGGTGTCGATCAGGATCCCGGCGGCGAGCGGCGTGTTGACGATCGCGCCGTAGCGAACCGAGATTTCGACGCCCGGGTCGACGTCTTCGAGCACGAGGCCGGCCTTGGACCAGAGCACCGATCCGCCGTCGGCGTCGAGCAGCGGAACCTCATTGATCGTGGTCGACCCCGGCAGATAGGCCGTGTGCTGCGGGAGCACGGCGCGGATGACGAGTTTTGCCGCCGCGCCGTCGCCGGTATTGCGGGCGACGATCTGCACGTAGAGTGCCTCACCCGCATCGACCGAGTCTTGCGGCTGCGTGCGCACGCCCGGACCGTCGGCGAAGTTCGGCTCGGCGAGCGTCTCGATCGTGAGCGGCTCGAGCGCCACCGGCAGCAGGCTCGCGCCGGTCAGCCGGGCGTGCAGCGCGACGGTCGCGCCGCGGCCGACGAAACGCGCGAGCCGTAAGCGCAGCATCGCTTCGTGGCGGCTGCCGGCGGGGATGTCGCCGAAGATGATCGCTTGGCCGTCGCGCGTCGCGCCGTCCACGCCTTCGATGCGCGCTTCGGGCGAGAGGTCCAGCACCAGCCGCACGTCGCGTGCGACGTCGGTGCCTTCGTTGATCAGCACGATCGTCGCAAGGCCCGCGCCCGATGGGCGCATCGGCCCGTCGCCCGCATAGGCGAGCGTCGAGCTGGCCGGCGAGAAGCGGGCACGCGAGCGCGCCGTGAGCACGATCGTGCCGAGCGGGAGCGGCGGCGTTTCGGTCGCGATCAGCGCGGCCGAGAGATGGATCTCGGTGCGGTCCGCGATGGGCGAGCCGACGGTGCCGAACAGCACGACTTCGAGCTCGTCGTTCGGCTCGAGCGTGCCGAGCGAAATCACCCCGCCCTGAACGCGCGCCTCGCGGTCCGCGCCGATGATGTAGCGCAGCGACTGCAGCGTCTCGTCGGCGTCGATCGTCAGCCGCGCATTGGCCGCGGACGTCGTGCCGTCGTTGACGATGCGCACGACGGCGCGCACTTCGGCGCCCGGCGCGACGGTCATCGGACCGTCGAGGGTGATCTTGTTGCGCGCATCGAGGAAGCGCGGTTTGGAACGCACGGTGAGCGTACGATCGAACGTGCGCGAGCCCGTCGACCACTGCAGCGATGCCGCGATCGGTAGCTGCGTGCCGTCGACCGCGGGCGAGACGACATAGGCATCGATTGCGGCCTCGATTTTGACACCCGACTCGATGCGCTCGAAATGAAACGCGCCGGCTTCGCCGTTTTCACCGACGGAGCGGCCGTCGATGGCGCGCGATCCGCTGGCGTATTGCAAACCGTCGGGGACGACGAGCCGCACGCGCACGTCCGATGCGGCGCATGTGCCGGTGTTGGTTGCGCTCAGCGCGATGCGCACGCGGCGGCCGGGTTCGACGTCGCTCGGCGCATCGACGACGAGCGCGGTCGCGGGACCATCGAAACGCGACTCCGAGCGCACGGTGAGCTCGGCTCGGTCGAGCTCGAACTCGGCGATCTCCGCCGAGGCCACGGCACCCGAGGCGAATAGGCGCGTGTCGTTCTCGAGCGGCGACTCGATCGTGGCGCGATACTCGAGCACGAGCGTCGCCCCGGCGGGCAGCGAGGGCATCACGACCGGAGCCCGGCCGAAGCCGAACGGATCGTCGCCGTCGTCGTCGGGGATGAAATCGCGGCCGTCGACGCGCACGGAACCGGTGACGAAGCGGGTGCGATCCGGAACCGGCAGGACGACGACGATGTCGCGCGCCGCCGACTGGCCGGAATTGTGAACGCGCGCCGTGATGCGGACGTCTTCGCCCGGCTCGGGCGTCCGGACCGCGTCGATCGCGATGATCGTCGCGGGATTCTGTAAGATCGGAGTGGACTTCGCGACCAGCGTGACGACGTTCGAGCCGATGACGCCGGTCTCGTGCGAGAGCAGCGCGGCCTGCAGATCGATCGTCGCGCCGTTGTCGATCGTCGCGTTGACGAGGTAGCCGATCGAGATGCGGCGCTCGACGCCCGGCGGAACTTCGCCGATATCGGCGCCGGCGGCGGCGAGCAGCGCCGTTTCGCCGCGCACTTCCTCGAGCGGCTGATCGTCGATACGCGCGCTACCGGGCTGGTAACGCACCCCATCCGGCAGCGCGAAGCGTGCGCGCAAGCCCGTCGCAGCGGCCCCGCCCAGGTTATAGAAGGCGAACGTCGCGCGTACGATCGTCCCAGGTTCGACAATTCGATCCGGTGAAACGACAAGCGTCCGCAAACCTTCGGGTAACGAAGGCGCCCCCGGTGCAAATGCTTCCGTCAGGCTCCGCATAGACGTCGCTCGGTTCGGCGGCCCCCTAGCGCCAACCTTGACCGTAGAAAGACCATACGCAATCATGACGACGACCGCTGTCTCGCACATCGCCGACCACCTGTGCGAGGCGATCTCCCGGCTCGGCAGCGAGTCGGCGTTCGAGGTGCTCGCGCGTGCCCGCGCGCTCGAGGCGGCGGGACGCGCGATCGTGCACATGGAGATCGGCGAACCCGATTTCGATACGCCGGCCCACATCAAGGCCGCCGGGATCGCCGCGATCGAAGAAAACTTTTCGCACTACTCGCCCTCGGCCGGGATCCCCGACCTGCGCGATACGGTCGCGGCGTACGCCTCGCGCTTCCGTGGCGTTGAACCCTGGACGCGCGACAACGTCGTGATCTCGCCCGGCGCAAAGCCCGTCATCTGGAATACGCTCTCGGTGTTGCTCGATCCGGGCGATGAGCTGATCTATGCCGACCCGGCGTATCCCGCGTATGCGGCGGCCGCCGGTTACCTCGGTGCCAAGCCCGTCCCGGTGCCGCTGCGCGAGAGCAAGAACTGGCGCCTCGATCTCGATGAACTCGCCGCGAAGATCACCAATCGCACGAAGATCGTCGTGATCACCTCGCCGCACAACCCGACCGGCGGCGTGCTCACCCGCGACGACCTCGGTGTGATCGCCGAGCTCGCCGAGCACCACGGGTTTCTGATCCTGGCCGACGAGATCTACAGCCGCAACATCTACGGTCCGGAGTTCGCGTCGATCACGCAGTTCGCGGGCCTGCGCGAGCGCACGATCGTCGTCGACGGCTTCTCCAAAGCCTACGCGATGACGGGCTGGCGGCTCGGTTACGCGATCGCGCCGGCGAAACTCGCGCGCGCGATCACGCTCTTCGCCAACAACACCTATTCATGCACGGCAACCTTCGTGCAGCGCGCCGGAATCGCGGCGCTCACCGGCCCCGACGACGCCGTCGTGCAAATGAACGAAACGTTTCGCACCCGGCGCGACGCGATCGTCGCCGGCCTGAACGAAATTCCGAACGTCTCGTGCACCCTCCCCGAGGGCGCGTTCTACGCGTTTCCCAACATCTCGAAGATCACGCACGACGATAAGAAGCTCGCGTCGTTCCTGCTCGAAGAGGCCGGCGTCGCCTGCCTCGGCGGCTCGTGTTTCGGCGCCGCCGGCGCCGGCTATCTGCGCTTCTCCTACGCCGCCTCGCTCGAGGCGATCCACAGCGCCCTCGCCCGCATGAAAGAACACCTCCCCCGCTACCGCGACTAGCGCGAACCTACGGGACGAGTTTCATCGCGCGGCGGACGTCGGCGAGCGTTTCGCGGGCGATGACGCGGGCTTTTTCCGTTCCGGCGGCGATGATCTGGGCAACCTTCGAGCGGTCGAACGATGCGCGGCGCGCGCGCACCGGCGCGAGCCACGTATTGAGCGACTCGGCGAGTTCGGTCTTGCAGTCGACGCACCCGAGTGCTCCGCTCCGGCAGTTCTCTTCGATCCACGGCACGCGCGCGCGGTTCGCGAGATGGTGCAGCGCGAAGACGGGGCAGATCGCGGGATTGCCGGGATCGTGCTTGCGGACTTTGTTCGGATCGGTGATCATCGAGCGCACTTTTTTCGTCGTCGTCGCGGCGTCGTCGGCGATGTCGATCGTGTTGCCGTACGACTTCGACATCTTGCGGTTGTCGGTGCCGGGAACGGCGGGGAATTCGGTGAGCGTCGCTTCGGGTTCGACCAGCGTCGGGCCGTAGAGAAAATTGAAGCGCCGCACGACTTCGCGGCCGAACTCGAGGTGCGAGAGCTGATCGCGGCCGACCGGCACGCGTTGGCCGCGAAACACCGCGATGTCGCAGAGCTGCAAGAGCGGATAGCCGAGAAACCCGTACGTCGCGATCTCGCCGCCGAGCGCTTCGATCTGATCTTTGTACGTCGGTACGCGCTGCAACCAGGCGACGGGCGTGATCATCGAGAGCAGCGTGTGCAATTCACTGATCTCGGGCAGCGCGGACTGTAAGAAGATCGTGCAGCGCTCGGGATCGAGCCCCGCGGCGAGCCAATCGAGAAGCAGCTCGTCACGCGCGTCGCGGATCGCTTGCGGATCGTCGTAGCTCGTCGTGTACGCGTGCAGGTCGGCGATCTCGAAATACGCATCCGCGCTCTGCGTCAATTCGACCCACGCCGTCAAGGCGCCGACCAGGTGACCGATGTGAAGACGTCCCGTCGGACGCATGCCGGACATGACGCGCGGGCGATCTGAAGTGAACAACGCGAGCACGTTCCTGCGCGCGGTGAGGCGGCCCTTCAGATCTCGCCGAGCGGCGCGATCCGCATCGTTCCGACGTTGCGCGCATGCGCGATGAGATCGGCCACGATCGCGCGCGCGTTCGCAACGGCGACCGCGAGCGGCACGCCGCGCGCGAGGTGTGCGGCGATCGCGGTGGCGAGCGCATCGCCGGTTCCGCGCATCGCGCCCGGTTGCCGCATTCCGCGCAAGACATGGGTTCCGGCCGCATCGACGAGCACGTCGAAGATGCTGGCCTCCGCATCCGGCAGATGGCCGCCTTTGACGAGCACCGCGCCCGCGCCGAAACGCGCGCGCAGCGCCTGGCCGGCGGCGCGCATCGCGGCCTCGCCGCGGACCGGTTCGCCGAGCAAGATCTCGGCCTCATCGAGGTTCGGCGTGACCAGCGTCGCGCGCGCAAAGAGGTCGCCAAGCGCGGCGACCGTAGCGTCGTCGGCGAGGCGCCGGCCGCCGCTCGCCGCGATCACCGGATCGACGACGATCGGCACCGTGCACCCGGCGAGCGCCTGCGCGACGGCCCGAACGGCGCGGGCGTCGACTTGCGCGCCGATGTGAAACGCGGCCGGGCTCAACTCGGCGACCGCCCGGAACTGCGCCCCGATGAGCGCCGCATCGATCGCGATGCTCGCGATCGGCACATCGGGCGGCCCGGCATCCAGGCCCTGGGCGCTCACCCCCGTCACGACCGCGGCGGCGCGCACGCCGAAGCTCGGCGCGAGCGCGAGCGAGAGGGTCAGCCCGGCGAACCCGAGCGGATGGCTCGTGCCGGCGATCGCGATCCAGGGCGTCAGCGCGCGTTCCACGCGGCGATGCAGGCGCGGGCTTCGGCCGCCGGGTCGGCGGCCGAGGCGAGGGACGAGATCATCGCAGCCATCACCGCTCCCGATTCGCGCACCCGGCCGAGATCCGCCCGCCCGATCCCGCCGATCGCCGCCACGGGGAGCGCCGTCGCGAGCGCCACGGCGCGCACGCCGCTAACGCCGATCGGGCCGCCGGCATCGGCCTTCGAGGCCGTGGCGAAGATCGGCCCGACCCCGAGATAGTCGGCGCGCAGCGCCGCCGGCACCGCGCGCGCCTCGCCGGGCGTGCCGCACGAGAGCCCGATGATCCGCGCGCCGAGCCGGGACCGCAGCGCGCCGGGGTCGATTGCGGCGAGGTCCTCCTGCCCCAGGTGAATCCCGTCCGCGGCGAGCGCCCCCGCCGGGTCGTCGTTCACGATCACGATCCCGCCTGCGGCGTGCACGGCGGCGCACACGGTTTGCAGCGCCGCGAGGTCCGGACGCGGCTTCGCGCGCACCTGAACGAGCCGGATTCCGCCCGCGAGCAGCGCGCCGACGTACGCCGCGAGGGCGCCCGGATGCCGGGCCGGCTCGACGATCGCGTAGATCCCCCGCAAAAGCAAACGGGAGGCGTCGCCGCCTCCCGTTCCCGCGTCTGGTGAACCGATGGCGCTAGGTCGTAACGAGGATGATCGCACGCCCGACGACGTTATCGACGTCGTGCGTGGCGATGAGGCTGATGCAGTAGGGTGTGCTGCCGGTCGTCCCGGTGCCGTAGCCCAAGACGGAGCCCGGCGGGGTGACCGTCACGAAATTGGCGCCGGCGTTCGAGAGGATCGTGTTGGGCGGATTGGGGTAGCCGGCGGGCGGCGCGGCGCACTGGCCCTGGGTCGCGCCGCTGACCGAACCATTGTTGTAGAGCGTGCCCGTCGGCGCGAAGGTCCAAGCAAACGTGAAGGTCTGGTTCGTGGCAACGACGTTTTCGATCCCGTCCGTGGCCGTGGCCGAGACGACGATCGGAAAGCCCGCACGGACGGTGAAAACGCCGGTCGTGCCCTGACCCGCGGTCAGGACGACGGTGCTGGCATTTCCGTTCGAGCCGCCGCCGAAGGCGGTGCCGCCCTGGCCGCATGCGGTGAGCAGAGCGAGCGAGCTTGCTGAGAGCAGAGAAAGGACAAGACGACGCATGAACGACTCCCGTAGAGACACGGAAAAACGCCGGGGCCTTTCTAGAAAGTTCCGCCGCCGGACGCCCGCGCTTTCCGCCCGCCTGCTTAGGGTTCCTCTCATGCCGAAGGCTAGCTGCTGGTGAAGGGAATGTCGATCGAAACGGGTCCGTCCGCGCCGTCGCGGAGCAGCGGTGCGAGCGTCAACGTGAAGGTCCGGCGCACGTCCCCGAGCGCCGGTGTCTCGAAGGAAAGGAAGCCGGTGTATTGGCCGTTCTCGGGCAACCGAACGCCCTCGAAAAACGCTTTATCCGTGAGCGTCCAGTCGCGCGTATCGATCAACGGGTAGACATGGCCGGCATCGTCGCGCAGGATGCTCTTGCCGTAGGGCAGCGCGGTGAGGAAGTCATCACCGACGTTGGCGATCGTCACGACGAGCTCGACCCGGCGCGGATAGTACGAGACTTTCTTGATCGCGATGCGCACGCCGTCGCTCGCGACGCTCGCCGCGGGCGTCGCCGCCCGCTGCGGATGGCCGGGATCCTTGATGCGCAACCCGCCGCCTTGCGCGTAGACGCCGAGCGGAACGTTGACGCTGATGCTGAGCATCGTGTCGTGCGCGTGATCGAGATAATCCGCGGTCTCGCGAACGAAGTAGACCCGCCCGTGGCGATCGCCGCGCATGCCGAGCAACCGGTAGCCGCGCAGCGTGAAACGATCGGCGGCGTAGATGCTCGCGAAGTTCCGCGCGTTCCGGTAGTAGCGCTTGGCGTCATCGTTGAGCAGCCCGTAGGCGTCGTCCCAGCGACCGGTTTCCTGATCTTTGAGAAAGCGCTGCAGCGTCGCCGTCGAGGCATCGGCCTTGACCGGTACGAGGCCCTTGGGCACGGACCCGGCCGGCGCGACGGCGAGCAGAACGACCGCGGCGAGCGCGGCGGCGAGGGGGCGAATCACGGCGTGGGTTCTCCCAAGAGCAGGTCGACGATGCGCGCGAGGTCGTCGTCATCGGCATAACGGATCGCGATCGTGCCGCCGCGGCCGCTGCGATCGACCGCGACGTGAGTCGCGAGTTTGTAGCGCAGGCGATCGAGCCAATCGCCACCGTCGGCGGCCGCGGACGCGGGGCGCGTCTTGCGTTTCGCCGGAGCGGCGCCCAAGCGCTCCACGGCGCGGACCGAGAGACCGTCGCGCGCCGCGCGGGCCGCGGCATCCTCGCGCCGGTCGGCCGGCAGCGCGAGCAGCGCCCGCGCATGACCGGCGCTCAGTTTTCCGGCGCGCACGAGGGCTTTGATGCTGTCGGAGAGCGCGAGCAAACGCAGCGCGTTTGCGATCGCCGGCCGCGAACGGCCGACGCGTTGCGCGACTTGCTCTTGCGTGAAGTGGTACTGCTCGATCAGATGCTGGAAGCCCATCGCCTCTTCGAGCGGATCGAGATTTTCGCGCTGCAGGTTCTCGATGATCGCGACTTCGAGCGATTCGCGATCGCCCGCGCTGCGCACGATCGCGGGGATCGTTTCGAGCTTCGCCATTTGCGCTGCGCGCAAGCGACGTTCGCCCGCGATGAGTTCGTAGCCGGTGCCGGCGCTGCGCACGATGATCGGGACCAGCACGCCGAACTCCTCGATCGACGATCGCAATTCGTCGAGTGCCGTCGGATCGAAGGTCGTGCGCGGCTGATTGGGATTGGGGACGATGCGGGAGAGCGCAATCTGCTGGAGTCCGCGCGCGGCGGGCGGCGTGGTGAGGTCGGTCGTCGGCGCGGCGCCGAGCAGCACGTCGAGACCGCGCCCGAGGCGCTTCTGCGTCGCCACTACTTGACGACTTCTTTGGCCAGCGAAAGATACGCTTGCGCGCCGCGGCTCTTCACATCGAAGAGAACGGCCGGCTTCCCGTACGACGGCGCCTCGGAGAGCCGCACGTTGCGCGGGATCTGCGTCTCGAACACGCGATCGGGAAAATAGCGATTGACTTCGTCGAGCACTTCGGTTGCGAGTTTCTGGCGCGCATCGAACATCGTGATGAGCACGCCCAAGATCGTGAGGTCGGGGTTGAGGACGTCTTTGACGCGGCGCACGATGCTCGTGAGTTGCGAGAGTCCTTCGAGCGCGTAGAACTCAGCCTGCACCGGGATGATCACTTCGCTCGCGGCGGTCAGCGCGTTGATCGTCAGAAGCCCGAGCGACGGCGGACAATCGATCAACACGTACTCGTAATCATCGACGACCGCCGCGAGCGCGGCCTTGAGTTTGCCTTCGCGTTGCAAGACGCTGACCAGTTCGATCTCGGCGCCGGCGAGTTGCAGCGTCGAGGGCACGATCGAGAGATTCGGGACGTCCGTATCGCGCGCGACCTCGCGCACTGCGGCGCCTTCGAGCAAGATCGAGTAGATATCTTTGTCGACCGTGCGTTTATCGATGCCGACGCCGGTGGTCGCATTGCCCTGCGGATCGATATCGACGATCAGAACGCGGCGGCCGAGCATCGCGAGCGACGCGCCAAGGTTGACGGCGGTCGTACTCTTACCGACGCCGCCTTTTTGGTTGACGATCGCGATCGTGCGCGAGATCGTGTGCTGAAGGAGCGCGGACAACGTACCTGTCTTATGACGTGACGAAATGTTCGTCGGCGTATCGATTCGCAGCCGCGACGAGGAAGCCCGCTTCATTGCGAGCCGGATCGTCGAGAACCTCCTCGAGCAGCGCGTGCAAGATCGCGCCGACGCGCGAATCGCCGCGAAAATCGGGGCCGGCGAGACCGCGTTCGATCAGCATCGCGATCACCTCGCTGCCGCCGATCGCGAGGTCGGTCACGCCGAGCGGCGGGCGCTCGGCGAGCACGGCTGCCACATGCGCCTCGAAGGCGGCGTTGGCGCTTTGCTTGTGTTCGGGCAAGCCCGAGCCCGTGACGTCGGCGTGACGGAGGGCGAAGAGCCGGCCGAGATGACCCGCGCCGACGCGACGCACGAACCGGCGCACCGTCTTCGGCGGCTGGTCCGGATCGGCCGCGTACATATGGTAGCGGACGAGCCGGGCGATCGTCTCGACCGCCTCATTCGAGGTGCGCAGCCGCGCTAACATGTTAGGCACCATCTCGGCGCCGACGATCTCGTGGGAGTAGAAGGTATTGCCGCGTCCGTCGGGGCGCGGCGCGGCCGTCCGCGGCTTGCCCACGTCGTGCAAGAGCGCGGCCAGCCGCAGCACGGGATCGTCTGCGGGCGCGGCATCCATCGTCGCGAGCGCATGGCGATAGACGTCGAAGGCGTGCCAGTCATTCTGCTCGACGCCGACGCCCTCGAGGATCTCGGGCCACAGGTGCGCGAGCACGCCGGTCGTGCGCAAGAGTTCGACCCCCACCGACGGCTGCGGTGCGCCCATCAACTTCGCGATCTCATCGCCGATGCGCTCCGGCGAGACCGTTCCGACCAGCGGCGCCGCGGCTTGCATCGCGGCGACGGTCCGGTCGGTAGGCGAAAACGCGAATCGCGCGGCGAATTGGGCCGCGCGTAAGAGGCGCAGCGGGTCTTCCCGGAACGTCGCCTCATCGACGATGTCGATCCGGGCGGCCTGAATGTCGGCGACGCCGCCGTAGGGGTCGACGATCGCCTCATCGTCGATCCGCCGGGCGATCATGTTCATCCGGAAATCGCGGCGGCGCAGATCGTCCTCGAGCGAGATCTCGGGGCCGCTCTCGATCGTGAACTCGCGATGGCCGGTCCCGGTGGAGCGCTCGCGCCGCGGCAGCGCGACGTCGGCTTCGCCGAGCGGGCCGCGGAACTTAAAAACCGCGAACGACGCGCCGACGACGTCCACCACGCCGAGCCGCCCAAGCCGGTCGGCAACCTCCGCCTGGCTCAGGCCGACGACGACGTAATCCAGATCCTTCGGGAGCGCGCCCGAGCCGGCGGCGGCGGCCCGCAGCTCGTCACGGACGCGACCGCCGACCGCATAGACGGTCTGCGGCGGAAATGCGGCGCTGAGCGCATCGTCGAGGGGGTGACGCACGACGCCTAGTGTACCGCACGCGGGGAAGCCTGCGTAGCCCAGACACGAGTGTGGCCCGGATGTTTCACGGCGAACGTTTTAGGAATGACTCGCAAAACGTTCCACGACGAACGTCTTCGCCGTCACGCCTGTCGCGGAGAGCCCTTAGAAGCAGAGTGGGCGTTTCGCCGGAATGCCGTCGCGGCGCGGAAAGCGAACCGGCGTCGCGGACATCTTTTCGATGACGAGCAACCGGCGCTCGCCGCCGAGCGGGCGCTCTTCGATGAGGCGGCCGCCCAGCATGGGCGCGGCGTCCTCGACCGCCTGCCGCTCCGCCGTCTCGAGGGTGCCACGCTGAAGCAGTGCCCGGCCGCCGACCGCGAGGAACGGAAGCGTCAGTTCGACGACCGTCGGGGCGCTCCCGACCGCCCGTGCGGTCGCGACCCGGAAGCGGCCGCGCAAGGCCGGATCGTGGCCGAGCCGCTCGGCGCGCTCCGCGACGGCCGTTCCTACGAGTCCCAGCGTCTCGAGGGCGCGTTCCAGGAACGCGGCCTTCTTGCCGACGGCATCGACAAGCGTCACCGGCACATTCGTGGCGAGCGCCAGCGGGATCCCCGGCAATCCGCCGCCCGATCCCAGGTCGATCAGTTCCCCGTCCACGTCGCCGGCGAGCGTCAAGGCGTCGGCCAGGTGGCCGGCCAGGGCCGCGGGGTCGCGCGCCGCGGTCAGGTTCACGCGCCGGTTCGCTTCGAGCAGAAGCGCGCCGTAGGCGGCTAGCCGCGCGGCGAGCGCATCGGGGACGCCGAATTCGGCGCGCAAGACCGCGCCGATCGCCGCTTCGTCTGCGCTCACGCCGGGACGGCGGACCGCCGGCGCGCGAGGGCGACGGTGAGGACGGCGACGTCGGCGGCGCCGATCCCGGGGATACGGCCGGCCGCGCCCAGCGTTCGCGGGCGGCGGCGCGCCAATTTCTCGCGCGCCTCCAGCGAGAGCGCGCGCTGGGCCGCATAATCGAAGTCCGGCGGGATCTCGGTCGCCTCGGCCCGCGCCGCGGCGTCGATCGCGGTTTGCTGTCGCCGCACGTAGCCGGCCATTTTGAGTTCGATCTCGAGCCGCTCGCCGATCGACGGTTCCACCCGTTCGGGCAGCGCGGCCGCGATATCGGAAAAGTGCAGATCGGGCCGCTTGAGGGCATCGGCCGCCGTCGCCCCCGCCGCCAGCGCGACCGCGCCGAAGCTCCGTCCGCCGATGCGGGTCCGGCGCGCGAGATCCCCGGCGAGCCCCAGGGCTGCGCGGCGCGCCTCGAACGCCGCCCAGGCGTCGTCATCGACGAGGCCCGCTTCGCGACCGATCGGGGTCAACCGCAGATCGGCGTTGTCGTGCCGCAAGAGGACGCGGTGCTCCGCGCGCGACGAGAGCATCCGGTACGGTTCGTCCACCCCCTTGCTGACCAGATCGTCGATCAGCGTTCCAATATAGGACGTCTCGCGGCCGAGGCGCAGCGGCGCGCGCCCGAGCACGCGCCGGGCGGCGTTGAGGCCGGCGATGAGGCCCTGCGCGGCGGCTTCCTCATACCCCGAGGTGCCGTTGAGCTGCCCCGCGTGAAAGAGCCCCGCGATGCGGCGCGTCTCGAGCGAGTGATCGAGCTCGGTCGGGTCGACGAAGTCGTATTCGACCGCGTAGCCCGCACGGAGCATCTCGACATCGCCGAGTCCGGGCAGCGTCCGCAGCAGCTCGAGCTGCACGTCGGCGGGGAGTGATGAGGAGAAGCCGCCGACGTAGAGCGTCGGCTCTTCCCAGCCTTCGGGCTCGATGAAGACCTGGTGGCTCGGATTGTGGGCGAACTTGACGACCTTGTCTTCGATCGAGGGGCAGTAGCGCGGACCGATGCCCCGGATCAGGTCGAGGCCGTAGAGCGGCGAGCGGTGCAGGTTGTCGCGGACCAGCGCGTGGGTGCGAGCGTTCGTATCGACCACCCAGCACGGAAGTTGCGGCCCGGCGAACCGTACCGGCGAGCCGTACGAGAACACCAGCGGCTCCGGATGCGGTGCCTGGACCGTCATCGCCGCATAATCGACGCTGGTTTTTGCGATCCGCGGCGGGGTCCCGGTCTTGAGCCGGCCGAGCGGAAAGCCGAGCGCCGCAAGGGCCGCGGAGAGTCCGAGCGCCGGCCGTTCGCCGAAGCGGCCTTCGGCCTTCATGACCTCGCCCTGAAAGGTTTTCCCGCCCAAGAACGTCCCGGTCGCGAGCACGACGGAGCCGGCGGGCAGCACCTCTCCCCCTTCGAGCACGACGCCGCGGATCGCGCCTTCGCTCGTCGCGAGTCCCTCGACCATCGCTGCGACGAGCGTGAGATTGGGCGTGGCGGCCAGCTCCGCCGCCGCGGCCCGCACGTAGCCGGGCTTGTCGGCGAGCACGCGCAACGCGCGGACCGACGGCCCCTTCGACTCGTTGAGGAACCGAGCGTGTAGCGAAACGCGATCGGTGATCCGCCCCATCGCGCCG
>Ga0209208_10003464_pt1 | contig 22564 bp, 19 predicted proteins | sample S1TSphfallax_3_FD_187694 | JGI IMG/M metagenome (GOLD analysis project Ga0209208, IMG submission 187694) | Host-associated microbial communities from peat moss isolated from Minnesota, USA - S1T2_Fd - Sphagnum fallax MG (SPAdes) (version 2) | ecosystem: Host-associated > Plants > Peat moss >...
TAAATCCTACGGTTTTTCATCTTGTGACTTTAACGGTGTCGTGTTACTTTTGAGCTCCTCATTTTCAAACTATAGTTTCTTTATGAACACTTTAATCTTGGTCAAAGTTTGCAAAAAAAAAATCAAAAATTTTAAAAATCTTTTGTCACATTTGGACTTGGATTTTAATGCAAGGGAATTATTTGAAAAAAACTCATATTGGGATAGGTTCCAAAATTTTATTTTCATTTAATATTAAATTTTTTTTGGGATGCTCGCAATCAATACAACATTAAAATTCTAAAAAGAAAACACTATAGTAACTATGCTTCATAACTAGGGTAGAACGGCTAGTAGAAGTGAAATTTAATTCCTGCATAATTATTCCACACTTCTATAACAACATATTTGCACTTCACATGCATACATTCATTATTTTTATAACAATAGATTTGCATTTCACATGCATAGATTCACTATTTCTGCCTTGATTCTCAACACATTTAACATTACCATTCATTAAAACACCAAATTCATGGTTACTTCATATAACTAGAATATGCACTTTAGAATACATTGTAAAAAACCCCATAAACAATAGTACGATTCATTTCATCATTTTTTGATACTACAAAAAATTCACACAACAATATGTTTTAAATCCTACGGTTTTTCATCTTGTGACTTTAACGGTGTCGTGTTACTTTTGAGCTCCTCATTTTCAAACTATAGTTTCTTTATGAACACTTTAATCTTCTACTTAGTCTTTGCCATGTTCTTCCTCTAGATTTTTACATTATGCTTATACCCCTTTTGGAAGTCTCTTTCCTTTTCCAATTCCTCATGTAATACTACCCTTTCCTTCTCCCCTATAACTAATATGTTTTTTAGACTATTCACTCCAAAGTCAAATTCCCCATATTCAGATTCACAATTGCCATAATTCAAAATAATTCAACTACCTGATTTGCTTACATTACTTCTTTAGTTACCTCTTCCATAAACTTTGGTGTATTTTTGTGTTATAGGATTTTTGGATCCTTTCGCAAATGATCCCATCTCCTGCACCATTCTGCTTCCTAACTCAAATTCAAATGGAAACCACTTTGTAGATTCTAGTCTACTAACTAATACATGTAGTTTTGATGGTTAAACACTTCAAAAGAAGGTTGTGGTTCCACTCCTTCCATCTGTAATCTAGTAGCCTATAGACCTTCTTATGTTGTTGTTGTTGTTGTTGCAATTATTATTGTAAATGCTAAAAATGTTGTGGACTTGCAATGGTCTCCATCTAATTTTCATATACATCCCCATCAAAGTGTAAATGTTCTTCAACCTTTGGAAACCTTGTTTCACGTTCCCTTTTAACTTATTAGCTTTGCTCCTTCAATTATTTTTCATGTGGAGATGTCATTTGTGGTACCTTTTACATATGCTCCCTTAATTGTCTCTCTTGTGGAATTGTCATCTATGGTATTTTTGTAGTCTATTTGGCTACTTATACAACTATTAGCACTACCCTTACCATTTTTAACACTATAGATGGTTTCACTTTGCCCCTCATCATTTTTTGTGCCTTTACATCTGTGCTTTCCTGTTCGCTCTTCGCTCTTGAGCTTGAGGCTCCTCCTTCTTCAACTTTGTTCTTCTTCTCAAAAGCACTTTTTGGAGAGTATGATGTAGCCTTCATTTTGTTTTCAAGTGTTGTATGCATCTCCTCCCTAATTCTTTTAATCTTGGCTGGTGTTTTCCATGGATTCTCCTTTTGATGCACAAATAGCACTAAAAGAAATTTTCCAATACCAATGTAGATTGACAAGTATTTTTCTTATCCCCCGTATTATCCTTAACATATTTGTACCATTGATCTAACTCATTACACAAACTATTGAATATAATATGTGCCCAATCTACCTCTTGGCCCTTTTTTGCTTTCACCAATGTAATAGCATTCTTGTTGTTAAAATACTAGACCTTTTCCCTTTGATAAATGACAAATATAATGGTAGGATATTTTATAGAGTATGGCAAACCCAGACTCTTTATATTCCATTGATCTACAAGAGAATTTGTAGGTGCAAGTCTACAACTATGTAATACTTGAATTGCTAGTGACTTACTAACTTGCCTTTTTGGTTTTTCTACACACCTTTCCACACACACTCCAAAGACATCTACAATTAGTTGGGTGCAGAATTTTAGAATGACAAAAAAACTTTGTTCGACATTGTTAAACAAGTGAAACCAATGGTAGTAAATCAAAATATGAAATGTCTAAGCACAATTCTTAGGGAAATCTGAGTGGCATGTGTAATTTACAAGTTGGCACATGGTGTTAGCTTTTTGATTTGTTTGGAACTATTTGTTATGGGAAAATTCATGGTTTACTTTTTTTTTCATGAGGTTGTTTATGCCATCAACAAGACCTATAGGAATTTTATTTCATGGCCAAAAGAAAATGACATCCAAATTATCATGGTAGATTTCAAGACTTGGTGTGGTTTACCTTCTATGCAAGGTGCCATTGATGGAAGACATGTTTCCATAGCCAAACCTTTAGAACCTTTTGACGAGGATTACTTTTACCACAAAACATGTGGGTACAACATTGTTGCGCAAGCTGTTGTTGATTTTTAAGAAAATTATTGACTTGTTTGTTGGGCTTCTTGGTAGTGTGAATGATTCTAAACCGTTGATTGCAAGATATGATCCACACATCACATTTCTACTAAATGTTTTCACCTGTTATTGTTTATTGCATAATTTGTTATGCATTGAAAGGGACCTCCAAGTTGAAAGGTTAATGTGCATTCTCGAAAGGCAAAGAGACAACACCCAACAAATACAACATTGACAATTTGATGATCAAGTACATCTTCATAATATTGAAGGTTTAAAAAGGTCCAAAGATGGTTTAAAAAGAAATTTAACCAACTATCTTGGCCCTTTAACATGATTGTATAGAAAGTAAACCTCAAGGTAAATGCTAAAGCAATGTCATGCATGCAAAAGTCATAGGTCAAGCAAAAATTGTTGATGTCCAAATAATTGAATGTAAAAAACAAATTGTACTTATATATTGAACTTTAACCACCACTAGTGTTTGCATCCTTCTCTTTTGTAAATGCAACTAAATGTGTAGTTGTAGGCAAATGTTCTTTTGCAGGCATTTGCGATTTGTTAACAACTCCACTGCTATCTTTTGCAAATGTTGAGCTCAACACATTAGTTAAACCAACAATTACATTCACCATATTTTTTTATGTGGAATTAATGATTATATCTTTTTGAAATACTCAAGTTGTTTTTCCATCAATTCCAAGTTGGTGGAATTTATATGATTTATTAACTATACTAACATCTTGCTCCCTTTCTTTGTAGCTTTTGCCATGCTCTTGTGAATTAAGGAATAGTTTTGTTTCACTCCAATACTTTTAACAATTGCTTTCTTGAATTTCAAGTGACTTTGTTTATTGAATCTAATGTTTGGGGATTATGGGCCTTGTTTCCAAAATTTGATGTTAGAGGTTTCTATTTAAGATTTTGGGTGTTGGAGGATTCTATGTAGGAATGGACATTGGGGTTTGTGGAACAATGGGAGTTGCCATATTTGTAGGGTTGGGTGTTTGAGTGTTTTGCATAGAGGCAACTATTGGGCTTTGCAAGATTGTTGGCATTCAAGCAAGTACATGGATTGTTTGTAGGATTATGGGTACTTGGTTATGATGGGCCATGGGCCATGGGCAAATGGATGTGTCTAGGACTTTGTTCAATTGTTGGCAATTAGTTGGGTCCAAGATTTGGTATTTGTATGGGCAATGGTATCATAAAATCATGTAAGAAAATCATACATAAACTCATGGTTTTTATTTGAACATCCACAATGTTGTAAATTTGGTCATGATATGTGTCAATGTCTTCAATCCCTTGAATCATTGATCAAATTTATTGCATCTTCTGGAATGTGTCCACTTATTTTGTAAATGTCATCTCCATCATCTAATAGATTTCGGACATGCAGCGGCTTGAAGATAGGTCTACACCCCCATGAACCTTTAAATCGATTCATGTGTTTCACAACCAAATTGATGGGGCAAATGAAATGATGTCTTTTTTTGAAGACTCAAGGTCCAATAGTCTTCATTGTGTCCAATCCTTAACATGTAATGAAAGACCCTTTTAAACTTGCCTTTGACCATTTTGCAAGTGCTAACAACAACTTGCATTCATCATTAATTATGATATTATCTTCCACTTTGTCACATATGTTTCAAATTGTTTAGGATCCATTTGGTCCAACCCTACAATGTGTTCATCTTTTATTGCATTAATCAAAACTAGAACCTCTTTGTGCTCCCAATTTGGTTGTTGGGGCTTCCTCAAGTGGACTTCAATAACATAATTGGAGCTTTGTGTAGCTATCTTCTTTCCCTTCAACTTTTTTCTTGCAAGTCTAATTTTAGTATCATCATAGTTTTGCATTCCTATCAGTAATTTGAAAGAGGTGTGAGTTTTGTGTATCTCACCTACTTATTGTTTTGTTGTTCTCTATAGATGAACACAACCTTTACAAAATAGAAGACTGTAAGCAATGCTTGATATATATTTCAATCTATATTGTTCAATTTCAAGGTTTCTTTGATTATTGTTTCTTTGACAAAGTAACTACTTGAAATCTATTAACGTTCTCTTGTTATTTTCTACAAACATTGAAGACAAATTGATTCATGCAAACTATGGAAGAAATTGAAGAAGGTTTGAGAGAATATTTCACGATCTTTTTGAAAATAGTTTGAATTATCTTCACATTCTTTAGAGTCACTAATGGTACCACAAAAATTGTTCCATGGTTGCAGAAAAAAAGGTCAATAGAAAATAGCATAGAATCCAAAGATTTCATGATTTAGTAGAAAAATTCAAACATTCCATATCCGGTAGAGGTTGATGAGAGCTTTCTTGAGATTCTTGAACTGTAAGCATTCATAGTGAGTAAAAAAATTAGTGAACCAGGGGTCTGGAGTCGCTCATGTGGGTGGTAAGTGGGAAGGAGGTATGATCTACCCCCTCCCCTTTTATGTTGTAGGTGTGTGCTAGCTAACATGAAATTAAATGGCCATTTTTGGCCTTGTTACCTAACATTGAAAAAAAGTCTAATATCTAGGATTTAATCAAGATTGAATGTTAGCTACCCTTAATGCTAACATCAAGCTAACACCACCTGCCAGCTTGAATGCCACATTATAAACAATGTTAGCTAACATTTTATATGTGAATCCACCCTAAAATTCAAGAGAACTTAACATTGACTTAGCATCAATTTAACACCAGGTGTGAATCCACCCTTAGAAGATATAGTCAAATCATTTTTATTGACTGCTCCCTGTTACTGATTGGCTAGATAGTTTGATTGGTCCATGTGGGTTGCTATTAGTAGTCTCCTGCCTATTTGCAGTCCTAATTCTAATTGTAAGGGCTCGGTATATAAATATATAGTTGAAACTTAGACGTGAGAAATATTTTTGCAGGGTCACATCCTGAGCACCCATGGAGAAAATGCCCTCCAAATAACTAACCATGAACAGTAATCGTAGTCCAAGGACCAGCTAGTTGGCAAACTGTAGCTGGCCCCATGAGAGTCACCTAAATCATAGCCTTGGTCAAATTGTGGGTCCCTAGTTTTACTACTCTCTTGCAGGGTTTTTTAAAAAGAAATTCAAATTTGGTGACACCAGATATTTGACGATTTTTTCCCAAATAAAAGACAGATTTACACTTGGAAATTTCTAATAAAAAATCCAATTTTTCTGTAAAAGAAAAGAACAAAATTTGTTGGAAAGAAACAGTGCTCTCTTGGCAATGAAGTCTGTCATTTTGTGTTTCAAAAAATAGGAAAGAAATCAGAACCCCCTTCCACAGATACTACCATCCTCTCTCAAAGGAGAGGAGGGTAAGTCGCCCTCCAGATACACTGGAAAATTTCTACCGGTCTTTGCAGTCTGGTACCTAGTAAATTTGTTGAAGGAGGATAATCGTGCATCTTGGGGTGTTGGGGAGATCGTGTGGAATGAAAGCCTTTCAAGACATGTCATGAATCATGTTTTTCAATTGCCATTTTGGTTATACCTATAATGCTGAAGACATGTATACTACTAGCTCTTACCATTTCACCCAAAACTGCCACAATGTGGTATAGGTTTAGGGCTTTGGGTTTACTCAAAGAATTCAACAAGAAAAGAAGAAAATTTGGATGATTTGGTTGTGTTGATAGAGTTTGGTGCAAGTTGAGGAGGGGGCCCTTATTAGACAATCTTTATCATCTTTGACTCAAGGTATTGCTGCTTCTCCAAGCAATATGGGCACTTGTTCCCAACCTAATGGACTTCAGAACTCCATTTGGGGAACCTTACCCTGCCCTTGTGAATCGCCTCCTTTCTTGTACTAGAGAACAGGCATTATGGCTCCTAATGAGCCATAAGTGATCCCGGTTTGATAAGCTTTTTGGCAAACTGGGAGCTATAACCAGTATTGATTTCAAAAGCAACACAAACTTCTTCAGTTAGGTTTTTATGTCCCTCTAGGGTAAAGCTCAAGGCTGTAGGCTTAATTGGAATAAGGACTCGCCAAATGGGCATTCCTTTTTGAAACGGCTCCCAGAGAATGGATGAAAAATTATGCTGGGTAAGGTGCCCTCCAATTACACTAGAAAAATGAGAGCAGGTCTTTAGGAATCAATAGTGATTTTATTAACTTGAATTCCCCAGTCCCTACCCAATGCCCCCAAAAGAGCTCCCACCAGCACACCATGAAGGATGGATGGAAAGTGATCAGGAAACAGTTCTCTGTTCGGTTCCAGTTCACTAGCTAACCAAGGTGGTTAGGTCTGTTGCCTTTGTGCTACCTACCTACCTAGCAGTGTTTTTTTTTTCAAATTCCTCAAGTATGTGCACTGGCTAGGATCCTCAGCATTAATTAGCAGTAATGGGCGACTGTCCTGGTGGACTATTAGATCTTTTTTGGAATCCTGCCTAGTTCTGGCGACGTACAGGAACACACTGTCTAAATCTGGCGACTTCTAAGTTTTTTTGGTCAAGATATGGCGAATTTCTTTTTTAAAATCTTTGTTGGATTCGCCACCCCTTTTTTTTGTCGCCAGGTTGCGAAAATTCGTCCCAAAAAAAACACTGCTACCTACTAGGTCAAGAATAAAAACAGCCCTGAGTCACCTATGTATAAACTATAAACTATCTATTTACCTAGTGCTCAACTATTTTCCTACCTATCTACCTATAGATAGGACCGTCTTCTTCTTACAGAAAGGGTTACAAAGGTGAAACCAGATATTAACTTAGTTGATGTTCTTCCATCACTGAGTCATAAAGGGTGTCCATTGTGTGCTGGTTCACTCTGGTCCTAGCAAACCACCTGTCGTTCCATTCTGAGCACATGTAGTGTTGGCATGGCTGGTTTTGTAGATGCACAAAAGGTTGTGCTCAAAAGAATGCATTTTCAGTTCTTGGAAATGCTCAATGAAGGTGTTTCAGAAATGAGGACAGAAAGTTTTGGTCATGGAAGATTGAAACGCTCATTTTCACTAGTGGAAAGAAATTTGGATTTACAAAAAATTCTTAAACCAACTCCCCTTCTCAAAAAAAGAGCAACAAAGAAGAAGGCGGCTATGGTTACAATGAAAGAGGAAGATGAGGAAGGTGTGTAGGTTGGAAAAAATTGAGCAAATGACGAAGTTCTCCGTTTGATTGCACTACAAGGAGAAATGAAGCTTGAATTTGTCAAAAATGCAAAGAAACAAGGTACATTCCAACTTATTGAAGCCCTAGAAAATTTTAAGAATTTTTTTAGATCTGATTTTTATAATTGATAACTTGATTGTATTGACAGAATTTTTGAAAGCAAAGTAGGTAGTAAAATAACGAAAGAATCAAATCCAAATTGGGCCTTTAACTATTGCCCTTGTCCGTTTTAATTCCCCATTAAAGGTCACCACTTCAGCCACAATGAGGTTTGAACCCACATTTCCTTAGGGGGAAGGAGAGGAGCTAACAACAAAGCCAACCTTATTTCAAGTGTTTTGATGTGGTTTGCATTTGTTTTACTCATGTAATCAATTCTGATTAATTTTTTTCAAAGATTATTTTCAGCCCATAAATCAAAGGTTTTGACCCCAATTTTTTTCTTTTTCAAGGGTGGATGCATGGGTCAAATTGTACACCCGAATGTTGGCTACACTCCCTAGTTTTTCAAGGACTCCAATTGCTTGCAAGTGGAAGTTCAATGCAATTCACAAGCAATATAAAAATAACAAAATTGCAAATGAGATTTCAAATTATGATGAATGTGCTTTCTATGATGCATTAGATAGTTGGTGGCATTGGAGTGGAGATATGATGAAGCATGTGAGTGTTTCTACAAATGAAATTGATGAAATTATGGGTAGTCCATAATTTCAAACATATCTTAACATAACAATGTTACAACATTTGTTGAAACCAACGTTTTATTCAAAAATATGGATGTCCAAATTGGACATTTCATATATAAGCTATAGGTTACATAACATATGAACTTTAAGTCATTCACCACAATCTTACCTAGAATTTGGTGTATTCAAAAAGGCAAGATTGCCATTTTTAAAATATGAACTTCAAAGAAGTTTTTTGTTAAAAGTCCATGAGTTGCCATAGCCTTTGTCAACATTTTCTTGATCCTTTCTTCTTTTGTTTTCTTATTAAGATTGTTTTAAATGGTTGTCACATTTTCATCTTCACCTTGATGTTTTATGTCCTACATGTTAATCTTATCATCATTCATTATCTTTGGATTTTGTAGCCTCTTCATCTATTTGATTTCTTTTTTAGCCACTTTGAACAAATCAGCTGCTTCAATGTTGCCAAATGTTGAATTTGCTTTTCCTTGTGCTTATTTTTGAGCCTCCTAAACCTAGTCCATATAAAAGCCATCCAAATTGGCAATGCGCATGTTATGCAAACATGTGCAAATTGTCATCAAGTCCAACATGTGATGCAATGGAATGTCTATCGAGTATAAAATTTAAAACTTTCTTTGAACATTCCAAAACCTTTTAACTGACATACTTGTACTTCATTGGATAAAATTCCAATGTGCTATGTATTTTGGCAGCCCATTTTTCTCACCTTTAAATGAAGAGTAGAACCATGGTGCATTATATTAGTAGCATCTCCTATCACTTGTAAGGAGAAACTTGTTTTCCATCACTTGTTTTCCTAAATCTATTTTTTTGGAAAAGAACCCAATCTTGAATACTACTTGCCCACCCATAGTCATAATTCTATAAACTACACTTTGCATCTATAACTCCTTGAATCAATGTGGAGTATAAACTTTTCCAACAATAATATGATTTGGGATCTACCTTAGGTGAAATAATTGGAACATGACTATCATCTATGGCACCTAGGATGTAATGAATTCCATGTAAGCATTCAAAATTAGTTGTATTTTTTTAAAATTTGTTTTTAGTCAATTTAGATATCGTCAAGGTTTCAAGTGCTTTTTAATTGCTAAACAAAATTCCCTCATTATAATGGATGCCATATCTTTTACAATGCCCTGACCTCTCCACACATTTGTAATGAATTTTCACTACCCGATCTTGCAAAAGCCATCGACACTCTAGCTTCCACACAAATGTTTTCTCTCATGTTTGTATTTTTTTGCTAAAAATTTGAACTTACAACCCTAAAATCCAACTTCCTTCTCATACCTCCATATGCTCCAAACTCTTGATGACATGTTCATAAACTCAAATAAAAAAACAATACATTCATCATACTCCAATGTTGTATAATAGCTACTCATTGCAATGAAACCACTTGTGCAAAGACTTAGCATATGGCCATAATAAAAACTATGACCACCAATATCTTCTACCTTGATCATCTGAGAATGCTTGTTGTTGTACTAGAGGGGTTGCATCTTTAAATTAACTTTTTGTTAAAAAAGCTATTGCATAGGCCGGTTTACTTCTCTTGAACGAGTTGGTCCAATGTCTTTAAAGAATTTTTTAATGTAGCCTAAGTGACAATCATCCATAGAAAGTTGTGAAAGAAAAGAAAATACCATCATCTATAGGAGCCTAAGTCTGGCTATAGACAACATATCAAGGGCAAATCTTTAATCAACCTTTTATATTTATGGCCACAAAATGAAGAGAAGTCTGGTGAGTTTTACACTTCTGGCTATTGAAACCCTCCAAAATGATTTCATTTTCAAATCTTTAAAATTCTTTATTTCACTGTGGGGTGAAATTTTACCAATTAAAAAAACAGGCGGAGCACCTGTCACACCATGCCTTGGGTGAACCAGCACCTTCACCTCCATAGCTCAATCACCAGAATTACAAGAACTGTAAAAACCTCCACCCAGATTTTTAGTGTACGTGCTTACTGAGCAAAGAACCTGAGCGCCATTTTGAAAAAAGAAACTCATGCACCTGTGGGCATTTCATTTTTTGACATCCCCGACATCATTTGGGCAATTCCGTTTTCTGAAATCCCTCATGTTGTTTTTAAAAATGACACCCGATGAGTATGTGTTGGATACCTGTCTTGGGTATCATTGGAAAAAATAGAATAGCCAAAATAAATAAAGTCGATTTTTACGCCATCTAACCCCCGCAGCCTTGGGCGTTACCCTGCAGTTTTTGACCAAATCAACTGCCATATGGGAAGGGGTAAATTACAGTTACTCAGTTTAACACAAGCAGGGAATGTAGCACTTTCGGGCAGTTGCCCGTTTCTTGCTGCCCTCATGCAGCTCTGCAACGTAGCCCAAAGGCTGCTAGGCCGCGGCTGGATTCGACGGGCGGCGCTGCCGTGGAGTTCCTATCTTGGCTTGTCTTGTCGCTCTCTCCCCCTCTCTAGCTCCTTCGGTTTACGCTCTTCCTGTATTGCTCGCACAACTTCGTACTGCGATATCGAATGTCTTTCCGGCGCTGGCGTCGTTTATCACCCGACGGTATCCCCTGGCGCCTTCGGTCCGGCTTTTATTTCGTTCGTTTTTGTGTATTGTGCAGTGATATTGGCCCATGTTGAGGTACTGTGTCTCTCGGTGTCGTTCTCTTGGTCTTTTGCTCTGGATATTTGGATTTCATGTCGTTCCCCTAGTAGCTCGTGGTTCTCGGATTTGGATCGTTCATGCCATGAATATTGGGTTAGAATCTTGGTGATGGACTTGCTTATGAGATTGCGTACTTGATTGTCATTGAGATTGCGAGTAGTTTTGTTGTCTCGTGCGACTACTGTTTTTAGTCGATGCGGTAGCAGACTTGACTGCCATGATCCTGTCGAGTTGTTTTGCTTCTTTCGAGGTTTTGTGTCTGTTTTGGATTTTGTTTTACTTCCTGATGCAACCCCGGTTTGAAGTCTGCAACCCCTGAGAACAATGAAGGATTGGGGTCTTTGTCCGATCGTGACTCTATCTTCAGTAGTTCTGATCACCGATTGAACATCGGTGCATTCTTCAATTTTCAGTTCGTTGCGCGGAGTTTTCTTCTTCATCGTATGTTGACAAAGGTTGCATGCAACTTGCGGGAAGGAACGACTGCGGAGCAGCAGCAGCCGCAGCAACCGGCCACTCTCGTGGAAATTGGAAACGAGGAGAATATAATACATGGCGACTCTGCTCACGCTGACTCCTCCTGAACTGGTCACAGGAGAGAAGAAGAAGCTGACCATGAATTGCATAGAACGTACGGGGACGGACAAGAAGGTCGACAGTCATGAGGATTATCACCGGGGACGACAAAAAGGAACTGCCGTAGTAGAGGGACGTAGTAGTAGGGCAAGAAAGGGGAAAAATGGACCAAAGAAACAACCGCAACGGGGGTTGGGAGTGGCACAGCTGGAGAAGTTGAGGTTGCAGGAGAAGATGAGCAAACAAGGAGAAGCCGCGGGCCTGGCATCATTGCAAATCCTACCTCCCTTTGCTTTCGGAGATCATCGAGACAAAGGGAGTAGTCTCGCTCATCACGGTAGCAACAATGGCAGTGTCCACTTACAGCCTTCTGATAAGCTTTCTGATCTTCTTGCTACTGCTTCAGACAAATTGTTTCTAAAGACAATCATGTCTTTAGTGCATGATCCTTTCAATTCTCGCCCTACTACAAAACATGGTCATCATGGCCCTTTACCATCTATCATGCTATCCCGACATGAAGACAGCATTGAGCCTTCTGTCTCAATGGTGATGCATGGCTGTTCCAGGCAGGATATCTGCAAACTAACATCATTGGATCAACCTTCTTCCGCTGAAGGTGAAAGATCTTCTTGTACTTCCAGTTGTGAGGACACTCCTGAAAGGGTAATAGCTCCATGTGCCCTAGCTTGCTTGGGTTCCCCTTGCACAACATGTGCAAACAAGCCTGCACCCTTGTTCTCAAATGTCCTGAAAACAAGCAGAATCAATGGGGTGGAGAGTCAGATGTTGAATGTGAAAGAGGAAAAGAGAGCCAGGAAGGAAAATGGGACAATGGAATTTGACTATCTGTTGCCAGCAAAAAATGGTTTCCTAGAAGCTGGGGTGCCAAACTCCAGTGGTGGTGTGATACTGGAATCAATGTCAAAGGATACTGGAGAAGCCCTCTTCACTCTGACCAGCCTGCATTGTTTCAAATCCTTACTAGGGTCTGGAAATGTGCGTAGCATGAACTTCTCTTTCCTTCTAAGTTCATTTCTAATGATTTCAAGTTCTGTAAATCTTTGGCATTCTGTAGTTGGAAATTGTGGTTGCCAAAAGAATTGCATATTTATTGGTAAGATCAAATGTGGGGTTATATTTCAGCCTAATTTCTTTCAGGATCAGACATTGCCTGTTTGCTTGCAGAGAAATGTGGCCTGGGTGTTGTTTGGAGGAGAAGACCAACATAGTATTGTTGGGACTTGCAGAAGTAGATGTACTGAAGGAATGGATATGAGATGTGTCTTAAATTATGAATCTTAAGCAGGTTGGTGCATCCAACGTTCATAGGCCAAAGGAGCTCTCTTCTTTCCAAAGCTTTTCAAGCAATCGACAACAGCCCACCTTAGAAAAGGTTTGTTTTCTGGATTGCATGGAAAAGGTTCATATGCACCACAGATGGCCTCCAACCTCTGAAATGAGCCATGCACATTGGTCATAGTTTACCTTTTGATGGTGCCTTTACTTGCTACTCTCACAGCAGTTAGTCAGCTGTGTTTTGAGATTTGTGAAAGTGCCTCTTACTGTTATAGTCTCTTATTCATTGATATTCTTGAAGCAGAGCTGTGGGCAGAAGCGACCTTTGCATGCTCTCAAAGAGAGCTCGAGCAAGTTGCTTCATTCCAAGAGTTTGGATCTCAATGTACCTGCTGGGGAGAATGATGCAGGGAACAAGGATGGCTGCAGTTGTAGTGTTGCTCAGGCTCAAGATGGTCCTGTGGGCACATATTATACCACTGGTATCAACTGGTAATGTATTCAACTTATGTGCCTTCTTGTTACTATGGTAGCCAGAGAAATGTCACTTTATGCTCTAGCTTTTTTTTGAGGTGTCTGTATATTTTGCAGATTTGTTGAAAACTTGAAGGTGTTTCATTGCTCTGACTTGATAATAGTTAATGAGAGGTGGAAGCTTAGTGTGGCAGTGGTAGGACTGCATTAAAAGGGTAATGTTGAGGAGATTGTTGATGCACTCAAGTTTCTCTCCACTATGCAGTAGTGCCTTGGTGAATACCTTGTTCTATTTTGAAAATAAAGTCTTCTCCATCCCTGTCAATCACCCAAAAGATCTTTTTAGAGCAGTTCATTCTTAAATAGGTTGGGTCAAAGTCACTCACTGAAGTGCTTGTCTTCCAAGGGTCCTGACCCCCAATGGAAGGAGGTTCTTGTTGTGAATATATCCCAGCACTGATGGGGGTTGATCTGTGATTTTTGGGTGGATTTTTCACACTTGGACTTCCCAGCTGTTTGTATCCTGTCAATTCAGAGCTTAAACTTGAAGTGAATGGCCATCAGGCGCAATGTGTGGATGACTTCAGCAAAATGAAACAGATAGCTATCTTCTCTGAAGGAGACAAGGAAAAACTGCAGCTCCAAATGTGCAACACTTATCAGGTAAAGTGTACATGTTCAATATGTTGTGTTTTCTCATATAGCTGGATAAGCAGCTTTGATGCAGTGAAGTCTGAGATCAGCTAGGATGTGTTCATCTTCTGGTAGCAAGATTGGCATGACTTTAGCTCATCATCAGTATTTCTTTTTTTCAACAAGCAAGGCAGGGCAATCCAATCTTATATTAAGGTGTAAATTTAGACAGAAGCATTTGGTTTGCAGATAGAATAGCCAGGGCCGGTTTCCTTTTTAGAATCCTTTACCTATGTATGAAGGAGCTGGAAAAGGTGCACTCCCATGCAAAGTCATTAGGTGGTCAACCAGGTATGCAGGTGATTACTAGTGGCCAGGCACCACCATCAGATATGCTTGTTTATTACTAATCTGGGCTCCCAGTGCACAGACACCACTTGTAGGAGTTCTTTGTTTGCAAAAAATTCCATCACATCTACTTATGCAGCTCCAGATCTCAGATCATTCCTGCACATATACTTATGCAACATTTTGGATAAGAGAGAACAAGTATCTTAGAGAACATTCTTGCAGCATGGTTGGTGTATATTGTAGCCCAGATACCACCTGCTAAGCCACTGATCATTACTTAATGCTCAACAGTAGTGAACCTTATTGGGTCTCAACTCTGGGTAAATTGAAATTGGCAATGCACAGGTGGAATACTAAGAATATCAATCCTTGTCAAATGAATGAAGGTACTTCAAGCTAGTGACAGCTTACTAGTATTCTGGCCTAGCTGTTCTTCTCTATTTGCTGAATGAGCTTTCTTGAGACCAGTCAATACTTCATGCACATCTGAATGAATCCTCTCTTTTGATCAAGGAAGTTGTGAACAATTGATACTCTAAATTATTCAATTCCAAAAGATAATTCTTAAACCCTTGCATGGTTTTTGCCTTGCCATTTCAGGGATTGACTACTGCTGAGGGAGATGGACCCCTCACATTCTCTTCCAGAGGCAACATGCATTTTGGTGGGATGGTGTGGGAGTTGCCTGTGGATTCACAGCTGAGTTGCAGGCTCCCCTCATTCTCATCCTGCATTGCTGCTGATAATCTTCCTAAACCATCTGAGAGAGTCAAGGAAGAAGAGTTGATAGATCTAAGGCTGAAGTTGGCATTATAACTACAATAACTGTGTTGAATGCCCATGGTGCATCTGAAAGAGTTTCTGCATGAAGAGTATGGCATTGAAAGACAGCTAGTTTCACAGAGAAAGGGGCCAAATGCATTTTGTCAATTGTTAAGCACTTTGTATGGAGATGTACATAGTATACACCAGTCATCTTGACCTGTGTAGTGCTGTGGATTGTTGTGTGTATTGGCATGTACAGAAGTGTGCAGAAATAATGCAAGTTGAGGTTCATTGTTGTAACATAGGGTTGTTATATCAATATATATTTGAGCACTGCATTACAACAGAGTGTCTTTTTTGGGGAATCCTGAAATCAGTTGAAAGGACATTAGTTATTATTTTTCCGAAATGTTTTATGAAACTGTTTGCTCGTACATACTGAGTTGCATGAGAAATGCCACTCAGTATGCAAGTGTTGGAAGTCACCAGGAGTTTGAAGAAATGAGAGAGGAAAAGTGCCACCCATGAGCACAAAAATCTTGTGGGCTTGGTCACCTAGCGGAATGCTAAAATGAGGTTCTACATGATAGGTCTATATGTCTATACCAATGTTGGGTGGGTATCAACTTTTGAACATACCAGCTGGTGCTGGTATTGAATTTTAAAAAAAAAATCATAGCAGCCTGGTCCAGGTATTAGGGTCTAGGGCTGATTTTTGGCTGGTATGTGGCTGGTATATGCCTGGCATTGAGATTGATATAGCCTTCATATTAAACTGATCTTACCCCACGCCCCTACCAGGCAGGTACTGGTAGGAGGCTGGTATTGTCTCAGGTCATACCAGGACCAGTCCATATAGGTACAGTAAACTCTCTCTAAACTAATACTGTGTAAACTAATATTCTCTCTAAACTAATATACAGGTACAGGCCCGTGGCGGGCCTCATACTTAATCGACTAATTCTCCATAAACTGATATTCAATATTTTTTTCTGGTCCCATAGCATTTATAAACTAATACATCATACATATGGCACCAACCCAATGTATTCTGAGAGTACCCAGAGTGCAGCTTTCCACAACCTCACTTTCTGCCAAGATTTCTACCACTCGTGTCATATCACTTTCTGCCAAGATTTCTACCACTCATGTCATATGATTTTCTACGTGCTTCTTTGATCCTCCACCAAGCTCCACAAGGTTCCATTACCTTCCCCAATGATCCATGACCTTCTACTAACCTCCATGGCCTTCCATGCTGCTCTGGCAGGTTCCAGAATGATTTTTGTTACCCTCCATATAATTTGTGTAAACTAATATCCTCCATAAACTAATATCTTCCGGCTGGTCCCAAGGATATTAGTTTAGAGAGAGTTTACTGTACAAGGGTTCCAGCCTAGTACCTGCCCAACACTGGTCTATAGTCTAAAGTTTTCTTGGCAGCACTGAAAAATGATCAGAATCATGTGTGTGGAAGTGTGCATGTGTTATGTTATGGCCATCAAGTACTTGTGATTGACAGGTTTGTCAGAAAGAGAGAACACAAATGGTTCTCCCCTTTCTAGAAAGAGAAAACCTAGGGAGTTGGGGCATATATGTGGAGTGGTGGCTGCAGCATAAAATCGCAATCTTAACAAACCCATCATTTTAAACCCTTAATTTGTAGGCTGTTGCTGAAATCCATCACTGACCAGATTGAGCGCCGAAACATCAGCTGCCAAATGTTTTGACTTTTCAGTCACTTTGAAGTGTAAAAACCTGGGAAGTGTTCCTTTTCACCAAGCTAAAAATGGACTAGGTAACCAGCAAGAGGGTATGGTTAGGCTAGCTGCAAAGCTATCGATCAAACTACGGTGATTGATGGTGCTGACAATTGAATAAGTGTGGCCTTGCATGCTTTGCGAATTACTGTGTGAATATGCACCAAAACCATTTGCAGTAACTAGTGCCCTCAAGCTGGTCACAAGACACATTTGAGTTTTTGGAAGTCAAAAGTGTACTGGTTATGGGACAGAGTAGAGGGCGAGTTATGAGGTTTAGCCAACCAGCGATGAGGAGCATCCTAAAAGATGTGAGCTAGGTATGAAAATGTCAGGAGACACCAGAATATGCAATATAATCAGAGAAGAGAGTAAGTTATGAGGTTCAGCCAACCAGCGATGAGGAACATCTTAAAAGGTGTGAACTAGGTACGAAAATGTCAGAAAACACCAGAATATGTGATATAATCAGAGAAGAGGGCAAGTTATGAGGTCCAGCCAACCAGTGATGAGGAACATCCTAAAAGGTGTTGAGCTAGGAATGAAAATGTCAGAAAAGAACATAATATGTGATATAATTGGGGAGCTGCTGCATAAGCTAGACTCTCCCAACAACCAACTATGCTATCAATATCCAAGTTCTTTGCAACTTTGGTGATGATGGAGTGGGTAGATATCCAAAGAGCTAAAATGGATATCATGTGACAGAAGACTCTAAGCTGAGTAAAGTAAAGAGAGAGGTTTTTGTTTTTCAAATTACCATTTTACATCTTAGCGCTCACCTGTTTGGAGATAGCTAGTGACAATACATTACAATGGAGCATACATGTGGATACATCACAATGGATTGGTGAGCACAAGCTTGAAAGGTAGGGGCTAGGAACCCTATTAATCCTCACATGCCAATGTAGAAGAGGCTCCCCTCTTAAATCGATGGATCCAACAAGAATGGAAAAATCAACAAACAAAAAGTAATGGATATTTGTGAACTTGGAGAAGCTTCACCAATAATGATCTTTAGAGGTAACTCATAGTGTACTATAACACCAAATGATGTCCTGTATGTTCTTTTGTTTGCACCGTCTGTGTATTGGAGGCTCCTTCTGCTCTGATTCTCATGGATTTGCAAGAGTGTGAAATTAAGATTAATTTCCACATTATAATTGGTGGCTAGTGAATGGCTGAGGACTTCTTGATGCTCTGCTCTAATTAATATTGCTGTTTTTGTTTTGATTTTGGTAACTTTTGGAAGAAGGCAGAAGAGCGGGAATTTTTTATTTTGGACTGTTGGGATGAAATAGAGTGAAGGTATTGAAGGGAAACTAAATTCAGTCTAAAGGGATCCATAAATGTTTTGGAGGTCGGGGCAGGGGAGAAGAAACTTCTGGAAGGACAGGGTGTGTGATAGCAAGAGGGATCCAGTTTTACTACACATGAAGACCATGAACTCATTGGAATTGAGCAATGCAGAAATTTTTGAATTTTGAAATTTTATCATTCGTGAGTGATCTTCTCTAGATTGGTCTGCTGATGTTCAAGGGGTTTTTTTTAAAAAATCCACTGCATGCTTGTGACCTAGTTGACTGATGCAGACTGTCTTTAATAAAGTTCCTTGCCACAACATTGAGCAATGTTGTGGTTGAATGATGTTGAAATATTATGAGAAATAGGTCCAAGGAGTTGAATCAATGCATTTGTTTTGGAGCACGACATAGTGTCATAAAATTAGCACTGCTGTAACAGTCCCATTTTGGTGATCAGGATTGAAGAAAGACTGACAGAGTTGTTTTCTTTTCCAATTTTAAGCTATTGAGTTCATGCACCTGATCTGAAGTCTCTAGTGTGAAGAGGTTGTTAGGAAAGGAACAAAGAGGGTTTAGAGGGTCTGATTTTTATAGATTGTGTTGAAAGACACAAAGTATTCCTGCTCTAGATTTTTGATATCAGAGCATGTCCAATGGAGGTGCTTGTGTGAGGTGCACTTGATGAAGAGCATGAGATCATTGCAGGACGGATATGAGAGCAAGAGCCTCAATATTTGATGAGCACCAGTTTGACCATGAACTAGGACTAGATCCTTACACATTACAGGTTTTGGTGTTGTGGAGATCTTGGGTTTTAATCCCAACAAGGCTTGACCTGGAGATATTGCTATGAGCATTGTACACTCAAGATTCTTCATGAGAGGAGTTGTTTGGCTTAAGGTTGGGAATGATGGATTCAATTGGACCTAGCTCATTACAAGAGAAGTGTGGTCCTACTTCTACTCCAAGTGGCCCTACCCATCTTGAGTATCTAAAAATAACCCAAGAGAGCAAGATTCAATCCCAAGAGTGGGTGATTTGTGGATACTAGTAGAAACCAATATCCTAGACGAAGGTGCAAAATTTTGCACCTTGGAATTGGAAGATTTTTTTGCAATAGTGATCACATCTTGTGGGTAGAACAAGTTGGAGTTGAGTCCTAATTGATTTGCTGGACATTGTACCACATGCCCTATGGAACTTTGGAATGGGAGGGATTATGCAAGTTATGGTCTGAAACCAAACCGAAGGAGGTTGCAGCCCTTGTTGGAGGATTAGGAGCTTTTGCTGAAAATATAAGCTTGTGGAAGAGGTGGCGAGCCCACATGACTTGGATGAACTTATTTTTGGATGGGAACATGAAGATGCCATGGAGTGGTGTGAAAATCTAGAGATGGATATTGATTTTTGGGACCTAAATGTGGACAAACTTATCAAGGTTGGTAAGTTAAGCTTTTAAAAAACTAAAGATTGGTTTAATCATTTGAATCCAAGTCCTCTAGATTGGGTCATATTTAAAGGTTTGATGATCACCAAATTTGGGGTGGTCAATGATGGTGAGATTAAAATGAAGTTGGAAGCAATTTGCCAAGAACCTCATCTGTACATAGCTACCTACTTGAGTAAACTTGAAAAATATTTTCACAAGGGTCAAATGATGAAGTAGAACAATGAAGGAGGTTTCTTTTTTGTCTCTAATAAAAAAATTAAAGTTGTGTTGGAAAGAAATTTTGTTGATTTGGAAGCGGTGGTGAAAACCACAAAAGATATTGAAAGGGTTTTAGGCAAAATGGTGAAACCCCATTTGAATCTTTGAAGGAAGTACACGATCCTTAAAGATACATGCAAAAAATAACATTAGTGCTTTGAACAACACATTGATAAACCTCTTCAATAAAAAAATTGAATTGCAATATGGAACTTTTATTACTAGCATTGTTATTTCTATAGTTTGTTCTTCTTGCAAATAGAGTGGACATGAGGTCAAAAATTGTCTAAATATTGGGGAGGATTGGCCTAAATGTGGCAAATGTGGGGATCATGATAGGATAGAGAAGTGTGGCATGAAATGCACAACTATTGCAAATGGTGGGGACATTTAGAAAATAGATGTAATAAGAAGCCAAAAAAGAATAAAAGATTTATTTCAATTACGAAAAATTTGTAAGTTTCTATGGGCAATGGAAAGGCAATGTTTGACCAACTTAATCAAATCTATGGGATTGAATAATAGACTTTTGGATGACATGTTCCAAAAAAAAAGACACATGTTTTGGTGCCACCAAATGAAACAACGGTTGAAAAGGTTGAAGAAGATAAAACATGCACAAAGAAGGAGTTAAAAGGATTTGGGGGAGTGGAGACTCCTATTCAATAGTAGTTTATTCAATCGACACAATAATATTCAATTTAATAGGAGTTTTAATAGTATTCAATTAAATTGTCATCTCAATTTTGAGACATTTCGTTTGGGGTAAGATTTGAATCTCTCCCACTATTACAAAAGTGAGGTGCAATTTACTAGCTTAAATCATTATGGGACTTTAAAAGTGAAATAACTTCATTGCATTTTACTAATTTCACCCTAGTGACAGTTATTTCACTATAATATCATTATGTAAACATCATGTTTCATTATTAGTTAACATAATTCACTATTATAATTCACTATTATAATTCACTATAGTAAATAAATTTATTTCTATGTTTTTAAAAATATTCTATCTATGCTACTTTATGATATACCTTATATTATTTTAAACTACTTTAGTTATTTATATTTATATTTTATGTTATTATAAATTGTTGTGCCCTAAATTATTATATTGTCGCAACCCCACTTTGAGGCAAGTGTGAAGATGAGACTCACACTCCCAAAAGTGGAAATTGGGAGTCCTCTGGGACTCTCGCAACTTCAGACCTCAACAGCATAAGGAAAAGCACCTCTCCTTGATGTGTTATTTATACTGTTGAAAAGGTCTTGAAGTGTAGATGTCGAAAATGGCCTCGCATGAGCCATTTGGACATCTGCAGCATAAGTTATGGGCAAAAGAAAGGTTGGGAGTCAAACTGGTAGTTTGACTCCCGACCACAAAAAGTCGGGAATCGACCCAATCCTGGGTGTGTGCAGATGGAGTGTGACACACCGTTGGAAAGCTCTTGAGGAGAGCTACAAGTTTTCTTTAGACCTCATCCCAATCCGAGGTCTGAGCCAGGAATTATGAGTTCCCAAAGTCCCGGGAGTCCAAACCAGGACAGTTTCGGGACTTCTCCTTGGGAGTCCCGGGAATAAAAGCCATTTTGATGCATGTGCCATGGAGTAACGTAGAGAATACTATATGGGGGAAGGTGGTGGCTTCCCCCAAGTCCGGGCCGTGGTGAGTCAAGTGAGTCCAAGGTCGCCCGTGGCTTGTCCCAACACCAAAAGGGTGCAAAATGAGTTCTAACCAACTTGTGGTTGGTTTTGGATGTAGGACCGAATAACTAAGTAGCTTGTCCCTCTTCCTAGTCTAATCCCAGAGCTTTCATCACGCCCCTCTTACCCCCTTTAGTGGTGGAAGCTAGGAGCGGCACCAAGTTCCAACTACTTCCGCTTTTGTTAACATAGTTGGACTCTTTTGAGTTTAACAAGGAACTTGGGGGCGTGTCATATACGTTATTTTACTTTAAAGTATGTTAATTAGTTTATTATAAGCTTTTAAGTTATTCTAAATTGAATTATTCAACTAACTTTAGGCTATACTTTAAGTTATTTTATTTTAAATTAATCTATGTTATTTCAAGTTATATTTTAAGTTATTTGAGGTCATTTTACTATATGTTATTATAAATTATTTTATCCTAAGTATAATAATTTAAATAGCCACCAATAGCTATTCATGAAATAACCATCCATAACCATTAATGAAATAACCATCCATAACCATTAAAAGAATAGCCACCAATAGCCATTAATGAAATAACCATCCATAACCATTAAAAGAATAGCCACTAATAGCCAGTAATGAAATAACCATCCATAACTATTAAAAGAATAGCCACCAATAGCTATTAATGAAATAACCATCCATAACCATTAAAAGAATAGCCACCAATAGCTATTAATAGAATAACCATTAATAACCATTAATAAAATAACCATCAATAATGATTAATAGAATAACCACCAATAGTCATTAATAAAATAACCACCAATAGTCATTAATAGAATAACCACCAATAGTCATTAATAGAATAACCACCAATAGTCATTAATAGAATAACCACCAATAGTCATTAATAGAATAACCACCAATAGTCATTAATAGA
>Ga0209208_10003465_pt1 | contig 22551 bp, 14 predicted proteins | sample S1TSphfallax_3_FD_187694 | JGI IMG/M metagenome (GOLD analysis project Ga0209208, IMG submission 187694) | Host-associated microbial communities from peat moss isolated from Minnesota, USA - S1T2_Fd - Sphagnum fallax MG (SPAdes) (version 2) | ecosystem: Host-associated > Plants > Peat moss >...
CCAAGTTTTTCAATATATGAAAAAAATTTGAATGGGTGTTCAAAAAATGAAAAATAAAAGAAAAAAAAACCCTTGTGAAATGTCACCTTGGAAATTTTAGAAAAAGTCGCCACATGGATGAACATGATTTCCTTTATAAAATTAGTCCCATGGTGTGTCCAAAAAGATGAAACTTATAAAAGACTATATTTAAAATCCCTTGCAATTAATTAAAATTCATTTTATTTAACAAATTAATTTTTTAAAAATTAAATCTTGATGTGGAGCATCCTATTTCACCCCAAACCAAAATAAAATTTGGTAGTGTGTGTTTTATAATTTTCTAAATTGACAAATAAAGATCCTAAATCCTTGTGTCACTGCCAACAACATTTCCATTATTGCAATTATTAAAAAAAATGGCCCAAAATGAAAATGGGGATCAAATTGATTCATGGAACCAATTTTTGTGGGTGCTTATATGCACCTTGGAACCTAGAATTAATCAAGGCTGGCTCTTCAATAACTCCCTTTAACTTTTCAAATCAATGTATTCATTGAAGGATTAGGGTTAAATAAAAAAGTTCAACATGTTGATTGGCTTAATTTTTATAAAAAAATAGATCAAGGGCATAAAAACAATTATATATTTAAAAAATTGTTAGTTGTGATAGTTGCATTAAATTGATGTTCAAACCAATGAACATTAGTGTGGATGGGTATGTGGCCAATTTGTGATTGGCTACAACAAACATACCTTGAATTTCCCCATGTGGGCCCTTGGATTTTGAAATAGCTAGTAACTAACACCATCTAGATTGATCAAAATGATTTGTTTAATCTAATGGCTCATATGTCAAAAAAAGTACCACATGTAGTGGAATACAATGGAAACAATTTGGATATTTTTTATGCCCCTCATTTCACCTTTATTTACCTAACTACATGGGACAATTGGCCCATCTGTGGGCATGTTTTTTCTTTGCCAAAAGAACCAAGTTTTCCCACACTTTTTTTTCAACATTTTTTTCTTTTGGGGGGAAGTTTTTTTATCTAATTAATATCATTTCTAAACCTTAAAATTGACATGTGGAAAAAAATTCATATAATTTGGTTCTTGGATGAAAATTTTAGGAATATATTTGTGTTTTTTGAACACATAGGTACACTACATTTGTTTTTATAAATATACTTCAATTTCTCACTTTATAAAATAAAATGAAGTAATTTTCTTTCTAACCTCTTGCTTGAGTTATCTTTTAACATATTATGCAATAAAATTGTGAAAATATTTCAAGGATTGGAGGTGGGATACACTCAAACATGCACACCCCTATAAACTAGTACAATGTCACATTCCAAAGGTTGTCACTGTAATATGCTTTCCCCCTTTTCACATTTTCAAAGTGAAGCTTTGAATTATTAAAATAAATAAATATTTAACTATTAAAATACAATGCATACATGCAAGGGGGCTCTAGGAGGTTGATATGCATCAAAGTTGAACATCATCGTTAACTTGAACATTATAACCCTGTAGGAATGTTTAGTACAAGATTCACAAGAATAGGTTTGCTTACAACATCCTTATAAGGCTATCCGGACCTATACATAGACTACTCTCAACTCATTGTAGCTTAGTATGAGTGAAATGTCAAAATAGTTGTTTCAACCTTTCCCAATTTGAATCTGCACTTTGGGAAGCGTTTGGAATGGTCGTTCCTAAACAAAACTGGACTATTCACAATCAGTCAACATCCTCATGAATTCATAACATCGAACTAATTACAAGGGTTTTTTGCCATTTAATATTAGTCAAGTGGCCTGGCAATTTCAGTGGCTGTGGGTTCAGGTACTGCATAGTGTAACCTTAAGATAAAATACAATGTTGTTAATGAGTTCCTCCTTCCTCCTTGCCGTGACCATTCCACCATCATCTTCTGACCATTCCACCATCATCTTCTGGCTAATAATACATTTATCCTGAGCCTTTGGAGCACCTACCTTCATAGTATCCAGGACTGGCATGGCTTATTGAATGAAATGGTCACTGAATGGGAACCAATGGAGCAAGAAAGGATCAGGGACCAGAGTGAATGAACATCGCACCATCCATTGGAATCCTGCTCTAATTCAGTGTGAATGAACCCCAACTGTACAATGTACTCAGTACACATAAATGCTGAATAATTGCAGGCAGCATACTTGCATTTTCAGAGGCAACTCAGCTAAATGATACAAACAAGTTGAAGCATTCTGATGTTTGGATCTGGCACCTGAATGAAAATAGAGCAGCTCAAGCTTGCCAATGTTGGAATTGTAGCAGCAGACCAATAATCACACCTAAAATATAAGCACAGGCTCTTCTGTCCTGTTTGAAATTATATGCAGTTCTTGCTGCAACTCCTTGGCTCTATGCATGATGACAATCTTGATCCAAGTTTCATCATAGCATAGTGTGGTGGCATGAGAACCATGAGATATTTCAGGAACTGAACTTGAAGAAAATTGTACCCAGAATTTCAGGCCAATCAGTATCTACTCTAGAGGGTTTGGTTCACACAACCCGAGATTCAGGTTTGAAGTTTTCTTTGGGACATGGCTTGACGTTGTTGAATAAATCTAGGTTGGCCATTCACTTCAATGTTGATCTCCACCTCAATATTGTCCAAGGTCCTTGTACTCAAAGTCTGTATGTCTGCTGTCAACCTCCCTCCTCCTCTTGAGACTGTTTAAACAAAATGATTCAGCAAAAGATTGCTGCTCAACTACAAAACTGGTGAGTAGAAGAACTGAATCACGGTGCCTTCCAAGTATTCCCTATTATAAAGAACATAAAAGTGGATGTGCAGTGCACTGCTTCCATGGAAGTAAGTGCAGCCTTCTATGTTGGCTCATAGCCATGGATGCTCACTTGTTTCACTATAACAGAATATGGTTTTTCCTGGCACAGCTTACATGAATGTCAAACTATTGTGTATACCACATATATTTTCCGTTGAAAGGGATGAAACCACATAGTTTACCTCACACGTGTCATAAGCCAAGGCCTACTGCCATAGGAAAAAACCATATTCTGTTCTTGTGTTTCTACTTGCTAAAATGAGATGAAGCCACTACCCTTCAAGCTTGTTGCAGGTGGAATGAAGATATTATTGGTTTTTTTTGAGTCCTAGCCAACATCAGGACTGAGTCTTGTTCCTATTGAATTCTGGAAATGGAACAGAAACTCAGGATGAGGTTTTTGTGAATTTATTTATACACTTATCTACAGCCACCATCAGGAGCTGATGAAATCAGTGAGGAAGACGAAGCTTTGATACTCACAAGAAGCTTAAGCTTGCATGCATTCTTTTATGTCTTCGTTTCTGGTGGTTTGGCTGGAAATTGACACAGATTGGTTTCCTTCAAAGTGTGATCATTGAGTTTTATCACGCCTTGGGGCAGAGAGCACAGCAAATATATATATTTTCATATATTAGAAAAATGTCGCAAGTCCAACCAGGCCAGGGTAAGCCTGGCATTTCAAGATGGGAGTGTCTAAAAAAGAAAATGACAAAAATAAATCAGAACAAAAAGATTGTGTCTCCTTTTTGACCTTTGCTTCCTTAAGCTTACTTGATGAAAATGGAGAAACACGACAAATTTAAAATCTGTTTTTATGGGTTATCAATTCAAGTCCTACAATGAGCATACTTGCTTGGTGAAAATGGCAGACACAAGAGTCCCAAAATCTATTCGGTTTAGATTACCCTCCTAAAGATTGTGTCTCCATGGAAGGGAGTTCCAAGATTAGACACGTTGTGCTTCTGTGTCTGGCTTGGAAACGTCATTAAGGAACTAGTTGTGAGCATTTGTGGAGTCTGAAATGGTCAGTTTCGTAGGATTTCATGCCAGAAAGGCCAATGGTTTTTTTTTGCTTTCTTTTCCAAAATCACATCACGTACAAGGAGACTTTTGCTTTCATGCTTGGCTTAGATTTGGTGTTAATTCTTGTAGATATATGCTGTGGATGCTTAGCACATCTCGTTCATGATCTTACAATCGTCTCTTGCAAAAGATCATAAGGTTGTTGTTGCTAAGGTATCGAAGAAAACCGTTTTGCAGTAATGCTTAAGTCCAGCTAGCTGGATCTTTCACCGGCACACTTTTCCTGATGTGCGCGGTTCCTCGGAAAACGTAATGAAAGAGACATGCCCCACTGCGTGCCTGTCAGGGCCGTCATATCCTCTGGCAATACCCAATAATCTAGACTGTCGTATGCACGGTCTGACGATTGGACTGTCAAGAATCTCTTAAAGGCATAGACATCACGGCCTTGTTAATGAATGAGGCGAGAATTGGCAGGTGAGGATCATGCCAAGACTCATAATTAAAGTACGTCTTTTCTGGAACCGCACTATTGTGGATCAGTTCCATTATACAGCGCTAACCCCATTCGGAAGCCGCTTATGCACTATTTGTTGTTAGCCATCACACCTCGTTGTTTGTCATAATCGCGCCCCGTTGAGTAAAGCAAGCGTTTTGCATTGTGTGTGAGAGAGAGATCAAGCGAGATGCCACAGATTCAGTACTCCGAGAAGTATTTCGATGACACGTATGAGTATAGGTGCGTCATATTTCAATCCGGTTTTGCTTTGCCTGTTTAAGTGCGAATCTGAGATGGGTTATGCATCCCTCAGATGTGTTTTTTTGCGTTGCGTTCGTTGTACGGTTTTATGTCTAGATAGGAAGTCCTGAATCTGATCTGCTTTCTTATTGCATATTGGTTCCTCAGTGTACTAGATGCGGTGCATAGGTTTAGATCATCCCAGTAGACGAAGTTGCATTGGTTGAGATCTGTTGCCTGATGACGTCCGGTGATGCTTGCTGGGTGTTGATACAGACATGTGGTACTGCCTCCCGACATAGCAAAGCTGCTACCAAAGAACCGTCTGCTGTCTGAGGTGGGTTTCTATTGTCCTTCCCAGTATTGTTGTTCCTTGTCCTGTTGCTCGGGTTCATAAGAAATCATGTCAAGAGGGTCGCAGACTTGATGATCAGTCGAATCGTAACTGCATTTCAAAAGAACTCAAGAGATCTTAGGGAACCCTAAAAAAGGGACAAGATGGGCTCTGGTGTAGAGCAGGCAGAATGGCGAGCTATAGGAGTGCAGCAGTCCAGGGGATGGGTGCACTACGCAATCCATCGACCTGAGCCTCATATCATGCTCTTCCGGAGGCCCCTTAACTACCAGCAAAACCAGCAACAACCAAATGCAGCTGCCGTCCAGCCTGTGGACATGAAAGCCTGATCAACCCTTTTGTGGCTAGTCAGAGTCTTGGTCTCATTCTCTAATCTGGTCATTCTCCTCAGACAACTGGAAACCTCAAGTTGCTCTTTGTGTAGAGGTGCTTACAAGTTTGTGAGAGCTTCTGAACTTGTGTGGCATGTGCTCTTTGCTGTTGTTTTCTTATCTATTACACTCTTATCTACATTACTTGTTGGGAGCTGATGAAGGCAGTTGGGGGTGATGGCAGCTAGTCTCTGAAGCTGATGGTCTGATACTTTGTGATACTCACAACTTCACAAAGTTATGACTAGACTCTTTCTTGTCAGGTTTTGTTTTGGTTTGGCTGGAATTCGCACCATTTGTTTGGTCACTTTTATGTGTTTTTGTGGAGTTCTCTCTGCAATCACATGGATATTGTTTTCAAAGAGCAATAGAGGGAGTATGGTTGCTGCCAACCATAACCATGTGAGTGGTTATAGCAGAGCCATTCCCCAGAGGATCCATGGAACCCTGGGGTGACTTTTGATAGATAGAAGTGTTGTGAGGAGGAAGGTTTTGAGAATACCAAGACCATCTCATGTGTGCATCTACAATGTGTCCTTCCATCTGATGGGGATGATGAACTTCACCACAAGAAAAGCACATTCCAAATGCTTGTGTACTCCAATTTCTTTGTGTTTTGTTTGTGAATTCTTGTGTTTCTGTGCTTGCCATCCTGATAGTCAGTCAACTGTAACAATGCTCACCAAAGCAAGTTTCCTTTTGATGTCTTGGTGTTTTACTCTCTTGATAGATGCTCAAGCAACATGTGATAGGTGTAAGACAGATTACAGCAATCCTTTCTGTTATTGGGATCTCTCAATACTGTTAGGTCAAACTGCATACTTTCAGGGTTTTGCATTTCCTTTTAGACCTAGGTCTGACTTTGTATTGCAATTGAATGGTTTAATGTTCAATCCAACATTTTTGGGTAACCCAAAACTTGAATGTGGCAACAAGAAGCTTCCAAATGCATGTAAGGCACTCCTGTTTGGGAGTGCTTTGCAATTCAGGCTTTGATGCAAAGCATCAGGGCTCAGGGTGCAAAGAACCTTTGTTTTGGAAGACAAAATAGTTGGAAAATCTTGGAAAATCTTAATTCAAGTCCATGACTAGAAGGTAGATTGTTGGAATATAATGGCACCTACTGTGAGAAAGTAACCACTTCCTCTGCCTACTAGTATTGAATATGCAAGCTCCCAGCAAGCACCCTGCAAGCTCTACAAATCTTCTGGAATCTTTGCAAGTATGCCAGAAAATCCCTGAGCTTTGCTTGTATCAGCTTGGTTCAATTGGCACAAGATTAAATGAGAGCATTAGTCCTCAGGAGATCCTTTGCCGTGGCAAGTTCAAATCATATCATTGGAGATGCAAGAGTTGCAATTAGATGGACTGTACTTTGCTCATCCTACAATCTAACTCTTCAACAGCCCACAGAACAACAGCAAATTGAGAACTGGGTTTTAACCATTATACCCCACCTTTCCTTGGAGTTGCACATTGTACTGACTAGTGTGAGACAACTGCTTCTGACAAAGGAATTCCTTTGTTCACTTGGTACTTGGAGCACACAAAGGAGTCCACATCTGGTTGAGGTTTATCACAGATCTAGTCTCAGCACAAATCCAGAAGAGAGAGCAATGAAGCCAAAGTGTGCAGTGCAGCAGGTCCTGTGGTTCTAGACATGAAATTGAATCCATGGTATGGATGCCCTCAGTGCTGAAAAGTTGCAGGATATGTCCAGGTGGATGCCATGGACCTGCTCGGACCTGGCACAGCTTTCGTGTGAGGATCAACACAACCAACCTTACCCCTCCTATATAATTTGTATAACTTCTACACTGCAGAGAGTCTCGATAAAGACTTTGCATCTGAGTACACTTGTAGAGCAGGGCCAGCAAAATAGATGTTACAAAATCTCACCACAGGCAGGATTCTGGGCAAGCTCCAAGCAAATTGTAAAATCAAAGCTTCCTCCTTGTTCACTGCTGCCTGCAGAGGTAGCAGTTCCTTCAACAAGGCAAGTTTATTCTACAAACCCTGGATATCCATCAACAACTGAACTACATAAGCAACTCAATTTGGAGAAGTCTTTTCACATCTATTCTTTTGATCTCCCTTACCCTTCCACAAACACAAGTCCAAGCTGAGTCAAATGTATAAGGAAGATGGATAAATGGGGTGAAGAAACATGGAGAAACATAAGATGATGTACCAAATTATCGACAGGCACTTCCTGAGCAGAAACCATAAATCAGGTCAAGAAATAGACAGAGAACACAATTATTCTACGAATTTAAGACCACAACTGCATTGCAAAAAGGGATGAACCAAACCGCTAAAGGAACCATGAAGGAATGGTCCACGACAATCTTGAATTAAAGTCTGAAAAAATAGCCTCTGACCACCGCGCAGACTCAAATCCTGGGGAAGTTGTGGAAACAAGAGACACTGCTAGGAGCCGTTGGTACAGGACCGTTCAAAGAACTTAAAATTCAAAAGATGCAAAAACCTCTTACCCAAGCAAATCAAACACGCAGACGGGAAAACAATCTGAAAGAAATTCCGAAACAGGAGAGACTAGATCAGTGATACAACAATTAGGGATCTGAGAGCAGCAACTGAAGCTAGCGGAAAGGTTAAGAGGGTTACTGCAATTTCTGAAGATCGTACTGCCACATTACTTCTGCCCACTGGAGATTTGAAAGCATAGTCTCCTGCACAAACGAAGAAATGCCTGATGGGTAAGAAGGTTACAGTAGGGTTCAGTGGGAGGCAGAAGAGAGAATTGGTGGAGCGTGCCATCAACGCACGGAGGCTTTGACGACCACTCGACGCTTCCGTTGCGTCCTAATCCTTGCACCCTATTGCTGGCTGTTTCTATGCGGCCGCGGAGTTTGCCTGCTGCATGCTATTGTGTAAGTTCGTGAAAGGTTTTTTTGTCGGTTTGGTGTGATGAGCCAAGAGGCGGTGACGGAGGAGGGAGTGCGAGGACACCAGCAGCAGCGGCAACGAACCGCCTCCATTTCCTGCATCCCTAAGGTGGACGCTCTCTGGTTTTGCTACTGTAAGGCGCCCCCCACTTTCTTTTTGTCCGCTTTTGACACCCAGAGAAGTTCCTTGAACTTTTCGTCCACATCTTTGTGTCGACGGAAGGGACTTGACAAAGTGGAAAATTCTTGTTGCTTTTTCCCATAACTTGGTTGTAAATTGCTGTCTCTAGCGAGATAGATCTCTCTGTCTCTTCTTTCGAAACATGTTGAGCGACAAATTGGTTTCTCGTACGATCCCCGCTGTGTTGAAGAATGCTCATAGTCATTTTTCGGGTCAACGTTGTGAATAGATCTTTTGCTGTTTACCTGTGGAAATCAAACGATTCTCTTTCCCCAGACTGCCAGTCTCCGACTCCATTCGACTCTGTCAGAGTATTCTCGCGCTCCTTGCTGAGTGCAAGAGAGATATCTGCATTCTAGGGGAGTAACCTTGAAATAGGACACTCGTGCCGACTTGTTCTGGCCATAAGTTGGTAGTGCAAGTGATTCATGCAGGAAGAATACTAACATAATTCTCCCTGGCTGAGAGGGTACTCCGCTGATCCTTTGAGGTAGAGCTTCACAGGTTTAGGCTTTCCAGCCACACTCATTGTTCAACAATTGTTGTGTATGGAATTAGAGGGCAGTCACCTCAGATCTGCTGATAGAATGTTTTCTTAGGTGTTCTATTGGTTTCAAACCTCAATTGCATCACTGTCTCCCACACTGGCCATGGGCACTTCTAAGTGGTTGCGCAATATAGAGACATGCTTTTGCCTTTGCAGCCTCAGCTGTGCTCTTTGCAAGAGAATCTCTTTTCAAGTAAGCCTGCAATCCACTTAGCTGAGATCTCACAAATAGCTTCAAAGAGCAACTAAGACATTGTTGAAGAGTTTTTTGGCAGCTCCTGTGTACCAGATGACAGAATACTATCACGAAGGAACCTTTGATAATTGTCGCCACAAATGGACAGAGCTCTTTGGTTGCATCTCTCTTAAGACTAAGCCTCAATCCCAGATCCAGGTAATATACAGGACTTCTTCAGACCACTATTATTTTGACTGTTGCTTTGTTTCATTTGTTATAGCTTTTTATTGCCCTGAAGTGTGAGAGATTCTACTGTTGTCTTCCAGATGTCTCTCAAGTGCTAGCCAACATTGTGACCAAGTTTTCATGTGCAGAAACTCAGGAGGAAGATTTTGTATAGTATTTGCCCAGATCTTGTGTGGAGTATTACATACTTATCTACACCCACCATGACGAGCTGATGAAGTCAGTGGGTAGTCATGGCAGTTCATCACTGCTGTTCATGGTGAAGGGGATGGTCTGACACTTTGTGAGTGACTCTCATAAGGTTATGACTGCAGTCATTGTCATGTTAGCTTCAGGTTGTTTTGAAGATTTCTGCACAATTTCATGGATACAACGTGTTCTTGATATCTTGTTAGTGGAAGGTTTTTGAGTCATGGACTATGTTTGGCATCCTGTTTTTGTACTTGGGGATGACTCATTCCAAATAATGTCAGGTTTTATGCTAGAGTTTGATATCACGCAAGGGTATCTTTGTGGCAGGAAGTACTTCAAGAACGGGAGCAAGCACAGCAGCACATTTGGGAGTTTTGTACCCCTGAAGAGGCAGGGAAGCATTGGAAGGAGGAATTTGGCCATCTTCAGGACTAATGTCTTTTCAAAGCTCTTTTTTTTCCTCCTCTCTCACACCTTTGAAAGCTTAAATGAACATAGCAAATCTTCCATAGACTCACATTGGAGTTTAAAAGTTTTGGGGAGTTTGAAAGAGGTACACAGATTTTTCTGGCTGGATGTGCAGTCCTCATCTGGAGTTTTGTTATAACCTGAACTATTCCTAAAACACGATTTGGGATTAGGGTTGGGGTTTTTGGAATAGGATTAAGGTTTATAGAATAATTTTAGGGTTTCATTTAACTAGGGTTTACATTTCTAGTTTGTCTTAAAGTATTATTTCTAGGGTTTCAAAATATATTCTCGTTGAACAACCCTCAATTACACATTCACTACAAGACCTAATTTAACTTTCATTAAACAAACAATTTGCATGCATCAACCCTAAACCCATCCAAACCTATATGTTAAAGTGAGATTGTATTAAATCCATGATTTATAACATACAACCATTCCTGAAATGTATATGCACTAGAAAAAATCTTATTCATTGCAATCAAGTTTTTGCAACTACTATTGAAACCAGTTGCATTTGTGACTATACATGTTAATCCCATGTAAACATGTAGTTGCAAGTATAGATAACTGCATCCCATGTGGCATTATTAAAAATATTAAAATATGTGATTTAAGTATTGGTGCATCCACCTCCTAGTCATTTTTGAGACTACATTATATGACTAATAAACTTGTCAAAAAATGTAAATGAAAATTGGAGATATTTCATCCAATGTTGCTTACACCGATTGATGGATGATAACTTAGTTATTTGTGCAACTACATTTTTATTTTTTTGCAACTATCAAAAATATATTTTGCCAATTGTATAAAGCAACATACATCACACGTGGCATTATCACAAATATCAATTGAAATATTACCAATTTAATATATTTGTCCATGGGTCTTAGATTTGGAATTCCATGGGTATTTCTTGTTGATTTCTATGGGTCATCTTTGCTATCAAGTCCATGGAAAAAAATTAATATTTCAAACATGTTCATTGAATACATGAATGCAATGGGTCTGGCCATTGTCTTTATTACCATTCTAAACATTTTTCTAAACATTACCATCAATGTTCCAATGCCCAGCATGAAAAAAATCCAGATTTTTTTTATTGTATTCGTATAATGATTAATGTTGCAAGTATTCTTTTTACACAATAGTTTCAAAAACAAAACATGTGATGTAGTGGTTGGAATCTTCTTTTCAACTCAAAACTCTAGGGTTTAATCCTTTCCCAAAACAAAATTTCAACAAATGAAATGGATTAAAAAATTCATAAATAATCAATTTTTTTATAAAATTGACAATAGGAAGTAATTTCCCTAAGGAAAAGAAGCTTAAACGCCAGACCCAAGCAAGTTCCCCATGGAGTAAAAAATGTTCCACCATGAAATAGGCAACTTCCTCGAGGAACAATGAATTTTTCTTTGGGAAGGGCTTAAAGTTCCTTGAGAAGGGCACCTTCTTCGAAACCAATTTACTTTCGCAAGGTAAAGGCCCAAGTTCCCCGGGAAAACATATGTTACAAGTCTTTTTGCAATCACAATTATTTCATGATTGTTTTTATATAGTCATGCAACCTATCATTGAAAAGGCCTTGATGAGAGGTACAACTTTGTAATTGGAAACACTTCAATTAAAATTCATATGAAAAAGTTACAATCAAAAACAAATTTGAAACACATTTGTTCTTCAAAGAACATGGCTTCTCTCCCAAGCAATTTAAGCCTTTACTCCCCTTGAACACATGGTTGCTCCCCTAGGCATGGTTGTTCCTCGGGGCAACTTAAGTTCTTTTTTTTTAAGCACATGAATTTGCTCGTGGAAAAAAAAATTTAAGTTGTTATTTGGGGCAACTTAAACTCTTTCTCCCCAAGGACACGATTGTTCCTTGGGGAAAAAGACAATTTTCCAAGGGGATAATTTATTTTCCTTGGGGAAATGCTCAAGTATGTAAAGGAAACATATGTTTCAAATCATTTTATAATCATAATCATTTGATGTTCATTTTTATATAAGCTTGCGACCTATCATTGGAAAGGTCTCAACAAGATTTATAGCTTTGTAGTTGAAAACATTTTAATCAACATTTATATGCAAAAATAATGATCAAACAAAATTTTAAACACATTTATTCTTCAGGGGAACATGGTTGTTCCCCAAGGCAACTTAAGACCTTTTTTCCTTAGGAGACATGGTTGTTCCTTGGGGCAACTTAGGCTCATTTCTCTTCAAGGTCAACCATGTGCCCAAGGAATCAATTTAAAATATGTTCCCCCATGGAACAATCATGTTTCCAAGGAATAAATTTGTTCAAAAATTTGTGTGATTGTAATTTTTGCATATGAATTCTGATTAAAATGATTCCATTTACAAAGTTGTAGTTATTTTTGAAATCTTTCCAATGATGGGTTACATGCCTATATAAAAATGAACATTAAATGATTATAATTGCAAAAAGATTCAAAACATGTGTTTTCTTGAAGAACTTGGGCCTTTTTTTAAGGAAAGTTTGTTGTTCCCCAAGGAAGTTACACTTTTCCCTGGGGAGAAGGAGTTGAAGTTGTCATTGGGAACAACTTTTTTAAAAAAATTCCATGGGGAAGAATCATGTTCCTAGGGAGAAAAAGTTTAATTTGCTCCAGGGAACAACTTACATCCTTTTTTTCTCTAGGGAAAAATTGTGTCTCCGAGGAGGAGCTTGAGTTACCCTAAAAAGCAACTTAAACCTTTTGTTTTGAGGAACAATCATCCATAGGGAGAAGGAGTTTGAGTTGTTTCAAGGAACAACTTAAGTGCTTCTCATGCATAGACATTCCCTTTGGCTGGATTTTCCTAGAGTTAAATATGGTCTTGGGATTCTTTTAACTTGTTATACCAGTTTGTGTTTTGGAGGGTGGAGGTGGCCAGAATAAAATGTAGGGTAGCACCTCGTAGCTAAAAAAAATTTCTCCATGATACCTGACAAGTATCACAAAACTAGAAGGGAAAAATGGTAGGCGTTTTGAAACGCTAGCCCCTTGTGGATGGAAAACTCCACTCTGTTAGGTTACCTTCAAACACACCAGAAAATTTCCTCAAGATTTTGACGACCTAGACGATTAACTCTGTCGGGGGATTCCATATCATTCTCCATATACACTGCTGAAGAAAGAATCCCTTCCACCCAACTCTCAGAATTCGGATTCAACCTTCTACGAAGTAATTTTGTCCCAGACCGTGTCCATGGGTTAGTCCCCTCACAGAACGTTAAGTTTAAACCCTCCGCTGGTAGTTAGATACGGCTTATCGTGACTCGTACAGGTGGTCGTGACGAGGGTGCACAACAACAAAGCAATTGTCAGGCAGCACCTGCCTCTTCCAGCGTCCAACGTCTCTGACATCGTCTTCCTCTCTAACTTCTGTCGCCATTCCGAAGCGCCCAGTTTGGTGGCCTATCGATTTGTTTGCCTGTTCATGTCGCAGCTAGGCCCGCCATGCTTGCTGGCGTCGCCGTCGGGGGCGGTGTGGTCCTTTGCACCGTCGTTTCGCAAACCCTACAGCGCCGGGGTTGTGGTCCCCGTAGCGTCGATAGCGACTCCTCCTCCCGCTTTGAAAGTGGCCAGTTCCGGCACACGAGTCACGGTGGAGGAAGGATGGAGTAGATGCAAAAGAGCGTGCGTTTCACGATCCAGGTTCACCTGCCTTGGGGACAACAACAAGCGGGTATGGGTGCTGAGGTTCCGGCTTTGGTATTGTAGGACAATTCACGTTTGTTTATTGTTGTGAGTTTTCAGTACTTATGAATATAAGTTCATGTTGTGAGAGTACCCACGTTCCTTCATCGAACGTGCACATAAGTTTCCAAAGCAACACAAGTATCATATTCCTCTCTTATCTCACATATTGCGGAGATCTGTAGATATTTTTTACATTTGGAGAATATATCTATTCTTTCCACTTGGGATTGCACGATACAGGGTATAAGCTCTTGCTTTTCATCAAGTCCTCAACCCTCATTATGGTCATTCTGTGAAGTAGAGGGTTTTGAAGTTTTTCGCCCTGTAGTTGAAGCTGTCAACTCTAAAATGGACTGAGTGCAGCTCCACTGGTGCTCAGTATGTGACCCTGCAAAACCAAATTGGATGAAGAAAAGACAGAACATGCCAGTTTGGCTCAGCAAAATGGTTTTGGCCAACACTTTTGCACAGGATGCAGAGGCTGGTAGAAGGCACAGCAAAGCCTAACACCTGCTGTTGATTGGCTAGATAGTTTGATTGGTCCAGGTGGGTTGCTATTAAGTGTCTGTTAATTCAGTGACACTGTTTCTGAGCCTCCTTTGCAAGACTCATTGCATTTGGTTGTTGTCCCCACTGTTGAGACTTGTTCGAGTTTGTTCACTGACTTTGGAAAACTTGCACAAATGGTGCTGGCTTTTAGCCAAGGGAATTTTGTGGTAAAATGAAGAATTACCAGGAGCTGGATGCAGTGATGTGAAAAATCCATCATGTTATAATGTGTATGCAGCAGTTTGTTTACATCTGCTTCACTCATAGCATATGTTGTTTCAAAGTAGCTTCTGATGAAACTTTTCTTCTTTTTGTGACTTAGTCTAAATGATTTGAATGAAGACTCTGGTGAGTTGCTGCAAAATGAAGAGAGAGGGAGGACATGCCCTAAAGTTTTGAAAACTTGTTACTGTGAGAAAGCCATGCAGGATGCTGCACGGAAGGCACTTGAGGCAGCATTGGGAGAAAAGAAAGATGCATTTAGCAAGTGGGATGAAGAGATAAAGAAGAGGGAGGCAGGTGGCGGGAGCGGTGGTGGTGGTGGTGGTAGAGGAAGAGGATGGGGGAGTGGAGGTGGTGGTGGAGGGAATGAACCAGGGAGCAGTGAAAGCTCATGGGAAGAAGCAAAACAAATATTTTATGCCTTCACTGGCCTAGCAGCTCTTGTGAGTGGCCCTTCCACTCACTCCCAGTCTGCTTGCTTATGTGGGTGCCCTTTGTTTCATTAGACCATCACAAAATGACTGTGTTTGCATTCTATGTTTTGAAATCTCTAATGGTAGATGTGAGGTGGGAAATAGGAATGGCTTCCTTCTCTGTAGAATGATGAGAAGTATCTTAGGGTAGTTAGTTGGTTGTGCGACCAGTGACTGGCACTTGTCATGGGCTGTGCAGCAGTAATAGGATTTCTGCTAATTCAGATCTGTTTGATGTGTGTATGGGTGGTGGCCAGTACTTGGTACTTACAAAGGGAAAGAGCATACTGGCATTCGCAGTGAACTCTATTCTGTATGTGCTAAGGGGATTTAAGCGCTCATCATCATATTCTGTGCCACAAAGTAAACCGCGCCACAGCAGCCCAGTTGCCCCAGATGGGCCTGGTCGGGCTGAAAGTAATGTGATCAGCAAGTGGGGTAGGGATTGAATAACCATCTCTTGCTATTTCTGGATCTACTCTTTTTCTGTTATGGGAGATAGCTTGAGGTTCTTCTGGATTCCTAATTCATTGGTATTCTATTGTCATGGGGAGAAGAATTCCCTATATTTTTGCAGAATGTATTGAGCTTCTAATAGGTATGCTGAGTAGAACAGCAGCAAGGAAAGCAGTCTAGAACCAAAACAGTATGATCCTTATGCAGTATGACAGGCCCTTTTATCTAATGTTTGAGGACTGTGGTCTTGACAATGTGAACTACTGTCTCTCCTTGACTTTGGTGTTCACTTACCCACACTCTTTCTGCTGCAATTTTTTTTGAGTTTAGTTTGTGCACAAACGCAGTCACAAGCTCAGACACACTGGTTCAGGTTTGGATTGCTGCAAGACAAATTGTTTGTCATAATGTCACTCCATGTGACCCCTCACAAAATGACCTGTAGCAGAACACAGGATGCTTAGATCTCCTGGCAGCCAGAACAAAACTGTGGCCATTGTGCAGTTGAATCCAAAAAATGGAATTTCAATTGAGTTTATGGTCAACTGAGTTGCAATGAGATAGTCAATACTACTTTTGTGCCAATGTGCACCAATAGCAAGGTTTGATACCATAGAATGTTAAACACAAGAAGTGAATTTAACTATTGATTTTCAAGAGGTGGAAATGGTCTTCCAATACCCAAAATGGGTTTCTTGCAAACCATGTTATTGAAGAAAAATGTGCATGGTATTCTGTGTGAGCTTTCTTTCAGCAAATGTGAGGACATTCCTGAACACTTGGCTCATTTGTGCAAATCAAACACTGAGTTTTGCCTGCATTCCACTCAAATATAACATAGGCACCACCATGGGTTGGATCACCATAGTGTTCAATGTCTGGTGGTTTAATACAGACAACAGATGATATCAAAGCAAAATTTTAGTACTAATTAAGTCTCCCTCACTTCTGGTGGGGAATATGGGTTTGGTATGTAAAGAACTCCTCTGATTTCTCTAGTGTATCTAGAGAGTGCCTTGCAAAGTGTAAAATCCTGTCAACTTTTCAAAAATGGAAAGTTTCACTCCTGTGGGCATTCCATTTTCATAAAGCCTTAGGTTGTTTTTTATTTAGTTTCCTGCTGGGTATCACAGAAATTGGGCAGCTGCCACCTCGTGTGGGCCCTTATTTCAGTAATGCCCTCACCCTTCTGCTTTACCTTACACAAAAATTCTCAGACTTGTTCGCAATGACTCAACAAGTTACTTTATTAGTGGTGAATGGGGATGAAAGCAATAACTCTCTGGCACAAAATAGGCATTGGCACTTCCCATGCACACGACATAGCACCAGGGACCCCAAGTAGAAAGCCTTTGGTGAAGAATATTAGCAAAGATGGGATACTCCAGCCTTTCTATTACTCCCAACCAAAGTAACCACTTTGGTGAGGCTTCACATCTTGATGCCATTGCAATATAGATTTACTTTCAATTTCAGGTGAAGTCATTCTGTTTTGCATGGACGAACTTCCCCTTTCATGAAAGATGCACTGGCAGTTCAGGAGTGGTGCTGGCTGCATACCTGGTTTTGGGTTATGCAGGGTAACAGGTGCTAATTCAGGACTAAGATTAATTGGAGATCACCTGGAATCCTGGTTTGATTATTCTTTCCTCTCTGCAGAGTTCAGGGGAGAAGGTACAAACTCCCCTCTACAAGATTGTCAGTGCATGCCTCTATGGAGCATGAAAAAGCACCAAATTCTGTAAGCTGGCCATGAATGAATGCTGATGCAAGTGCATGTTTTTGTCATCTCAAGTTCGTTTCACACATGCAGACCCTAGGATCCCATCAAGTAGTGGTTAACATGCAAACTTGGTATGCATGCTTCAGATGTGGTATGTGCAACATCTGCAGAAGAAGGGAGAGTATCCTGCATCAAGTAACAAACTTCCAATGTTACTTTAGCTGTGGTCCACTTTGTCTTTGTTTTCTCCCATAGGCCATCTACCAGATGAAGGAGTTTCAGCCAGCAGCTAGTTTACATTTGTCCTTGCAGCATAAAGTCTTAGGGTGATCGACCTTTGCAGATGCCCTCTCCCACATGCTTTACACCTACATGTTAGGGTGATCCACATTTGCAGATTTCATCTTGCTAATAAAACTTACATTTGATGGAAATATATTTTCATGTGTATAATTTAAAGGAAATTGATTGTGAACATAAGTACTTGAAATTGGTTGTTCAAGGTGTGGTGGCTTGGAAAGAGTTATTACATGCCAATCAAACACTTAATGAATGTACATGTGACCATTGCTCATGCCCAAGCATAAAATAATCCCCAGGTTTGATGGCAGGTGCTTATGACAGGGCTCTGCCCAGCACAAATTACCTTAAAAAAAGGTTGGGAAGAGGTGAATAATTCTTACTTTGATGGTTGATAATAATTGGGTTTATCATCATCAGGGACACATAACTCCTGATGTGTTATGGATTACACTGATACATGAAGGCATCACATTGGCATTATATCTTGCAACATACACTAATGCCTCATATATGGAACAAAATTGTAAGCAAAGAAATGCTTATGTTTTCTGGTTTTAGTATTTTTTTTTGTTTTAACGTTTTAGGTTTGGATCTGTAGTAAGTTTTAGGAGTTTTCTAAGCTTTTCTTTGTGACCTTTTATTATTTTTTTACTAGTAATATTTTCATAAGCAACTTGTTGAACAAAAGGAAATCTAAATTACTGATTTCTAAAAGATGTCAACAATAGGCACAAGAGGCCTTATAAGGCAATTGGAATTAGAAGCGCCAAAACAACCTGTTTGTGAGGCAATTCGATCACAAGAACAAACACATTCTCTAGCCGAGGGAGTACAACTGGTTGAAGCTCCTAGCAATGAACCTCAATAACCTATTGCGATAGAAGTACCTTTTCATCAGATACCCTTAGAACAAGAAGAAAAAAAGGAACAACAAGTACCTTCAACTGGTCAATTTTTGACACCCAAGTAGTCATCACAACAACGAAAGTTGAATGCACAATCGGGTGAAAAATTCCCCGTTCATTTCTTGTTTCAAGTCACTAGCCAATACAACTCAAAAACTAAAACAAGAAGCTATTGGTCACAAGTTCAAATTCTCTTGTTTTGTTGACTAACCGGTTTCTGCAATTGTTTGGCTATAGTTCTTGTAATGAACCAATTATCCTTTGAACCTGTACAAAAATGCACACACATGTCATATTAATCACTAGAAGGCAAGGGCCACTGATAGAGCTCCGCGGGTTGGTGAGAGAAGGTTGTCCCCTTGCACATTACCTTTTCCTCTTAACTGTTGACATGCTAGGACACATACTATAGGATCCAACACATGGGGAAAAGGAATTCAACTTCCAGACAGAACACAGACAACAAACCAAATGTTTGCACATGATACTGCCCTCTTCCTCTCAGATTCAAAGGACAGCCTAGAAAGGGCTATGTCAGTCCTCCAAAAATTTGGGGTTGCATCAAGAACTAAACCTGAATAAATAGATTGTGCTTTGGGCGTGAGCTAGAAAGAGGGATTGTACTTGGGGAGAGTCTCAAGGCCTTAGGTGGCTGGAAAAGGGAGAACATATCAAAGTACCTAGGGTTTTTGTTTGGGAGGGATATTCCTCAAGAGGCAAAAGACTCGAAAGCTCTTAGTCAAATCAAGAAATTTCTGTTGAAATGGGGAGGGGAAAAGCTTTCATTAGCAGGTAAGGTCTTAATTGTTAATCAAGCAATACTTGCATTTAGTACCTCAACTCTTGCTAAGATATTCCAAGAATTTTTTTCCAAAAGACTTGGCAATTAGTAAGAAGTTTTTTGTGAGTTGAGAATTTTGATAAGAAGGCTTGAACCACAGTTAGATGGGCTTTAGTTATCCTTCCCATCTCTCATGGAGGTCTAAAGGTAGACCTTCAATTACAAGCTAGGCCTCTCTTGGAGGGGGCTAGAACTTGTTGGGCCCCATGGAAGTAATTCATAAGATTCAAAGTGGAGAACATTGGCTCATTGATGAATGGACATTGGCTTCAAGCCCACTAGATTATCAAAAAATTAAAGTTAAGGAAGTATAGCTCCCAACTTTGGCAAGCCATCCTTTGTACATGGTGTTCATTGGAGGAAGGTTGAGTGCACCTCCCATGATAACATCATGGGTAGCCATTTCAAGCAACATTTAATATGGAAACTCCTTCCACACAAACAAGGAATCTGGGGAGAGGTGAGGAACTCAATTTTCATCAAGTGGTTTCTAAAAGATCTAACAAAAGTAGGGTAGCTTTGGAACAAATTAGAGCATATGGAGGTCATTGAAAGAGCTTAGGAAAAAATATCATTTTCATGTCGAAAGTTTGCAAATAAGAGAACTCATTGGCATCATCCACCACAACTAGAAACTCTTTCATCAATCTAATTTTTAGTTGGGGAAGTGGTTGTCCATTCAACACAACCAAACCCTTAGAAATTATATATATATATATCAAGCATTCCATGTTTGAAATAACAAAATTTATGCAAAAACTTACAAAGTTCTAAGTTTATAGTAGGTTATTAGGATAGTCTAGGGCTTGCAAGAAATACCTTTAAGCAAGTTGAATCAAGTCAAAATTGTAACAAAACAAGGGAATTTTTGTAAATTACAACCCCTCTATCCCCCTCATTAAGAACCAAATGGTCTAGCTAGGGGGGGGGAGGAGGACGGGGAAGATTTCTAAAAGCCTTGGAGTTCAATCCCCAAAGTGGAACTAGAAGAAATATGAGTCTTTGAAAGTGATAGACTTTTACAACTACTCAATTAAAAGCGGACGTGAGCTAAGGTTGGACTTCAAAGCATGGCAACCAATCTTAAACTAAACACATAACTAGTGTAACAAGGATTTTATTTCAAACAAAAAATAAAATTATACACAAATCTATTGAATCCATGACTCCCAAGAAAATTATTAGAGACTTGGCCTAGCGATGTGAACACGGAGATGGTGGATTGGTCTCCCGTTAGATTGCTATGTTTATTAAGGGAAACAAAATATTCATTACACTTGATTTTTAAATATAAATATGAGTGGCAAAATTGTGGGACAAGCTCCAAAGGTTGAGAGACTCGAAAGGCTTGCCTTAAATGTTCAATACTTGGGATTGTTACAAGGGACTTAAGGCCAACCCAACCAAGTAACCGCATACACAACCCCTACAATCAACCCCATGGGACACCTTGGGAAATTATCATAGAAACATTCTTTAACATACTTGGTGGTAAAAATGCAAACATGACTTGAAAAAAATATGGTTTAATAGAAATGATTTTTTTTTTGAACTTTGAAGTTGGTAGTTCATAGTTAAAGTGGGCATGGAGACTTTGAAGCAACTACATTGCCACCCAAGAAACCACATTTTAAAGTAAAGGACATGGAGAAGAAACTTACCTCAATATGGATTGTTGCAACCCTAGCCTTGGGCTCGCGACCAAGGCAAAGGCTTGTAAGACTGCGAACCAAAAGAGGAAGCTTGATAGGGAACAAAAGTGTGAGGGAATGAACCTTCACACTCCCAAGGGAGCTTCCACCTTAGGAGTTGGAGTCTTGGTGGACTCTCAAATGTTCAAAGAACGATTTCAAAAATCAAAACTCAATGTATTGAGGAGTTCTTTATACCATTGGAAATCTATTGAAACGTAAATGTTTAAAGTCGGCTTGCATGACCCATTTGGACATCTGAAACACAAGTTATGGCCAAAAGAAAAGTCGGGAGTCAAATTGACAATTTGACTCCTAACCATTAAAAATTGGGAATTGACCCGATTTCTTTGCGCGCAAGTGGCGTGTGACATACGGTTGGAAAACTTTCAAAGAGGGCTACAACTTTGTGTTAGACCTCATCTCAATTGGAGGTCTACACACAAAATTATGGGGCCGCAAAGTTGCAGGAGTCCCAACTTTGAAAATTTCGGGACTCCCATTTGGGAGTCTCGGGACAAAATGCTATTTGAAAGTGGGCCTCATGAAGAAGCACAAATTATATTATAAAAGGGAAGGTGGTGGCTTCCCCTGAATCTAAGCCGTGGTGAGTCCTATGAATTTGAGTTGCCTGTGGCTCGTCTTAGCACCAAAAGTGTCACAACCTTAGTTTTAGGCTCACGACCAAGGCAAAGGGGTTGCAAGGGTGCAGGCCAAGGGAAAGCTCGGGAGTCACATCACACACTCCCGGGAGTGTAGGAAAGTGTGAGGGAGTGAAGCCTCACACTCCCAAGGCAACTCCCACTTTGGAAAATGGAGTCTCGGTGAACTCCCAAAATTTCAGAAAACGATTTCAGGGGTCAAAACTCAATGGCTTGTGACGTTCTTTATATCATTGAAAAACTTTTGAAAGGTAAATGTCTGAAATGGGCTCGCATTGCTCATTTGGACATCTGAAACACAAGTTATGGCCAAAAGGAGGGTCAGGAATCAAATTGTCAGTTTGACTCCCGACCACAAAAAGTTAGGAATCGATCCGATTTACTTAGCTGCAAAAAACTTGCAACATACTTGGAAAGCTCTCGACAAGGGCTACAACTTTGCTTCAGACGGCACCTCGATCCAAGGTCTACTCGCAAAGTTACGAGGCTCCAAAGTTGCGGGAGTTCTAGTTGGCGCAATTTTGAAACTCCCACTCGAGAGTCCCGAGAGAAAAAAGTCATTTGGATGTGGGCCCCATGGAGAGGTGTAGAGTATACTATAAAGGGGAAGGTGGTGGCTTCCCCTAAGTCCGGGCCATGATGAGTTTTGTGTGTCCATGTTGCTCGTGACTCGTCTTAGCACCAAGGGTGTTCCAACTATGCACTAACCACCTTGTGTGGGTTTTGTGTAGGCCCGTGTGAGTGAGTGAAGCTTGTCAACTCCTCCTAGTCCCATCCCGGAGCTCCAACACGCCCCTCTACCCCTCAAAGTGTAATGAGCTAAGGAGCATGCCCCGACTCCTCCCCCTTCCGATGTCTTATACTTGGACTCACTTTTGAGTCCTTCAAGGAGTTGGGAGTGCATCAAAAAGTGCTCCAACTATGCACTAACCACCTTGTGTTGGTTTTGTGTAGGTCCGTGTGAGTAGTCAATGC